>JRHI01003152.1_pt1 | contig 10157 bp, 9 predicted proteins | sample 215371 | NCBI WGS metagenome assembly JRHI01 (sample SAMN02929681, study PRJNA255918) | sediment metagenome | biome: cave system; feature: Ice Cave; material: Sediment; isolation source: sediment from deep within a dark volcanic ice cave with no known source of... ... | reverse complement strand
TGTTTTCCGGCGCTATTCGCGTTGCGAGCGAATTTCCGAAAGGCATTAAGCCTAAACCGGCCGACCCCGACGGGGCGTGATCCGCTTGGCGCCCAGCTCCACGGGCAATCGATCCGCAGGACTCCGCACACCCCATGGCCCACGATTGAGCACGTGGGTGTACACCATCGTGGTCGACACATCCCGATGGCCCAGCAGCTCCTGCACCGTACGAATGTCCGCCCCGCTTTTCCGTAGATGCGTGCATGCCGACTGCCGGATTATGCCGATGACGAGATGGTCGTCCTCGAGCGGGCCTTCATTCGGCCGCCTGACGACGCGGGTTCGCTTGTGAACGCGGCATAATCCGGGTCTCCTTTCCTTCGGGCCCAGTCGTGGCCCAGAAGGAGAGGAGACATGCTCGATCATTTCTTGAAAGACCGCGCCGCTGCCCGGCGGCTGCGCGCCAATCCGATCGGATCGCATCTCGATGGGTTCACCGCCTGGTTGTCCCAGCGGGGTTTGCCTGGACGACGATCCGACAACACGTGTGGGCCCTGGCCGCATTTGGGCGGTGGCTCCGCCGGCGGCGGCGGTCACGCCAGACGCCAATTGTGCAGCGCGCTCTCAGTCAGAACATCGCGATCGCGTTCAACGGGAACCCGGTTCCGCCGGCGACGGGCATCGGGTTGATCGTCAGCATGAACTCCCAGCGATTCAGTCGCGCGGCGGTCTCGCCGAGCGCTTCCAGATCCTGGTTGTCCAGCAGGTTGATCCCGAGCGCGGTGATCATGATCGCGTGAATCGGCTGCGCGACCCCTTCGACCATCGACGGCTGGACGTCTTCCACCGCATCACTGCCGAGCAACGAGACGCCGCGCGCCTTGATCCAGGGGGCGACCGACGCGTGGAACCCGGCCGCGCTCTGGCTGACGTTCCACGGCCCCAGTTTCTCGCGCCGCAGCCAGCGTCCCGTGCGCAGCAGGACCGCGTCGCCGGACGCGATCTTCACGCCCGCCTTTTTCTCCCAGGCTTCGAGATCCTCGACGTAGACGGCAGTGCCCGGCTCGAGATACGGCACGTTGCGCAGCCGCGGGATGTCGATCAGCACGCCGCGCGTGACGATGCCGCCTTTGAGGTTCTGGATGCCGAGCTTCGTGCACCCTTTGTCGGTGTTGACGTCGGCGCGCGCGTAGCCGTTGTAGGTCTGATCCTTGTAGAGAATGTGGCAGAGCGCGTCGATGTGACTGTGCGCGTAGCCGTGATAGGAAATCGCGTAGCGGTCCATGTTGTTGCCGCGCAGCATCGTGTGCTCGAGCGGGCTGGCGTTGTCGTCGGCCTTCTCGGTCAGCAGCGTGTGCGCGAGCGACACCGTATCGCCGGTCTTCACGAGCGCCACCGCCTGCTTCCGCTTGGCCGGCGTCACGAGGTTCACCGAGCCCAGCTGGTCGTCCGGGCCCCAGCGGCCCCAGTTCTTGACCTGCTGGAACAGCGTGTCGAACTCGGCGGCGTTGCGCGGCGCGCGGCCCGCAGACTGGGCGCCGACGGCCACGGCGGATGCGAGCAGGATCCCGGCCAAAAGTCTCGATGTCATGACGTTCCCTGAGCGTCGGCGGTGGCGGCCGTCAATCCTGTCGACTGATGTCTGGCGCCCTGACGACGGATATTGGCTATAGTATGCGGCGAAAGGGGAGACCTCATGAAAAAGGTAATCCTGTGTGTGTGTGCGGTTCCGTTCATCCTCGCGCCGGCGGTCATGCTCGCGCAGGGCATGGCGTCCAAGGGCGCCACCTACATCACCGACGAAGAAGTGAAGACGGTCAACGCGCTGCCGGGCGTCGACCGGACGATCAGGGTTGTCGACATCGGTCCCGAGAATTTCGCGGTCGGCATCATTCATCGCGTCGCGACCGGCGCGGCGGCGCGCGGGGCGGCCCCGGCTGGCGGGGCGGCGGGCGCGGCGCGGGGCGCGGGCGCCGGGGCGGGGGCCGGCCGCGGGGCGGCGCCGGCGGGGGAGCCGTGCGGTGAAGCGTCGACGGCGCCGGCCACCGGCCCGACGGCGGGAGGCATCGCGCACGATCAGCAGACCGAAGGGTATCTGATCGTGTCCGGCGCCGGCACGATGGTCACCGGCGGTCACATCGTGAACGGGCGCCGTTCCCCGCCCGACGGCGAAGTCACGAAGGTGCTGAATGGACCGTCGTGCAGCGGGACCATCGCGGGCGCCGATGTCGTGAGGAAAGCCGTGAAGACCGGCGACATCGTCATCATTCCGGCGGGCGTCCCGCACGGGTGGGCCGAGATCCCCGAGCACGTGGACTATCTGAGCTTCCGTCCGTCGGCTCGCGTGCTCGAAGCCGGCTACGTCAATCCTGCGCTCAAGAAGTAGGAATTCTGAATTCAGATGGGGGCCGGCACGGGCGCGTGCCGGTCCCTTCCGCTCGACTGGATCGCGTGCAGCTCCGCGAACACGCCGCCCCGCGCCAGCAGCTCGTCGTAGGTTCCGCGCTCGACGAGCTCGGCGTCCTTCACCACGAAAATCACGTCGGCGTGGCGGATGGTGTTGAGATGGTGCGCGATCACGATGGACGTGCGTCCCTTCATCAGCCGCTCCAGCGCCTCGGTCACGTCCCGCTCTGACGCCGCATCCAGACCGGCCGTCGGCTCGTCGAGGATCAGAATCGGCGTGTCGCGCACGATCGCTCTGGCGATCGCGATGCGCCGGCGCTGGCCGCCCGACAGCGTGACGCCGCGTTCTCCCACCATCGTGGCGTAGCTCTCCGGCATCTTCACGATGAACTCGTGCGCGTTGGCCAGCTGCGACGCGCGGACGGTGTCTTCAATCTCCGCCTCGGGCTTGCCGTAGGCGATGTTCTCCCAGATCGTGCCGCGGAAGAGCAGCGTGTCCTGCAGCACGAAGCTCACCTGGTCGCGCAGCGTCTTCAGCGTGAGCGCCCGGATGTCGTGCCCGTCAATCGTGATCCGTCCCGCCTGGGGATCGAAAAAGCGCGGGATGAGCCCCGCGATGGTGGTCTTGCCGGTGCCGGACGGTCCGACGATGGCGGCGACCTGGCCCGGCTCAATCAGCAGGCTGACGTCCTTCAGGATGGGGTTCGTCCCGTCGTAGCTGAAGGTGATGTGGTCGAATTCGAGCCGGCCCGCGAACCGGGGCGCGGGGCGCGCGCCAGGCATGTCGCGCACGCGGCTTTCCATGTCGAGCAGCTCCTGAATGCGTTCGAAGCTCAGCGCGGCCTTGGACACCGTGTTCGTCATTTTCGAGAGATCGCGCATCGGCTTGTAGGTCTTGCCCAGATACAGCAGGAAGATGATCAGCTGCCCCGTGGTGAGCTCGCCGTTCATCACCAGTCGCGCCCCGTACCCGAGAACGAGGCAGGTCCCCACCGCGACCAGCACATCGATGATCGGCGAGAGCCTGGCCTTGATGCTGCGCGCCTTCAGACCGGCCGCCACGTTCTGCCGGCTCTCCCAGTCGAACCGGCGGTCCTCGTAGTCCTCTCGCGCGAACGCCTGCACGACCTGGATCGACGTGAGCACTTCCGCGACGCCGGACATCAGCTCGCCTTCCCGTTTCTTGACGAGCCGCGAGGCCTTCTTGATCCGCTTCGTGTAGGCGTAGACGACCAGGAACATCACCGGCGCCACCGACAGCGCGACGAGCGTGAAGCGCCAGTTCATGTAGAACATGACGCCGAGCATCCCGGCGAGCGCCAGCAGATTCATGACGATGCCGAGCAGCGCCGACGTGATGAAGTCTTGAACGGCGTCGATGTCGCTCGTCACGCGTGTCAGCAGGTCGCCCGTGCGCGATTCGCCGTGCTCGGCGAGCGACAGCCGCTGGATGCGCTGATAGACCATGCGGCGCAGGTCGTGCGCGACCCATTGCGCCACGCTGGTCGTCAACACTTTTTCGCTATAGGAGCTGATCGCGCCGGCCACCGCAATGACCAGGACGGCGCTGATCGCAAAGTTCAGCGTCGCAAACGCGTTGTGCGGAAACAGGGCCACGATCGCCTCGAGCCGCGGCGGCAGCGTCTTCCCCTGCAGAATGTTGTCGACGACGATTTTGATCGGCCACGGCTCGAGGACGTCGGCGACCGTTTCGCCCATCACCGCCGCCAGCGCCAGCGCCAGCGGTGTCCAATGCGAGCGCACCAGGTGACTGACGAGCGGCATGCCCGCAAGCGTCAGCAGCGGCCGCGACTCCGTGTGTGTCTTCGCCTTCCGCTTGGCCTTCTTCGTCACGACAGAAACCACTCGAACCCTTCGCGCACGACCGCGGGGGTGACGCCGTGACGTCCCTCGTATTCCCGGTACGTCACGTCGTAGCCCAAGCCCTTCAACCGCGGCACGAACCGGCGGCTGGTCACGTCGATCGGCATGATCGAATCGCTCAACCCGTGCGAGATGAAAATCTTCGGCTTGCCGTGCACTTCCGCCGGCTGCATCACGCCCGGCGAGAACGCCATGATCTTCCCGAACGTGTCGCCGGTCCCCAGGCCGAGCGACAGCGCGTAGGACGCGCCGTCGGAGTGCCCGGCCACCGCCATGCGCGTCCGATCGATGTTGCAGCGCGCATAGGTGTCCTTCAGCGCGATCCCGATGAACTCCACGTCTTCGCCGTAGCCGTGGACGAGGAAGTCCCACGTCGCCTCGTCGCGCGAGTCGGGCGCGAGGACGATGATGCCGAGATCGTCGGCGACGTCGAACGTGTAGCTGACGCCCAGGGCCGTGCTGCCGGCACCGTGAAACATCAGGACCATCGGCGTCGGTACCTCGGGCTTGTAGCCCCTGGGCACGAAGAGCAGGCCGTCACGATGCGAGCCGAGCTTCAGCAGCTGCTGGCCGATCCGCACTGGCTCAGACGCCCGCGACGGCCGGGCGAACAGGGCTGCCGCGGTCGCGGTCAGAAAGGTTCTCCTCGTCATCTCCCGCGCATGTTAGCGCATACTACGCGGCATGATCCGCATCTCGCCCGCCTGGCTGACCCTCGCGCTCACCCTCACTTGGTTTGCGTCCGTGCCCGGCGCGCAGCAGCCTCCAACACCGGCCGCCGCGTTCGCCGGCGTGGACAAACTGTTCAAGGACTTCATGGCCGAGCGTCGTGTGCCGGGCGCCGCGTGGGGCGTCGTCGTGGACGGTCAGGTCGCGCACGTGGGGGTGGCCGGCTTCCGGGATGTCGCCGCCAAGTCGCCGGTGGATGCCGACAGCGTCTTTCGCATCGCGTCGATGACCAAGAGCTTCACCGCGATGTCGATTGTGAAGCTGCGCGACGAGGGGAAGCTGTCGCTCGACGATCCGGCCGAGCGCTACGTGCCGGAGATGGCCGGGATGAGATATCCGTCGAGCGACGCACCGCGCATCACGATTCGCCATCTGCTCTCGCACGCCGAAGGATTTCCCGAGGACAACCCGTGGGGCGATCGCCAGCTCGCCGACACCGACGAGCAGCTGTCGCAGATGCTCCGCGCCGGCATTCCGTTCTCCAATGCGCCGGGCATCGCGTACGAATACTCCAACCTCGGATTCGCCATCCTCGGCCGCATCGTCGCGAACGTGTCGAAGACGCGCTATCAGGACTACGTGGCCACGAACATCCTCCGTCCGCTCGGCATGACGTCCACGACGCTCGAGCCGTCGGAGGTAGCGGCAAACCGCCTCGTGCACGGCTACCGGTGGGAAGACGAGCGGTGGAAGAACGAGCCGCTGCTCGCCAACGGCTCGTTCGGGTCGATGGGCGGCATGCTGACGTCGGTCCGCGACCTCAGCCGCTACGTGGGCGTGTTCCTCTCGGCGTGGCCGCCGCACGATGGTCCGGAGACCGCGCCGATCCGCCGGTCGTCGCTGCGCGAGATGCAGCATCTCTGGTCGCCGGCTCCTTCGTCTGTCACGCGCGATCGCGCAAGCGGCGCCGTGCAACTGACGTCGGGCGGCTACGGCTACGGCCTGCGCGTCGCGCAGAACTGCACGTTCCGCACGATCGTCTCGCACACGGGCGGGCTGCCCGGGTTCGGATCGGTGATGACCTGGCTGCCCGACTACGGCGTCGGCATCGTCGCGTTCGGCAACCTCACGTACACCGGGTGGGGCGGCGTGGCGACCACTGCGCTGGAGGCGCTGGTGAAGACGGGCGATCTGCATCCACGTCAGCCGGCGGCGTCGTCCGCGCTCATCGACGCGCGCGACAGGGTGTCGCGGCTTGTCGCGAACTGGGACGATCGCCTGGCCGACAGCATCGCGGCGGAGAACCTGTTTCTCGATCAGACGAAGGATCGGCGCCGCGCGGAGATCGATCGCCTGCGTGCGAAGGTCGGCGCCTGCATGCCAGGGAGCGGGACGTTCGACAGCATCGAAAACGCGCTGCGGGGCGTGTGGACGATGAGCTGCGAGAACGGGAAGCTGGAGGTCGCCATCACGCTGGCGCCGACGATGCCGCCGAAGGTGCAGTTCCTCTCGGTGCGGCCGGCTCCTGCGACTCCGCTGCGCACGGAGAGCTGCCCGGCCTCGTAGCGCGGAGCCTTACGCAGCCGCGGCGGTCCTCCTGATTCGAACACCGCTGGGATCAACAAGTGGCGATAGGTCGGGCTTCAGCCGGACCCTCCGACCTCGAATCGATTGCCGCAGCGGCTGCATTCGAACGTTCCGCGTGCGGGCGCGGTTTCCTGCGTGTCGTGCACGCCGCACTTGGGGCACTGGCGCGTCGTCGCCGGATCCAGCACATGGCCGTTGGGACACCGATATGCGGCCGCGCGGTTGTCGCCGTGCGCCCACGCATTCTGGGTCCACAGCATCATGCCGCCGCATTCGGCACACGGCTCGGTGCGGAGCAGCGCGTCAGGATCGGGTTTCATGCTTTGAGTATAAGCCCGGGGCAACCGGACGAACGAGCCGCCGCGCGCCCGGCCTTTGCGCAGTAGGCCGGGTTCCTTCGCACCGGCGAAGCGATGGTTCTATTTCTTGCTGTACTTCTTGACGGCCTTTGGTCCGACTTCTGCGCCGTAAATGTTGCCGTCCTTGTCGACGGCCACGCCTTCCGCGGCGCTCGTGCCGGTGGCTTTTTCATCCGGGTCCGGGATGAAGCCCACGACCTTGCCCTCTTTGATGCTGCCCCAGCGCATGCCGCGCTTCCAGCCATTGTGGTTGCGCGACACCGATTCGGACTCGGAGTCGGCAACGTAGAGGATGTCGTTCTTGATGAAGATGCCGCTCGGACGGCTGAACTGCTTGAACTCCTGGAGGAACGTGCCGTTCTGATCGAACACCTGCACGCGGTTGTTGTTGCGGTCCCCGACAAAGAGCCGTCCCTTCGAGTCGAACGCCAGCGCGTGCGGCTGATCGAATTCACCGGGGCCGGCGCCCAGCTTGCCCCACTCCTTGATGAACTTCCCGCTCTTGTCGAATTTCAGCACGCGGTTGTTGCCGGCGCCGTGTCCTTCCGAAACGAAGATGTCGCCGTTGGACGCCGTGATGACGTCGTTGGGCTGATAGAAATACTCTGGCGAAGCCGCTCCGCCCGGCTTGCCGAGGGTCAGCAGCACCTTGCCGTCGGGACTGAACTTGAAGACCTGGTTGCCGTGCGTCGCGCCGGGCCGCGGGCCGATCGGCCCGGCGGGCGCGGCGGCGCGGCCGCCCTCGGCGGGAGCCGCTCCGCGGGCACCGGCAGCGCCGCGCGCCGGCACCGGGGCATCGTCCTGGCCGTCGGTGACCCAGACGTTGCCGTCTTTGTCGACATGGATGCCGTGCGGGAAAATCAGTAGCCCGGCGCCGAAGCTCTTGACGAGTTTACCCTTGGCGTCGAACTTCAGGACCGTCGGGAGGTCCGACATCTTGCCGGTCGCGCGATCGAGGCAGCTATTCTGGCCGCAGCGCTCGGCGACCCAGATCGACTTGCCGTCCTTGTCGATGTCGACGGCGCTGGTCGATCCCCACGTGCGCCCCTGAGGCAGCTTGAAGTAATCCTTGACCGTGCTGTACGGGTTGGGCGCGCTGTTGGTTGGCTGTAGGGCGTCCTGGGCGAGGGCGAGGGCCGGCACCGCGAGTATGAGTGTGATGATTGAATAACGAGCATGGCGCATGAAGGCTCCCTCCTGAGGGGCGGCGGGCATTATACGGTGAAGGGGGTCGGGAGTCGTTTGCAGTTTCTGCATCCACAACGTCCACAGCCTCGGAGGCAGAAACTGCAAACGACTCCCGACCCCCCTATAATCCTGCCATGAAGAACCTCGCTCTCGCGGCATTCGCCCTGGCGCTGGCGCAGCTCTCCTTCGGCGACGACAGCGAACGGATCCTCACCATCGATCATTACGTGCGCGTCAAGTCCACCGTCCCGGCCATCGCCGGCCAGGACGTCCCGATTTACGTCCGGGAACGCGTACAGGCCGGCAGCGCGCTGCGCAGCGTGTCGAACACCGACCGCGTCGCGCTCTTCGTGCACGGCGCCGGCACGCCGGCCGAGGTCGCCTTCGACGTCCCGCAGCGCGACTACAGCTGGATGGCGTACCTCGCCAACGCCGGCTTCGACGTCTTCGCGATGGACACCACCGGCTACGGCCGATCGAACCGGCCGGCGGCGATGAACGATCCGTGCAACCTCGCCAAGGACCGCCAGGGCGCATTCGTGCCGAGCCTGATCCCGGCGCCCTGCGAGCCCACCTACCCGCACGCGCTGACGACGATCGCGTCCGACTGGAACGACATCAATGCCGTCGTCGACTACCTGCGCGCGCTGCGGCACGTGGACAAGGTGAGCCTGCTCGCGTGGTCGCTCGGCGGACCACGCGCCGGCGGCTACGCCGCGCAGCATCCCGAGAAGGTGCACAAGCTCGTGCTGCTGGCGCCCGCCTACGGGCGCAACGCCTCGTCCGCCGCGCCCGCGAAGATGCCGCCCGACGGCATCCCGATGAACACGCAGTCGCGCGAGGAGTTCTACGCGAACTGGGACCGGCAGGTGGGCTGCCCGGCGCAGTACGAGCCGGCGGTCGGCGACGCGGTCTGGTCGGCGATGCTCGCGTCCGATCCGGTCGGCGCAACGTGGGGACCGGGTGTGCGGCGCGCGCCGCAGACCGCGACCTGGGGCTGGAACGCGGCAGCGGTGGGGAAGACGCAGACGCCGACGCTGATGATCGCGGGGCAGCACGACAAGCAGGTGCCGCCCGACCGCGTGCGCGATCTCTACGCCGACCTGGCCGCGCCGCAGAAACTCTTCATCGATCTGGCGTGCTCGTCGCACAACGCGATATGGGAGAAGAACCGGCTGCTGATGTTCCGCGCGTCGCTCGACTGGATGACCTCCGGGTCGGTGAACGGGATGAAAGAAGGCACGCTGCGTCTGGGCTACTGATGTCACGGCGCCGGACCACTGCGCGCGTGCTGCTGGGAGCGGCGATCGTCGCCTTCGTGGCCGTCACTGCGTACGCGCAGCGCCGCTTCAACGGCGGCTTCGGATTCGGCGGGCCGCGCGTCCGCGACTTCAAGGCGTATCCCAACACGCCGTACGACGGCCGCTTCAACTTCGTGCGGGTGGTCTACGACTGCGACCCGAGCGGGTACTGGTACCGCGGGCTGCCGTCATGGGCCCACGGCTATCCGATGGCCGAGCAGAACCTCATGAGGATCATGAACGAGGTGAGCTATTTCGGCGCGCAGGAGACCATCAACACGGTCACGCTCGACGATCCCGACCTGTTCAAGTATCCGGTCGCCTACATCATCGAAGTGAGCTGGTGGCAGATGACGGACGCGCAGGCCAAGACGCTGCGCGCCTACCTGCAGAAGGGCGGCTTCGTCATCGTCGACGACTTCAAGGCGGAGGGCGACTTCGGCAGCCCCGGCTGGGGCCCGTTCGAGCAGAACATGCGCCGCGTGCTTCCGGCGGCGCGCTTCGTGCCGATGAGCGCGTCGCATCCGATCTTTCACTCGTTCTTCGAGGTCGACAACTTGGACGTCGTCCCGCAGGCCTACAACGCGGGCAAGCCGTACTTCTTCGGGCTCTACGAGGACAACGACCCGGCCAAGCGGCTGATGATGATCGTGAACTACAACACCGACATCTCGCAGTACTGGGAATGGTCGGGCACCGGCCTGCGGCCGATCGGCGACACGAACGAGGCCTACAAGCTCGGCGTGAACTACCTGCTGTACGGCCTGACCCACTGAGACCG
>JRHI01003151.1_pt1 | contig 10162 bp, 10 predicted proteins | sample 215371 | NCBI WGS metagenome assembly JRHI01 (sample SAMN02929681, study PRJNA255918) | sediment metagenome | biome: cave system; feature: Ice Cave; material: Sediment; isolation source: sediment from deep within a dark volcanic ice cave with no known source of... ... | reverse complement strand
GTCTCTACAACCTCGGCTCCGACCCACGCCTCAACCACGAGCTGCGCGTGATCGACGGTGTGCGCGGTGACGAGGCGGCCGAGCTGCTGCGCGGGTTCTTCGCCGGCCATCGCCGTTCCGCACCGCTCTGACCCGATCTGACCCGATCGGCCGTTCGGGGGTGTCCCCTACACTCTCCCCCCGGAGGGATGCGAGAGCGGCCGAATCGGATGGTCTCGAAAACCATTGTGCCTTCGGGCACCGTGGGTTCAAATCCCACTCCCTCCGCCACCGTGTCAGGGCCGCGCATCGTCGCGGCCCTGATCTGTTCCCGCCGCTTCAGCGGGTCGACGTGAGGCCGAGGTTGGCGTAGATCTCGATCGTCGCCGTCGAACGGTTGAGCGTGTAGAAGTGCAGACCGGGAGCACCACCGGCGAGCAGCGCGCGGCAGAGCTTGGTGGCCTCCTCCACGCCGACGGCGCGGACCATCTCAGGGTCGTCGCCGACCGCATAGAGCCGATCGGCCAGCCATTGCGGGAACGCCGAGCCCTGCAGCTCCGCCATCCGCTTGATGCCCGCGAGGCTCGTCACCGGCATGATGCCCGCGATCACCGGCTTGTCGACACCGTGCGCGCGGAGGCTCTCGACGAGGTCGAAGTAGTGCTCGGGCTCGAAGAAGAACTGTGTGATCGCGAAGTCGGCCTCGGCGAGCTTCTCGGCGGTATGGAGGCGGTCGGTCTCCTTGCTCGGTGAGCGCGGGTGCGGCTCGGGATGCGCGGCGACTCCGACCGAGAAGTCACCCACCTCGCGAACGAGGCGCACCAGCTCCACTGCGTACTCGAGCTCGCCGCGGGGCAGGTCACTGTCTTTCGGCGGGTCGCCACCGAGCGCAAGCACGTTTTCGATGCCCGCATCGCGATACCGCTCCACGATCTCGCGTAGCTCGTCGCGCGTGTGCCCGACGCACGTGATGTGGGCCATGGGTGTGATCGAGGTCCCGTGCAGGATCTGCACCACGAGCTCGTGCGTTCGCTCGCGGGTGGAACCGCCGGCCCCGTAGGTGACTGAGACGTACGAGGGGCCGAGCGGCTCGAGCTCGCGCAGCGCGCGTTCGAGCGTCGCCTCGGCCTCGGGTGAGCGGGGCGGAAAGAACTCGAACGAGTAGCTCGTACCCCTCGCCAGGATGTCGCTGATCTTCGCCACCGGACCCCTCTCGAGCGCCGCGAAGCGTAGCGGCACGCACGCCTGCAGCGCGTCGACCGCACGGGCTCAGCCGCGGCTGCCGACGACGAAGCCCGCGATCGTCAGGCCGAGCAGCACGAGCATGACGAGCCCCAAATGGATCCAGGCGATCACGCGGGCCGCGGTCACGAGACCGGCGCCACCGAGCCGTCCACCAGCGGCGTCGATGCGGTTGCGGGCGTTCTGCGCGAGCACGAGCGCGACGACGGCCGGCACGACCGGGCAGACGACCAGGGAGACGATCGCGCACACGAACGCGCCGGTCGCCAGGCCCTCGGTCGGTTTCGGCGGGTACCACGTCGGATACCCATACGGCGCCGGGTACGCGGGCGGACCGCCGTACACCGCGCCTGGTGGCGGCGATGCCGGCGGCGCTCCCCAACCCGGTGCGCCCCAACCCGGTGTGCTCACGGCGCGATGTAAGCACAAGCGTCTGCCGCCAACCCCCCTTCGCTGGCGGTGGCGCCGCCGTGCCAGACTTCGGAACTCTCGTCGTCAGGGAGACGCCATGCCGCCCGAGAAGCTCCACTGGAAGCACCTCTACGAGGAAGTCGTCACGAGCGGCCTGTGCACGGGGTGCGCGGGCTGCGTGATCGCGTGTCCCCACGACGTGCTCGGCTACAAGGACGACGAAGGCGTCTACAGGCCGTTCCAGACCGAGGACTTCGGCGGACCGGGCGACTGCAGCCACGGTGAGCGCGGCTGCACGTCGTGCACCCGGGCGTGTCCACGCTTCAGGGCTTGGGAACCGGAGATCGACCAGTTCATGTTCGGACGGGTTCGCCGCCCCGACGAGCTCTCGGGCATCTTCAAGGACGTGTGCCTCGCCAAGGCGACCGACCCGGTTCTCCAGGAGGTCGGCCAGGACGGCGGGCTGGTGTCGGCCATCCTGCTCTACGCGCTGGAGCACGACGTGATCGACGCGGCGCTGGTGAGCTACCTCGAGGGCGACGGCTCCACGTGGAAGGCGATCCCCGGCGTGGCGCGCACCAAGGACGAGATCATCGCCTCGGCCGGGAGCCGCTACACCTACTCAGCCAACACGCTGGCCTACGCCCAGGCCGTCGAGCAGGGTGCCGAGCGGATCGCGCTGGTCGGGATGAGCTGCCAGTCGTCGGTCCCGCCGGTCATGAAGCAACGCAAGGCCGGGAAGGTCGCGCGCCGGCTGTCGCTCAACATCGGGCTGTTGTGCTCCAAGACCTTCGACGACGCGATCTTCGACGAGCTGCTCGACGCGAAGTACGGCCTGAAGCGGGCCGACATCAAGAAGATGAACATCAAGGGCCGCTTGCAGATCTGGATGCACAACGGCGACTACCACGAGGTGCCGCTCAAGGAGTGCCACCAGTGGACCCGCGAGGGCTGCAAGCTCTGTCCCGACTTCGCGGCCGAGCACGCCGACATCTCCACCGGCGGCATCGGGAAGTTCAACGACTGGACGCTCACGATCGTGCGCACCGACATCGGACGCGAGCTGATGGAGAACATGCTGCGCGAGGGTTGGATCGAGGTCCGTCCCGGCGACGAAGACCCCGACGCCATCGCGCTCATGCACAAGCTCGCGAAGAAGTCGCGCCAACGGTGGCCCGAGTTCGCCCCGCAGGAGCCCGGCCTCATCGACGCCTGACGCTCTCCGCTACGCTCGTCGGCGGAGAGCCGGGAAGTCTGGTCGGCACACACGTCACCTGGAAAGGCGGCACGTGCGCCGGTCGCGACTGCTCAGCCCGCTCGTCGAGTTCCTGCGAACCGAAGCCGCGGGTGGCGTTGCACTGCTCGTAGCGGCGGTTGCCGCGCTGGTGTGGGCCAACAGCCCCTGGGCTTCGAGCTACGGGCGCCTGTGGGAGCACCGCCTCGCGCTGGGCACCGGCCCGCTCGGCCGCAGTGAAGATCTCCGCCACTGGGTCAACGACGGCCTGATGGCCCTCTTCTTTTTCGTGGTCGGGCTCGAGATCAAGCGCGAGCTCGTGCGAGGTGAGCTTCGGAACCGTCGAGCAGCCGCGCTGCCGGTCGTCGCCGCGGTCGGCGGCATGGCCGGCGCCGCCCTCGTCTATCTCGCAGTCGCGGGGAGCTCCGCGCCGCGCGGCTGGGCGGTGCCGATGGCCACCGACATCGCGCTCGTCCTCGGTGTGCTCGCGCTCGCCGGCCGTCACGCGCCGCCGGGCTTGAAGTTGTTCCTCCTCGCGCTGGCGATCGCCGACGACCTCGCGACCATCGTGGTGGTCGCGGTCGCATACTCGGCCGGCCTCCACCCGTCGTGGATCGGGGGCGCGCTCCTGTCACTCGTCGTGGTCGTGATGCTGAATCGCGTCGAGGCAACGCATCCCGTCGCGTTCGTCGTCCCCGCGGTCGCGGTGTGGTGGTGCACCCTCCACTCGGGTGTTCCCGCGACGGTGTGCGGAATGATGCTCACCGTGCTCGTGCCTGTCGGTCCTGTACGCGGGCGACCGGTCCTCGAACGGCTCGAGACGCGTCTGCACCCGTTGAGCAGCTTCGTCGTCGTGCCGGTCTTCGCCCTCGCGAACCTCGGAGTGGACATCAGCCGGGCATCCCTGGCCCACACGTTCGACAACGCGGCCGGCTGGGGTGTCTTCGCAGCACGCGTCGTGGGGAAGCCGGTGGGCGTCGTCGCGGCAACCGCCGCCGCGGTCGCGCTGGGTGTGGCCCCGATGCCCCGAGGGATGGGACGACGTCACCTGATGGTCGTCGGTGTCCTGACGGGCCTCGGCTTCACCGTGCCGCTCGTCGTCGCCGATCTGGCGTTCACGACGGCCGATCGCATCGCCGTCACGACGCTGGCCCTCCTCGCCGGCTCGTGCGTCGCCGGTCTCCTCGGTTCGGTGCTGCTCGTGCGCCTACGCTCGACCGCCGTGCGCACGATGGCGATGGTCGACGACCTGATGGACCGCTCCCGGCTCGAGGCCGCGGTCCCCGCGATCGCGTTCGTGCGGGCGGCCCCGGAGTGTGAGGGAGCCGATGTCGTCGTTGTGGATATCGCCCGGCACCTCGCCGACGTCGCCGCGGTCCGGGCCGTGGCCCCGGCCGCCCGGATCGTGGGCTTCGGCCCCCACGTCGACGAGGCGGCCGCGTCCCAGGCCCTCACGGCCGGGGCCGACGAGGTCCTGGCCCGCTCCCGCTTCTTTCACGACCCCGCCGCAGCCCTCGAGACGTAACGCCGGGCGCCCGGGTGGGGTCCAATCACCGTGGACTCCGTCCTCACACGACTCGAAGACGGCGCCGGGACACCTCACGGCATCACGTTCGTCGGCCCCGCCGGCGTCGACGCCTACGGCACGGAGCGGGTCAGCTGGGCCCGCCTCCACGAAGACGCCCGGCGGATGGCCGGTGCCCTCCAGGCTCGGGGAATCGGGTCCGGCGCGCACGTCGCGCTGCTCGGACCGACGACCCGCCCGCTCGTCACCGCGATCCAGGCGACGTGGCTCGCCGGAGCGACGGTGGTGGTCCTGCCGCTGCCGCTTCGGCTCGCGTCGATCGAGGAGTTCGTCGCCGCGACCCGATCGCGGATCCTGCACGCCGACGTCGACCTCGTGGTCGTCGATGCCGAGCTCGCCGCGTTCCTCGACCGTCGTGATGGGGACCCGCCGATGGTGCTGCTCGACCAGCTCGAGCACACGCGGGCCCGGTACGACACGCCGAAGGCGGATCCCGACGCGCTGGCCATCCTGCAGTTCACGAGCGGATCGACCGCCGACCCGCGTGGCGTGATGCTCCCCCACTCGCGCCTGCTCGCCAACGTCGACGCGGCCACCACCGCGGCGCAGCTCGATCTGGACGACGTGATCGTGTCGTGGCTCCCGCTGTACCACGACATGGGCCTCGTCGGGTTGCTCACCATCCCGATGCTCACCGGGACCGAGCTCGTGCTCGCGGCGCCTCAGGACTTCCTCGCCGCTCCGGCCCGGTGGTTGCGCTGGATGTCGGACTTCCGGGCGACGGTCACCGCGGGTCCGAACTTCTCGTACTCGCTCGCGACGCGCGCGCTGGGCCGGCTTCACGATCTCGACCTGTCACGGTGGCGCATCGCGTTGAACGGCGCCGAGCCCGTGGACCCTGCGACGGTGGAGACGTTCTGCACCGCGGCGCAGCCCCACGGCTTCGACTCCCGGGCGATCTTCTGCGCGTTCGGCATGGCCGAGCTGGCGATCGCGGGCACGTTCCCCGAGCCGATGCGCGGGATGGTCGTCGACACCGTCGATCGCGCCGCGCTGGAGCACGAGGGCCGCGCCGTCGTCGGCTGGGAGGGCCCCGGCGCGCGGCGCTTCGCCCGTCTCGGCCGTGCGGTGCCCGGCCTGGAGATCCGGATCGTCGATCCGGCCGACGGCCGCGTCCACGGCGAGCGCTCCGTCGGCGAGCTCGAGATCCGGGGAACGTCGGTGATGACGGGCTACTACGGCCGCCCCGACGCGACGGAGTCGGCGTTCCACGACGGATGGCTGCGCACGGGAGACCTTGCGTATCTCGTGGACGAGGAGCTCGTCGTGTGTGGCCGGATGAAGGACATCATCATCGTCGGCGGTCGCAACGTTCTCCCTGAAGACGTCGAGCGCGCCGTGGCGGGTGTCGACGGCGTGCGCACCGGCAACGTGATCGCGTTCGGCACGCAGCGTCGCGCCGGCCGCGAGACGGTGGTGGTCGTGGCCGAGACCCGTGAGAAGGACGTCCGGCTCCTGCGCGACGCGGTCGCGAGCAAGGTTCGCGACGCGGTCGGGGTGCCCGCCGACGTCGTGCTCGTGTCGCCCGGCACGCTTCCCAAGACGTCATCGGGAAAGCTGCAGCGTTCCCTCTGCAAGTCCCGCTACGCCGAGGGTGAGCTCGTACCGGTTTGACCTCGTCGCGCCGATATGGCGCGACGCGTCACACCAGCGGCCAGGGAACGGAGTGGTAGCCGGGTTCGGGCTCGGGGAGCCGGCCCGTGCGCACGAGCTGCTCGGCGCGCGACACCAACGCATCGATCTCGTCCGGTGACAGCAGCGAGGCCAGGTGTTCGCCGACCACGCCGTCTGCGTCGCGGGCGACGCGCGTCACGGCGTCGAGAGCGTCGCCGTCGAGGTGCTCGCCGGCGAAGTCCCAGATGACGGTTCGGAGCTTGTCGGCCGGGTGAAAGGTGAGTCCGTGGTCGATCCCCCACACGTGACCGTCGGCCTCGCTCCGCAGGCAGTGGCCGGCCTTGCGATCGGCGTTGTTGGCGAGCACGTCGAAGACCGCGAAGCGCCGGAACACCTCGAGGTGGGTCTCGAGCAGCGTGAAGTAGTGCTCGTCGGGATCGTGCTCGACGAAGCGTTGAACGCTGCCGATGCCCAAGGGTCCGTCACGCAGCACCGTCTCCGGGACGATCGACCAGCCCAGCGTCTCGGACAGCACGTACGACGCAACCTCACGCTCACACAACGTGCCGCTCGGGAAGTCCCACAACGGCCGCTCGCCCCGACGCGGCTTGTAGACGACGACGGCCTGCACACCGTCACCGCTCACACAACCGAGGAACGTGCCGTTCGACGCCCACGGCATGCGCCCGAGCACCTCCAGCTCGCCGTCGGCGAGGAAGTCGGTGCTCAGTTCCACCGCGGGCACTGGTGTCCGGCCGGATCGATCGGCTGCTCGCACATCGGACACGTGGGGCGCCCGCCGGCGACCGCGGCGGCACCGCTCGCGGCCATCGCGCGCACCTGCTCGCGCGTGGCGTAGATGCGGGCGACGAAGCCCTCGTCGTTGTCGTCGTCTTCTTCGTCGTCCTCGGAGCTCTCGCGCAGCTCGAGGAGCACCAGATGCCGATCGGGCTCGAACCCGAGCCCGATCATGCGGGCCCGGAACAGCGGGACGGCAGGCTCGGCGACCGCGGCGTCGACATCCGCGGCCGCGACGTCGCCTCCGCCTTCGGGAAAGTCCTCCGCGAGCCGGTCGAGGAAGGCGACGGCTTCGGTGGCGAGGAGGGCGATCTGCTCCTTCTCGACGAGCACGGTGAGACGCGCGCCGTCCTTGCCCGCCTGGATGTAGAACGCGCGCGACCCGGGGGCGCCGATGGCGCCGGCGCCGAGCGCGTCGACCCCGTCGAGCTCGATCACGTCACCCATCAGATGCCTCGCGCGCCCCGTCAGTTGCCGGCGCGTGCTCGGCGCCACCCGACTCCGGCGGTGTGGGTACCAGCTCTGCGAGGTCACCGGTGTCGTTGCACTTCAGCAGGGCCGCGCCGCGGGGCGAGAGCGCGAGCGCCGTGACCGATGCCGGCGATACGACGATTCGCTGGAACAGGTCCAGGTGGACTCCCGTGTAGTGGGCGACAGCGGCCTTGATCGGATCCGCGTGCGAGACGACGACGATCACGCTGCCGGCGTGCTTCGCCGCGATCTCCTCGAGCGCGGCCACCATTCGGGCCTGCATCGCGGTGAGCGACTCACCTCCGGGAAAGGTCGCCCGTGACGGGGACAACTGGACGGTCTTCCACAGCTCCGTCTTCGAGAGCTCCGCGAGCGTGCCCCCCGTCCACTCGCCGTAATCGGCCTCGATGACGCCCGGCAAGGGCTCGACCGCGAGCTCGTGGTGACGGGCGATGGCCTCGGCGGTCTGCGTGGTCCGCTCGATCGGGCTCGCGTAGACGACCGCGATCGGGAGCCCGGCGAGCCGCTGCGCGACGGCCTCGGCCTGACCGCGTCCGGTCTCGGAGAGGTCGATGCCCGGCGTACGGCCCGACAACATCGGCCCGGTCTGAGCCGTGACCGCGTGGCGGACGAGGAGCAGGGTCGTGACCTTCGGCGGCGCCGCGCCCCCGCCGTCCGCCGGTGTGGCGCCCGGCGCCGCCTGATCGCCGGCGGCACCATCGACCGCGGGCCTCAGCTGCGTCGTCTCGGACATCCGACGATCGTACCGGTGGTTGCTGGCGAACCGACCTGCGGTTCTGCAGTCTCCCGGAGATCCGACGTCTACATTCGTCGGTCATGCCGGACCTGCCTGTGCAGCTGTCGACCGAAGGCCCGCCCGACACGGTGCTCCCACCCCAGTCGTCCGAGGCGGTCGGGGCGCTGGAACGAGCGCAGGCCCAACCCGGCGACCGTCGCCGTGACGCAGTGGCCGCGGTCGCGGCGCGTTGGCCACGGTTCATCGACGCGTGGGCGGCGATGGGCCGGCTGGCCCGGGACCCTGTGGAGGAGTACGCCTACTACCGAGTGGGCTACCACCGTGGTCTCGACCAGCTGCGGCAGGCCGGCTGGCGCGGCAACGGCTACGTCCGGTGGAGTCACCCCACCAATCGGGGGTTTCTCCTCTCGCTCGACGGGCTCCGCGCCGGCGCGGCGACAATCGGCGAGCACGACGAGGACCAGCGCTGTGACGAGCTCCTGCACCAGCTGGACCCGGACTGGGACCGACGGCGCGACTAGTTTCCACTTCCCGCGAACGAGAGGAACTGGATGAAGCGGGCGCTCATCACCGGCATCACGGGACAAGACGGGCGGTACCTGTCGGAGTTCCTCACCGGCAAGGGCTACCAGGTCTTCGGCGTCGTGCGGGGCCAGAACAACCCGAAGGCGGGGCTCGTGCTCAACGAGAACCCGTCGCTCGAGCTGGTCGACGGTGACCTCCGCGACCTGTCGTCGCTCATCGCCGTGGTCGAGCAGGTGCAGCCCGACGAGGTCTACAACCTCGGTGCCATGAGCTTCGTGCAGCTCTCGTTCACACAGCCCGACCTCACCGCGGAGATCACGGGCTTGGGCGTGCTGCGCCTGCTCGAGGCGGTGCGGATCGTCGGCGGCACCCAGAACAACCCGATTCGCTTCTACCAGGCGTCGTCGTCGGAGATGTTCGGCAAGGTGCGCGAGACACCGCAGACCGAGATGACACCGTTCCACCCACGCTCGCCGTACGGCGTCGCGAAGGTGTTCGGTCACAACATCACCGTGAACTACCGCGAGGCCTACGGGTTGCACGCGAGCTCGGGCATCCTGTTCAACCACGAGTCGCCCCGCCGCGGGCTCGAGTTCGTGACGCGCAAGATCACCAACTCACTCGCGCGCATCAAGCTCGAACGGCAGAACCAGGTCAGTCTGGGCAACATCGACTCGGCACGGGACTGGGGCTTCGCGGGCGACTACGTCGAGGCCATGTGGCTCATGCTCCAGCAGGAGGAGCCCGACGACTACGTCGTCGCGACCGGTGAGACCCATACGGTGCGCGACTTCCTCGACGTGGCGTTCCGGCTCGCGGGCTACGACGACTGGAAGCCGTACGTGCGACACGACCAGCGCTTCGAGCGGCCGGCCGAGGTCGACCTGCTCATGGGCGACGCCTCGAAGGCGCACTCGACCCTCGGATGGAAGCCCAAGGTCTCGTTCGAGCAGCTCGTACGCAGGATGTACGAGAACGACCTCAACGAAGAGAGCGCCCGGTCGCGCTGACCTCGGCCCTGGTCACTGCTCCACCAGATCGGCGACCTTGCGGGCCGCGAGCGCGACCGGGTCCCACACCGGCCCGAACGGCGGCGCGTACGACAGGTCGAGCATCGCGAATTCCTCGGCTGTCATGTCGTGCCAGATGCCCGTCGCCATGACGTCGATGCGCTTCGCGGCGCCGTCCTTCCCAACGATCTGGCCGCCGAGCAGCCGCCCGGTACGACGGTCGGCGATCGCCTTCACCGTCATCGGCTGGGCGCCAGGGAAGTACGCGGCGCGCGTCGTGGACTCGATGCGCGCCGAGACGGGATCGAACCCGGCCCGCCGCGCGTCCTCCTCGTGTAATCCGGTGCGCGCGACCTCGTACTCACAGATCTTGGCGATGGCGGTGCCGATCACGCCCGGGAACTCGGCGGCGCCGCCCGTCATCGTGATGCCCGCCACGCGACCTTGACGGTTCGCGTACGTGCCCAGCGCGATCGCCATCGTGTGACCGGAGACCCGGTGCCGCACCTCCACACAGTCGCCGGCGGCCCAGACAC
>JRHI01003150.1_pt1 | contig 10163 bp, 11 predicted proteins | sample 215371 | NCBI WGS metagenome assembly JRHI01 (sample SAMN02929681, study PRJNA255918) | sediment metagenome | biome: cave system; feature: Ice Cave; material: Sediment; isolation source: sediment from deep within a dark volcanic ice cave with no known source of... ... | reverse complement strand
CGCTGCCGGCAGCCTCAGCCGCCTGGCGGGTCATCCGGCGCAACGCCCCGGCGTACGGCCGCAGAGCGATGATTCGCTGCTCGGCGCGGCGCAGGCGCGCGGCCGAGACGGCCTCCATCGCACGCGTGATCTTCTGCACGTTCTTGAAGCTGGCGATCCTGTTCTTGACGTCGCGCTGGGACATCAGTCGCGGACTCGGGCGGTGGCGAGCACGGCTACGCGGCCGCTCCGGCGAGCTCGGCGGCGTCCTCGTCCGCTCCCTCGTCGGCGTCGGGCGCCGCCGTGCGTTCGACGGAACTGGGGGCCGGCGTCGGATCCTCGTCGGTCGGCTGCCCCTCCTCGTCGAGGTCGTAGCCGAACTCCTCGGCGAACCGGCTGACCCCCACCTTGACCGCCTCCTGGGTGTCGTCCTTCCAGTTGCCGCCGGCGATCGTCTTGCGCAGGGCGTCTTCCTCGTCGCGCATGAAGCCAACGAGCCGATCGAGGAACTCTGGCACCCGCTCGACCGTGATCCGGTCGAGGAAGCCGTTGGTGGCGGCGTACACCTGGAGTACCTGGTCCTCAACGGGAAGCGGCGAGCGCTCGTTCTGGTTGAGCGCCTTGACGAGGCGCGCCCCGCGGGCCAGCGTGCGCTGGGTGTCGGCGTCGAGGTCGGAGCCGAACTGTGAGAACGCCTCGAGCTCGCGGTATTGCGAGAGTTCGAGCTTGAGCCGCCCGGCGACCTTCTTCATCGGCGAGATCTGGGCGTTGCCGCCGACACGGGAGACCGAGATGCCGACGTTGATTGCCGGCCGGACGCCCGAGTAGAAGAGCTTCGGCTCGAGGAAGATCTGGCCGTCGGTGATCGAGATCACGTTCGTCGGGATGTAGGCCGAGACGTCCCCGGCCTGGGTCTCGATGATCGGCAGAGCCGTCATCGATCCGCCGCCGAGCTCGTCGGATAGCTTGACCGCCCGCTCGAGCAGGCGCGAGTGGAGGTAGAAGACGTCGCCGGGGTACGCCTCACGGCCGGGCGGGCGCCGCAGCAGCAGCGACATCTGGCGGTAGGCGTAGGCGTGCTTGGTCAGGTCGTCGTAGACACAGAGGGCGTGACCGCCCTTGTAAAGGAAGTGCTCGGCCATCGCGCACCCGGCGTACGGGGCGAGAAACTTGATCGGCGCGGCCTCGTCAGCCGCGGCGGCGACGATGATCGTGTTCTCCATCGCGCCGGCCTCGCGCAGCGTCTCGGCGATGGCGACGACGGTCGCCATGCGCTGGCCGATCGCGACGTAGATCGAGACGACACCCGAGTCCTTGTTGTTGATGATCGTGTCGATGCCGATCGTCGTCTTGCCGGTCTGGCGGTCGCCGATGATCAGCTCGCGCTGGCCGCGGCCGATCGGGATCATCGAGTCGATCGCCTTGATCCCGGTCTGCATCGGCTGGGTGACCGGCTGGCGTTGGACGACGCCCGGGGCCTTGAACTCGGCCTTGCGGGTCTCGGTTGTCTCGATCTCGCCCTTGCCGTCGAGTGGGGCGCCGAGCGGTGAGACGATCCGTCCGAGCAGCGCGTCGCCGACCGGGATCTCCAGGAGGCGACCTGTCCGCTTGACGGTGTCGCCCTCGACGATCTTGTCCCAGTCTCCGAACAGCACGGTGCCGACGTTGTCGGATTCGAGGTTCAGAGCGAGGCCGGTCACGTCGTGGGGGAACTCCAGCATCTCGAACGACATCGCGTTCTCGAGCCCGTGGATGCGGGCGATCCCGTCGCCGACGGAGAGCACGGTCCCGACCTCGGTCAGCGAGGCACCGCCCGCGTCGAGGCCCTCGATCCGGCTCTTGAGAATGCTTGTGATTTCGTCCGGCTTGATGCGCATAACGGTTTCAGGCTCCTTGCGTCGTCGCGGGGCGGTCCGCCGAGTGGACCACTAGCCCCTGGCGACTTGCTTGCGTAGTAGTTCGAGGCGGTTGGCGATCGACGCGTCGAGGATCGAGTTGCCGACCTGCACGACGAGGCCGCCGAGGATGGAGGGCTCGACCCGGGAGGTGAGGTCGACCCGGCGACCCGTCTGCTCGCCGATTCGCTCGCCGATCTGGGCGATCGTCGCCTCGTCGAGCTTGGTCGCGCTCGTGATCTGCACCGGCAGCAGGCGGTTCTCGTCCTCCCAGAGCCGGTCGAGCTGGCGCCTGATGCGGAAGATCGCCGGCATCCGATGCTTCTCGAGCAGCAGCTCGAGGAAGTTCATCAGCGCCGGTTCGGCATCGTCGACCATCGCGCCCAGCCCGTCCTTCTTCTCCTGAGTGGAGAAGTAGGGGGAGAAGAAGAACACCTGCAGCTCGCGGTTCTCATCGAGTGCCTCGGCGAACTGGGCCAACTGGTCGCGCACGGAATCGAGGTCGCCCTGCTCGCGGGCGACCTCGAACAGCGAACGCGCATAGACGATCGCGATCTCCTCCATGTCAGCTAGTTGTGCTCGGAGCCGGCGGCCAGCGCGGAGAAGTCGAGCTCGGAGAGCGCCTCCTCGACGAGCCGCTTCTGGTCGTCTTTGGTGAGGTGCTTGCGCGTGACCTTCTCGGTCGCCAGGATCGTCAGGTTCGCGACCTCGGCGCGGATCTCGAGGATCGCCCGCCGGGTCTCGGCCTCGACGTCGCGGCGTGTCTGCTCGAGCATTTCCTCGCGGCGCTCCTTGGCCTCCTCGAGCGCGCGGTGCTGGGCCGACTCGGCCGTCTTGTGCGCGCGGGCGACGATCTCCTCCGCCTGCTGGCGGGCCTCCTGAAGGCGCTCGCGGTACTCGGCGAGGATCTCGTCAGCCTCGACCCGCGTGCGCTCAGCCGCATCGATCGACCCCTCGATCAGGGCCTGGCGCTTGTCGAGCGCGTCGCGGATCCGGGGGAAGACCGCCTTGTTGAGGATGTAGAGGGAGATGCCGAATACGAGCAGCGTCCAGAACATGATCCCCACGTCGGGGGTGATCAGCCAGGAGCCGCTGGCGGCGATCGGGATTTCGGTGATCATCGGCTTAGAGGAAGAAGGCGATGAAGCCGCCGACCAGGCCGTAGAAGAAGCAGGCTTCCGTCAACGCGAAGCCCAGCCACTGGATTGAGGCGATCTCGTCGCGCATCTCGGGCTGGCGGGTCACGGACTCGATGACCTTGCCGAAGAGCATGCCGATGCCCGCTCCGGCCCCAGCCGCGCCACCGCCGGCGCCGACGCCGAGGGCGATCGCGCGGCCGGCCTTCACGCCGTAGAGGTCGGGCGTTGCCGCGGCGGCCGCGATTATCGGATTCAAGACGTCAGTGAGCATTGGCTCGAGGCTCCTTAATGAGGTGGCGGGACACGGCGGCTAGTGCTTCGACACGGCGCCACCGAGATAGATGGCCGCGAGGATGGCGAAGATGAAGGCCTGCAGGCCGGCGATCAACACCGCCTCGAAGAGGAAGATGGCGATCCCGAACGGGAGGGTGATCCAGCCGAGCAGCTGGAGGCCGAGCAGCACCGCGAGGTCGCCGGCCATGAACGCGATCAGCAGGTGGCCGGCGAGCAGGTTGGCCCAGAGCCGGATGCTGAGCGAGAGCAGCCGCAGGAAGTTCGAGAGGATCTCCAGAGGAAAGATGAAGCCGAGCATCGGCCCCTTGACGCCCTGAGGGATGAGGCTCTTGAGATATCCGATCGGCCCGTGGGCGCGGACGCCCTCGATGTTGTAGGCGATGAAGACCATCAGCGCGAGCGTGAGCGGGAAGCCGACGTTGGTGTCCGCCGCGAAGATCTGGAACGAGGGAATCTTCAGCCCGGCGAGGTGGAAGCTCTCGCCGGAGTTGACCGGCAGCGGGATGTAGCCGAGCAGGTTCGAGATCAGGATGAAGATGAAGAGCGTGCAGATGACCGGGAACCACTTCTTGGCCATCCGCGGGTCCATGTTCTCGCGCGTCATGCTCACAGAGAGGTTGAAGAACATCTCGACCGCGGTCTGGACGCGGTTGGGGCGCATCGTCATCCGCTTGGAGACCCACGTCATCAAGCCGATCGTCAGCGCCGCGGCGATCACCAGGTAGAGCACACCCTTGTTGAGCACGATCGGCCCGACGATGTGCACCCAGGTGAGCAGGTGGAACTCCTCCTGGGGCAGGAACGACTCGTTCTTGTGACCCTTGATGCCGAAGAGGACGCCGAAGACGATCACGCCCAGCAGGTAGACCCCGACGATCCCGAGGATCAGCTTCCGCCGCTTGGTCATCGGCGCGGTCCGCTCATGGCGTGTGCTTCCGCTTCGGCGGCCCGCTGACCACCCGGATCGCGAACGCGACGGAGAACGCCCCGAATATCACCAGCGCGGCCGTGAGGCCGTCGGGCCGGCCGACGAAGCCCGCCGCGACGATCGCCCCGGCCATCAGCCAGATGCGCCCGAACGACTCCCAGAGGTTCATCGCGAGCTGGCGACGCGGCTCCATCGCCTGCGCGATCCAGCGCCGATCGGTGAACTGGATGGCCCGTTGCAGGATCCACGCGGCCGAGCCGACTGCGTAGCCGATCGCGGGCGCGCCGAGCGCGAGCGCCGGCACCGCGACGATTACCACGAGCACGACATCCATGTACCGCAGGATCACCATCAACATCTCGTCGAGCGCCGCGCCGACGCCTACCGCCAACGGAGGCTCCGCGGACGTCGTGCGAGCGTGGCGGTCCGGGCGCGGTCTTCGGTGCGGAGATGGGGACGGTTCAAGATCAGTGGGCTCGGTCGTCGGCGGGGAAGCCGGGCGGATGCTACAGCGGATGCCGGAGGCATGCGGGCCGACCGGGCTGAGCCCCACTGTACAGGTCCAGGCACTTTGTAACAACTTTGTGACAGCCCGCACAACACCCGGGACGCGGCCGTCAGCGAGGCGCGCTGCCGTTCGTGACGGCCGGGCACAACACCCGGGGCGCGGCCGTCCGCGAGGCGGCGCCGCCGTTCGTGACGGCCGACACACCGTCGGCACCGGCCTCGTCCGGCCGGCGTGCGGCTAGGGGCCGCTGCCGCGCGCGTGCTCCTCGACCGTCCTGATCGTGAGCAGCCCGCCCCCCTCGTGCTCGACCTGGAGCGTGGTGTGGTCGATCTGGAACTGCGCATGCAGGAGCTCGGTCAGCGCCCAGCAGACCTCGTGGCAGTGGACGTCCGGGCGGGCGAGCACATGCGCCGAGAGGGCGGGAAAGCCGGAGGTGACCTCCCAGACGTGGAGGTCGTGAACCTCGGCGACGCCGGGCGCGGCCGCCATCGCGTTGCCGATGGCGTTCGGGTCGAGGCCCCGCGGGGCGGCCTCGAGGAAGATTCGGCCGGAGTCACGCAACAGGCGCCACGCGGCGACGAGCATGATCGCGGCGATGATCAGCGAAGCGATGCCGTCGGCGCGCTGGAACCCGGTGAGAATGATCACGCCGCCGGCGATTGCGGTGAAGACGAACGCGGCGAGGTCGGTGAGGAGGTGCTGGAAGACACCTTCGACGTTCATCGACTGCCGGTTTGCCTGCGACAACGTGTAGGTCGCGGCGAGGTTGACGACGATGCCCGACAACGCGACCACGAGCACGGCGGTACCGCCGACCTGCGGCGGGTCGACGAGGCGGGCGATGCCCTCGTAGGTGATCAGCAGCCCGAGCACGAGGAGCGTCGCGCCGTTGAACTGGGCCGAGAGGATCTCCGTGCGCTTGAGCCCGTACGTCAGCGCCCCCTTCGCGGGCCTCGCCGCGAGCCGGATCGCGACCAGCGAAAGCCCGATCGCGGCCGCGTCGGTGAGCATGTGAGCGGCATCCGAGAGAAGCGCGAGGGAGTGCACAAGGGCGCCGACGACGACCTCGACCAGCATGAAGCCGACGATCAGCGCGAGCGCGATCGTCAACTTGCCCCGATCGGCGTCGGCGCTCACGCCGTGCGAGTGCCCGGCGTGGTCGTGGCCGGCGTGGGCGGGGTGGGCGTTGGACGCGTCGCGGGCCATCACACGATTATGGGGCCACGCATCACCCCACTAGTCTCTGCGCGAGCCTTATGGCTCGGTGTGGACGACGACGTCAGCCATGTGCGGCTGCCCGCGACGGATGCGATCCTCGAGTCGGCTCGCAACCTCGTGCGCGTCGGCCAGGTCAAGGTCGGGCGCCACGACGACCGTGACGAAGACGACGAGGCCGGCGTCGGCGTGCAGGACGCGGAGGTCCCGCGGCGGCTGGCCGGTGGCGTCCCGCACGAGCTGGGTGATGCGCCGGCGCTGCCGGGCGCCCTGCTCTGCGTCGGCGCCTCGTCCGGACCGGGTGCTCAGCGGCAGCTCGAGCGGCTCGAGGTGCGTCTGCACGTCGTCGACGCCGGGCTCGGAGCGCAGGGTCGACTCGACTCGCTCGGCGACGAGATGGGCCTGTTCCAGCGGTACGTCGGGCATCATCTTCAGGTGCAGGGAGATGCTCTGACGGCCGTCGTGCTCGTAGATCGCGATGTCGTGAGCCTCGCGGACGAGCGGCTCGGCCAGGGCGACAGCGAGCGCCCGGTCGCGCAGGTCGAGGCCCTCGCGCCGAGGTTCGAGATGGACGACCACGTCGCTGTCGGGAAGCGCTTCGCGCACGGCGGCCTCGACCTCGTCGGCCATGCCGTGACCCTCGACGATCGCCTGGCCGGGCGGGACGATCACCACCGCGTCGGCGAAGTAGTGGCCGTCGGAGCCGCGCAGGCGCAGGCGGCGCAGCTCGATCCCGCCGCCGAGGTCGGCGATCGCGGCCTCGGCGCGAGCACGGGCGTCGGCCGGCGCGGCGTCCATCAGCACGCGGGCGTTTACCGCGGCGACCCGGCCGGCCGCGACGAAGATGATTCCGGCGAGCGCCAGCGCGGCCACAAGGTCGCCCTGCTCGAAGCCGAAGGCGACCGCGGTCAGACCGCTGAGCACGGCCAGCGAGCCGACCATGTCGGTGGCGAAATGGACGGCGTTCGAGTGCAGGGCGGCGGACTTGTACTTCGCCGCCGAGCGCGTCGAGACGCGAATCCGGCCGGCGTCGACCATGAGGCCCAGGGCGACGACCGCGAACACATACCAGCGCGCCTCGAGCGGCCGGCCGCCGGCCGACAGCCGCCCAATCGCCTCGACGACGACGACGACCCCGCCGCCGCTGAGGATCGCCGACTCGCCGAGCGCGGCGAGGTTCTCCGCCCGTCGGTGACCGTAGTGGTGGTCCGCATCAGCCGGGCGCCCGCCGAGGCGGATCGCGAAGAAGGTCAGCACCGCCGCCACCACGTCGCCGCTCGACTCGATCCCGGCGGCCACGAGGCCAAGACTGCCGGTCACCAGCCCGGTTCCGAGCTTCAGCACCACCAGCACGGCCGCTGCGACGATCGACGCGAGCGCCGTGCGACGCTGGCCGACAGCTTGCGCGGGTGCGGTCTCGGCCGAGCGGTCGTCCGCGCGTTTGGTGTCGGGCTCCACGCTTGGAACGATAGGCCGGGAATCCGCCGACGGCGACTCCGTAGAGCGCGCGCTCGTCTGCGGCCTCCGCGCAACCACCGCACGACGAGACGCGGCGTTGGTCGCGGCCGGGGAGGGCGGCGAGTACGATCGAGTAGGTTGAGGTCGGGGATGATTGCGCGAACACCCGATGATCGAGGAATTGGCTCGATGCTGGCACGCATCGGACTGCGCCTCCCCCACGGTTGGTCTGACGCCCTGCGCCAGCTCGCCCTCTGGGCGCTCGCCGATCTGCTCTACGAGGGCGTGCGCGGTCTCGTCGCCGGCCACGTGGAGCTCGCGCTGGCGAACGGCGAGGGGCTGATCGCGCTCGAGCGGTCGACCGGCACGTTCTGGGAGCCGCACCTCCAGTCGCTGGTCGTCGGCCATCACGAGCTGATCGAGGCGGCCAACTGGATCTACCTCAACGCTCAGTTCACCGTCAACCTGCTCTTCCTGACGATCCTCTACGCGTTCCGCAACGACATCTTCTACTTCGTGCGCAACATGTTCTTCGTGGCGATGGGCGTCGCCCTGGTCGTCCACCTGGCCCTGCCGGTCGCCCCGCCGCGGCTCTTCCCGCAGTTCGGCTTCGTCGACACGATCCACGCGATCGCCCACATCGACCAGGACTCGGGGGCGGTGTCGCTGTTCGTCAACCCGTACGCCGCCGTTCCGAGCATGCATATGTGCTTCGCCCTGCTCGTCGGCGTCAGCGCGATGCGCCTGACCCACCGGCCGTGGCTGCGACTGCTGGCGGCCCTCTACCCGGTCGTCGTACTGGGTGTGATCGTCGTCACGGCCAACCACTTCGTCTTCGACGCACTGACCGGAGCGGTCGTCGCGCTGCTCGCGGCGCTGGTCGCCCAGCGGGTCATGGCACGCGCCCGCCCGAGCGCCTGGTCCTGGGGGCAGCGCGAGGCGATCGGCCCGGCGTCCTGAGCAGAAAGCGTCAATCAACTAACGGGGATTTGTTTGACGCGTCCTCAGAGCGCCGTGGTGAGGGCGAGCCCGCGTCGCTCGAGCTCGTCGAGGACAAGCGGCAGAGCGGCGACGGTGCGCCGCCACGAGCCGGGAGCGCTGTAGTCGTCGGCGTCGTGGGCGAGCAGCACAGAGCCGGCGCCGAGCCCCGGGCCCGTTAGCAGGCGGAAGATCGACTCGGGCGTGGCGCGGGCTTCCCAGTCGCGACCCCAGTGGGTCCAGAGCACCGAGTGCCAACAGTTCGCCTTGGCGATCGCGATCGCAGCGGCGTTGAAGACGCCGTAGGGCGGGCGGTAGAGCTCGATCGCGACACCTGTGGCGTCCTCGATCCGCGTCCGGGCCTTCGCGATGTCAGCCCAGACGGCGCGCGGGCCGAGACGCAAGAGGTTGCGGTGGCGGTCGCAGTGGAGCCCGATCCGATGACCGGCAGCGACGATCTCGGCGGCGAGCGAAGGATCGCGCGCGACCTGCTCGCCGACGAGGAAGAACGTGGCGTGGACGCCGCGGTCGGCAAGCAGTGCGAGCACGGCCGGGGTGCCCTGCGCATGCGGTCCGTCGTCGAACGTAAGGGCGACATCGGCGCGCGCGCGAGTGCGGTTGGCGACGCCGAGGAGGCGGCAGAGCGGGGGCACATGGAAGGCTGCGCCGGGCACGAGGTAGGCCGCGCCGAGCGTGGCTGCGCCGGCGGCGAGGACCGCCGGGAGCCGAGGACTGCGATGATCTGGGTGCACCATGATCTCCCTGCTGCTCGGCATCGCAGCGGCCGCGGCCGCCTCAACGCTGTACAGCCTAGGGATCGCGGTCCAGGCGCTCGATGCCCGGGAGACCGACGCGGCACACGGGCTGCGGGTCCAGCTGCTCGGCGACCTGCTGCGCCGACGGCGGTGGGTGGCTGGGACCGCGATGACGGTGCTCGGCTGGCCGCTGCAGCTCCTGGCGCTGTCGTTCGCCCCGCTGATCATCGTCCAACCGGCCCTCTCGGCCGGCCTGATCGCGCTGCTGCTGGTCGCCCAGCGGATGCTCGGCGAGACGGCCGGCCGGCGCGAGATCGCGGCGGTCGTGGCAATCGTCGCCGGCGTGGCGGCGATCGCGATCGTCGCGCCGGAGCGCAGCACCCACCACACCAACTCGACGACGCTGGCGATCGTGTTGGTGATGCTCGGCCTGGCGGCGAGCCTGCCGTATCTGCTGCGGATCGCCGGTCGCTCGCTGCCGGTCGTGACGATGCTCGGCGCCGGCATGTGCTTCGCGTGGAGCGGCCTCGTGACGAAGCTGGTGTCCGACGCGATCACCGGCGGCCACTGGGCGACCGCGGTCGGCTGGGCGGCGTCCACCGCGGTCGCCTCCGGGATCGGCCTGCTGAGCGAGATGAGCGCGCTCCAGGCCCGCCCGGCGATCCAGGTCGCACCGGTTGTCTTCGTCGTGCAGACAGTCGTGCCGGTGGCCCTGGCGGGGCTGCTGCTCGACGAGAGCTTCTTCGCGACCGCCTATGCCGGCATCCCTCTGCTCGCCGCCCTCGGGCTGCTCCTCGTGGGCGCGACTGTGCTCGCGCGCTCGCGGCTGCTGCTCGCATTCACGACTGTCGAGGAGACGGGCTAGGGGAGACAGTCCCCTGCGCTAGGAAGCGAGCGTCGAGAACGGCACGCCGGAGAGCCGCGCGGCGGCGAGCTCGGCGGCCAAGCGGTCGAGCGAGCGCAGCGACGAGGCCGAGGCCGAGGCGTCGATCGTGACGACGACGACGTCGCCGC
>JRHI01003149.1_pt1 | contig 10166 bp, 11 predicted proteins | sample 215371 | NCBI WGS metagenome assembly JRHI01 (sample SAMN02929681, study PRJNA255918) | sediment metagenome | biome: cave system; feature: Ice Cave; material: Sediment; isolation source: sediment from deep within a dark volcanic ice cave with no known source of... ... | reverse complement strand
GCCGACGGCAAGGTTCCTGCCCAGGTCGTCAGTTCCCATCGGCGCTTCAGCCGAGGGAGTGCGCAGAACGCTCTGACTGGTGCGGAATGGCCCCCCGGAGCGAGGATGGGAGCGGCCAGGGCCAGCAGCGAGATGACCAGCAGGTAACCGCCGGTGAGGAGAACGGTTCGCGATCTCACCGCCAGAGCATCCGGGGATCGATCACCGGGTAGAGGAGATCGACGGCACCGAGTTATGCCGCCCTACGGCATCGACAAAATCAGGCAATGCCCGCCTGGTCTACGCCATCCCTTCGCTGCCCTGGCCACTCCACATCCGCGCTGGGCCGAGGTGCTTCACAGTCGGGAGAGTGCTAGAACGCCACAGCGTCGCGTACGAGCTGGTTGTCTGTGAGCGAACTCGTCTCACCTCGGGCGACGACCTCGCCTGCATCGAGAACGACGTAGCGGTCGGCGACCCGCAAGGCGAAGTCCACGTACTGCTCAGCAAGCAGAATGGCCAGGCCACGCTCGTGGTGCAGGCGCACGATGAACGCCTCGATCTCGTCGATTATCGATGGCTGCAAGCCCTCTGTCGGCTCATCCAGGATCAACAGCCGGGGATCCGTGATCAGGGCTCTCGCCAGTGCGAGCTGCTGTTTCTGGCCCCCCGAGAGCAATCCCGCCGGCCGATCCAGCATCGAGGCCAGTCGACCGAACATTTCGATCACCTCATCGATCGCACCGGGCCGCCGGCCGCAAGCCTCGGCCACCACCTGAAGGTTTTCGCGCACTGTAAGCGCGGGGAAGGTCTCGTGACCCTGCGGCACATAGGCGATCCCTCGTCGCACCCGTTCGGGGGGAGGCACCTTGACGATGTTCTCGCCGTCCCAAGTGATAGCTCCCGACCTCGGCTTGAGCGTACCGACGATCGACTTCAGCAAGGTTGTCTTGCCGACACCGTTGCGTCCCATCACGCACAGAAGCGCACCGTCGTCCATCTCGAACGAGACGTCGAAGAGAACCTGCGTCGAGCCATAGGCAACGTTAAGCCCTTCGACAGCCAGCATCAGCCGGTCGCCTCCTGAACCGTGTTCTCGACGTGCGTGCCAAGGTAGACCTCTCGCACAAGCGGGTCGGCTTGGATCGCAGCGACCGAGCCCTCGCGGAGCACGCGCCCCTGATGCATCACCGTGACCATGCTCGCGAACCGGCGGAGGAAGTCCATGTCGTGCTCCACGATGATCACCGTGTGCTCCCGCGCCACGAGCTGGAGCACCGCACCCGTCTCATTGCGTTCCGCGCGGGTCATGCCGGCCACTGGCTCGTCGAGCAGCAGCAGGCGCGGCTTCTGGGCCAGTAGCATCCCTATTTCCAGCCACTGTTTCTGGCCGTGCGCCAGCACTCCGGCTGGCTGGTCCGCGAACTTGCTCAGCCTACAGATGTCGAGCACCTTCAAGACGTCGTCCGAAGCGCCCCGCCGACGCCCCAGAAGCGACAAGAACGGCCGCCGAAAGTTGGCCGCGAGGTCCAGGTTCTCGAGCACCGTCAGCCGCTCGAAGACGGTCGCCGTCTGGAATGTCCGCCCGATTCCTCGCCGGACGATGTCGAATTCGGTGCGCCCGACCAGTTCCTGCCCCGCGAAGAGGACTGAGCCGGCGCGTGGTCGTGCCAGGCCAGTGATGGCATCGACCAGGGTCGTCTTCCCGGCACCGTTTGGCCCGATCAAAAAGCGCAACTCACCTTCCACAACGTCAAGGTCGAGCCCATCGAGCGCGCGAACACCGTCGAATTCCACCACCAAGTCTCGGACCTCCAGGAGAAGATGCTCGGGCCGGCTCGGTTCCGTGTTCATCCAGCCTCTTGTGGCAGGGCCGACGCGATGGCCTGGGCGCGGCGCCAAGCGGGCGCCGCCCGGCGGCGTACCCAACCGAGGAGGCCCATCAATCCAGATGGAGCCGCGGCTACCGCGACAATGAAGAGGGCCCCCTGAAGCAGAGTCCAACCACCCGGGTAGATGTCGCTGAGCGTGGTGCGGGTGTAATTGACGACCAGTGCGCCGAGCACCGCGCCGGCAAGGGTGGCGCGACCGCCGACGGCCACGGCCGCGAGAAGCTCGAAGGAAGGCACGATTCCCATGAGGGCAGGGGAGATGATCCCGACAACCGGCACGAATAGTGCGCCCGCCAGGCCGGCCATGCCCGCGGAGACCGCGAATGCGACCGTCTTGATGAGTACTGGGTCGTAACCAAGGAAGCGGACACGGTCTTCGGCATCGCGGACCGCGATCAGAAGGCGCCCCAATCGACTGTCCACCAGTCTGCGGGCCAGCAGGTAGGTCAATCCGAGCCCGACCGCCACCATGAGGTACAAGCCGCGCTGCACGCTGGGCGCGGTCAGGTCGAGTCCGAACATGAGATGGAAGTTGGTGACGCCGTTAGTGCCGCCGGTGTATGCTTGCTGACCCACCAGGAAGATCACAAAAGCACCCGCCAGGGCCTGGGTCAGGATCGCGAAATAGGCACCGCGCACCTTCTGCCTGAAGATCAATGTGCCCAGCCCGGCCGCGATCAGGGTCGGCACCATGACCACCGCCGGCAACGCAATCCAGGCGTGGCGGAGCGGTTCGTAGGCGGCTGGCAGTCGCTCGACGCCACTCCAGGACATGAAGTCGGGCACCTTCCCCGGCCCAGCCTCCTGAAGCTTGAGATAGAGCCCGAAAGCATACCCGCCCAAGCCGAAGAACACCCCCTGGCCGAGTGTGAGCATGCCGCCATATCCCCAGGCCAGGTCGATACCGATCGCCACGATCGCAAAGCACAGGTACTTGGCGAGCAGGTTGAGGTAGAAGTCGGGAAGCAGGGCCGGCGCGCCAAAGATGGCCAGGGCGCCCACGATCAGGAACCCGGCTCGCGCCGGCCGGAGATGCCGGCTCAGGCGCACTCGAATCCAGCTCATCCCAAAACTCGAACGCGTTGCGCAATCAGTCCCTGTGGCCTCAGCTGAAGAAAGGCGACGATCGCCACGAACACCAGGACCTTGGCCAGGCTGGCGTTGGTCTTGAACTCGAGGGTTGCGGTGAGCAGACCGAGTCCCAGGGCGGCGATGATCGCCCCCGGCAGCTGCCCGAGCCCGCCGACGACAACCACGAGGAAGGAGTCGACCAGGTAGTTCGTACCCAGTGTCGGGCCGATCGGGCCGAGCAGCGTAAGCGCCACCCCGGCCACTCCGGCGAGGCCGGAGCCGATGAAGAAGGTCGTCACGTCGACGGAGTGAGTCCGGATGCCCGAGGTGGCGGCCAGCTCGCGATTCTGCATGACCGCGCGCATCCGGCGACCATGGCGCAGGCGCGTTTGGAAGACCCAGATGGCCGCCATCGCGACCGCCACCAAGCCGATGATGAAGAGCCGAGAGTGCGGCAGCGTGACCTCGCCGAGGGCCAGGCCACCGGAAAGCCACGCAGGTGCGCGAACCTCGACGTTAGGGGCACCGAAGATCATGCGGGCGAGCTGCTGAAGGATCAGGCTGATCCCCCAGGTCACGATCAGGGTGTCGAGCGGTCGCCCATAGCGACGGCGGAGCAGGGTACGCTCAAGGACCACACCCAGCCCACCCGCCAGGAAGAAGGCGACGACAACAGCGAATGGAATCGACATGCCGAGGAACTGGGGGCCCAGCCCGCGCTGAATCACGTACGTGACGTATGCGCCGACCATGATGAATTCGCCGTGAGCCATGTTGACCACGTTCATCTGGCCGAAGGTGAAGGTCAGCCCGAGCGCGATGAGCAGCAGCAGCGCCGCCAGGCTCAGACCACCGAACAGCTGGGCAACCCAGATTGCCATTACGGTTCAGAGGCCCTTGGCCCAGGCGTACCCTTTCAGGTAGGGGTCAGGCTCGATCGGTTTGCCTGAATTCCAGATCTCCTTGATCAGACCGTCGCTCTGAATGACCCCGATGCGCGCGGTCTTGGAGATATGGTGGTTTGCGCCGTTCACGGTGACCAATCCCTCCGGAGCATCAAAGGTGATGCCGCCCGCGGCTGCCTTTACCTTCTCCGGGTCCGTCGAACCAGCCTTCTTGACCGCGGCCGCCCACAGATAGACCTGCAGGTATCCCGCTTCGATCGGGTCGTCGGTGACCCGGTTTGCGCCGTACTGGGCCTTGTAGGACTTAACGAACTTGGAGTTCGCGGGTGTGTCGGTGGTCTGGTAGTAGTTCCAGGCGACAAGGTGGCCGGCCAGATTGTCGACGCCGACGCCCCGCACCTCATCCTCCGCAATGCTCACTGACATGGTTGGCATCGTCTGAGCGTTGAGGCCTGCGCTCCGAAGCTGCTTGAAGAAGGCGACGTTGCTGTCCCCGTTGAGAGTGTTGAAGACGAAATCGGGCTTGGCTGCCTTCAGCTTGTTGACGATGGTTTCGTACTCGGTTGCGCCGAGTGGCGTGTACTCCTCGCCAAGAATCTGCATGCCGTTGGCCGCCGCGTATGCCTTGATCTCCTTGTTCGCCGTGCGTGGAAAGACGTAGTCACTTCCGAGCAGATAGATGCGGGTCTTGCTCTGGGATTTTAGGTAGTCAAGTGCTGGAATGATCTGCTGGTTGGTCGTCGCGCCGGTGTAGTAAATGTACGGCGATGACTCCAACCCCTCGTATTGGACCGGGTAGTAGAGCAACGCCTTGTTGCGTTCGAAGACGGGCAGCATCGCCTTACGGCTGGCTGATGTCCACCCCCCGAAGGTGGCTGCCACCTTGTCCTGGGAGATGAGCTTCTGAGCCTTCTCCGCGAAGGTCGGCCAGTCGGATGCTCCGTCCTCCACGACCGGGACCAACTTCTTACCGAGCACGCCACCATTGGCATTGATCTCGGAAATTGCCATCAGCTCAGCATCCTTGACCGAGACCTCGCTGATCGACATGGTTCCGCTGAGCGAGTGGAGTACGCCGACTTTGATGGTGTCCCCGCTCGGAGCTGACGTTGTGCTCGTGGCCTCGCCACAGGCTGAGAGCGCCAGCGTTCCAGCGCCGATCGCCACTACCAAACCACGGCCAAGACTCGGGTGTAGATGCATGTGCTTGTCCCCCACAAAACCAGCGCTCGGAAGTGGACTCAGAATTCCTGACTACCGAAGCCATAGTAGGAATCTGTTGCCGCCAAGTCTTCGTGTCAAGCGCCCAATTTAGAGGATCGCCCCCACGGACAGGAATGACATGGTCCAATCTCAAAATGTTTCAGTCCGACTCCGCAGCCCAGACGAGCGATTTAGCCACACCGCACCGCCCGCGTGTTGGGTCGCGCGGTGTGCCAATCAACAGCGGCGAGACTCCGGGAGATCCGCCCCCGTCAACGCCATCCGAGCCGCACGCCAGGCAGCCAGCACGGCTGCGGCTGCGGATCTCGAATCGGCGGCCAGAACGCGCATCCAGGCGCCAGCGCCAGCGGGGAGCTGGCTGCAGCCGCGGTAGGTATCACCCAGGTTGGCTGCCTCCACGGCATCTGCCAAGAGGTCTGGATCGAAGCCGCGACTCACGACATAAAGCGAGCCCAGGGCCCGGTAACAGCCAAGCATCGCAGGACCGGTTAGATTCCGGCTCGGCTCCAAACGACAGGCGTCGCGGAAGAGCAATCTTCCATCCGGCCGCAGGACCTCGTGCACGCTCGAGAACAACCGATAAGCAAGCTCCTCACCGCGGGCCTGGCGACCGGCGGCCACCACCTCACCGAGGATGAGGACACCGTCCTCGGCTACGACATGAGTGCCACGTTGCAAAAATCTGGACCCCGAGTAGGGAAGGTAAGGATCGGGGACGTGCTCGACGTAGCAGTCCGGACCCACGCTGATGCTGGTCTCCAAGCGAGCGTCGTCGGCAGGCATTCCGTAAATCCTGGTCGCGGAAGCCGAGCCAAGGTGGAGGCGGGCTCCGGCTTCAACTCTCACCTCGATCTCCAGCCTGTCGCCCTGCAGGACTCCGCCTGCAGCGCTGACCACCATCACCAAGGCGAGATCGGGTAGGGCGGGGTCGGTGTGGTGCGCGCGGAGCACCTGGAGGGGGGGCACGCAGCGCAGGTCGACGAGGCGCGTACGATCGCCGACCCGCCGCGCTGTAAGCCTGAGGCCACCTTCCTGGCCCCGTACGGGTTGGCTAGTGGATGTGGGGATGAGTGTGCCAGAGTCCAGTGGCCTCGGCCCCCAACCGATCCAGCACATAGTCGACCACAGCGCCGACGCCCTCCCCGGTTCGGCAGTTGGTGAAGAGGAATGGGCGGCCCTGTCGGACTGCGAGGGCGTCGCGCTCCATGACCACCAGGTCGGCACCGACATAGGGCGCCAGGTCGACCTTGTTGATGACCAACAGGTCGGCCAGGACCAGGCCTGGGCCGCGTTTGCGAGGAATCTTGTCGCCACCGGCGACATCGATCACGTAGAGGTAGTGGTCGACCAGCTCGGGGCTGAAGGTCAAGGTCAGGTTGTCGCCTCCGCTCTCGACGAAAACGATCTCAAGGTCGGGATACCTTCCCTCCAGCTCAGCGAGGGCGGCCAGGTTCATCGAGGGGTCCTCCCGGACCGCGGTGTGCGGACAGGCGCCTGTCTCCACACCCATGATGCGGCCCTCCTCCAGCACACCCGCGAGGGCGGCCTTGACGTGGCGCTCATCCTCCCTGGTCAGGATGTCGTTGGTCAACACCGCGACCGAATGGCCGAGCTCGACAAGCCGCGGCACCAGCCGTTCCACCAGCGTGGTCTTGCCGCAGCCCACCGGGCCTCCGACGCCCACCCGCATGCGGCTCACGATGCGAACAACCGGGCGGCGGCACGCTCGTGACGAGCGCAGGCGATGTCAAGCTGCGGCAGGCAGGGAACGAGGTCGCGCCAATCGATCGTGCCAGCGACCTCAGCCGCCTCCAGCATCTGTGGACCCAGAGAGAAAAGCACCGCCTGAGCTTGACCATGTCCGATCCGCATCAGCCTGAGCGCCGCGCCGACCACGGTCGCCGAGTGCATGTAGCAGCAGAGAAGCGCTGCCTCCTTCGGTCCGATAGCGAGAGGTCTGGTGGCCAAGGCCAGGGCGACGGCGCCGTTGGCGGGAGTACGGCCGGCTTCGGCGGCACTCAGGAATGAGTCCAGGAATGGGTCCTGGACCAAGCGCGAGGCTTCGACCGCGAGCCTGCGCCCAGTGCGACAGGAGCTCTCTCGGTCCTCCCTTGCCAGCTTGACTGCCGTCAGCGCATGATCGACATCGATGACCCGCCCCAGGTCTCCGCGGGCGGCCCCATGGTGTGCCTCCAAGAGCGCGGGCAGGTCGGACAGCGCCATCTTGTCCAAAAGCTGAGCCACCAGCAGAGCACGCAGCCCTTCGGCGTCGCCGACCATGCCATCGGTCACCATGCTCTCCAGCCCATGGGAGAGGGTGAACGCACCCGTCGGGAAAAAGCTGTCAGACAGGTGCATGGCGGCCAGGAAGGCAAGCCGGTCCATTTATGGTCAGGAAAGGAAGTAGAGCTGAGCCATGGGCAACGACTCGGCGGGCGGGACAGTGGCCAGTTCGCCATCGACCCGCACCTCGTAGGTCTCGGGATCGACGCTGATCTCAGGAGTCAGTTGGTTGCGGACCATGTCCGCCTTACCCAGCTGGCGGCACTGACGCACCGGCTCAACCCATCGCTGGAGACCAAGCCTCTCCCTCAGACCAACATCGGCGGCAGCCCGGGATGTGAAGGTGACGCAGGTCTGACTGATCGCCCCCCCGAGCGCCCCGAACATCGGCCGGTAAATGACAGGTTCCGGAGTTGGGATGGCGGCGTTCGGGTCGCCCATGACCGACCATACGACCAAGCCGCCCTTGATCACCAACTTCGGCTTGACGCCGAAGAACTCGATCGGCCAGAGAACGATGTCAGCCAGCTTCCCGGTCTCGAGTGACCCCACCAGATGGCCGATGCCGTGGGTGCGGGCCGGGTTAACTGTCATTTTGGCGAGATAGCGAAGGATCCGCAGGTTGTCGTTGTCGCCGTCGCCTGGCAGCGGACCACGGAAGTGCTTCATCTTGTGCGCTGTCTGGAAGAGACGGATGAAGCTTTCTCCGACCCGGCCCATGGCCTGAGAGTCGGAGGAGTACATCGAGATCACGCCGAGGTCGTGGAGAACGTCCTCAGCGGCCATGGTCTCCGCCCGGATCCTGCTCTCTGCGAAAGCGACGTCCTCAGGCACGGCGGGATTCAGGTGGTGGCACACCATCAACATGTCGAGATGCTCGTCCAGCGTGTTGACGCTGTAGGGGCGAGTCGGGTTGGTGGAGGAAGGGAGGACGTTGGGATGCGCCGCGATCCGGATGATATCGGGCGCGTGCCCGCCGCCGGCACCCTCGGTGTGGAAAGTATGGATGGTTCGGCCGGCGATGGCTGCGATGGTGTCCTCGACGAATCCCGCCTCGTTGAGCGTGTCCGTGTGGATCGCAACTTGAACGTCGTACTCGTCGGCCACCCGCAGGCTGCAGTCGATTACCGCGGGCGTGGTGCCCCAGTCCTCGTGATCCTTGAGCGCGCAGGCGCCCGCTTCCAACTGCTCACGAAGGGGGCCGGGTTGGCTGGCGTTGCCCTTGCCCATCACCCCCCAGTTGACTGGCAGGCCTTCGGCCGCACGCAGCATCTGGGCGATGTTCCACGGCCCGGGCGTGCATGTGGTCGCCCCGCTGCCCTCGGTTGGGCCGGTGCCGCCCCCGATCATGGTGGTGATCCCTCCTGAAAGGGCGGCCCAGACCTGCTGTGGCGAGATCATGTGAACGTGGGTGTCGACGCCGCCCGCGGTAGCGATCAGCCCCTCGCCCGAAACCACCTCGGTACCCGCGCCGATCACAAGCATGGGGTCGACACCCTCCATGACGTCGGGGTTGCCGGCCTTGCCGATGCCGGCGATGCGGCCCTCCCGGATCCCGATGTCAGCCTTGAACACTCCCAGCACCGGGTCCAACACGACCACGCTGGTTATGACCAGGTCCAGGGCGCCCTCCGAACTGAGCGCGTATGAGGACTGGGCCATACCATCGCGGATGCTCTTTCCCCCACCGAAGACCGCCTCTTCGCCCGGCACGGTGAGATCGGTTTCGACCTCCAGAACCAAGTTGGTGTCGGCCAGCCGGAACCGGTCGCCCGCGGTGGGCCCGTAGAGCTCCGCGTATCGGCTACGGCTGATCCTCAACCGGGATCCCGGCTCTCGAAGCCGGCGTCTCTTAGTGCCTTCGCGAAACGATCGCGGGCGCCCTCGCCATCAAGTGGCCCCGAGACCAGACCGTTGAAGCCGCTCACCAGGCGCCGCCCGCCGATCGGCACCAGCCGCACCGAACGGACCTCTCCAGGCTCAAAGCGGGCGGCGGTGCCGGCTGGGATGTCGAGCCGCTGCCCATAGGCGGCCAAGCGGTCGAAGAGGAGGGCACGGTTGGCCTCCGCGAAATGGAGGTGGGAACCGACCTGGACCGGGCGGTCGCCGAGGTTCGCGACCTCAAGGTCGGTAACCGGTCGCCCCGAATTAAGTTCGATGGTCTCATCGGGGTGGATGTAGCCGCCGAGGGGAGGCACTGCTTGAGCTCTTTAGGGGATCGGGTCATGACAGGTCACCAGCTTGGTGCCGTCGACGAAGGTGGCCTCCACCTGCACGCTGTGGATCAGCTCCGGCACCTCAGCCATGACCTCGTCCCGGGTGAGCACATGGCGCCCCAGGCTGGCTACCTCGGCAACGCTCCTGCCCTCCCGCGCCCCCTCCAGCATCGCCTCACTGATGAGCGCCACTGACTCAGGGTAGTTGAGTCGCAGACCCCGCTCCCGGCGTCGGCGGGCGAGGTCGGCGGCGACATGGATCAGTAGTTTCTCCTGCTCACGCGGTGTCAGCTGCACAGATTGAAACGATACCCCTGTCTTCGAGGACCGGAAGCGGTCTACTTACACGGTTGCCGCGGCGGCGGTCTTGTGTAAAGAGCACAAGCGCGGGGGAGCCAGTCGAACCGCGCAAATTCCCTGCGCACCAAAATCCTCACGCGGGCCGCTAACGGCTCTGACTGGTGCGGAATGGCCCCCCAGAGCGAGCATGGAGGCGGCCAGGGCCAGCAGCGAGGAGCCCAGAACGCCCAGGGCCTCCTCGCGCCACCGATCGGCTTGGTGCCCCCGGAAGGACTCGAACCTCCGACACGCGGTTT
>JRHI01003148.1_pt1 | contig 10167 bp, 9 predicted proteins | sample 215371 | NCBI WGS metagenome assembly JRHI01 (sample SAMN02929681, study PRJNA255918) | sediment metagenome | biome: cave system; feature: Ice Cave; material: Sediment; isolation source: sediment from deep within a dark volcanic ice cave with no known source of... ... | reverse complement strand
GCCCCGTCCCGGGCCGCCGCCAGGGCCGGCTCGATCCCGGCCGCGGTCGCCCCGATGATCAGACCGGAACCCGCTACCCGCCGGGCCGCCGCCACCGAGAGATCCTCGTGACCGAGGTGCACCCCGTCGGCGCCAGCCAGCAGCGCGATGTCGAGATGGTCGTTGACGATCAGCAGCGCTCCTGCCGCCGCGGTCAGCCGCCGAAGTTCCCGGGCCAGATCGAGCAACCGAGCCCGGGCGAGGGTCTTGTGCCGGAGTTGGACGATTCTCGCGCCACCCACCAGGGCCTGCTCGGTGCGCGCGACGAGGGTGTCGGGCTCCAGGTCGGGGGTGATCACATACAGGCGCTCACCCCGCAGGCGGTCTCGGAGCGTCGATGCGCTCAATCGGCTCCGCGACCGGTCAGAACAAAATTTGCCGGAGCTTCTCCCGAAATGCGGGCGGCGCCGACTCCTGGCAGCAGCAGACATGTACCAGACGCTTGAGGCTGCTCTGGAACCGATAATGGTCGGCACAGGGTGGACATCGCTCCAGATGGATCCGAACCGCCTCGACCTCGCTCTCGCTGAGTTCGCGATCCACGAAGCCATCCAGTTTCTCCGCGCACTCGCCGCAGTTCACCTCGTGCCGGACCTCCGCATTGCACAACTGATAACCCGGCGATCACGGGTTATCTTCCCTCCTGGCGGGCACGATACCCGATTCCACCGCGTAGTCGTAAAGCAATTTCTGCAACTGAAGCCGGGCCCGGTGCAGCCGAGACATCACGGTTCCGATCGGCACCCCCAGCGCGTCCGCCGCTTCACGGTAGCTGAATCCCTCCACGTCCACCAGGTGCACCACCTCGCGGTGCAGCTCAGGCAGCCGGTTGACCGCGGCCACCACCTCGGCGGCGGCGATCCGGTTGAGCACTTCGGCGTCGGGTGCGATCCCGTCATCCTGAATCCGCTCACTGAGCGGAAAGTCACCGGTGTCGTCGTCCAGGCTGAGGTCGTGGTTCTGGGGCGCCTTGACCCGGTCCCAGTGCAGATTCCGCATGATCGCGAACAGCCATGCCCGCATATTGGTGCCGGCCTGGAAGCTGCCCTGATACCGGAGGGCACGCAGGTAGGTGTCCTGAACCAGGTCCTGTGCCTTTTCGGGGTCGCGAGTCAGCCTCAGCGCTCCTCGGTACAGTGTGTCGAGGTGGCCGATCGCCTCTTCGGTGAAGGCGGTGCGATCCAGCGGCGGCGGCCCGGGCGAAGATTCGGCGTGGGTCTCTTCCATCGGCTCCCTTCAGCGTACCCACCCGGCCGCGACCGTATGGCGCGGCCTGGATCAGTCGGGGTCCGGGGCGGGGTCCGGGCGCGCCCCTTGGTGCAGCCGGGGCACCCGCCGGGAGACACTGGTCAGCACCTCGTAGGCAACCGTTCCGTACCACTGCGCCACCTCTTCGGCGCCGATCTCGGCGTCGCCGTCCCGACCGAAGACCACCGCGACATCGTCGACCCGTACCCCGCCGATGGCGGAGACGTCCACCGCCATCGAGTCCATGCTCACCCTCCCCACCACCGGCGCCCGCCGGCCACGGAGCAGCACCGCCCCCCGGTTGGAGCGGGCTCGGTGCACGCCATCGGCATAGCCGGCGGCCACGATCGCGATGGTGGATTCGCGCTCGGCCCGCCAGGTGCGTCCGTAACCAACGGTGGCGCCGGCGGCGATCCGCTTGACGTCGATCACCCGGGCCCGGAGGCTCATGACCGGCCGCAGGCCAGGCCCGACTCCGTAGAGCAGTAGCCCGGTGCGCACCAGGTCGAGCCGGGAATCGGGAAATCCGAGCAGGGCGCCCGAATTGGCGGCATGGCGAAGGCCCCGATACCCGCTGGGGATACTCTCGTGAAAGCGGGCAAGCTGGTCGGAGGTGAAACGCGGGTCGTCCTCCGAGGCGGCGAAATGGGTAAAGATCCCGGCCAGCCGGAGGCCGGGGCGGCCTGCGATCAAGGCCACCAGAGCCGGCACCTCGGCAGGTGCGCAGCCCAACCTACCCATCCCCGTATCCACCTTCAGGTGAATATCGACCAGGCGGCCGGTGGCCTCGGCTTCGGCGGCGAGGGCGTCGGCCGTTTCCCGGTTCCAGCAGGCGACCTGACAACCCAGACGCACCAGCCGGGCCGCCAGCCGAGGGGTGACCGCGCTCAGGACCAGCACATTCGCCATCTCCACCACGCCCCGCAGGTCAGCCGCCTCCTCCGCGGTCGAGACCGCGAAGGCCCGGACTCCGGCAGCCGCCGCGGTGCGCACCACCGGCCTGGCGCCGTGGCCGTAGGCGTCCGCCTTGACCACCGCCATCAGCCGCTCCACCCCGCCCGCCAGCCGGCCCAGCGTACTGATGTTGTGGCGCAGCGCAGCCAGGTCGATCTCGGCCCACCGGCTGTGCGGTTCAGCCGTTGGCAAGGCGCCGGATCAGTCGCATGGCTCGAGGGATCTGGGGCAGCAGGTCACTCGCCAGCAGCCCTGACTCCCCCAATTCGGGCGCCAGCAGCCGGGCGCAGGCGGCGTGGACATAGACCCCGGTGCAGGCGGCGGTGAAGGGTTCGGAGCCCTGGGCGAGAAGCCCACCGATCAATCCCGCCAGCACGTCCCCGGTGCCGCCGGTGGCGAGCAGCGGCTCCTCGTGAGGGTCGACCGAGTGCCTGCCGCCAGGAGCCGCGATCACCGTGCGGGCGCCCTTGAGCACTACCGTACAGCCGAAAGTGTCGGCGGCCTGCCGGGCAAGTTCGGCCCGTTCCGGATCGCCGGGAGGCACCTCCGCGCGGATCAGCCGCGACATCTCCCGCGGATGCGGGGTCAGCACAACGTGATCACCCAGCCGGACCAGCTGGTCGGGATGGCGGGCTAGCGCGTTGAGACCGTCGGCGTCGATCACCAGCGGCGACTTCAGCTCCCTGACCGACCTCCAGACCAGTTCTTCGATCTGCTGACCCTGGCCAAGCCCCGGCCCCAGCACCACCGAACGCGCCGCCCCCAGATCGTCTTCATGCTCGCTGAGCAGGGCCGGACCCAGTTGCCCGCCCGGGACTTCTGAAACCCCGATCGGCATCACCTCGGTGCACTTGACCGCCAGCACCGGCTGAAGCGAACGGGGTACGTAGAGCCGCACCAACCCGGCCCCGGCCCGGGCCGCCGCGGTGGCCGCCAGGTAGGCGGCGCCAGTATAACCGGGGCTCCCGGCCACCACCGCCACCTTCCCGAAGGTGCCCTTGTGCGCCCGAGGTGGACGGTCCGGCAGCCGAACCGCGGCCGGCGGGGGCAGGAGCCAGACCTCTTCCACCGATTCCACCTCCGCGATCGCCACCGCGTAGTCGTGGTGATGACTGATGCTAACTCTGACCGCCGGACCGGTCCCGGGAATCGGCGGGCGGGAATCCGAGTTTGACTCTGGAGCCGGCTCCGGCTCCAGCAGGCGCACCACCGGAGCTCCCGACTCGGCGTTGAGCACCTCGATCCGGCGCCGGCGGTGAGGGAGGCCGGTGCCATCCAGGGCCTTGATCACCGCTTCCTTGGCCGCCCATCGCCCAGCCAGCCGCTCGATCCTGCCCGCGCACGCGGCCAGCTCCCCAGGCGTGAACACCCTGCGCAGAAAGCCGTCGCCACCTCGCTCCACCGAACGGCGGAACCGCTCGACGGCAACAATGTCGACACCGATGTTGCGCACTTTTCTGTCCCCGGAGCTCCGGGCTACTCGACGGTGACGCTCTTGGCCAGGTTGCGAGGCTGGTCGACGTCGCGGCCGAGTTCCACCGCCATGTAGTACGAGAACAATTGCAGAGCCACCGACGCGAGCACCGCTGAGGCGACCGGGGTATCGACCGGAATGCTGAAAAGGTCGGTGGTGATGGCATCGAAGCCGGTGTCGCCCTCGGTCACCAGAGCGATCACCGGCGCATCACGGGCCACCACCTGCTGGACCGTGCTCAGCATCTTGTCGCGGGTCGGGCTCTGGGTGCAGATCGCCACCACCGGAAAGTTCTGATCCAGCAACGCGATCGGCCCGTGCTTGAGGTCGGAGGCGCGCTGGGCCTCAGCGTGGAGGTAGCTGATCTCCTTGAGTTTGAGGGCTCCCTCCATCGCCACCGGGTGGTTCAGCTCACGGCCGATGAACATGAAATCGGTGAAGCGACGGTACCGACGGGCCAGCCGCTTGATCTCTTCCCTGCGCTCGACCAGGTCGGCCACCCGGCTGGGCAGACGAAGGAAGGAAGCGGCCAGCTGCTCGCTCAGCTCCGGGCCGATGGTGCCTCTGGCCTGGGCCAGACGGATCGCGACCAGCGCGACCACCATTACCTGGGAGACGAAGGTCTTGGTCGAGGCCACCGCCACCTCGGGGCCCGCGTGCAGGTACAGGATCGAGTCCGCGTCGCGGGTCACGGTGCTGCCGACCACATTGGTGACCGCCACCGTATGCGCGCCTCCGGCCGCCGCCTGACGCATCCCGGCCAGGGTGTCGGCGGTCTCGCCCGACTGGGTGACCACCACCGCCAGCGTGCGCGGACCGACTGGCACCCGCCGGTAGCGGAACTCGGAGGCGTCCATCGACCGGGCTCGCAATCCGGCCAGATCCTCGACCAGGTACTCCCCGAGCTGACAGGCATGGAGAGCGGTCCCCATGCCCAGGAAAACCACTTCCTCGATCCCGGCAAGACGCGCGGAATCAAGCTTCAACCCCTCCAGCCGAACCCTTCCCCGCTCGTCGATCCGGCCCCGGACCGCGTTCGAGGCGGCCAGCGCGTCCTCGTGAATCTCTTTGAGCATGTAGTGGGCGAAGCCACCTTTCTGGGCTTCGCTGACGTCCCAGTCGACGTGGAGCACGCGCGGTTCGATCTTGATCCCGTCGAAGCTGGTCACCGAGACCCCGGCCACGTCGACCACCGCCAGCTCGCCCTCACCGAGCATCACCTGGGTCTTGGTGTACGGGATCAGCGCGGCTGGATCCGAAGCCACGAAATTTTCACCCCGACCCAGCCCGATCACCAGCGGCGCGTGCAGTCTCGCCCCGATCAGCACGTCGGGATGGTCACAGTGGAAGATCACCAGCGCATAGTCGCCCCTCAGGCGCTGCAGTGCCAGCCGCACCGCGGTCGGATAGTCGCCGCTGGTGGGATCCTTCAGGCGTTCCTCGATCAGGTGGGCGACCACCTCGGTGTCGGTCTCGGTAACGAATTCGTGCCCGGCCGCAGCCAACTCCTCACGGAGTTCGGCGAAATTCTCGATGATCCCGTTGTGCACCACGAAGATGCGGCCGTCGCAGTCGGTGTGCGGGTGGGCGTTTTCGATCGAGACCCGGCCGTGGGTGGCCCAGCGGGTGTGACCCAGGCCGGCGGTCCCTACCGGATAGGCGCCGCCCAGCTTGGCGACCAGATCGTCGACCTTGCCATCACTGCGGGTGCGCGCGGTGGCGCCGCTGGCCGGGTCATAGACCATGATCCCGGCGGAGTCATAGCCTCGATATTCCTGGGCTCGCAGGCCGTCGATCAGGATCGGGCCGGCCGGCCTCGATCCCAGGTATCCGATGATTCCACACATGTCGTGATCCTCCTCGGCGACGGGAACGCAACCCGCTCGCCCGGGCCACCCTGGCCGGCCCCGGATACCGGCGGCGCCAGGTGGCCTCGACCTAAGATTACGGCCTGCGGCTCGCGGGTCCGGCTCAGGGACTGGGCCTCGGGGTGGGGCTGGGAGAGGGGTTCGGGGTGGGACTGGGTGACGGAATCGGCGCCAGGCACACTGGATCGCCCTTGATCGAAACCGTGACCGTCACCCGGTTGGGGGTCGCCACCACCCCTCGCGACTTCAACTGGCTGAGAGAGTTCAGATCAAAGGTCTGGACCCGGTCGGAGGTGGCGTTGGAGATGTCGATCGGCGGCAATCCGATTACATCTCCGATCTCGCGCACCGCGCTGGCCGGGCCGCTCAGGGTGACAAAGGGATCCGAGAACAGGACCTCACGGGAATAGCACCTTGGAAGATTGCCGCTCGGGATCTCACGCAACGATCCCTGGCGGACCAGGGTGCCGGAGACGGTGGTCACCAGCACCGGCACGGTGGAATCCCACTGCATCAGGGGCATCGTATCGGGCGGCTTGGTGATCTCCTCATTGCTCCCCGTCACCAGATGGACCGCCACGCTGGGGAACTGTTGGGTGTCCTGGATCACGCCGTCGACCTGAGCGTAGGCGTGCAGCCCGTTCAGAATGGTTTCGGGGCCGGACACCTTCACCTTGACCGGCTGGCCGGCCTTGTCGACCGCCTCGGCTTTGATCAGCGCGAAGTTGGCCTGAACCTGGGGCTGGCGAACCTCGACGTCGAGGAACTCGGTCCGGTAGGCATCGACCCCGACCTGGACCAGGCGCTTGGTCTGCTCCACCCGAACATCGCTCAGGATCAGCGACTTGATCCGGACCTCGACGTCCTTGACCAGAACGCCGCTGCGCTCATGGGTCAGCCCGGAGAGGTCGGCGGTGACTGAAACGCTGTTGGCGTCAACGGTTTGCAACTGGGATTGCAAGCCCGAGACCTGGACCTCGAGATCCTTGGGATAACTGACCAGCACCAGCCCTTCCGGCAGCCGCTGGTACTTGATCGGCACTCGCAAGGTGCGGGTTACGAAAGGATTCTGAGAAAAGGCGACCGCGCTCAGCATGGCTACCGACAGGATCACCGCCAGCGCTTTCATGCGCCAGTTGTTGAGCAAGAGCCTGGCGATCATCCGGTCTTCTGCACCGTGCCCGGCGCCGACTCAGCGGTGGCGCCCTGGGTGGCCATCGCGAGGTGACGGCGCCGCTGACGTCGGGTCAACAGGCCACCCGCCGAACCCGGGCCGCGCTCACCGAGCAGGCGCTCTCGGAGCGCCTCGGGGGTGAGGTTGCGTTCGATCCGGCCACCTTCGGCAAGCGAGATGGCACCGGTCTCCTCGGAGACCACCACCACTTTCGCGTCGGATAGCATGCTGAGTCCGAGCGCGGCGCGGTGCCGGGTGCCCATCCGGGCCACCGAGTCTCCGTCTTCGGGCAGGGGCAGGGTCACCCCGGCCGCCAGTACTTCGGCATTGCGGACGATCATGGCCCCGTCGTGGAGAGGCGATTTGGGAAAGAAGATGGCCTCGATCAACTCGCTGGTGACCTGGGCCCCGAGGCGCACACCGTTAGCGGCAATGTCCGAGAGACCGACCTCGCGCTCGAAGGCGATCAAAGCTCCGATCCGGCGGGACGACATCCGCTCGCAGGCCTCCACCACCTGGTTGACCGCCTGGATCACGGCCTGGGGATTGAGGTTGAAGGTGTAGATGGAACGGCTGAGGTTGCCGAAGCGACCTACCCGGTCAAGCGCGCGGCGCAGTTCGGGCTGAAACAGCACGATCAGGCCGACCGCCACGAAGGGCGCCGCGTTACGCACGATGAAGGCCAGAAGCTGCAGGTCGAAGACGATCGCCACCACGCTGATCACCACCACCACCAGCACGCCCACCAGCAGCTGAGTGGCCCGGGTACCCCGGACCAGCTTCAGCACCTGGTAGAAGAGGAACGCCACCACGGTGATGTCGATCAGCTCCTTCCACCCGAGACCGCGAACGAACAGCTTGACATCGGTCAGCGCGGTGAACAGGAGATCCATCAGATCAGCTCCGCCATCAGCGCCATCTGCGCCCACAGCCGGTTCTCCGCCTGGTCGAAGACGATGCTGGCGGGGCCGTCGATCACCTCCGCCGACACCTCCTCGCCGCGGTGCGCCGGCAGGTCGTGCATGAACACGGCGCCCGGGCAGCGGGCCATCACGGCCGCGTCGACCCGGTACTCGGCGAAAACCCGATTCCGGGCCTCTCGCTCCTGCTCCTGCCCCATCGAGGTCCAGACGTCGGTGTAGACGACGTCGCAACCATCGACCGCGGCCAGGTCGGTAGTCACCATGATCCGGGGTCTCCGGCCGCGGCTCAGGGCGCCAACCCCCAGACCCTCGAGATCGGGATGATGCTCGGCTGGACCGACCACCGTCATCTCCATGCCGAGCAGGGCGGCGGCCTGGATCAGAGAGCCGCAAACATTGTTGCCGTCACCGACGAACACCAGTCGCACCCGATCGAGGTCACCACGGTGCTCCCAGATGGTCAGCATGTCGGCCAGAGCCTGGCAGGGATGCGAGCGCTCGGTCAGGGCGTTGATGACGGGGACCGCGGTCGCCTCGGCCATCCGCACCAGGTCGAGATGCCGGTTGAGCCGGGCCACGATCGCCGAGCAGGTGCGCTCCAGCATGCGCACAACGTCCTCGACCGGCTCCCGGACGTCAAGGCGAATCTCTTCGTCGCGGAGGGTGAGCAGGTGCCCGCCCAGGCGATAGGCGCCGACCTCGAAGGTGCTACGGGTGCGCAGGCTGGGCTTCTGCAGGATCAGGGCGACGCTACGCCCGGCCAGGGGCCGGCTGCGGTCCGCGCCCTGTTTGAACGCGCGTGCCCGCTCCAGAATCCGGACCAGCTCAGAGCGCGTGAGATCCGCGATGTCCAGCAGGTCCCTTCCGCGCAGCCCGTTGCCGCCAGTCAAACCGTCACCCACGGTGACGACCTCACCACTGAGCTCGACGTGCCCTGAGGGCCCTCCTGCGCCGCCCGCCTGAATGGGTGGAACCGGCACACAGATATGCTACCGCGCCCGCGGCGACCCCAACCGGCCGGCCGCCAGCGCCAGCCTACGGCAGACCGTCGAGATCAGCGCTTGGTGTACTGAGGAGCCTTCCGAGCTCGCTTCAGGCCTGGCTTCTTGCGTTCCTTCATGCGCGCGTCCCGAGTTAGCAGCCCCTGGCTCTTGACCACCGCTCGAAGGTTCGGGTCCCAGAGGATCAGGGCGCGGGCCAGACCATGGGAGATCGCCCCCGCCTGGCCGGCCAGCCCGCCGCCCTCCACCTTCACGCTGATATCGAAGGTGCGCTCGGTCTCGGTCACCCGCAGCGGCGCGGTTGCCTCGAGCTGAAGGCCCCGCCGGCCAAGGTAGACGTCGGCGGCCTTGTCGTTGATCACGAAACGGCCCTGGCCAGGAGCGATCCGGACCCTGGCTACGGCGGTCTTGCGCCGGCCCACCGCCTGCACCTGGCTGCTGCTGTTCACGGCGGCTTCAGTCGACAAGCTGAGGATCTCCCTTTTCGTTGAACGTCATCTTCCTGGGCTGCTGGGCATCGTGCTCATGAGCGCCCCCGGCATACACGCGGAGGCGCTTGAGCTGGGCGGCTCCGAGCGTGTTGCGCGGCAGCATCCCCTTCACCGCGTTGTACAGCGGAAAGGTCGGGTCCAGCGTCGATGCCTGGCGCATGGTGCGCTTGCGAAGACCGCTGGGATAGCCGGAATAGCGCGTGTAGACCTTGCTGTCCAACCGATCTCCGGTGACGGTGATCCTGCTGGCGTTGATCACGATCACGTGATCACCGGTGTTGAGGTGGGGCGCGAAGCCAGGCTTGTGCTTACCGCGGAGCACCCTGGCCACACCGCTGGCCAGACGCCCCAGCACCATACCGGTGGCATCCACCACAAACCACTCCGCTGTCAGATCCTCTTTCCGAGGGGTCCAGGTCTTCTGTTTCAACGCTTGACTCTCAACTTTCCAATGTTACCGGTTTGCCGCTGACCGGCTCGACTTCACTGTCTTCCGGCGGCTCCGGGCCATACCCGACCGCCACCAGGAACAGCCCGCAAGCCGGGGCGGTGCGCGGCGCCCCCCGGCGATCTCTGGCCGCCACCATGGTCCGTACCCAGGCCGGCTCCCGCCGGCCCAGACCCACTTCGACCAACGCGCCGGCGATGCCCCGCGCCATCCCGCGCAGGAAGCCGGCACCGATCATGTCGATCTCGACCATGTCTCCCCGCCGGCTTACGCTCACCGACCGCATCGGTCGCACCCGGCTCGGGTAGGCGGTCGACGCCGAGCTCAGCGAGGTCCAGTCGATCTCCCCGCGAAGGTCTTGCGCCGCCTCGGCCATCAGCTCCACGTCGAGCCGGCGGCCCAGGTGCCAGCAGCGGCCTCGCTCCAGGGCCGGTCGGGCCGGCCGGTCACAACACCGGTAGCGGTAGTGCCGCCACCGGGCCATCCGCCGTGGATCGAAACCTGCCGGCGCCACCTCCAGGTCCACGACCACGATGTCGGCGGGAAG
>JRHI01003147.1_pt1 | contig 10167 bp, 11 predicted proteins | sample 215371 | NCBI WGS metagenome assembly JRHI01 (sample SAMN02929681, study PRJNA255918) | sediment metagenome | biome: cave system; feature: Ice Cave; material: Sediment; isolation source: sediment from deep within a dark volcanic ice cave with no known source of... ... | reverse complement strand
AGATTGAGCCTCCAAGATCCCCGGGGCGATTCAATCGTCGCCGCTGTCGTGGTCTTCGTACTCGTTGGCTTCGTGCCGCGGATGATCTCCCGAAGCGGTCCGCGCAACCACCCGCGAACACCCCGCTAGACCGCCCACCGCTTGCCCCTCACTAGGCCGCCGCCGGGTCTGGCAGCTTTATCAAAGACACCGAAAGGCTACGCCGGCAGACCAACTTCAGGGTTGGTCGGTGCGAGCGGCACGGAGCGTTACCGCCCCTAGCGGTCATCGCCCCAACTCGGGGATCGGCTCGCGTTTCCGATGCGTGGCGATGCTCGGCCCGTCCCGGTTGAGCATGTTGGCGCGACCTGAAGCTCAAACGCGCCTGGGCGCCGCGCTCGGTGGGTGACGCTCGCACCGGGTTGCGGCACGCGTCAGACTCCCGCGCTCATGGGCACGCTGAAGGGCAGCGAGCGGATCATCCTCGCCATCGGGCTGCTGGCCACGGTCGCCGCGGGGGCGTCGCGCTACGCCGGCGCGCCGGCCGTGCTCGCGTTCCTGCTCGCCGCCATCGCGCTCGCGGCGCTGGCCTCGATCGTGTCGTTCGCGACCGAGCAGGTCGGCGAGCACTTCGGGCCGGCCGTCACGGGCTTCCTGCAGTCGACACTCGGCAACCTGCCGGAGTTCTTCATCGTCGTGTTCGCGCTGTCGGCCGGGCAAGTCGTCGTCGCGCAGACATCGATCATCGGCTCTCTGTTCGCCAACGCGCTGCTCGTCCTGGGACTTGTGATCGTCACGGGCGCGGCCGCGTCGAAGGACGGGATCATGCGCTTTCGTATTCGGCTACCGAACGACACGGCCACGCTGCTGCTCGCCGCCTCGTTCGTCATCGTCGTCGTCGGGATCGCGGTGCAGGACCGCGCGAAAGCCGCGTCGCACGTGCAGGCGCTCTCGGCGATCGCCGCGGTCGCGCTGCTGGCGGTCTACCTGACGTGGGCGTGGGGCTACCTGCGCAGCGATACGCCGAGCCCGGAACCCGAGCGGGAGGGCGAGGGCGAGGGCGAGGGCGAGGGCGACGAGACGCACGGCCGCGGCGCGCCGATCGGCGTCTCGGTCGCGCTGCTCGCAGTCGCCGGCGCAGGCGCCGCGTTCGCCTCGGACTGGTTCATCCACGCGCTCGAGCCGGCGATCGCGACGCTGGGCATCTCGCAGGCGTTCGCCGGCCTGGTGATCGTCGCGATCGCGGGCAACGCGGTCGAGAACGTCGCGGGCATCGCGCTGGCGCACAAGGGGCAATCCGATCTCGCGATCTCCGTCGTGAAGAACTCCGTCGCGCAGGTCGCGGCGTTTTTGTTTCCCGCGCTGGTGCTCGTCTCGCTGCTGTTCCCGCACGCGCTGACCTTCGCGCTGGACCCGGTCTACATCGGCGCGATCGCGCTGACCGCGCTCGCGCTATGGCAAATCACGGGCGACGGCGAGGCGACGGCCTTCGAGGGCGTAGCTCTGATCGCGCTGTACGTCGTGCTCGGCACGTTCGCCTTCCTGCAGTAGCCCTGGACGCCCGAGCCTCGCGACGCGTCACCCGATTGTTGGCTTCGTTGCCCGGTCCGCTTGCCTTGCGAATCAGCGCAGCGCTCGCCAAAGGTAAGCCGCGCGGCCTGCTTCTCCTCGAGGTAGACGCTGGGCCTCGGGCTCAGTCACCAGCGTCGGCTGAAGGCTGCGGCTGTTGTTGCGTTAGCTGGTCCCAGAAGCGCACCCATGCGTGTTCGTGGGCGATGCCGGCGTCGAGGGTGCGCCATGGTCCGCGTGGTTCTTCGCCGGTGTCGAGTGTCCGCCTGGCGCGGTATTCGGCGAGCTTGGCGGCATGCGCGTCGCGTCGTATGGCGGCGAGGGCCTGCTCGTCGGCGCCAAAGAAGAGCTGCAGGAGCCCTGGGTCGCGTAGCTCGGGCAGCTCAGTGGGCGGTTCGAAGCGCCAGTCGTCGAGCGCTTGGCGGCCGCGGTCGGTCAGCGTGTACACGCGGCGGCGTCGGCCCGCTGGTTCGCGGCGTTCGACGACGTAGCCGCCGGCGGTGAGGCGTTCCGGCTCGTTGTAGAGCTGAGAGTGAGGCACCGACCAGAAGTTGCCGACGGAGCCGGCAACGAGCTGCTTGAGCTCGTACGGCGTCGCTTCGCCGGCCATCTCGAGCAGGCCGAGAACGATGAACGAGGTAGGAGTGAGCTTGATCTTCACCATAGTCTAGTTCGGATGGTATGTTACGGACCATGGTGCGCGATGTGGTCCTCGGATTGCATATCACGTTCGGCGTAATTGCTCTGGTCCTCGGCCCGCTCGCCCTGGTGGCTGCCACGGCCGGTGACCCCCGGGCGGCGCGCCTGGCCAACGCGTATTTTGGGGCGGTGCTGGGCGTGTGCGGCGCGGCGGGCTTGCTCGTCGCGTTGGCGCCGTCGCGGCTGTGGTGGCTGGCGCCGATCGCCGTGGGGACCGGGTCGCTGGCGGTCTTGGGTCGCCGCGCGAGCGGGCGGCGCGGCCCGCGGTGGGTGGGTGCGTGCGTCCACGGCCAGGGCGGCTCGTACGTCGCGCTGGTGATCGCCGGGCTCGTCGTCAGCGTCGGCTCGCCGCTGGCCTGGGTCGCACCGACGCTGGTCGGCCTGCCCGTCATCAGCCATGTCATCCGCCGGATCCTGGCCGAGCAAGCCGCCACGTCCTCGTTGGCCTCTCCTTCGCTTCCTGACGCCTGAACGCCCCATCGCCAGCTCCGGACGCGGCCACGCCGGGAAGGCCAAGCCAGGACCTTGGGTCGCTGGGCCTCTCGGCCCGGCTCACCACGATGGCTAGCGACCAGGCAGATAGTTACCGGGGGGAGTGACGTGGGCTTGGCCGGCAGGGACAGCTGCGAAGACCGGCGGGCCCGGCTTGACAGCCGACCATGCGTCAACCTAAGATTGACGCATGGCGGACGGTCGGCTTACCTCCATCGATGAGCTCGACGGACTTGTGCGCAAACAAGGCGGCTCGCGGGCTGGGGAGCGGCTGCGCAGGGCGATCGAGATGAGCCGGGAGCTCAGCGCCGCCGGTGACGCGCTGATCGAACGGTTTGTCGCCGAAGGCCGAGCAGCTGGATTGTCATGGACGGAGATCGGTGAGCTGTTCGGGACGAGCAAGCAGGCCGCCCAGAAGCGCTACGGACCCGCGTCGGCCGCCGAGGGCGATTGGCCGGGACGTTGGGCACCAGCGGCGCGGTACGCCCTTGACCAGGCGCGGGCGCAGGCGCTCGAGTTGGGTCACAACTACATCGGCACCGAGCATCTCCTGATCGGCCTGTTGGCCGTTGAGGACGGCGTCGCGACCAGCGTCCTCGGCGAACTCGGCATCACGCGCGAGGCGATCGTGGCCGAGATCGCTGAACCGTACCTCCCACATCCCTGTGACGGCCTCGCGGTCATGCCAAGACTCAAGCAGGCGCTTGCCAACGCCGCGCGCATTGCCGAAGGGCTCGGCCGGCGTCTCGTTGACAGCGAGTACCTGCTCGCCGGCATCGTCGCCGTTCCCGACTCCCTCGCCGTCAAACTCCTCAGCCGCCAAGGGGCGAGCGCCGCTGACGTCCGCGAAGGCATCGCCGAGCGACTCGGCATCGACCCTCAGCGCCTGCTCCCGCCGCACCGAGGCCGTCGGCGACGACCGCTGCTACTCGACGTAGCGCGTTGATCGACCAGGGTCAGGTCAGCGGCTCCACGACGAGTCGCGCGCACCGCGCGATCGAGAAACACGGTGCTGGGCGTTGTTCATGTCGACATCCGTCATGACACCGGGCCAGCGTCGCGGCTCCCGGTGGACGTCGTTCCTGGCCGGCTCCAACGCCGAGAAGCCGCACGTTCTCCGCGAGGACGGCAACCCCGCCCACAGGGTCCGTGTCGAACACAACGCCGCGACCCTGCTCGTCCACCTCAGCGGCGAGGACGGCAAGGCGTGGACCGTCATGGCGGTCGATCGGGCGACCAGACGGTGGGCGGTCGCCCAAGCGCCCCGGCAACTCGACGCCGCCGAAGAGGCCTGCGTGCTGCTCTATTCCGACGCTCAGGCTGCCACCGGCAGCCGCCAAGTCTGATCGCAAGCCGCCCCCGGTCACGTCACGTCCTGCGGCCAACCTTGAGCGACGACCGAGCCGCGCCCCGTGTCCTTGATCTTCATTCCGGTCGCCCCGGCCTTCTTCCAGAAGAGCTCCTGACTCCGTCGGCGCGACGGCCGCGGTCCTGCGGCGATGCGGTCCCGCGTCGACCGGCAAACCCTGGGCGGAGCCGCTTCTCATGCGGCACAGACCCGCCCGCCTCGTTCAGCTTGCGATTCCGCGAACGCCGCACGGCGGCGGGGCCTTGACCCGGTCGAAGCGGCGCTGGTCTCCTCCGAGGTGCCGTCCGTGGGGGTCCGTCAAAGCGCGGCGCCGTCAACGCTCAGAGGTCGACTCGTGATGGTCCGTCGTAGCCGGAGGGGTGCAACGCGAACATCTCTGTGGCGAGGTCGGCGTCGGTGTCGATGCCGCTGAGGAACGCCCGGACCTTGCGGCCGGTGAGCCGCTCCACGGGCTCGCAGAAGACTCGGATCTCCGCGTACTGGAAGAGCATTCGCAGGTCGCGCAGGCGCTCGTGCTCGCCCATTTTGCGGAGGCTGCGCTCAGCGGGCGTCAACGTATTCTCGAGGGTCACGACGAGGAGGTCGGTGCCGGCCCAGAAGGCGCGGGTCTTGGTTGGTCCGCGTCCGAACTGGTTCTTGTAGATACGGACCATCTCGGTCGAGATCGCGCTCAGGGTGCTCCCGGCGGCGTCGTCGTCCGCGATGGCTGGCCCTGCTGCGTCCATGGGGGTCCTCCGGTTCGGTCGACTGGGCGGACCCGGGTCCAGACGCGAGCGCTCAACGCTTGCGGTGCGGTCTCCGGGCGGCCAGCGAACCCCGACAGGCGCCGAGTCGCCAGAGCGATCGTTGCCGTGGTGAACAGCGCCGATTATAGCGTCGTCGCACTCGTTTGGCACGGGGCTGGGCCCTGTGCGCGGCGCGTGTTGGCTGCGTCCGCCGCTCACCGCAATGCCCGGCGCGACCCGAGTACCCTGGCGAGGTGGCGGCGATCGACGTCGGCGAGGCCGACTTTCAGCGCGAGGTCCTCGGTCGTTCGGAAGAAGTCCCGGTGGTGGTGGACTTCTGGGCGCCGTGGTGCGCTCCGTGCCGGTCGTTCGGACCGGTGCTCGAAGCCGGCGCGGCAGCCCACTCGGGGTCGGTCGTCCTCGTCAAGGTAGATGTCGAGGCCAACCCGAGTCTGGCGGCGCACTACAAGGTTCACGGGATCCCGGCAGTCAAGGCTTTCCGCGGCCGGGAGGTCGCGGTGCAGTTCGTGGGCGCAAGATCACCTGCGTTCGTCAGGCGCTTTCTCGGCGGGCTCGGCCACGGCGAGATCGACGACCTGATCGGCCGCGGTGATGAAGCTTCGCTGCGCCGCGCGGTCGAGCTCGATCGGCGTCGGTCGGACGCGGCCGTCGCGCTGGCTCGGCTCCTGCATGGAGCCGGCGAGACCATGGCCGCGCTGGACGTCCTCAAGCCGGTCCGCGGCGGTTTTCGCGCCGACGGATTCGCGGCGCGAATCCGCCTCGATCGGGTGGTGGACGAGGATCTGTCCCGCGGATTCGAGGCGCTCGACGCCGGCGAGGCCGAGCGGGCTTTCGCTCTGCTCGGGAGCGCCGCGACGAGGGTGAGCGGGGAGTATCGGGCGGACATCGAGCAGATCGTGCGCAGCGCGCGCGAATGCCTCGGATTCGGCCACCCGCTGGTCGCCTGATCCGCGTCGAGCTCTCACCGAGCGCACGACCTCGCCCGGCTCGGCGCGCGCGTCGATCGATTGAGCGCCGGAGCTTGCCGGCGTGGACGTCGGACCGAGTGGCCCCGGGCGCCGATCCGTGGGAGACTCATGCCGGTCGCGATGGCTGCTGACGCCACTCAGTATCTGCTGCCCGAAGGGCTTGGGCTCGAGGCGGCCTTGAGCCGGCTCGCGACCTGCTTCGATCTCGCAGCCGGGCCTGTTGGTCGGTTCGAGCGGACCTTCTATGACACCTTCGATGGGCGCCTCCACGCGGCGGGGCTGGTTCTGATGAGGGATGGGACGCGGCTGGTTGCGGCCACGGGTGCGACCTACCGCGAGCTCGCGGCGGGATCGACGACGCCCGGCGAGCGACTGCGCGCCGCTGAGCTGCCGAGCGGTCCCCTGCGTGCGCTGATCGAGCCGATCGTCGAGGTGCGGACACTCGCCCCGATCGCGCGAACTCGCGGACGGACGCGGGCGCTCGGGGTTTGCAACGGTGATCGAAAGACGGTCGTCCGGCTTGTGCTCGAGGCGGCGAAGTCGGCTGCCGGGCCCGCCGAAGTGCCGCTCCGATCGCGTCTGAACGTGATCGGCGTTCGCGGCTACGATCGGGCACTGGCGCGCGTGCGCCGGGCGCTGGTGGAGGACCTCGGGTTCGAGGTGACGGACGTTCCGGTCCATGACGAAGTGGTGACTGCCGCCGGCGGCAGCCCGGGAGGGACGCGCTCGAAGCTTGACCTGCGCCTGCGGAGCGGCGAGCCGGCCGTGGGCGGAACGGCGCTGGCGCTGACCGAGCTGCTGCGGACGATCGAGCAGAACCTGCCGGGTACGCTCGACGATGTCGACAGCGAGTTCCTCCACGATCTGCGGGTCGCCGTGCGCCGGACGCGAGCACTCCAGCGCCAGCTCTCCGCCGTGTTTCCGCCGGACCGACTGCGCTGGTTTAGCGGCGAGTTCCGCTGGCTCGGCCAGATAACCGGACCGACCCGCGACCTCGACGTCCTGCTGTTCGACTTTGCGCGCATGAGGGCCGGGTTGCCGATCGGGCGAGCGGCCGAGCTGGAGCCGCTCGGAGCCCTCCTCGACCGGCGCCGCGAGCTCGAGCGCCGACGGATGGCGGTAGCGCTCGGATCGGCCCGGACGAGCATGCTCTTGGCAGGGTGGGCGGCGTTCCTCGCGGAGTTGCGCGCGCTCGAGCCGGCGGTGGACTCGGGCGTGAGATCGCTCGGTGGGCTGGTGGGCAAGCGGATCCGGGCCGTCTACCGTGAGCTGCGCCGGGCCGGACTGGCGATCGACGACGGCACGCCGCCCGAGGCGCTGCATGACCTGCGCAAGCAGGCCAAGGAACTGCGCTACCTGCTCGAGATCTTCGCCGACCTCTACCCGGCCGAAGCCGTTCGACCGACGGTCAGGAGGCTCAAGGCCTTGCAGGAGACGCTTGGCGAGTTCCAGGATCGCGAAGTGCAGGGGGCGATGTTGCGGTCCTTTGGAGCAGAGCTTGCCAGCGCGGCCGGGGGGCCGGCGGCGCTGATCACGCTTGGTGTGGTGCTCGAGCGGATCGACGCCGACACGCTGAGCGCCCGGGCTGCCTTCGGCAAGCGCTTCGCCGGATATGCCGCGGACGCTCAGCGGGCGATCATCCGAGACGCGTTCCGATGAGCCAGATCCTCGCGAGCTACAACGTGAAGGGCGGCGTGGGTAAGACCTCGACGGCGGTGAACCTCGCCTACCTGTCTGCGCGCGGCGGCGCGCGCACGCTGCTGTGGGACCTCGACCCGCAGGGCGCGAGCAGCTTCCTGCTGCGGATCAAGCCCAAGGTCAAGGGTGGGGGTGACAAGCTCATCACGGGTCGCAGCGACATCGGGAGCCTGATCCGCGGGACCGACTACGAGCGGCTCGACCTGCTCCCGGCTGACTTCTCCTACCGCCGGATGGACCTCGTGCTCGACGGAACAAAGAAGCCGGGGCGCCGGCTCGGGAGGGTGCTCGCGCCGTTGGCGCGGGAGTACGACTACGTCTTCCTTGACTGCCCGCCGAACATGTCGCTGGTATCGGAGAGCGTATTCGATGCGGCCGACAGCCTGCTCGTTCCACTGATACCGGCGGTGCTGTCGATGCGTACGTTCCCGCAGCTCGAACGGGTCGTCCGGGGTGGTCCGCAGGTGCTGGCGTTCTTCTCGATGGTCGATGGGCGCAAGCGAATGCACCGGGAGGTGATGGCGACGATGACGAGCGACCACGCCGGGCTACTTGAGTCGGTGATCCCTGCCGCGAGCGACATCGAGCGGATGGGAATCCACCGCAGCGCGGTGGCGGAGTTCGCGCCGCGGGGACGCGCGGCTCGCGCATACGAGGCGCTCTGGCAGGAGGTGCTCGGGCGCGTGAACGGACGTCTTGGGACCGGTCCGATGCGATGATGCGCGGCGGCTAAGCCCCCGTAGCTCAACCGGATAGAGCGCTGGCCTTCTAAGCCAGATGTTGCAGGTTCGAATCCTGCCGGGGGCGCTGACGCGAACGGGACGTATTCGCCCCGAGAGCAGGGCAGACGCTCCAAAGCACCGGCGATCGGAGCGAAACGAACCGACTCGGTTTTGCGGGGACTTTCGCGCGGCCCGTCAAGGATGGGCCGACGGATGGGCAGGATCACCTGCCCAGGTGCTGGCGGATGGGTAGGCGGCGGGATGGCAGCGTCATCGTTACGCCGAGGGACAGACGCGTCGTCGCGTCGCGCGCGAGCGTGCCTGACCCGGACGTGCGGCGCCGTCGAACCTGTCGGCGGCAACTTCACTGTCGGTCGGCTGTGAGCCGATCTCGGAGGTGCCCGGAGTACTCGCACGTCTGGGCCGGCGATCAGCGCCAGAAGCTGTTTTGCAACCTGGAGGCGTTCGGCGGGAACGTCCTCATCAGCGCGGTCACGGCGCCCGGCTCCGGGGAGATGCCGTGGGACGAGTCTGTGTGCGCCGGGCTGGGCGAGCACAAGCACTCGGGCCAGTTCGGCTGTCGGGTCGAGCACGCGGTCGCGGGGCGCTGGAACCGCGCTGCGCAGGCCGGGTGGCGACGCCTACACCGGCGGGCCTACCAAGAAACGATCCGTCGCCTCGCTCGCGCGTATCTGGACCGCCTCGCGGAGCTGGCGCCGGGATATGGCTTCGGCTTCGTAGACAGCAGGCGCGACTGCGTGAAGGCGATGCCGGCTCAGAACGCCGCCGCCTACCTGTCGTCCTACTTCGTACGGGAGGCCGAGGAAAGACGGCGCTCTGGGAGCGAGCCATGCGCCGTAGCCGCGAACATGAGACTCGCATGCCTCCCGGCTCGGACTGGCCAGCGGGGGATCTGAACTTTCGTTTGGCAGGTGCGTCGACGGGTTAGGGTTGTGCGCGCTGGGTCGCGCGTGACCGCGGCGCCCAAGTCGCGAGTACGAGCGCGCGTCCGAACCGGCGGGCGCCTGGACTCGTGACCGCATCGTCTTCTCGCCGGCCCCGACCCGTGGCCGGCTGCCGAAAGTTGATCACCCCGGTAAGCGACACCCAGAGCAGTGTTGGCCGCAGCGCGGCTACGGCGACGCTATTGAGGGTTTGCCGGCGTCGATGATCTCGACGGCACCGAAGCCTTCCATCGGCCGGTCGATGAAGAACATCTCGATCGTGATATCCGGTTCGACGTGGGCTTGGCTGAGGAACGCCAACRCCTTGCGGTTGGTGAGCGTCTCGATCGCTTCCTTATAGCGCGCGGCGATGACGCGCTGGAAGTTCTCGCGCATCGCGACAACGTTGCCGGCGCTCTCGGGCTCGCCGCTGTCCATGATCGTCTGCTCCAGTGGCGTGAAGCCGCTGCCGCGCATAACGACGACGATGATGTCATCCAGGGCGTAGGTCTTGGCCTTGATCGGCCCGCGGCCGTAGTTCTGGCGCAGGAGCCCGACGATCGCTTGCGAGATCGCCGCCAGGAGATGTCCGCCCGCGAGCGGCTGCGCGTCGTGGACGGGTTCCGTTGCAGCTATCGGGGTTTTGCCCACCGTGCGTTCGTCCTCCCAGTCCGTTGGGGCCCGGTCTGAGCCCTTCCGTCCCTTGCCGTCCACCGCGAACCGCACATTATCGGCGGCCTCGGGCCACCTGATTTGCGCGCGTCGCCCAGCGAAGGGTAGGCGTTTCCGCCGGATCCCGTTTCTTACGATCGTGTGAACGGCCCATGTCACGCCCCGCCGGGACGGGCGGTCCCATTACTTTCGGGGATTTTGGCCCAGATGTCTTGCTGCGTAGAGATACGCTAGGTGGGCTGGCCAGCGCGCCGCCGCTTCATCTGCGTCACAGTCTGTAGTGGTGCATGGGTCTGGTCGGGTAGGGAC
>JRHI01003146.1_pt1 | contig 10171 bp, 10 predicted proteins | sample 215371 | NCBI WGS metagenome assembly JRHI01 (sample SAMN02929681, study PRJNA255918) | sediment metagenome | biome: cave system; feature: Ice Cave; material: Sediment; isolation source: sediment from deep within a dark volcanic ice cave with no known source of... ... | reverse complement strand
GGTCGCAGACATCGTCGCCGCCGATGAGGCGCGCCGAGCCGGAGCCGGTGCAGGCCACTCCACTCCGCCCGACATCACGCCGCGACGCGACTTGCTGCTTGCCCTCACCGCCGCCAAGGCGCAGTGGGGACATCACCTGGAGCGTATCGCATGAACCTCACTGAGCTTCGCGAAAAGATGGCCGCCCTCCTCAAGGAGGCCGAATCACTGAGTGTGCTCGCCCGTGACGGCAAGCTCAATGCCGAGCAGGACGCCCGGATCGACGCGGTCGTCACGGAGATCAACGAACTGGGACCGCAGATCGACAAGGCGGCGCAGCGCGCGACCGATCTCGACAAGATCGACCAGCTGAGCGCCGCCTACACCAAGCCGGCCGGCACCCGCGTCAGCGGGGCGATCCCGGCGGGCGGCGGCGGCAGCGGAGCGCCGGCGGCGGTCGACCTGCGCAGCATCGGCCGCCAGTTCACGACCTCGCCGGCGTTTCTCGACTATCAGCGCAAGCCGCACGGCAAAAGCGAGGCGGTCAACTTCCCGCGTCCGTTCCAACGGACGATGGATGACATGCTGCCCGCGGACGGTAAGCTGGGGCCTGAAGAGGCCCGCGCGCTGATCTACAACAACCCCGGCAACCTCGTTCAGCCGCTCCGCCTACCCGACATCTACGCGCCGCTGCCCCGGCCGCGCCTGATTCGCGACCTGCTCATGAACGGGCGCGTCACCCAGAACGCGATCGAGTTCGTGCAGGAAACGACCTACACCCCGCTCGCCGCGGAAACGCTCGAAGCGACCAGCGTCACTGTGGGCGCGAAGCCGGAATCTGCGCTCGGCTTTACGGTGGCCACGACCGCCGTCAAGACGATCGCGACCTGGATTCCGATCACCCGACAGGTGATCGAGGACGCGGTCCAGCTGCAGAGCTACGTCAACATGCGGCTCCTGCAGATGGTGATGGAGCGCGAAGACACGGAACTCATGTTGGGCGACGGTGTGGGCGCGAACCTCCTGGGCATCCTGAACCAGTCCGGTATCCAGGTGCTCGACGAGACGTACTTCGCGGCCAACCCGCTGCCGGCCGGCTCGACCAACATCGACCGCATCCGACGCGCCCGCACCAAGGTGCGCGTCACGGGGCGGGCGCGCCCGGACGGCATCGTCATTCATCCCGACGACTATGAGAAGTTCGACGAGATGAAAGACAGCATGGGGCGCTACCTCCTGGAGAACCCGCAGGCCGACGTCGACGTGATGGGGCCGGACCGGGGCGAAAACCTCTGGGGGCTGCCGATCGTCGAGTCCGAAGCCGTCGTCGCGGGCACCGCCTGCGTCGGCGCCTTCTCGACAATGGCCGCGGTGTTCGAGAAGGACAATTTGTCCGTCTATATCGCGGACCAGCACTCGGACTTCTTCATCCGCAACATCTTTGTGTTGCTGGCCGAGACCCGGCTCGCGCTGGCGGTGTTCCGCCCGGTCGCGTTCGCCACGGTCGCCCTCAACTGGGCGTAAGTCGGAGCCGTTCTGATCGTTGAGGCGGCCGGTCGCTCCCGGCCGCCCGATCGAAGCCAAGGAGTTTTTCGGCGATGAAGACCTTCCGCGCACGAATCCTGACGCTCGCCGCCGTGGTGGCCATCCTCATGGCCGCGACCTTCGGGGCGTTCTTGCTTCCCGGCCACTCGACGCAGCATGCCGCCGCAGTCGGCGCGACCGGCTACGAAGGCCCCGGCGTCCGCTTCACGCTGGTGGCGAGCGCGGCGCGCACGGTGACCGGGGTCACGCCGCAGGTCTGCGGTCACGGGCCGTATCACCGATTCGCCTACCAGCAAGTGGTCACGGCGGCGTCGGGCACGGCGCCGACGCTGGACACGACCATCCAGCACAGCATTGACAACGGGGCCAACTGGTACCCGCTGGTCACGTTCACGCAACGTGTCGCGACCGGGACCGAGTTGAAGCTCTACGCCGAGGTCGACGCGGCGACGGCTCAGGTCGTCGGCGACTGTCTCCGCCTCTCCTACGTGATTACCGGCACCACACCCAGCTTTACCTTCGCCGTCACCGAATTCGCGCAGTAGGCCCGGACGCCGGCGACGGCGCGCCGCACAGGAGTCAGCGACCGATGAAGAAGATCGAGACGAGTGGCATGTACAGCAACGGCTACGACCAGGTGTTCTTCCGCGCCGGGCACGAGTTGACCGACGTGGTGTTCGACACATTCCAACTGGTCAAGGCCACCGAGACACCCGCCAAGACGGTGGCCGACGCCGCCGGGGCGGCAAATCCGGGGTACAGCGAGATGGTCAAGCGCACCGAGGCGGCAATCGCCAAGAACGGCCCGGAGACGGGGGTCGTGTCCGCGGCCTCGCTGAGCGGGACGGGCGCGACCGAGTCGACGACCGGCACGGGCGTCCTGACCGAGGAGCAGCGCGCGGCCAAGGCCGCGTCCGAGAACCGCAAGACGCAGGCGGCGGAGAATCGCGCCGTCTAGGGAGCCGGCCATGGGATACGCGGATCTCGCGGCGGTGCGAGCCCAACTCAACCTGAGCACCGACAGCCCGGCGGACGCGAGCGCGATCGCTCGTCTGGCGCAGCTCGATGACTCGATGTCGGCGCTCTTCGAGATCAAGTGCAATGGGCGGCGGTTCGGCGGCGCGGCGGTCGCGACGGCGCGCACGGTGCCCGGTACCGGCACCGACCGGCTCTGGCTCGACGTGCCGCTGACGTCGCTGACCAGCGTCGTCGTGGTCGACGTGCCGCCGATCACGGTCGACCCGACGACGCTGATCCTGCTTGAGCCGATCTACCGGGGCACCGGGTTTCGCGCGATCCGACGCACGAACGTCGCGATCTTCCCCGCGACACTGAACGCGACGGTGACTGGCGTCTGGACCGACCAGCCGCCGGGCGGGTCGGTGCCGCCCGAGGTGCGCGACACCGTGACCTACGCCGTGATCGACCAGTACCGCAACGAGGTGGCCAGTCCGGCCGGCGTGATCGGTCCGGACGGGTTCGCCACGGTCCGCGCCAACCCGTGGAATTTTGAGCTCGCCAAGAACACGATCGCCTGGTGGACGTTGCCGCCCAGGATCGCCGTCTGATGCCCAGCTCGCTGGAATGTCTGACCCCCAACCTCACGGCCTGGACGGCCCGCTTCAGCGGCGCGCCCAGGATCGTGCGCGAGGAATTGATGGGCTGGGCGAACCGGACCGTCCTGCGCGGCGAGCGGACCAGCAAGGAACTCGTGCGCACCGACACCCATTTCCTGCAACGGTCGATCCAGGCGCAGCCCGTGACGTTCGCGGGCGGGATCGCCCGCGGCTCGTGGGGGACGCCGGACACGCCGGAAGCCCGCGTCAACGAGTTCGGGCGGCAGCCAGGGGCGCCCATGCCGCCCTCGGGCGTGATCCTGCCCTGGATGGGGCGCAAGAGCATCGACCCCCGTCTGGAATTTGTGCTCCGGCGCGCGATCGGCATCAAGGGCATCCCGGCCAAGTCGTTCATCCACGCGGCGCTGGCCCGGATTCGGGGGGAGGCGGAGCAGGACTTCGCCAACGTCGCCCACCGGATCATCGTCCGGCTGCGGGGGCTGTGATGCAGCCCACGACGGCGATCCGAACCCTCGCCACCTACGCCGCGCCCGTCATCGGGTTGGCCGACGTGCAGTATCCGGCAATCGGCCGGCTGCCCAAATACCCGGCACTGGTGTTGTTCTGGGACAAGACGGTCATTCATCACGGCTCGGAGCAGATGTGGGTGATGACGGTACGCGGCCAGCTCTTCGTCGCGTTGACCGGCAAGACCGAAAACGACATCGCCCTGGCCGATCCGCTGATTACCCCGCTCGTCGACGCCTTTGCGCCCGGCACGCGGGCCTACCGCCTCGAATCGACGGCGCGGGACGATCGCGTCGACTACTGCCAGATCAACACCGTCAGTCCGTCGCTCAAGATCGGCTACGCCGGGATCGAGCACTACGGCGCCGAAGTCTTTTTCGAGATCAAAATTCGCCGCATCGCAGGAGACAGCTAGCCATGGCCAATGACTCCGACAAGATCGCGCTCTATTACGCGCCGAGTGACCCCGACGATCACTTCCTGGACATCCCGCGCCGGGACTTGACCGAAGCGGATATGGCAAGCCTGACGCCCGCGCAGATGCGCAACGCGACCGCGCCGCATCCGGTGACCGGGAAGCCGATGTATCAGCCCACGAAGCCGAGCGGCGCGCGGGCCGAGATCGCACAGCAGGCGATGACCGCGCCCGCCCCGCCCGCGAGCGCGCCGACCGCGTCCGATCAGCTCGCGGCGGCATCGCCAGCGACGGCGCCGGCAGAGCGGGTGTGAGCGGTGGCAGCGACGGCAACGAACGGCGTGCGCTGCCCGAAGTGCGACAAGAAGCTGGCGGACTCGTTGAGCGGGGTGCTCAAGGGCGTCTGCCCCAGGTGTAAACAACCGTACGAGATAACTGTCCCGAAGTAACGAACGCGCGTGGCCGGTGCCCGCTGTGGCCGGTGCCCTCGATGAGGAGCATCGGTCATGCCCACCACCGCCCAGAGCAACGTCGGCAACGAGCGTCAGCTCGTCCGCGCGTTTTTCGGCACCGAGGCCCAACTCGGAACCCTCGTCGTGCCGACGTTCAAGATGTATGGCGACCTGCGCTTGCACAAAGCGCGTCCGCTGGTCGATCGTTTAGAGCACGCCGGCACATATTTCCAGGACTACAACCCGGCCCGCGGCCCGATCGTGGTCGACGGCACCTACGTCCAGTCCCTCTACTACGAGGACCTGCCCATCCTGCTCCGCTACGGCGTCGTGGGCGGTGACGCGCCGGTGGCGGACGGGAACCCGACCATCGGCTACACCCGGACCCAGAAACCGAGCGCGGTGCGCAAAGACATCGACTTCGCCTCGGCCGAGTACTTCATCCAGGCGTTGCCCTATCAGGCGACCGGCATTCACTGGACCGACTTCACGATCAGCGCCGATCCGAACGCGAACGATACCGCCTGGCAGTTCAATGCTCGCGTGCTCGCGCTGACGCGTGACCTCAAAGCCGACACGGCGGTCGTGGCCACAAGCGGCACGACGACCACGATCGTCAAGACCGCTGCCGGCTGGACCGTCAATCAGTTCCAGGGCGCCGTCGTGCGCGCCACCGGCGGCACTGCGGGCAACCTCGGGCAAGAGCGCGAGGTCCTCAGCAACGACGCCACGACGCTGACGCTCGCCGCGGCGCTGCCCGCCGCGGTCGTGGCCGCCGACGCCTTCTTGATCTCCGGCGTCTTTACCCCCGCCATCCCGGACCGCACCCGCGAGCAGATCGCGGCGCCGGGCACGATCGTCTACAAGGACGTGGCGTCGCCCATCGGCACGACCCAGGTCAAGCAGCGGGTCATCTCCTGGTCGCTGACCTATACCAACAACTCGTTCGGCAAGCGGTTTATGGAAGACACGCTGGGGTACAGCCGCTACGGCTTTGGCATGACCCGCGTCACGGGCCAGCTTCGGCTGGAGTTCGACCGGCGCGATCAGATCGACGAGTGGCTGGCCGACACCGCCGTCAAGCTGCGGTTCAAGCAGACCGGGAGCGCGATCAACGTGGGTCCGAACACGTTCAAAACGGCGCAGATCGACCTGACGAACGTCCAGTGGGACACGGACGACGAGAACCAGGACAACCAGAACAACCTGACGCAGGTGCTCGGCTTCAAGGCGATGGTCGATACGACGGTCGCCGCCCCGATTACCTTCGTCAGCGTCAACAAGCTCGCCACGTTGCCGTAGCCTGCCAGGATGACCAGGACGGCCAGGGCGCAACGATCAAGGAGGAATCGCATGGTGATGGCTCCGACCGCTCTCAGCCCGAACGGCGTCGCGTTGGGCTATCGGACGAAGGTCCGCACCCGCGAAGTCGTTTGCGACTGGCCGGACCTCGCGCCGGAGGAGGGCTGCGCCCCCCTGACGGCGACGATCGCGGTCAACCTGTCGTTCGACGAGATCGACGCGCTGCCCTCGGTGTTGATCGTCGATGCGGACGGCGCGCTCAGCTATCACGTCGATCGGGAGGTGCACGAGGCGCTTGCGCCCTACGTGCTGGCCTGGAATTGCGTGACGCGCAACCACGAGACCGGCGAGTTGACCCCCGTCCCGCCGCCGGCGGAAGCGGGTCAGGCGGCGTTCCGCGCGGTCGACGTCATGGTCGGGATGTGGCTCGGGTTTGTCCTCAAGCTGGTGCATCGCGGGGGACCGGACCGCCCAAAAGAGTCGACGCCTGCCGAACCTACGCCCGACTCACCCGACGCGCCCAGCTAGGGACACGCACCGCGCTCTCCTGGGAGGACATCCCCGCCAAGCCACCCGGTCTGGACCTGGCGCTTTGGTACGACCTGGGACCGCGCTCGCCGACCGAGTTCGGCCGAGAAGACGCCGAGAAGTGGTGCGAGGCCGTCGAGCTGCGCACCGCCTATCACGCGGGCGTTGCGGAAGCCGAGGACGAGCACCGGCAGGAGCAGCGGCAGGAATCCTGGTTACGTGGCGACGGCGTGGTCGACGCGGGCTAGGAGCGCGAACGGGTGGAGATGATGAGGAGCAGACCGACGATCAGCGCGACGATGCTCGCCCCGATCGCAGACATCCAGGGATGGCCCTCGGGCCAGGATGGCGCGATTTGTCCGGCAGTCTCCGGTGTTTGCCACCAGGTACAGGCCATGTACACGAGTAATCCGACAACGGCGGTCAATGAGATGAGTGGGACATACGGTGATGGTTGGCGTGTGGCCATGAACCGATCCTCCTTCGGGATGGGAGTCTAGCACCATGTCAGACAAGCTGATCGTCGAAGTCGTCGGCAAAGACTCGGCCTCCACGGTCTTTACCGGGGTCGCGGAGCATGCCAAGGCGATGGGCGCGAGCGTCGCCGCGTCGACCAAGCAGGCGACCGCGGCGCTGGTCGAGCACGAGCACCAGGCGACCGGACTCAAAGCCACCTACGAGAAATTGCAGGGGGCGGGCAGCTCGCTCGGTCGCGTCACGTACGCCACCGGCGAGTTGTTCGGCGAGATCGCCAAGTTCGGCGCGGAGGCGCAAGCCTCGCAGGTTCGGCTCAAGCAGGCGGTCGAAAACACCGGCCAGTCCTGGGAAGACTACGACAGGAAACTCGAAGGGGCCATCAAACGCGGCCACGAGCTCGCGTTCTCCAAAGAGCAGACTGAGAGCGCGCTGACCAAACTGGTCAATGTCACCAAGGATTCCACCCTGGCAGTCAAAGACCTCGGCATCGCGCAGGACTTCGCGCGGTCGCGCGGGATCGACCTGGAACGCGCGACGATGATCGTCTCGAGGGTCCAGGAAGGGCATCTCGGCATCCTCAGGCGGTACGGCATCGAGACCGACAAAACGACGACGGCGACGCAAGCCCTAGCGCGGATGCAGCAGAGCGCCGCCGGTCAGGCGCAGGCGTACGCCAACACGAGCGCCGGATCGATCGACCGCGTCAAAGACAGCGTCCACATCTTCCTTGCGGAGTTGGGCAACAACCTCGGGCCGTTCCAGACGTTCCTGGCGCTGATGCCCGGTCTGAGCGCCGGCGGCGCGCTGGTCTCGGGCGCGTTCGGGCATCTGGCCGAGGTCTTCTTGCGCGACGAGGTTGCCGCTCAGACGATGGCCGCATCGCACGCCGAGGTCGCGGCGTCGAACGTCGCGCTCGCGGCGTCCGCTGAAGGCGCGGCGGCCGGCGAGGCGACGCTGGCCGCGTCCCAGACCGGACTCGCCGCGGCGGCTGGACGTGCGGCGGCGGGGGAGACGGCGCTCGCGATCGCCGAGGCCGAGGCGGGCGCGGCCGCGGCAACCGCGGCCGCCGGGACCGCGACGGCGGAGGTCGCCGCCGGGGGATTGGCGACGGCGCTGGGGCCGATCGGCCTTGCCGGCGCGGCGATCGTGCTCGTGGGCGCGCTGGCCTACGTCGCGCTCAGCGAAAGCGACTACGTCAATGCCACGGATGCCGCCGGTCGATCAACGAAGAAGCTCGAAGAGCGAATCAACGAGCTCGCCCTCTCCGGCAACATCATCGGCGCGAGAACGATCAAGAATCTGAGTGAGGAGTGGTCCGCGCTCTCGACCAGCGCGTCCAAGAATATCGGTGATCTTCAGGCGGCCAACGAGCAGATCAATACCCTCACCCTCAAGGGCAATATGGTCCAGGGTGGCTTGTCGCCGGACGAGCAGAGCCAGCTAAGTCAGCTTATTCGCATCCGCAATCAGACTCAGCACATCGCGCTGTCTGGCAAGCAGATCGAGACGATCACCAAGGACATCAACTCGGTTCTGGGCACGACGGGAGTCAACACCAAGGAAGTTGTCGACCGCTTCCACATGCTCTTCGAAGAGTTCAAGGCCGGAACCATCGACGCCAACACGCTCACGATGAGCTTCGAGGCAATCAATACGAATGTCAATGCCTTCACGGTGGGAGCTGAAGGTGCAAAGGCGACCATTGACAAAACCACCGAGGCGCTGAAGCCGTACAAGACGGTGCTCGACCAGATGGTGCCGTCGGCCAAGGCGACGACGCAAACGCATAAGGAGCTCCAAAACATCCTCGATGCGGTCGGGCCGACCGCGCACGCCGCCCGACAGCAGATCGTCGCCTACGCGAACGAGAGTAAAGTCGCGGGATTCAACGAGGCGACATTCGCCAAGATGGTGCATAACCTCAACATCGAGGTCAAGAAGTCGATTCACACGATCCCCGAGCTGATCCGCAACAAGAAGTTGCTGATCGAGGCGATCAAAGCGGACGAAGCCAGCCAGGCGGGTGGCGTCAGGCTGACCGAGCAGGTGACTGCGGCCTACAAAAAAGAGGCCGATCAGGTGCTCGCGCTCGCCGGCGCGCTCGACTTTCACAAAGACCTCGCCGCGCGATTGGCCGCGGCGCAGGTCGGTGGTCCCAGCGTCGAGTTGGCCGCGGGCACCCAGCAGGCAACGGCCGCGCTGACGACGACCTACAACGTCGTTATCAAGGGCACGGAGGCGATCAGCTCACAGAGCGACACGATCGACAAGTGGGCCAAGACACTGATCGCGCCGGTCGGCACCTTCGGTCAGATCGATGATCTCCTGCGCCGCGGCATCATCGACATCAATGAGTACAACGACGCGCAGGCGGCCGGCACCCGTATCTTCGCGGACAACGCGGCCGTCCACAACGACATGCTCAAAATCCAGGTGGACCAGGCACCGCTGATCGCGGCCCTTGCCGACGAGCAGGCCAAGTACCTTGACGTGCTCGCCGCCTCATCGCCCGCGGAGCAGCAGTTTGCGCTGGCGATGATGGACGCCAATGAGCAAACCAAGGTCCAGAACGTCCTGACGCTGCTCAACTCCGAAGGTCTCAAAAACATGGGCGCGGCCGGTCAGCAGGCGGCTGACGCGATCGTGCGGGGCGCCATCGCGGCCGACCCGCTGCTGAAAGTCCTGCTCGAAAAGCTCGGTCTCATCACGACGGCTGACGGCACGATCCATGTCAGCATCCCGCAAGGGGAGACCGTTCAGGCCGCGCTGACGAAGCTGAACGACACCCTGACCGGATTGAACACCCTGATCGCGACGCTGACCGTTGAGCTGGCCGATCACGCCACGCCCGGTCTGATCCAGATCGGCAAAGACCTCAACGTGCTCAACGGGTCGTCTGCCGTCGTCACGACCTATCGCAACGATGTCTATACCAGCTATGGCGGGCCGGGCGGTTCTGTGACAAATACCAGCGCCACCTACGCGCCCGGGCGAGGCTACGCGCTCGGTGGCGTCGTTGGCTACGCCAGCGGCGGCGTCGTGGCGCGGATGGCTGAGGTTGGTCCCGAGCTGCTGTCGTTCGCCAACGGCGGGCAAGCCCTGGCCATGACGTCGGGTCTGTACAACGTGCCCGGCGGCACCTTCGTGACTCCCGCCGGAGCGACCAAAGATGCCATCCACGGCAAGGTCAAGATTCAAGGCGACGCGACCGACGCCATGGCCAAGATTCGCATGGTCGATACCTCGACCATGATCCTGATGCGCGACCCGAAAGTCATCACGATTGAGGCGGTCGATCGCGCCTCCGACGTGATCGTGGCCATCAACAAGCAGCTCGACGCGCTCAAGGCCAACGCCGCGACCAGCGCCACGTCGGTCGGTGGTGGCGG
>JRHI01003145.1_pt1 | contig 10174 bp, 9 predicted proteins | sample 215371 | NCBI WGS metagenome assembly JRHI01 (sample SAMN02929681, study PRJNA255918) | sediment metagenome | biome: cave system; feature: Ice Cave; material: Sediment; isolation source: sediment from deep within a dark volcanic ice cave with no known source of... ... | reverse complement strand
GAACGATTCTGTTTGCGAACTTCTAACTCAGGACACTAGTGGCCGACCATCCACGGACGGGTCGGCTTGTGGGACTTGTGATCATGGCTGTGATGGTACGCGGGCCGTCGGTCAGAAACCCCGGGCCCTAGCCTATGCACCACGTCCGGTGCGTGCGCGCTCTTCTCGTTGCGCGCCTCGGCTTTGCGATCGGACGCTCTCATCAGATTGAGGTTCGGCGCGGTAAGTACCCTCGCGGTGAGCACGTGACACACGGGGCAGGCAGCCGGCTCGCCCGACTCTTTCATTGGACGACGCTGCTCAAAGCTGCCGCAGGTGGCACAGCGATAGTCGTAAATAGGCATCGGTCACGTTCTCCACGGGCAACGGGGGCTACGGCCTCCGTAGCCCCTCTGGTTCAGACTATGACGCGAGGGCGCCTGCACTGACCTTCTTGCTCGGTCCTTGCGCATTCGGGCGTATGTCGAAGTCGAAGATTGCGGTTGGGATGTACAGCGAAACGCAGGCGTTCGGGATGTCGACGACACCGCTGACCCGGCCTTCCACTGGCGCGGTGCTCAGGATCGTATACACCTGCTCGCCGGAGTATCCGAACTTCTTGAGGTAGTTGATCGCGTTAAGGCAGGCGCGACGATAGGCAAGGGTGACGTCGTTGTAGTGCTGCTTCCCCTGGTCGTCCACGGAGATCCCCTCGAACACGAGGAACTCGGAGTAATGGGGCTCGACCGGCCCAGGCTGAAACATCGCCTGAGTGATGCCGTATTTGTTGCAACCGTCCTTGATCAAATCGACGTGCAAATCGATCCAGCCGCCCATTTCGATGGCCCCGCAAAACGTGATTTCGCCATCGCCTTGCGAGAAATGGAAGTCGCCGGTCACCAGTCCGCCGCCTTTGACGTAGACCGGGAGATAGACCCGGCTCCCGCGGGAGAGGTTTTTGATGTCGCAATTGCCCCCGTGCTCCCTCGGCGGTATGGTGCGCGCACCTTCGCGAGCCGCGGCCTCCAGCTTGGATCCCTTGAGGCTGCCGAGGATGACCCCCGTCGGATCGGGGAGTAACGCAAGCGGTGGCACGCGATCGGGATTGGTTGCCACCAAAGCTTTCTCGCGTTCGTTCCATTTCTGGAGCAGCTCGCGAGAAGGCAGGCAGCCGATGATGCCCGGATGCGTGATCCCGGCGAACCGGATGTTGGGAATGTGGCGCGAGGTGGTAAAGATCCCCTGCAAATCCCAAATGGCCTTTTTGGGTTCGGGAAATACGTCGGTCAGGAAGCCGCCGCCGTTCTGTGTCGAGAATATCCCCGTGTATCCCCATTCCTGACCTTGAAACGGCCCGATATCCAGAATATCGACAACGAGGATGTCGCCGGGCTCCGCGCCCTCGACCGCGACCGCCCCGGAAAGGTGGTGGCAGGGCATCAGGTTGCAATCGCGCACGTCGTCGGCGCTATCATCGTTTTTGATTTGACCGCCGGTCCAGTCAAAGCACTCGATCCGGAAGTTTTCGCCCAGCTTCACGCTCGCCGCCATCGGGGTGTCTGGATGCCAGCGGTTGACGATCACCGGATCGGGTTGATCGATGGGTGATTTGGATCGATCGATGTTGATTATGGTCTTAGGCATGAATGCTCCTCCTAGATTGCGCACCTTCCTGGCTGCGTTTCCAAAGCTGCGCTGGCGGGCGCGAATTGAAATGGGTCACCGCTTCATACCGTCAGGTAGGAATGGATCTTTGCCTTGTCCACATTGGCGCGCGCCCCCTCGTACACGAATTCGCCTTTCTCGATAATAAAAAACCGGTCTGCAATCTCAAGCGTAAAGCTCAGGACCTGCTCCGACGCGATGATCGACAGCTTCCTTTCGGACTTGATCCGATTCAACGTTCTTGCGATCTCCTTGATGATTGAAGGCTGTATGCCCTCGGTTGGCTCGTCGAGTATTAATACCTTGGGCTCGGCGACCAGTGCCCGGGCTATCGCAAGTTGCTGTTGCTGGCCACCTGAAAGGTTTCCGCCGCGCCGGCGTTTCATTTCACGCAGCACCGGGAAGAAGGAATAAACGTAATCAGGCACCGACTTCTCACGCGAATTCTCCATCCCCGCTAATATATTCTCCTCGACGGTCAGATGCGAGAAGATCATTCGTCCCTGCGGAACGTATGCCAAGCCGCGGGCAACCCGCTCATAGCTCTTGAGTCCCGTCAGCTCGACACCGGAAAGGACAATGGTTCCGCTCCTGACGGGAATGATGCCGATCAAGGACTTGAGCAACGTCGTCTTTCCCATCCCATTCCTGCCCATGACCGCGACGGTCTCGCCGTCGGCAAGCTCGAAGCCAACGGAGCGAATGACGTGGCTTTCGCCGTAATAGACGTTCAGGCGCTCAACTTTGAACATCGCTCACAGACCGAGATAGACTTCGATGACTTTAGGGTCGTTTTGCACGGCATCCATGCTGCCTTCGCTCAAAAGCTTACCCTGGTGTAGAACGCTTACGGTCTGCGCTATCTTCCGCACGAATTCCATGTCGTGCTCGATCACGACGATCGACCGGCCTTTGGAGATCCTTGTCAGCAAGGCGGCCGTCTGATCCCGCTCCCGCGGGCTCATACCGGCTACGGGCTCATCGAGCAACATCAATTCCGGATCCTGCATGAGCAGCATCCCGATTTCCAGCCATTGCTTTTGGCCATGGCTCAACGATCCCGCTTTGGTATGCAAGTAATCCTGCAGATAAATTTCCCGCGCGACTTCGTTGATCTTCGCCAGCAGTTTCGCGTCCTGGCGGAAGAAGAGCGAGCCGACAACGCCCCTCTTTTCCGGGTACGATATCTGCAGGTTCTCGAATACGATCAAATCCTCGTAGGTGGAAGGCGTCTGAAACTTCCGGCCTACTCCTGACCGCACGATCATGTACTCATTAACCTCGGTGAGCTCCAGATTTTTGAACCTGATGCTGCCAGAGGTCGGTTTTGTCTTGCCGCAGATCATGTCGAGCAACGTGGTCTTGCCGGCCCCGTTGGGACCGATCACGACCCGTAATTCGTCTTTCTCCACGTCGAAGTCGAGATTGCTAACCGCCTTGAATCCGTCGAACGAGACCGTCAAGTCCCTTACGGACAGGATCGGGTCGCTCATCGGTTTTCCTGGGCGCTGCGCCCGGCTTCGACGTGGTTATCGAGCTTGGCGCGCGAGTTCTCTTGCGGCTGCAGCCTGGCACGCAGCCGCTCCAGTAGGCCGGCGAGTCCTGTGGGCAAAATCAAGACTATTCCCAGGAACAACGCGCCGAGAAGGAATAGCCACAACGTGGGAAAGTTTTCGGAAAGAAACGATTTCGACAGGCCCACAAGCAGGGTTCCGAACGCGGCGCCCACCAACGAAGTCCGGCCGCCAACCGCCGCGTAAATCACCATTTCAACGGAGGAAGGCGGCGCGAGGAGCGTCGGCGACATCAACCCGACCTGCAAGGCGTAGAGCGCACCGCCGATGGCGGCGTACAGCGCGGCGACGGCGAATACAAACGCTTTGAATGTGGCGGGGTTATAACCGGAAAAACGCACCCTGTCCTCGCGGTCGCGAATTGCGACGAGGATTTTGCCCAGACGAGTGAGGATGATCGCCCTGCCGATAACGATCATGACGAGCAGCATCAAAACGGTAATGAGATAGAGCGTCCTTTTGGCAGCGTCGGACGTTATGTCCCAACCCGCAAATGTCTTGAAATCGGTGATCCCGTTGATGCCGCCGGTGTAACCCTGTTGCCCGACGATGAACACCGATAGGGTAAGCGAGAGCGCGAGCGTAATGATGGAGAAGTACACGTCGCCGACGCGCTTCTGAAACATAAGAAAGGCAAATACGAATGCGATCAGCGGTGGAACGACCAAGATGAAGGCGATGGCGAACCAAAGGCTGTGAAACGGTTCCCAGAACCACGGCAGCGATTCCACGCTGCTCCAGTCCATGAAATCGGGCAGGTTTGGCGCCGAGGCTTCAAGCTTCAGATACATCGCCATGAAGTAGCCGCCCATGCCGAAAAATACGCCTTGGCCGAGACTGAGAATACCGCTGTACCCCCAGATCAGGACGATTCCGACGGCGGCAAAAGCCAAGCTCAGATATTTCGCAATGACGCTCAACCGAAAGTCGTCAAGCAACGCCGGAAAAACCAAGGCCAGCAGAACGCCAAGAACGATGACCCCGACGAGGTCCAAGCGTCGCGCGACGAACCTCGTAGCCTCGCCCGGAGTCACCTGCGAACCTTCGAGGCGAACAAGCCGTTGGGCCTGAAGTAAAGCGCGACGATCACGAGGATCAGAATGCTGACCTTTGCCATGGACCCTGTCAAAAAGAACTCCAACGTCGACTGGGTTTCCGCGATCACGAACGCGGACAGGAACGTACCCAGTAAGCTTTGCACGCCGCCGAAGACGACGACAATGAACGTATCGACGATATATGCCTGGCCGGCAGTGGGGCCGGTGGCTCCCAGCATGGTGAAGGAGCTGCCGGCAACTCCCGCGAGCCCCGAACCCAGCGCAAAGGTTAGCGCGTCCACCTTGTTCGTATTGATGCCCGCAGCGCCGCTCATGACGCGGTTCTGCGTGACCGCGCGAATCTTGAGTCCCCAGCGACTCTTGAACAGCAGCAGGAATACCGCCAGGGAGACTAGAACGGTAAGCCCTATAAGAAACATCCGGTTGAGCGGAATTTGAATGACCGGCGTGATTTGCCACGCGCCGGTAAGCCAAGCCGGCAGGGGAACCGGGACTTCGCGAGGACTGAACAAGGAGCGAAAGCCCTGCTGCATTATGAGACTGAGTCCCCAAGTCGCGAGCAGCGTGTCCAGCGGCCGGTTATACAGGAATCGGATGAGGCCCCGCTCGACGAGAAGTCCGAAAATGAACGTGACAATGAACGCGAATACAATGGCCACCGGCAAGAAAACCGCCATCAGGCCCGGCATGTAGTTCAGGAACAGAACGGACGTGAAATAGGTCGTGTAAGCGCCGAGCGTCATCAACTCGCCGTGGGCCATGTTGATCACGCCCATCAAGCCGAAGATGATGGCGAGCCCCAGGGCCATCAGCGCGAGAATCGAGAACAAGCTGATGCCGTTGAACACCTGCATCGCGGCGATCTCAATGTTCACGTTTGCTCCCGACGATGTTCTACTAGCGTGGCAGCGGCAGTCCACCGCCTGCGCAAGCCGCACGCAAGTCCGGTTTGACAAGACCTGCCCACCCGCGCGCGAACGCAACTGGACAGGCAGGCTTGGCCAATCGCCCGCTACTTCGGCGCACGCCCGGAAGTCGCGCTACAGTTTCGGGAAGGGATTGGGCTCGATGATGGATGACTCGTGAACGATCTCAAACTGCCCGGACGGTAGAGCCCGGCCGATACGCGCGAACTTCCACGTATGGTGGTTCGATTTGTGTAGCTTGATCCCGCCTTCCGGCGCGTCGAACGGCAGGTCCGACGACGCCGCAACCACCTTGGCGACGTCGAAGCTCTTCGCCTTTTCCGCGGCGAGCTTCCAGAAATAAACCCCGGTATATCCGCATTCCATGGGATCTCCGACCACCCGATCGGCGCCGAATTTCGCTTTGAAGGCCTTGACGAATTTTTCATTGGCGGGATTTTTTTGGCTTTGGAAATAGCCCATGCAAGCGTAATAACCGACGGCGTTCTCGGCGCCGATACCGGAAATCTCGTTCTCCGACACCACCGTGCTCAGTAGCGTTATCTTGTCGCCGGACAAACCCGCTGCCACGAGCTGTTTGTAGAAGGCCACGTTGCTGCCTCCCACGACCGTGCTATAGATAACATCCGGTTTCGCCGCCTTGATCTTGTTGATGATCGTCGCGAATTCGGTGTTCCCCAACGGGATGTATTCCTCACCGAGCACCTTGCCGCCAACCCGCGCGATCGTCGGCTTGGCGATCTTGTTGCAGGTTCTTGGATAAATGTAGTCCGACCCGACCAGGAAGAAGCTCTTACCCTTGTTGGCAGCCAGCCATTCGCAAGCAGCGATGACGGACTGCGTGGCTTCCTGCGCCGTATAGATCACGTTTTTCGATTGTTCCTGGCCCTCGTAATAAGTGGGGTAGTACAACAGCCCATTGTTCTTCTCGAATACCGGCAGAACCGCTTTTCTGGAAGCCGATGTGTAGCACCCGAACACCGCTGCCACCTTGTCCCGCTCGAGAAGCTTCTTCGATTTTTCGGCGAAGGTGGGCCAGTCGCTCGCGCCGTCCTCAGCTATCACGGTGATCTTCTTCCCGAGAACGCCCCCAGCTGCATTGATCTCGTCGATCGCCATCTTCTCCGCATCGACGATCGCGGCCTCCGCAATCGCGATCGTGCCGGAAAGCGAATGGAGGATGCCTACGGTGACGGCGTCGGCGGCTCGGGCGTCCTTGATGAACCACGGCCCGATCGCCGCCGTCGCGCCCAACGCCCCGCCTGCTTTCAGTATCTGCCGTCGTTTCGTGTTCTGCATGACGTCCTCCGAAAAAAGAATGGTATAACGTAGAAGAATGTGTCGCAGGCCCTCGAGCTTCGCCTCGTCGTTGACGATGCATGACGCGACGGTCGGAAACAGGCAACTGCTTTAAAATTTAATGTCGCGCTTTTGTGTTGTCAACATTATCCGTGCGGTTGCCATAGCGACTGCCAATGGTTATCGTTCCCGCTGCGGGGACACGCCGCCTGGTCCGCGCCGGTACGCGCTAAATTGAGCGGCATTTGATAGTACACCCGCCAAATCTGCTTGTGGTTCCAATCGTAGCCTTGTGGCCGCAGCCGGTCATGGCACTTCCAGAATCCCGAGGTGCCCCTCGACCACGATCGCGTCCAGCGCGGAGATAACTTCGCCACTGCGCACCGCCCAGTCCATACCCGGCTTGTAATATGCCGCCAGCGACAGCTGGGCTACCGGGCAAGCTTTGGACTTACCTCCGGCGGCGAGTTCGCCTCGCTATGGGCATCACCCTTGCTCCGGCTGGTTTTTGCATCGTTCGGCTGCGACCTGCTCTTCTCTTGCGAATGTCTTGGTACTTATCCATCATGGTTCGCGCCGGCTGTTGCACTTCAATGCCAAGGCCCACCCGACGGTGGTCTGGACGTTACAACCATTGAAGGCCGACAAGAATTCGCGGACCGCTATCGCTATCTGAGGCTGAGGCACGATCGGGACAGCATCTTCGCAAGAATCCTGGCTCGAGTCGTCAACAGCTTCGGGCTTTAGAATTCTGGGTCTTCGGGAAATCGTGTGGGTAATTTGATGTGGTGAATCGGTCTGTGACCCGCATGGACATGAGCCAGAATTTTGCCTCAGTCCAGTTTCGCGCCCGAACGCTTGCGGTCTGTGTCATTGGCGAAGGTCTGGACCTCACCGGGAGTGCGGCGAATTGCGGAATCGTCCGTCGATGTAGTCTTTGAGGTTCAACAACTCGCTATGTACGTCCGGGGGGAAGCCTCGTCGGTTTTCGCGATCGTCGATCAGAAGCTCATTCAGGTATTTCTTAATTGACGGCTTCTCCCGCCATGACCGAACCATCATGTTGGCAATCCGGGGAAACTAACCGAACTTAGCGGATTCGCGGGGTAGCCTGCGGTTAAGTGGTTGACGGACCAAGGGTTGACCTCAGAAGGTCTGCACTACACGGGGCTGGCGGCGGTGATCTGTGTGGCGGTGATTTTCGGCGGTGGCTGGGCCGGGAGGGTGAGCTTCAATCGCTCAAGCAAGAGCTTGAGGTCGGGCTCGGGCTGCGTGTATCGAGTGAGGCTGAGTTCGCGGCTATCGGTGGTCGGAATCTGCACATCGATCATCTGCACGGCGGCGAATTTCTCCAATGCGCTGCGCGGGGTGAGGCCCGGTGCGAGAAGTTTTAGTCGCAGCCCGAGGCTGACGTGCAAGCAGTAGGCGAGGAAGGCGAGGAAGACGTGCGCTTCGATGCGTGCTTGCTCCTGATGGAAGATCGGCCGGATGGCCAGATCGCCCTTCAAGGTTCGGAACGCCTCCTCGACCGTGACCAGCTGCAGGTAGTAGTTCCAGAGCTTGACCGGATCGGTCTCGGTCAGGTTGGTGCGCAAGAGATAGCGGCCTTCGCGGCGTCGGGTCTTACGCAACTTGTCGCGATTGAGTTGGTAGGTGAAGGTGCCATCTTGTTTGGCCACCTGGATATCGATCAGCCGCCAGGCCGCTGCTGCTTTCGTCTGTGCACTCCCCAGCTTCATGAGTAGCGCATCGCGCGCGAGCGTCATCGCGCTCAACTGTGCGAGCCGCGCCCACAACCACTTGAGCTGCCGGCGGCGCATGGAGCGTTCCTTGGCGATGCGGTCCTCACTCTGGGCGAACACGTAGAGTTCGCCCTCTTGCGGCAGCAGCTTCACCTTGACCCCCGGGCGCGCGTCCCGCCACGGCTCCATCAGCAGCGCCTGCTCCAAGCGGGTGAGGCGCCCCTTGGGGGTGCCGACCAGATACTGGACCGGCGGCTCACTCGCGCGCATCTCCTCGAGCACGGCCTCTGTCGGCACGCCGCGATCCATGCACCACACGCGGCGAGCCTTACCGTACTGCCGCTCGATCCGGGCCAAGAACGAGCGCAGCGTCGTGCTGTCGGCGGTGTTGCCGGGCAGCACCTCATAGGCCAGTGGCAAGCCCTGCGGCGTCACCACCAGCGCGATGACGATCTGTACGCAGTCGGGTCGATGATCGCGGCTGTAGCCGTGCCGGCGTTTGTCGTCTTCATCGAGCGGCGGATCAGACTCGAAGTAGGTGCTCGTGAGGTCATATAGCAGCACGTCGAAGGAGACGTTGAACAGGTCACGCCAGCGCCCGATCAGATGACTGAACAACGCCTCCTTGTGCGCCAGCAGCCGGTCGTGACAGGCATACAGCGTGTGGATGTCGGCCAACGACTCGTCGGCGCCCAGGAGCTCGCAAAGCGCGCTCTGTCCATACCAATGCCGATGCAGCCGCCACTCGCTCCCCGGCTCGATCAGCCGGTACGCGACGAGCACGAACAGCACTTGGTCCCAGCGTGTGCGCTTGCGGCTCGGCGGCAGACGCTCGGCCCAGAACTCATCAAGCTTCAGTTCCCGCCACAGCGTGAGCGCGAGCCAGCACGCACCCCACTGGCGCGGTCGACACAGCCGTAATTGCGACAGCTGCAGCCGCACAATCGACGCATCTGGCAGCAGTCCTTCGCAGTGATCCTCGGGAAACAGCGCCAGTGAGCGCGGTCCCCGCGCGCCCTCATCGAGTACCTCGATCGACTTACGCCAAGCGAGTTCTTGCGAAGAGTTGATCTCGCCCAGATACAACACATGGCGCTGAATCACGCGACCGCGAGCCACGCGGCGGCTCTCCACCACGCTCCAGTAGCGGTGCTCCTTGCCGTCCTTCTTGCGAACTGTGGCGCGCAAAAACATGGTGCCACCGATTATCCGCAGAAATCAGCCCCCGGCGCCAGAGGCAAGGTCTTCACTACACGCACTTCGCCTACAACACAGCGCATCGACCTCAACTGCCCCAAAGACTTATGCCGCGCCAACGCCTCGCTGCCGTGCAAACTACGGCTCGAATCCGCTAAGTGCGGCTAACGTAGCAAGGCGACAGGCTGGATTTCGCTCGGCAGTTGCGCGACCCATCTGACGGCGGCCGGCAGGGGTTGGTTGAATTGAGGCGCGCGGCGAAAGTTTCGCCGATCAGATCCGTTCGGATCGTGTGACGGCTTCAGCTTGCTCGGCGACATGGCCTAATCCGCGCAGCGGTTACTCAAACCCCTTTGAACGTCACCACGTCCTCTTCCGCGATCAGCACGGTCGGAGGGCCGCCGTTCGAAATCTTGTGTGCGTGCGCGAGCGCGTCCCGCCCCGCTTGCGACGCGGCGCACGACTGCAAGGCTTCCGTCGAGGGAAAGTGGATCTCGGCGATGCGATGCAACGCGGGCGTGCCAGTCGCCGCCGCGGAGATCTTCGTGAACACTGCCTTCGTCGCGCCGGCCGCCTGAAAGATCGGCGCCGCCATTGGCAGGTGCTCCGCACTGTAGGCGCGTTCGAACGCGTCCATATCCTTCGGCATCGGATACATCACGATCAGCTTCGCTGCTGCCATGGATTCCCTCCCCTATTACTCAGCAGTCAGTAATATAGGCGACGGAAGGGGC
>JRHI01003144.1_pt1 | contig 10177 bp, 5 predicted proteins | sample 215371 | NCBI WGS metagenome assembly JRHI01 (sample SAMN02929681, study PRJNA255918) | sediment metagenome | biome: cave system; feature: Ice Cave; material: Sediment; isolation source: sediment from deep within a dark volcanic ice cave with no known source of... ... | reverse complement strand
GCCTACGTCGAGACGCTCGGCACGGCCGCCCAGCAACGCGGGCACGGCCCGGCCGATTGAGAGGGGCGTCTGCAGGTACCGCGCAAGTTGGTTGCCGGTGCCACCCGCTAGAATCGCCACGGGCACGCCCGTGCCCACGAGCGCTCCCACGACTTCCATCGCCGTGCCGTCGCCCCCGAGCGTGAAGACGGCATCGACGCCGGCCGATCCCTCACGGGCCAGCTGCGCCGCATGGCCGGCGCGTTCGGTGCGCTCCACGCGGCACTTCACGCCGGCGGCGAAAAATGCCCGGCGCGCCTCCGCCTCTCCCACCAGTGCGTGACGCGCGGACGGGTTCACGACGAGCAGAACGGATTCGATCAGAATCGCCAGAACCGGAAAATGTCGAATCCCAGCTGCCGAGGCGCAGGCGCGAAGCCGCGCGCATTCGCGTCTCGCGCGCACAGCAATGCGCTAGTGGAAGGGTCGGTTCCGACCGACGCCGTATAGCTGTCTGTCAGCCGGTATTCGAGTTTGACGCCGAGCGCATCGGTGAGGCTAAGGTCGGTCGCTGACACACCGCCGAGAAGTTGTCCCACCTGGCAGAACCCGTAATCGAGCCGAACGAATGTTCTTCCGGAGACCTGCTTCGCGCAGTTGAAGCGGGTGCCGGAAAGGATGCTTCCGCTCACGTCCCGAATGCGCCCCTGATACCCCTCGAGCACGCGCGCGGCACTCAGCTGCGCGTCATCGCACAGCCGGCCGGTGGCCTTCCCCGCGAGCACGCTGAAGGACGACGCCAAGAGCACCCGCGCCGCCGTTGAGGCGTAATCGCCGTTCCGCCCCGCGATTTCGTAACTGGGTCCGCCGGTGACGAGGTAGCTGATGAGATCTGCGTTCGTCACTCGAAGCGAGTCGGGACTCGACAGCTCGGCCGTGGGCGAGAGCAGCGTGCCGCCGATATGCACGCGCACGCGCACGTCAGGGCGCGCGCCTTGTTGGCTGAACTGCCGCACTGTATGCACGGCGTGGATGTTGAGCGTGGCATCCAGATCCGGGTCGCCGTAGAAACGCATGTCGCCGGACTCGACCGTGAACGTACGCTGCACGGGCCCGAGGTTGAGACGGTAGGTGCCGCGAATAGTTTGCAGCGGACCTTCGAGCGCGAGCTGAACCTGTCCCGTTTTAGGCCCGCGCTGCACTCGGCCGCGCGTGATGCTGACAAGTCCGCCAAGATTGATGTTCGCCTCGGCAGATTTCATCCAGACATCGCGACCCATGCGCACTGGGACCCCCGCCACGGTGAGGTTGTCTACGAACAGCGCGGGCGCGGACGGAACGAGGCTCCGATCGACTAACGCGGAAGTGTCCGCCACGCGGTATAGCTCCGGGTCATCCAGGGAAATCACGCGCCTCTGGTACAACTCGGGCGCGTAGATGGTACCGCGGTCGACCGTTAGCGCCCCCGTGAGCGTGGCGGAGCGGTATGACCCGAGCAGGCGTAGGTCGCCCGTGAGATCCAAGTCGGCGAGCTTTTGCCGCTTGACGATGTTGAATCCCCGGGCCGCCAGTCGAAGGTCGAACCGGGGATTGCGGAGATCGCGCATGCTGAGAAATCCACTCAGCTCGGCGCTGGCGATTCGTCCAATGCCGCTGCGAGCCGCCAGATGCCGAAGGGCGATGCTGTCGCCGAGAAAGTCGACGTCTGCCTCGAGGCTGCTCACCCTTGCCTCACCCATCGGCGCCAATGACAAGGCCCCGTCTCGCACTCGCAGCGCGCCGGTCAGTCGCGGGTTCCGCCATGTCCCTGACAGACCGAGGTCGAACGCCAGGCTTCCGGTCGCATTGATGACCGAGTTCGAGAGCGTCTCGACCATCGTCAGGCCAGCACTGTCAGAGCGGAGCCGTCCAAGTAGCGGCTCTTCGAGGAGCCTGGAGCCGGCCGCGTCCCACGCGAGGTCGAGCGGAAGCGTTGACTCCATACGGAGCGCCGAAACTCCCGCCTGTCCGTACGCCACCTCCGTTACGAGCCGGCGATCTGCGTATCGCCCGCTCGCGGTCAGCAGGTCCAGGCGAAGTCCGGCGACCACGGCGCGCCGCACGGCCGCGCTGAACACGATTTCGGGGCGCGCGCGCCATCCGCCGAACGCGGCATGCAGGGTCAGAGTTCCTCCGAGCGGCGTCGCGGTACGCGCCAAATCGCTAACGTCTGCCAGCGGCAGCGTGTCGACATCCAGCGCGAGTGCCAGACTCGAATCGGACGGCGCGCGCGCGCGAACGAGAACTCTCCCGCCTCGTTCGCCCAGCATCGCGAGCGAATCCACGCCAAGGCCGCCCTCCGACAGGTTGATGGATGCGGGGCGAGCGAGCATCCACTCATTTCCAGAGGTGCGGAGGGCGAGGCTGTCGAGCCGAACCGTGGTGGTATCGCCCCGCCGCTCGACGTCGGCATCAGCGCGGATCCGCGCCCCCTGCATCGTCGAGGCCGCGACCGTCGCGACGCCGTGCCGCGGGCCCAGGAGCTGAGCGCGCGCGAGGACGCGCGACAGCGCCACCGGACCGGCCGCGAGCGTGTCGACTCGCAGCGAGAGTGAACCGACGCCGGAATCGGGCAGTTCCTCGACGTGCACGGCAGCTGTCAGCGAGCGAACTGTCGTCGACGCGTCACTCAGATCGGAGCCGCTCACGGACGCGTCCAACGAGAATCGCGTGACCCCTCCGGCCAAGACTCCGGTAACCCTGAGTCCGCCTTCGCGCGAGCCCGTAGTAAAGCGGGAGAGCGTGGCCGTGGATGGCCGCAAGTCTGGCGCGAAGTAGCGGCGCAGCCCGCCGAGCGAATCAATCTGCGCCTCAAAACGGAGTGTGTCGCCCCGAGACGGGGTGATGCCGAGCCCGCCGCTCGCTGTGAGCAGACCGGCAGCGGCGGCGACGCGCGACGAATCGACGCATACGGCACCTGTCAGGAAACGGAGCGCCGCCTGGGCGGAATCCAGGTGCAGGCCGGCCACCACGGAACGTCCAAGCACCAAGCGCGCCGTGCCGGCCAGGGTTTCTGGCGAGTCACCCTCGAGGTTCACATCGAAACGACCATCGACGTCGGTCGCCGGTACGCCGGAACGCTGGAGGGCGCGCCGCAGGTCGAAGCGCGATACCGATCCGACCGCCGTGACATGCATTCCTGACGGTCGGGTACCGAACAGTCCTTCGACCTTCAGGCGGCCTGCCTCGCTCAGGAGGTCGCCATTCAGAGTGAGATCGGCGACGGTACCGCGCACCTCCAGCGGCCCGTTGAACTCGCCGCGGAGTGGAAGGCCGACGTACGAGCGCGCGATGGCATCCATTGACAGCGGGCGCGCAACGAGCGACAGGTCAACGCCCACGTTTGAGCCACCCAACGTCACTCTTCCGCCGCCAGTCACCCGCGATGCCTGCCCCGGTTCACCGTCGCGATGGGTGATGTCCATGTGCTGCAGGCGGACGTCATTCCAGACGGAGTCGAGGAGCGCGGTACCCGATATGATGCCGTTCAGCCGTGGCAAACCCACGTTGACGAACTGTGCGGTACGCAAGTCGAAGCGCGAGAGGTCGACCTGGAATCCGTGGAATCGGGTCAAGCCGGGATCGAGCAGGTCCAGCTCGCCTCTCCCGGAGCCCTCTGCAATGGCGCCGGGTACGTTCCAGTCGGTAAAGCTGAGGACGGCGTCGGCCACTCGGAGATGATTTACCGGGCCTCCCGGGCCACGCAGGGTGCCCGCGAAGCTGCCCTTCCAAGGCAACGGAAAGCGCCCGCCATGGAGCGTCTCGAGCAGCGCGAAATCGACGGGAGCCAGCTCGAGGTTCAGGTCCTTGACGATCAACACGGGACCGCCAACGCCGTACGTCATGGCGCCGCGGACGTGTGAGTGCCCCACGCGCGCATCCATGTTGGTGATGGCGTAGTCGATAATGCTCAACTGCCGCTCATTCCGGATGTGCAGATCCATCGACCCGCCACCGGTCCGCGGCAACGTGCGGTAGATCCACGCGATGTCCTCCATCGCGACGAGATCGCTATGAATGCGCACATCATAGCGGATGGGAAGGTCGCTGCCCCAGACCACCTTCCCTGCGGCGCGCGCGGTCGACGACGGAAGCTCGAAGTGCGGAAAATCGAGCCAGATCGAATCGCCGCGCCAGAGCACCGTGCCGCGCATGTTCCGGAACGTGAACGGAGGAGCGTGCTCCAGCACGTCCATGCGCGCGATGTCGAAGCGTCGCCCAGAGCTATCGGGAAACCGGAACCGAATCCGGTCGAGCGTCGCGGTCCAGTCGGTCCAGTGCCATGTGCGCTGCAGGCCGCGCCTCCCCTTCAGGACTGCGCGCCGGATCTCGTTCTCCGGCACGGCGAGATTCGCCATCACTGCACTGTCACGTCGGGTTCCCCGCAGCGAATCGTCGGGTTGCCACGGAAGAGTGAGTTGCAGGTGCCCAGCGCGCACGCGAACGTTCCGGAACACGACGAGCGCGCCGAACGCCCGTCGCGCCTCCACCGGCGCTCCGGACTTTTCGGCCTCGACCGGGAACACATTGCGGAAATTCCAGCGATCGTCGATTCCCCGACGCATCACTACGAACGGATGCTGTACAAGCGCCGAACGCACGATGATTCGCCCGTCGAAGAGGTCACGGGGGTCGTAGGTCAAATGCAGGCGTCCCGTCGCGATGAACACCGAATCGTCGGGATCGGTGATTAACAGCGAGTCGAGAGCGACGTCAGTTAGGAAGGAGCCGGAGAGCGTTCCCAAATAGAGCCGGCCCCTGACTCCGCGTGCCAGCTCCCGCTCGAGCTGCCGCCGGATCCAGTCGCGTCCCCCTTCGCTCTGGGTCGCCACCACGAGCGATCCGACGACCCCGACGCCCAACACGATCATCGCGAGCCCGCTGAGCAGCACCACGAGCCGGCGCCGGCCCATACGCTAGAAGGCCTGCCCAATCGACACGCTCGCTGTCAGCCGACGGAAAAACGATGTTTCGCGTGGCGGCTGGAAGGTCGGGGGACAACGGCCCGGCGCCTGCTGCACGCGACCCTCGCTCGTGTTCGTCACACGCAGGGTGTTGCGCGGGCTCACGCAGAACAAAGCGCCGCCCGTGGAGAGCGGCGCGTCGAAGTAGGCCGCGCCAGCCGGACGCATGTATGCATTGTAGGCGACGTCGAGCCGCAGCACGCCGAGGAGGGTTCGCAGGCGCATCCCGGCGCCAGGAGTCCACCTCAGCGACCCGAATCCCAGGTTGGCGCCCTCCGCACCGCGGTTCCACACTGACCCGACGTCTGCAAAAACCGTCAGTTGAAGAAGTTCGGGAAGCAGCGGGCTGCGAATGCGTGCTTCGACCATCGCCACCACGAGGGAATTGCCTCCTGTTGGGACGACCCGCTCGCTCACCGAGTCGGCGCGCGCCCGGAAGTAGACGGTGTCGGCCGGATTGGACGGATCGCCGCCGCGGCGCCCGTCGGCCCGCACGGTATCGTAGGCGCCCGGAACGTACGCCGCGGGGCCGAGCTCGTTCTGCCGAAAGCCCCGCACGGTAGTGGGACCCCCGGCGAACAGCCGTTCCTGCTGCGGAATGAACACCGCCGCGTTCGATAAAGAGAGACCCGGCCCGAGGATCGCCCCGAATCGGACGCGCGCCGCGAGCACGATGTCAGCGTTTACCGGTGCGTACAGCGCTCCGTCGGCCAGCAACTTGCTAAAGCGGAGCCCAGGATCCGAGCCTGTGTACGCACCGGCGGTGCGCAGCTCCAGCCTCAGTACACTGCCGCGCGACGGATTCACGGGGCTGTCGGCAGTCTCGCGCGCGATGGCGGCGCTGGCGACCGCGAGGAGCTGTGATCGGCGAAATGAGGCACGGTCAGCGTCCTCGCAGGCGTTGAACACGGCACACAGCAGGGCGGGCTGCGCCTCGGTGCGCCCGTACTCCACCGTGTACGCGAGCGATTGCGTGACATGCGAGAGAAGCCGTGCGAGCGTCAGGTTGCCGCCCAGCGGCGTCGTGCGTAGGTACGCGTTGTATTCTGAGCGACGCTCACTGTAGAGCGCAAAAGATGGGATGAACGCGTGAAATAGCGCCGGTTGGCTGACAGTGGCCCCGGCGAAGTAGTTGAGATCGCGGCTGTACACGTCGCTCTTCGCTTGCGGACAGAGGGCCTCGAGTCCGGTGAGCGGGCGTCCGACGCCGATTTTCGAGATGCGGCCACGCAAGTCGAGTTGGGTGGCACCACCAAAGAAATTGTACTCGGTGAAGTCTGCCGTGGTGCGAAAACAGTCCAGCGTGCCCCACCCGCCGCCGGCGCGCGCCGACCGCATAAAGCCTTCCGTGACCTCGATGGACACTCGAAAAGAGGAATCGCCGGAAGCGGTTGCGGGGCCCGGAACGACGCCGACATGCGTGAACGCCTGCGTCTGATAGAGGGCGCGTTTTGCCCGCTCCAGCTCCTGTTCCGAGTACAGGTCACCCCGATGCAAGCCGGCGACCCGCCGCACTGCGCGTTCGCTTACAGCCCGTGTGGTTCCTTCGCGCGGCTGCGAGCGGACCACGAGTTCGCCCAGCCGAACTCGGGCACCCGTGGCGACCGTCATCATGACCGTCGCCGTGCGGGTTGCGGAGCGCGTATCGTACCCGACGAAGACGTCGGCATCGGGATAGCCGCCGTTGTGCAGCCGACGGGTGAGCGTCTCTCGGGTCTGTTCGTTCGCGTATTTGTCGAAAGGCTTCCCCGCTCGCGTTGGAAGTCCGCTGAGCACTACGGTCCGCTCCGGAACCGCGTCGAGTCCCGCCATCACTACGGAGTCGACGATTAGTGGCGCGCCTTCGCGTATCATGAAGCGAACGCCGATCTTGCCCCGACCCATCGAGGCCGTTACGGTGTCCACGGTGGCGGCCGTGTACCCGTGATTCCGGTACCACGCCAACAGCCGAAGCGCGTCAAGTGAGAACTGTGAACGGTCGAGGCATCGCCGTGTGCCGAACACACGGACATACCGGCGAACCCACGATGATGGTGTCGTCACGATGCCGTCCGCGAGCACGGCACCCGAAAACGCACGATTGCCCACGAATGCGACACGCACCACCTCGACGCTCCCTGCGTCACACGCCGCACTCTGGGCGAAAGCCTGCTGCGGCGCGCGCGCCAGCACGAACGCGAACGCGAACGCGAGGCAGCAGACGCGCGTTCGCATGCCGTCAGTCGTCCTTCTGTCCGAAAATCGCGAGGTTCGATGAATGGCCCGGGCTGACCTTCTTGGCCGGATAGATGTGGTGCACTGCCTGATTGACCGCCGTCGCAGCCTCCGCAAAGCCAGTGGCGATGAGCTTCAGTTTGCCAGGATAGGAGGTAATGTCGCCGGCGGCCCACACGCCGGGGCGCCCGGTTTCCATTTGCGAATTCACGACGATTTCGTCCTGCTCCAGCACCAACCCCCATTCGGCGAGCGCGCCGATGTCGCTCACGAAACCGAGCATGGGGAGCACGACGTCCGCCGCGAGGCGTGCCGTGGTTTTCGTCTTGATGTTGCGCAGCTCGAGCTCCACGATCCTACCCTGCTCCGCGATGACGTCATGCAGTTCATGAAACGTGTGCATGGTGATGTTCCCCCGTGCGACGGCCTCCTCCACCTGCGCGACCGTCGCCGCGTGCGCGCGGAAACGATCGCTCCTGTGCACGAGTGCCACGCTGGCGGCCCGGTCACTTAGCTGGTGGGCCCAGTCGAAGGCGCTGTCGCCCCCTCCGATGATCACGACGCGCCGGCCGGCGAAATCATCGGGATCGGTGACGCGGTCGAAGATCCCGCGGCCGTACCACGGTGCTGCGCACTGCTGCGGAAGCCGTCGCGGCGAGAACGCGCCGATGCCCGCGGCGATGATCACGGTGCGTGTCGGGAAGCGCGCAGTCTCGGTGACGAGGGTCAGGTGTCCCTCGTTTTCCTCGAGCGAGGTCACCTGCTGGTTGCAGTGGACGGGAGCGCCGAACTGTCCCGCCTGCAGCAGGAGCGACCGAACGAGATCCTTGGTCAGTACCTTCGGAAACCCTGCCACGTCAAAGATGTACTTTTCGGGATACAACGCAGTGAGCTGGCCGCCGGGCTCAGGCAGCGCGTCGACGATTTGTGCCGTGACGCCGCGCATGCCAGCGTAGAACAGGGCGAAGAGGCCGGCGGGTCCGCCTCCGATGATCGTGATATCGCGCATCTCTTGCTGCATCGTTAAAAGTTCACCGCCGTCGTAGACCGAATCAACCGTCCGGAGATAATGTCCCATGGGGCGCTGGCAGAGAACTCACTCGAGATCGCCCGCAACGGGACCCTGCAACCACCGGCCCGCCACAGACGGGCAGGACAACTGAGGAGCCGGCATGAGCGACGACGAACGCGTCATCGAGTTCCTTGGCAGGTTCCGTCTGCTGCGTCGCATCGCCAGGGGTGGCATGGCGACGGTGTTTGAGGCCGAGCAGGTGGGCGATCACGGCTTCACCAAGCGCGTGGCGCTCAAGGTGATTCACGAAAAATATGCGAAGAAGGCGGAGTGGCTCGAACTGTTCATCGACGAGGCGAAGCTGTCCGCGAACCTGATGCACGGCAACATCGTGCAGATCTTTCAGTTCCAGCAGGTGCGAGGCGAGTTCTTCATGGCGATGGAGTACGTGCGGGGAGTCACCCTGCGTGCCCTCATCGACCATCATCGCGCGCTGCGAGAACCCGTGCCGCCGGCGCTCGCCGCCTACATCATCAGTCGCGTCTGTCGCGCACTCGACTACGCGCACAATTTCGTGGACGGGCTGGGAGTGCGCCTCGACATCGTGCACCGAGACGTCTCCCCGGGGAACGTCCTGCTCACCTGGGACGGACAGGTGAAACTGGCGGATTTCGGCATCGCGAAGGCCCGCACCATGCGTGACCCGGCGGAGGAGGGGCAACTCACGATCGGCAAGAAACACTACATGAGCCCGGAACAGATTGTCGGCCGGAGTGTCGACTGGCGCACCGATATTTTCTCAACCGGGGTGGTGCTTTTCGAGCTGCTGGCACTCGAACAGCTGTTCCGCGAAGTGGAAACGGAGGCGTCAATGGACGAGGTGCTGGTCGCCCCGAGTCCAAATATCGGGCGCCTGCTGCCGCACCTCGACCCGTCGATGACGGGACTCGTCGCGCTCGCCATCTCAAAGGACGCCACCGTGCGGCCGAACGCAGCGATGTTCGGCCTGGCATTGGACGAGTGGTGCGCCAAGCAGCGCGCGCCCGGCTCACCCGAGCGACTGCAGGCACACCTCGCGAAACAGTTCCCGGCGTCCTATCAGCCGCCAAGTGACTCGCCGCGGCTCGATTCACCACTCGCGCCCGAACAGCGTTCGGCTCAGTCGCTGCTCGACCGGATGTTCGGCTCGGACCGGCCATGAATCCACACTCCCCAGTATTTGAGAGACTAGCTTTCCCCGATGACCGACAAGATCTACACAAAGACGGGTGACGACGGCCGCACGGGGCTGTTCGGCGGCGGACGCGTCGACAAGGACCACGTGCGGGTGGAAGCCTACGGTGACGTAGATGAACTCAACGCGGTCATCGGTTCTGCGCGGTCGGTGGACATGATGCCTCGCATCGACGAGGTGCTCGCCCCTGTGCAGCGAGATCTGTTCGCGATTGGAGCCCTGCTCGCAACTCCGCACCCGGAGAAACACAAGGAGCAGCTCGAAAAGGCACGACTCTCCGATCTTCGCATCGCGCAGCTGGAACAGGCGATCGACGACGGTGAGGCGGAACTGGAACAGCTCAAGGCATTTATCCTGCCCGGTGGAACTCCAAAGGCCTCCGCCCTCCATGTGGCGCGCACGGTCTGCCGCCGCGCCGAGCGCGCCATCATTCGCCTTCGGCACACCGACGAGGTGCCGAGCGTCGTGATCGTGTACCTCAACCGCCTCTCCGACCTCCTCTTCGTCCTGGCGCGCGTGGCGAACAGGCGGGCCGGCGCAGGCGAGGTGACGTGGTAGCACACAGACTCGCATCCGCCGTCGAGGGCGACGCGATCGAGCTCCACGGGTCCCGCATCGTCGTCGGCACCGGCCTGCTCGATGAGTGCGGCAGCGAGTTGCGTCTGGCTCCCGCGCTCCAGGGCCGGCGATTCGTGATCATCACTGACGACATCGTCGCGCCGCTCTACGCCGCGC
>JRHI01003143.1_pt1 | contig 10179 bp, 8 predicted proteins | sample 215371 | NCBI WGS metagenome assembly JRHI01 (sample SAMN02929681, study PRJNA255918) | sediment metagenome | biome: cave system; feature: Ice Cave; material: Sediment; isolation source: sediment from deep within a dark volcanic ice cave with no known source of... ... | reverse complement strand
GTCAGCGACGCATCTTGTTCAAACCGCCGCGGCCGCATAAGATTCGTCACTAAATGCGACCCATCTCTGAATAATCGCGCCCAAAAGCTTTCGGGGCGTTCCGCGGCGAACCAACCTTCAGCGAACAATGGCACCCCGGCAAGCAACCGGGAGAGGGTTCGAATCCGATAAAGGGCATCCGATCATACAAATCCACAGGCTCGGACGTTCCAAGCGTCTTTCTGGCTTGACACATGCTTAAATGCTGAAATATGATGCTCTAAAGCTAAGTTTTGATGCGTGGCGCATGATCACCGCCGCCCAGCTTCGAGCCGCACGCGCGTTGCTTGGAATCGACCAGCGCAAGCTGGCCGAGCTCGCGGGGCTCTCGCTACCCACCATTCAGCGAATGGAGGCAAGCGACGGCGTGATCCGCGGCAATGTTGATTCACTGACCAAGCTCGTGTCCGCCTTGAATGCAGCCGGCGTCGAGCTGATCGCTGAAGGGGCAGTCAGTCATTCGGGCGGCCGCGGCATTCGCCTCAAGGCGTGAGCCCGTGAGGGCCAGGCTTCGACGCGGGACGCGTGCGGCACTCTCATCGCAGAGGTAGCTGGCGATGTCGATCGCGGTGGCACTGTGGGGCGTTGCAGCGCTGCTCTGCATTGCGGTGCTGGGTGTGCCGGCTCAGCGGATCTCCGCCGGCTCCCGCTTGATCTATCTGGGTTGCCTGCTGGCAAGCCTCACGATCCTTGTTGCCGCTGTCGGCTACCTTCTGACAGCGGGGAGCGCGGTGGAGACGCTGCAGCTTCCTATTGGCCTGCCGTGGATCGGCGCGCACTTCGCCATAGATTCTCTGAGTGCATTCTTTTTGGGCGTCATCAATCTCGGTGCTGCCGCGGCTAGTCTCTACGCGCTCGGCTACGGCGAGCATGAAGAGACACCGGGGCGCGTCCTCCCCTTCTATCCCGCGTTCCTTGCCGGCATGAACGTCGTCATCCTTGCCGCCGATGCCTTTTCCTTCCTCTTCGCCTGGGAGTTCATGTCGCTCAGCTCCTGGGCGCTCGTCATGGTCTACCACCAGGATGCCGACAACAGACGCGCGGGCTACATCTACATCGTGATGGCGAGCTTCGGCACGCTCGCTCTGCTGCTGGCCTTTGGCCTGCTCGCTGGACCGGCCGGCAGCTACGCTTTCGCAGATATGCGTGGCACTGAGGAAGCCGTGTGGCTTCCCGGTCTGGTCCTCGGGCTCGCGTTGCTCGGAGCAGGTTCCAAGGCCGGTCTCGTGCCGCTGCACGTCTGGCTGCCGCTGGCGCACCCCGCAGCTCCGAGCCATGTCTCGGCGCTGATGAGCGGCGTCATGACCAAAGTAGCGGTCTATGGCTTCATCCGCATCGTCTTTGACCTGCTCGGGGCGCCGGCGTGGTGGTGGGGCAGCATCGTGCTGGTGCTCGGCAGTGCCACCGCCGTGCTTGGCGTGCTCCATGCGGTTCTGCAGCGCGATCTAAAGCGGCTGCTCGCCTACAGCACGGTGGAGAACGTCGGCATCATCTTCATCGGGCTGGGCTTGGCGCTGGCCTTCAAGGCCAATGGCATGGCGGGCGCAGCCGCGCTCGCATTCACCGCGGCGCTGTTTCACGTCCTCAATCATTCCTTCTTCAAGAGCCTGATGTTCTTCGGCGCGGGCGCCGTGCTGACCTCCACCGACACTCGTGACATCGAAAGGCTCGGGGGCTTGATCCACAAGATGCCGTGGACGGCCTTCGTCTTTCTTGGCGGTTGCGTCGCGATTTCCGCCCTGCCGCCGCTCAACGGATTTGCCTCCGAGTGGCTGGTGTTCCAGGCGGTGTTGCTGAGCCCGGAGCTGCCGCAATGGGGCTTGAAACTGCTGGTTCCGGCAGTCGGAGCGATGATGGCGCTCGGCGCCGCGCTATCGGCTGCATGCTTCGTTCGCGCCTATGGCATCACGTTTCTCGGCCGGCCGCGCTCGACCGCCGCTGCGAACGCTCTTGAGACGGACCACTTCTCGCTCGCCGCAATGTCGGCGCTTCTCGGCTTCTGCTTTCTTGCCGGCGTCCTACCGGGCCTCGTCATCGACGCGATCGCACCCGTTGCAAACGCCCTGGTCGGGCAACGCATGCCGGTGCAGGCGTCGATCCCATGGTTGTCGATCGTGCCGGTGGCGGAGAGCCGGAGTTCGTATAACGGACTGCTCGTTTTCGTCTTCATCGCCTTCTCGGCGATACTAGCCGCCGAGGTCATCCATCGCTTTGCCTCGCGTGCCGTGCGCCGGGCGCCGGCCTGGGACTGCGGCTATCCCGATCCGAGCACGGCCACTCAATATACAGGCGAAAGCTTCGCCCAGCCGTTGCGCCGCGTGTTCGGCGAGGTCGTCTTCCTTGCGCGCGAGCGCGTTGAGATGCCGCCACCGGGCGACACACGGCCCGCGCGCCTCGACGTCAAGCTGCGCGACCTCGTGTGGGACGTGATCTATGCGCCGATCAGCGGCTGGGTCTCGTACGCCTCCGAGAGGCTCAACACCCTGCAGTTTCTCACTATCCGCCAATATTTGAGCCTCGTCTTCGCGGCCCTCGTCAGTCTGCTTCTGGTGGTGGCGATATGGCCCTGATGCTCAGCCTTGCCGTGCAAGGGATCCAAATGTTCCTGGTGCTGATCCTGGCACCCCTGCTGTTGGGCTTCACCCGCAAGGCGAAGGCCCGGTTGCTGCGTCGCCAAGGTCCGCCGGTGCTCCAGCCGTATCGCGATCTGCTGCGGCTTATCCGCAAGCAGGTCGTACTGGCGGATAACGCGTCGTGGCTCTTTCGCAGCGGTCCTTACCTCATCTTCGCCGCGACGTGGGTCGCCGCGGCTCTAGTGCCGACATTCGCAACCGGGCTTCAGTTCAGTTGGGCGGCCGATCTCATCGCGATCACGGCGCTGCTCGGCTCCGCGCGGTTCTTCCTGGCACTCGTCGGCATGGACGTGGGGACCGCCTTCGGCGGTATCGGCGCGAGCCGCGAGATGATGTTCGCCTCGCTGGCAGAGCCGGCCATGATCATGATCGTCTTCACGGTCGCCCTCGTCGCCGGGTCGACCCAGCTGTCGACGGTAGCGGATTTCATGCTCGCGCACGTCAGCTTGCGCGTCTCCTTGGGGCTGGCGCTTGTGGGCCTCATCACCGTCGCGCTCGCCGAGAATGCGCGCATTCCAGTCGATAACCCGGCGACCCACCTCGAGCTTACGATGGTGCACGAGGCCATGGTGCTGGAATACTCCGGTCGCCATCTCGCCGTAATCGAGCTCGCCGCTGCGCTCAAGCTGCTGCTCTATATCTCCCTCATCGCCTGCATCTTCTTTCCGTGGGGACTCGCACCGCCGGGCAGCGGCCCAGCGGCCTACGGTATCGGCGCCTTGAGCTACGCGGGCAAGCTCGTCGGCGGCGGGTTCCTTCTCGCGCTGTTCGAGACGTCGATTGCCAAGATGCGCGTATTCCGCGTGCCGGAGTTTCTCGGCGCAGCGCTCATGCTCGGCCTGCTCGCCACGCTGCTGCTTTTCATTTCACGGAGCTTCTGATGGGAACGTTCGACCTCGACACCGCGCACATGCTGGCCGGCAGCATGGTCCTCGTCAGCTTTATGCTCCTCTATCAGGATCGCATGTTCGGACTGCTCAACGTCTTTGCTTTGCATGCCGTCGTGCTCTCGCTTTCGGTGTCGTGGCAAGCCTATATCCAAAACGCGCCTCATCTCTACATCACGGCCGCCATTGCGCTGGTGCTTAAGGCCATCATCATTCCGGTAGCGCTGCATCGGGTGGTGGTGCAGCTCGGCATTCACCGCACGATCGAGACGGTCGGCGGAATTGGCACCACCATGCTGTTGGGCATCGCCCTCGTCGCCTTGTCGATGGTTGTCATGCTGCGCGCGGCCGCCGAGGCCGATCCGCTCGCGCGCGAGGATCTGGCGCTCGCCCTTTCCGTCGTGCTGCTCGGCCTATTGATGATGGTGACGCGGCGCAACGCGGTGAGCCAGATCGTCGGATTCATGTCGCTCGAGAACGGTCTCATCCTGGCGGCCGCCGGAGCGAAGGGAATGCCGCTCGTCGTCGAGATCAGTGTCGCGTTCTCGGTTCTCGTCGCCTTCATCGTGATCGGCGTCTTCTTGTTCCGCATCCGCGAGCGCTTCGATTCCGTCGATGTGCAGGCGCTCGATGAATATCGCGGAGAGCGGTGATGATCCTGCTCATCGCCCAGCTTCCGTTCGAACCAGTGATCGCGATCCTGGTCATTCCCGGCGTCTCGGCGGTGCTGCTGGCGCTTCTGCCGGGCTACAAGCTGACCGCGCGCCTCAATGTGCTGGCGACACTTCTGACGTTCCTGGCAGCTTTGTCACTGCTCGTCGTCAGGCCAGCGCCCGGCACCTATCTCTTCGTCGATGACCTCAACGTCGTCTTCGTCGTGCTCGGCACCTTCGTCGGATTCACGACCAGCGCCTTCAGTGCAAGCTACATCGAGCACGAGATCGAGATCGGCCGCCTCACACCCAAGCATCTGCGCTTCTATCATGCGATGTACCAGGCGCTGATGTTCGCCATGAACCTCGCGCTCCTCGCCAACAACATCGGGCTCATGTGGGTGGCAATCGAGCTTGCGACGCTCACGACGGTGCTGATGGTCGGCATCTATCGCACGCCCGAGGCGCTCGAGGCGGCGTGGAAATACTTCATCCTCGGCAGCGTCGGCATCGCGCTGGCGTTGTTCGGCACGATCCTCGTCTACATGGCTGCGCGGCCCGTGATCGGCGAAGGGCACGACGCCATGGTGTGGACGGCCCTCATCGAACGGTCGAAGGAATTCAGCCCCGAGCTGCTGAACGTGGCCTTCGTGTTCCTGATGCTGGGCTACGGCACCAAGGTCGGCCTGGCGCCGCTGCACGCTTGGCTGCCCGACGCGCATGCCGAGGGTCCGACACCGATCTCTGCGGTTCTGTCGGGTCTACTGCTCAACGTTGCGCTCTATGCGGTGTTACGCTTCAAAATGCTGCTCGCCGCGAATCCTGCGGCCATCGCTCCGGGCCCGCTGATGGTGTCGCTGGGCCTGGTCTCGCTCATCTTTGCCGGCTTCATGCTGTATCGGCGCCGCGACATCAAACGCTTGTTCGCCTACTCCTCGATCGAGCACATGGGCCTCATTACGTTCGCCTTCGGCATGGGCGGCCCGCTCGCCAATTTCGCGGGCCTCTTGCACATGACCATGCACAGCCTCACCAAGTCGGCGATCTTCTTCACCGTCGGTCACATCTCGCAGGTAAAGGGAACCCAAAAGCTGTCGGAGATCCGCGGATTGACCGAAAGCCACCCGCTACTGGGTTGGGGCCTCGTGCTCGGCGTCGTGGCCATCGCCGGCCTCCCACCGCTCGGCATCTTCATGAGCGAGTTCCTGATTGTCAGCTCCACCTTTGCGCGCGAGCCCTTGCTCGCCCTTCCGCTGGTCTTCGGCCTGTTAATCGCGTTGGGCGCTCTCTTCCTTCGCTTGAGCGACGTGGCGTTTGGCAAACCCACCGGCAGCACGGCGCCCGTCAAAGCGTCGCGCCTTCCGCTCATCGCCCATCTTTCGCTGGTGCTTGCGGCCGGGATCTATCTGCCGGGGCCGCTCGTTGCCTGGTTTCAGAACGTAGCGCGGTTGCTCGGGTGAGGAGAGACGGCCATGCCCTTCCTATCCGCACTGACTGAGCGCGGCCGGCGCGTCGAGGCCCACCGGCCATGGCCGCGCATCGTCGTCGATGTCGCGACCTGGCGGCAGGCGATCGTTGGGCTCGCGGCCGGCGAGGCCACGCTGTCGGGCCTCTGGAGTGACGGAGAAGCCGTTCACATGGCCCTCATCGCCGAGGCCAAGATCCTCGTGATCAGCTTGCTGGTTGCCAAGCGCCGCTATCCTTCCGTGGGGCTTTCGCACCCGCCCGCCCTGCGCCTCGAGCGCATGATCCGCGATCTCTATGGACTAGAGCCAGAAGGATTGCCCGACACCCGCCCGTGGATCGACCACGGCCGGTGGGGCGTCTCGCGGCCCCTCGGCGCACGCCGGCCGGCCCCGGCGACGGGCGCTGCCTACGCCTTTCTCGAGGCCGAGGGCCCGCCGTTGCACCAGATTCCCGTCGGACCCGTGCATGCGGGGATCATCGAGCCCGGCCACTTCCGCTTCACGGCGAACGGCGAGACCGTGGTGCGGCTGGAGGCGCGCCTAGGCTATGTGCACAAGGGCATCGAGGGACTAATGGCCGGCGCGCCGCTCGAGCGGGCGCTCAGGCTCGCTGGCCGCGTCTCCGGGGACAGCACGGTCGCCTATGCCATCGCGTTTGCGCAGGCGGTGGAGGCGGCGCTGGAGTTCACGGTGCCGCAACGCGCTGTTCTGTTACGCGCTCTGATGGCCGAGCTGGAACGCCTTGCCAATCACTTCGGCGACATCGGGGCGATCTGCAACGACGCATCATTCTCGATGATGCATGCCCATTGTGGGGCGCTGCGTGAGCACGTCCTGCGCACTGCCCAGGCGTGCTTTGGTCATCGGCTGATGATGGACTGCGTGGTCCCCGGCGGCCTCGCAGCCGAGCTCGACCCCGCTGGGATTAGCGCCATTCGAAGACTGATCACCCTCATGTTGCAGCGCTTTCCGGAGCTGGTCGAGCTCTACGACGAGACGGCATCGCTGCAAGATCGCACTGTTGCCACGGGCATCCTTAAACCTGCATTGGCGCAGCAGTACGGTGCCGGCGGCTATGTCGGCCGCGCTTCCGGCCGCTCGTTCGATGCCCGCCGCGCACCCGGATACGCGCCCTACGGCGAGCTCAAGTTTGAGGTCCCCGTGCGAAAAGAGGGCGACGTCGACGCACGCGTCTGGATCCGCATTCGCGAGGTCGAGCAGAGCCTCGCAATCATCGAGCAGATCATCAACAGGTTGCCCGAGGGACCGATCCGCAGCGACCTCGACCCTGCCGTGCATGAGAACGGCAGCCGCGAAGGTCTATCTCTCGTAGAGGGATTTCGCGGCGACATTCTCGCCTGGGTACGGATCGAGGGCGACGGCACGATCGCGCATGCTCATTTGCGCGACCCCTCGTGGTTCCAATGGCCGTTGCTGGAGGCTGCGATTGACGGCAACATCGTCGCGGACTTTCCCCTCTGCAATAAGTCCTTCAACTGCTCCTATTCGGGGCACGATCTCTGAGAGCGTGCGGTTATGCGCAAGCTTCTATTCAAGAGCCTTCTGCAAGCTCCCCTGACGGAGCCGGCGCCCCCTGCTCGCGAAGAGATGCTGGCCGTGCTCGCGCAGACGCTCGACCGCGCCGCGCGCCGCAAACTCGGCCGCAGCCTCTCGATCCGCGAGGTGGATGCCGGCTCCTGCAACGGTTGCGAGCTTGAGATCAATGCGCTGAGCAACGTCTTCTATGACCTGGAGCGGTTCGGGCTGCGATTTGTCGCCTCGCCCCGCCATGCCGATGTGCTGCTCGTGACGGGGCCAGTCACGCACAACATGCGCGAGGCGCTCGAGCGTACCTATCGCGCGACGCCTGATCCTAAGTGGGTCGTTGCGGTCGGCGATTGCGCGCTCGACGGGGGAATCTTCGCTGGCGGGTATGCGTGCGTCGGAGGAGTGTCGAAGGTCATCCCCGTCGATCTTCACGTGCGCGGTTGCCCGCCGAGCCCGACGGCGCTGTTGCAGGGTCTCATCGCACTTGTCGAGCAGAACTCTCAGACAAGACACAGCTCAACATGAATTACACTGACTTCGCCTGTTGGCCGATTTCGTTGACAAAGTCATCGAGTAGAGCGGCGCGGCGGTTCGAACGCGCCGATCGTCGCAGCCGCCCGCTCCAGGGCGACCTATGACTCACCCTCACCGACACCACCTACGCCACCCTACGCTGACGCAACGCACGCCGCGCCGTCATCGGGTGGTGGCCGGATGAGAAGCTTGGCGAGCTTGCGAAGGTTCTGCGCCGTTGCGGCGAGCAGGAACTCATCCCTGGCACCGCACGGGCCGCGCAGGCGCAGCCGATCGAGGCGAAGGATACGCTTCAGGTGCGCGAACTGCATCTCGACCTTCTTGCGATCGCGGCGCGACTGCGCGTAGGCCTTAGTGCCGGATAGCGATCTGGCAACGTCGCGCGCCGCCTCGTAGATGCTGCGCGGAATCTTGCGGACGGGCTCCTTCGAGCAGCACCTTGGCTTCAGCGGGCAGTGCCGGCAGTCGGCCGTTGCTCCGCGGTAGAGCATGAGATCGTCGTTGACGATGGTGCCGCTGGTCCGCAGCGGCTTACCGGCAGGGCAGACGTAGACGTCTTCGTCTTCATCGTAGCGGAAGTCGGCGCGGCTGAAGCTGCCGTCCTCGCGCGCCGACTTGTCGATGACCGGGATGTGCGGGGCGATGCCCTTCTCCTCAACCAGCCAGTTGAGCATCGGCGCCGAGCCGTAGGCGGTATCGGCGGCGAGCAGCTTGGGCTTCAGGCCGAAGCGCTGCTCCGTTCGCTCGAGCATGGTGCGCGCCGCGCCGACCTCGGCTTGCCGTATGGCGCGTGAGGCCTCGACGTCGAGAATGATGCCGGCCTTCACATCGATCAGGTAGTTGTCGGCATAAGCGAAGAACGCGGCGCTCTTCATCGCACCCGTCCACTGCGCAGCCGGATCGGACGGCGAGACGAACTTCGGTGTGACCTCCGTCGCTGCGCCGAAGGCGGCATCGTCGAGGGTGGCAAGATACTCCTTCACGGCGTGGCTCGCCGTTGCCGGATCACGCTCCCTGCTCCACTCCGAACCGGGGATCGAGCGGCCCTTGTTAGCGTTGGCCTCGATGAGGCTGGCGTCCACCGCGAATCCCTCGCCGCCGACGAGGCCGGCCGTTATGCAGGCGAGCACGACACGCTCGAACACATGGCGCAGCACATCGCTGTCGCGGAAGCGCCCATGCCGGTTCTTGGAGAACGTCGAGTGATCAGGAACCTTGTCGTCTAGGTCGAGCCGACAGAACCAGCGGAATGTGAGGCGGTCCTCGACCTCTTCGCACAGCCGCCGCTCCGAGCGGATGCCGTAGCAGTAGCCGACGATGAGCATGCGGATGAGCAGCTCGGGATCGACCGAGGGGCGCCCCGTATGGCTGTAGTGGTCAGCAAGCTTATGGCGCAGATCGGCGAGGGCAGCCGCCGTGAACACATCGATGCGGCGGAGAAGATGATCGGCTGGAACGCGTTCCTCGAGGTGAAACTCGTAGAAGAGCCGCGCTTGATCCGCCGTCTGCCGCCCCATCATCGCCAGCCTCCGTCGCGACCTAAGCCGACGGAATCACTGTTCGCTGGCGCCCTCAACGGACTTCTTCAACACAATCGGCCCATCGCAGACGTTGAAACTGGTCTTAGCCGTAGTCTGCTGAGTGAGGTGAAGCGGCCGTGATGCGGTCACGCAGATTGAGCGATGGCGCGGCCCCGACGGCGCCAGCGGCCGACAGCGACAACGATGCAACGGAAGGCCGAAGCCGGAAGCCTGCCAAAAGGGAGTCGGGACTCTAATGGACGCCCGCGGCTCCGAATTCGGCTAGTACCTTCGCGATAGCGTCTGGCTCGACCTTCACTACGCCGGCAAATGGTTGATCGATAACAATGATGACGAGCAGTCCTGAGAAGATCAGGATCGACAGCAGTCCGGTCATGAGCGTCTGAGCGCGCAGGTTCTGCGTGCCGAAGAAATAGGTGAAACCGATCGTGACAGCCGCGCCCCAGAAGAGGACCGGCCATAAAACCGACGGTACGGTGCCATCTGCGGCGACAATCCTCGCGCGTCGCTCCTGCGTGACGACATCGAGTTGATGCAAAATTTCGGCCATAAGCGCGCTATTGCTCTGCTGCTGAACGGAAGGAAGGAAGGCCGCGTAGACGGCATCCAGCGCTTGCCGCGCGGATTGACTTTCGCCGCCGCGTTCCATGGCCGGCCAGTCATCAGAGATGGTGACGGTGAGATATTTATCCAGAGCTGTACGAAGCGAGGATCCGGGCTCGTCGCCTATGCCATGCGCGAGCCGGTAGATAGTTGCCAGTGCGCCGGCTTCGCGCGCGACTATGTTTTCTGCATCGTTGAATTTTTCCCAAACGACGATGATCGCGAAGGTGCCGTCCGGAATGCGGTTGGAATTTGGTGTGGCGCGTTCTCCGGTA
>JRHI01003142.1_pt1 | contig 10181 bp, 7 predicted proteins | sample 215371 | NCBI WGS metagenome assembly JRHI01 (sample SAMN02929681, study PRJNA255918) | sediment metagenome | biome: cave system; feature: Ice Cave; material: Sediment; isolation source: sediment from deep within a dark volcanic ice cave with no known source of... ... | reverse complement strand
CCGCTCCCTCGGATATGGGAGCCGCCTCCCCGCCGCCGTCGTCGCCGATGGGCGCCGCGAATGCGACGCTGCCCATTCCGCTCGCGAAGTTGCCGAACGCTCCGGTCGCAGCTGGCAACGTCAGCGCGGGAGCGAAGGTTTTCGCGGCCAACTGCGCGAGCTGTCACGGAGCAGGCGGAAAGAATGGCCAGGTCGGGCCATCGCTGTACGGTGCTGGATTAAAGCCCGGCCAGGTCGCCTACATGGTGCAAAATCCGCAGGGCGTCGACAAGTCGTCCGGCATGCCTAAACTGCCGCTGACCAAGCAACAGATCGCAGACGTCGCAGCGTACGTCGCCTCGTTAAAATAACGCGGGCACGTTTCCGATGTAGGCGCTATTCATTGCGAATGGCGCCTATTCTATTTCGCTAACAGCTCTGGACGTAAATGACGACAAGCATCTACTGGTTGCGGCGCGATTTTCGCCTGCACGATAATGCGGCGTTGGCGGCGGCCGCCGCTGCATCCACGACGGTTTTTGCGCTCTGTTGCCGCAGTGAACTGGATGCGCTCAACCGGCGGCAACGCTCTTTTGCCACGGCCGCGCTGCGCTCGTTACGACAAACCTTCGGCAAAATGGATGCGTCGCTGACGCTGGCCGAAGGCGATCCCGGCGCCGCCCTTGTCGCCGCCGCAAAGCGCTTGGGCGCGCTGCGCGTGTACAGCGCGCGAGGCTTCAATACGAGCGAGCGGCACTTGGAAGAGCGGGTGCGGATCGCACTGGAAGCCGCCGGCGTCCAGCTGTGTTTGGAGAACGGCGGGCTCGTGCACGAACCGGAAACCATCGCGGACCGGAAACAGGCTCCAGGCGAAGGCTATAGGATTTTTCCACCTTTCTACGAGGTCTGGAAATCGGTCGCGGTTCCACGGCCCTTGCCGCCAAACGCGCCGAGCGGAAGAGATGAGCAGCCGGGCGTACTGGCGGAACCGGAGACCATTCCAAATTTACCGGTCGCAACCGAAACCGCAGCTCTGGAGCACTTACAGCGGTTTGCAGCCGGGCGTGCCGCCGACTACGGCGCGAACAGCGAGTACCCGGGTCGATCCGCAACATCGCTGCTGGCGCCTTATTTGCGCTTTGGTCTCATCAGCCCGAGAACGGCGTATTATGCGATTGCGGAGCGAATGGCACGCTCGTGGACGTTGGCGGAGGAACGTATATCCATGGAAGCGTTCTTACGGCGTCTTGCATTGCGCGATTTTTTCATGCAACTCGAGTACTACGCTCCACACATGCACGACGGAGCGCTGCAAGAAAAGATGCGCGGCTTTCCTTGGTCGCACGACGAAGCGAGCATACAACGTTGGCGCGAAGGCAAAACGGGCTATCCGCTGGTTGATGCAGCGATGCGGCAGCTCAAACTCGAAGGTTACGTGCATCAGCGCGCGGCCGTTTGCGCTGCGTCTTTTTGTACCTGCGACCTTGGCCTCGATTGGCGGATCGGCCGCGACGTGTGGATGAGCGAGCTGCTCGCAGCGGATGAGGCGCTGTGCGACGGCAACTGGCAGCGCATCGCAGGCATCGGTTCAGACCAAGCCGCGTACCCGCGTATTTACAACCCCGTGCGACAGGCGCAGCTTTTTGATTCGCAAGCGACCTACGTGCGGCATTATTGCCAAGAATTGTCCAAGCTGCCGACGCGCGCTGCGCTGGCGCCGTGGGAACTAGGCCGCCAGCAGCAGATCGAGCTTGGATTTTTAACGCCGCAGCAATACCCGGCGCCCATCGTGGATCACGAAACCGCGGCACGTGAATTTCTCGCGCGCTACCAGTCCTACCGCAACCGCGAGACTTGATCGCCTTCTAAGTCTGCGAGTGGCGCTGCGCGTATTCAGACGTGAGCGGTAAGCGCGTCAGGTGGCCGCCGTAAGCACGCACGCCCAGATACAGATTGATGATGAACCACGCCTGTAAAAGAATGGGAAGCACGAGCGCGCTTTGCCAACCGATCACGGGCAAGTTGGCCGCTGCGCTGTACACGAAGTATGCGCCGACGCCCAGTGCGTTCACGAGCAATCCCTGAATCGCATGATAGCGGACGAACGGCGGCATCTTGCTGCGCAACGCCAGCAAGAACAGCGCCACCGGCCAGAGCGGATACGACAGCGCGGCCAGGACGCGGTCATCGTCGCTGGCCTCGCTTACGATGACGTTCTGTTCCCGCGGCGCGTGCTCGGGTGTGGGGTTGTTTTGCATTCCATTACTCCTGAATTTTGAGGCAGCGGCGTGTTCGGTGCTCAGCGACTGCGTGGGCGCCGCATGCATGGCACGACCGAGGCGGCAGCCTGGACAAAGAGATTCAGCCGCGCACGTCGCGCATAGCTCCTGCCCGCAGTCGGGGCACAGCGTCAGCGTTGCCAACTTAGGGTGATAATAACAACTCATTTCGTCAATCCTCTCGCACGGCGGGCGCGACGCTGTCGCGTTCGCACGTGTCTGGAGAAGCTACTAAAGGGCGCCGAGCTTTGTTTCATGGCGCGCAGCGGGGGATTTCATGACCGTGCTCTAGTAAGCGTAATACGCTCATCCATGCTCTACCGCAGGCTTTTAAGCTACGCCCGCCCCTACATCGGTCCGATGCTCCTGGGCATCATGCTGACAGGCATCGCGTCCCTGGCCACGATTGGCTACGCCGCCGCCGTGAAGTTCCTCATGCAGGCCGTGAGCGAGCACAGCCTGCGCACGCTGGAATATGCCTTGCTGGGCGGCTTGACGCTGAACATCCTTAAGAATGCGGCCCTCTACGCCGGCGGTTATACCATGACTGCCGTAGGCCAAAAAATAGTCAACCGGATGCGCAATGATCTGTTCTCCCGCATCCAGTTCTTGCCATTGCAAGTCTTCGATCGCTGGCGCAGCGGTGAATTGATGTCGCGTTTTTCCAACGACATCGCACTCATGATCGTGGGGGTCACCCAGTTTCCGCTGCTGACGAGCGCGCTGCTCACTCTCATCGGTGCGCTCGCGGTCATGTTCTATCTCGACTGGGTGCTCACGCTGGTGACGCTCGCGGTTGCTCCGCTCGTGTCGCTGGCGGTGTTTCGTTTCTCGCTGGCGGTGCGGAATTTCACCAGGCTGTTGCTCGAGAGCGTCGCCGACGTCAACTCGACATTACAAGAATCGATCGAATCGATGCGCATCGTCAAGGCATTCGCGCGTGAACCCTATGAAGTCCGCCGCTTTCAAGATCGCAACGACGCCTACTTGGGCACCGCGATGAAACTCGCGCAGATATCACTGACCCAAGTACCGGTCGTCGACTTCTTGGTGACGCTGGGGTTACTGGTGCTCGCGGGTGCGGCGTTTTACGAACTCGTCATTGGGCGCAAGTCGCCTCCCGAGCTGGCCGCCTTCTTGACGTTGGCCATCGCGGCGAGCAACCCCATCAACCAATTGACCAACTACTTCGGCGATCTCAATAAGGCGCTCATCGGCGCAAAAAGAGTTTTTGAGATTTTGGATCTGCCGGTCGAGGTACGCGACGCGCCGGGCACCAAGCAACTGCGCGATGTCCGCGGCGCCGTTGAGTTCAAAGACGTGCGTTTTTCCTACGATGGTACACACGAAGTGCTGCGCGGTGTGACCGCCCAATTGCAACCTGGAGAAGTGGTTGCCCTGGTTGGTCCGTCGGGTGCGGGTAAGACGACGCTGGTCAATTTGATCCCGCGTTTTTACACCCCAACCGCCGGATCGGTTATTATCGACGCCCAAGATTTGCGCGACGTGTCCTTGGTCTCGTTGCGCGATGCGATCGCGATCGTGCCCCAAGATCCGCTGCTTTTCTCCACCTCGATCGAGCAGAACATCCGCTACGGGCGACTGGAGGCAAGTCCGGAGGAAGTGCAGGACGCTGCGCGCCTTGCCAATGCGCATGATTTCATCACGGGATTCCCCGACGGTTATGGAACGCTCGTGGGCGCGCGCGGCATCCGCCTTTCTGGTGGCGAACGCCAGCGGATCGCAATTGCGCGGGCTATCCTCCGAAATCCGCGGATTTTGATCCTCGACGAAGCAACCTCGTCGCTGGACGCGCACTCCGAAGAACTCATCAACCAAGCTCTGGAGCGGCTGCTGGTCGGCAGGACAACGTTTATCATAGCTCACCGGCTTTCCACGATACGCCGTGCGACGACCATCTTGGTGCTAGCAGACGGCAAGGTTGTCGAATCTGGTCAGCACGCCGACCTGCTCGAGCGGGGAGGCATGTACGCCACGCTCTACCGCACGCAAATGTTGCATCCAGCGGTAGGCAGCGTTTAACGTGCGCGCATTGCTCGTGGTCAGGCCGGATGCCACCACCCGTTTTGGCGGGGACACGGTTTTAGCGCGCGAGACGTTGGCGGCGCTCAAAGACATCGGTGTGGAAGCCCACCTCGTTGAGACCGATCGGCCCGAGCCGCGTGGTTACGATGTCGCGCATGTGTTCAACGTCGGGCAGCCGGAAATGTGCGAGCGTCAGATAGATGCCTGCGACGCGGCCGGCGTGCCGGTGGCGCTCTCGCCGGTTTGGCTGGACCTGCGCGAGTATTTTGGACGCGCGCAAGCGTACGAACGCGTTTTGCTCAACGCTCGCAGCAGCGCGGAAGCAGCGGCCAAGCTACGCCTGCTCGCATCGAAGAGCGATGATGAGTTGTTAGACCGCCGTAGGCGAGCAGACATGGACCGCCACCATGCGTACCAGGCCCGATTGCTGCGCCGAGCACGCGTCTTGTTGCCGAATAGCGCGATCGAGGCTCGCGACTGCTTGGTGAAGTTGGGAGTGCGTGAGATCCCGATGGTGATCGCGCGCATCGGCGCCAACACCGAGCCCGCGCAGTCGTGGCAACATCAACGCGCCGGGTTGCTTGCGATCGGCCGGGTTGAAACGAGAAAAAACCAAACCGGGTTGTTGTTCGGATTGCGCGACGACGATATCCCCATCGATATCATCGGAGCTTCCTATTCGACCGATCTCGTCAAAGTATGCCAAAAGTGGTGCCCGCGCGCGCAATTTCATGGCCGCCTGCCGCGGCAACAGTTGCTCGAAATGTTGGGTCGCGCCGAAGTGCATGCGCTGGTGTCGTGGTGCGAGACCGCGGGCATCGCGACCATGGAAGCGGCGATGGCCGGCGCCAAGATCGTCGTCGCCGACCGCGGTGCCGAGGTGGAATATTTCGGTGACGACGCTGAATATGCAAACCCCGCCGATCCGGAGTCTATCCGCGCCGCAGTGTCCCGCGCGTTTGCGCGAGCGCCGCGCTTTCGCGGCGACGCGCTTGATCAGCGCATGCGCGCCCTTACCTGGCGTGAATCAGCGCAGGAGACATCGCGGGCCTACGGCATCGCGATCAGTCAGATATCAATCCCCACGCGCGAGCGATCCGGCGTAACCCAATCGCTCTAAGGGCGAGCGGCCGGCGGGCCAGCCCCAGCGGATGCGAGCCCCCAGCTGCCTCCAGAGCAAAAGCCGCGCGATATTGATCCGGTACGCGGCATTGCGCGCACGATCAGCCGAGCCTTGGCGGCTCACAATCTCGTCTACCTCCGCGTAAATAGAAGCTCGTTCTGTCTCGAGCGCGGCGATGGTGTCGAGGACCGCGAGCGGGTGGCTACCGCGAAACCGGTTGGCTCTACGAAGCAGGCGCGGCCACACCATGGCAGGCGTTACTATGGATAAGACGTCTTCGGACGGAGCGTCGCCGCCGCCGAGCAGGGCATACAGCCTGCTTTTTTCCGCTTCAGCACGGGGCGTGACCACGTGTCCGTAATGGCTCCACACCGCGGGCAACACGACCGCGTCCCCCACCGGTTGTAGCTGCTCGTGCACATTGCCCCGCCAGCGGCGGTCGGCGGTCAACCGAAAGAACCGCAGCCGACGTTCGATCGAGATCCACCAACGAAACGAGCCCACGAAATGACGGCTATAGCCGTCGACCGCGGCGACGTTTTCAGGCAGCCGGGGCAGCAGCGCAGCCAGCGCAGCCAGCTCCTCGCCGTGCACTTCGTCCGCGTCAACAAACAGACCCCAGCCGTGACAGAACTCTGCCGGCGTGGCATCGATGCAGTCATTGCGCGCGGTAGCAAAGTCGGTGAACTTCGTGCGCACAAATGCGAGCCGACCGGTTTTGCTCAAGCGCGATTGCGCGGCGATTACGCTATTCTGGCTGCGCGGCGATCCCGAGTTGTCATTGATGATAGCCCAGTCGCACACGCCGGCGATACCTTCCAGCGCTGCCGCGAGGAACGGTTCAGGTTTCTCTCCCACGATGAGGTGGGCTGTGATCGTCGTTTTAGGCCCCATCACGACGCGACTTGCGCGCTCGGTTGCGTCCTCCTTTTCGCGCGGCCGCTCTCCTAGCCGCAGCTGACGCGCCGAAGGTCTGATGCGGCGGTCGGCTGGAACTGCTCGAAACATGACGCTGCACTTTGGCATCGACGCCTGGAACTTGCCCCACGACAAGCGCGGCATCGGACGCTACACGCGCTCGATATTAGAGCGCTGGTCGCAGTGGGATCCTCAAGTTTTGCGTCCCTATCTCATCGTTCCGGAACACATCGCGTGGCTTAGGGCAGGCTCCTACCGGCGAGCTGCTCTGATGCGGCACGCACGGGTAGCGTACCGAGGCGCGATTTCCCGACTACAACTGCAGGCCGTGTGGTATCCGTGGAATGGCATGAGCTGGTCGAGTCCGTTCGCGAACGTCGCGACCTTGCACGATGCCTCGGTTTTTTTACACGCGCCGCCGGATCAAATGCTGGCTGAAAAAGAGCAGCGGCCCTTTAGATTGGCCGCGCAGCGTGCGCGACGCATCATCACCGTTTCTCATTTTGCCAAGTCCGATTTAGTCCGTTATCTCGACCTCGATCCAAGCAAAATAGACGTGATATACCACGGTGTCGACGAGGTGTTCGAGAGGGCGCGTCAGCCGCGCAGAACGACAAGGTCGAGTAGATACGTGTTATTTGTCGGGGAGCCCGAGCAGCGCAAAGGCTTCGATGTTTTGCTCAATGCCGCTACGCTTTGGCCCGCCTCGCTACGAAACTCGGTCGAGATCGTGTTAGCCGGTGACAGCGGCGAATACCAAACGCCGCATGTTCCACCTGGGATACGCGTACGAAAGACGGGCCACCTAAGTGACAAGAAACTGGCGCAGCTCTATGCCGAGGCGGCGATGCTCGTCTATCCCTCCAGATACGAAGGCTTCGGCTTGCCCGTCCTCGAGGCGATGGCCGCCGGAACGCCGGTGATCGCCAGCGACATTCCAAGTTTGCGCGAAGCGGCGGGCGGGGCGGCCGAGTTCGTTCCGCCCGGTGATGCGGTCGCGCTGGCGGCCGCCATTGGACGGCTCCTCAGTGACGACGTTCTCGCATCTCGATTGCGAGATCTCGGCGCGATGCGAGCCGCTGAGTTCACCTGGGACGAGGCCGCGAAGAAAACGCTGCAAACTATCGAGCGAGCGACCGCGGAAGGGCTCGCATGAAGGCAGTCCTGTTCAAGGCGCTTGAGGATGCGCCGCGTTGGCGCCGGGCGGTCGCGATCCGCACCGATGTTTTCATCCGCGAGCAGAACGTCCCTGAAAGTGAAGAACTAGACGCCCATGACACGGAAGACCCCACCTGCGTGCATGCGCTTATCGAGGCCGAAGATGTCCCGATAGCAACCGGCCGGATCTACGAGCCCCGCCCGGGAGAGGGCAAAATCGGTAGAATGGCCGTCGTGCCGGCCTACAGGGGTCGGGGAACTGGTTTGGCCGTTTTGGACGTTCTTATAAAGGAAGGCCGGCGTCGCGGGTTGCGAACCTTGGTGCTGGAAGCCCAGACCCATGCGGTCGGCTTCTACGCCCGGCGGGGCTTCGTAAGCGAGGGTGATAGCTTCCTCGACTGCGGGATACCCCACCAAACGATGCGTCTCAGGCTGCCTTGACTATACGAACCTTTGTGCTATAATCTTTATCTGTGCCCAGCTTGGACGATCGCAGCGGCCGGCGGAAGCTAAAGTAACTCGGCTGACTTTAGCTATCCGGACCGAAAAAGCGGTCGTCTTGATTTTCTTTTTAAGGGGCTTTGACGCCCACAACCAACCCACCCGTGCTGCTTTCTTGCAGCCCACGTTTGAATTGTAACGCAATACGTAACGCATTTCTCCGCTGCGCCCTGACCTATGCGCGGCCTCAAGCGAAGGTGCAAGCTCGAAGATGAAGACCACACGCGAACCCAAAGTAAAATCCGTAACTTCTAAACCTCGCGTACCCAAAGCGCCTAAAGTTCCTAAGGACGGCAAAGTCGCCAAGGAAACCAAAGCCGCTAAGGACGCCAAGGCAAAGCTGACTAAGGCGAAGGCCGCAGCCAAGCGGCGCAATCAAGTCATTGCCCGCAACGTCGCGCGATCGCGCGCGCCGCGCCCGTTTGCCCGGTTGGCCCGGCTGACCGATCCGCGCGCCGCGCTCGAAGCGCTCACCGAAACCAAAGGCGTCATCAAAGCGAACGAGGGCGCCGGTTCGGACTTGCGCCCGCCGGCGATTCGTGGCGAGCGCTTTACGTTTGCCAAAATTCCGCACGTCCTCGACATCCCGGACCTGATCGAGCTGCAAAAGGACTCGTTCCACTGGTTCATCACTGAAGGCTTGCGCGAAGCGTTTGCCTCTATTTCGCCCATCAAAGACTTTACCGGCAACTTGGTGCTTGAGTTCGGCGAGCACAGCCTGGGCGAGCCCAAGTACACGGTCGAGGAATGCCGCGAGCGCGATATGACGTATTGCGCGCCGCTGCGCGTACGCGTCCGGCTCATCACCTCGGAATCCGGCGAGATCAAAGGCATCCCCGACCAAGAGATCTTCATGGGCGACTTCCCGCTGATGACCGACAAAGGCACGTTCGTTATCAATGGCGCCGAGCGCGTTATCGTCAGCCAGCTCGTGCGCTCGCCAGGCGTGTACTTCTTGCAAGACACTGATACCAATGCTCGCGCGATCTATACCGCGACGGTCATCCCAAACCGTGGCGCGTGGATCGAGTTTGAGACGGACAACGGCAGCAAGAACGATACGACCGAAGGCACCATCGGCGTGCGCATCGACAAGAATCGCAAGATCATGGCCACCACGTTCGTGCGCGCCCTGGACAAGAAATACGAGAGCGACGAAGCGCTCAAGGCTCTCTTCACCGATCCGCGTACCGGCGAAGTGCCCGCGATCATCCTGAATTGTCTGGAGAAAGACAAGGACGTCAAGACCCGTGAGGACGCCCTCAAGGAGATCTACAAGAAGCTGCGCCCCGGCGAACCCGAAAACGTCGACAACGCCGAGACGCTCCTGCGCAACACCTTCTTTGACGAGAAGCGCTACGATCTCGGCTCCGTCGGGCGCTATAAGCTCAACCGCAAGCTCGAGAAGCAGTTTGCGATCATGAACTATGATGCGCCGCGCCTGGAAGAAGTCAAGGACAGCCACGGCCGCGTCAAGGAGAAGGCCGTCCGCCACCTCACGCGTGAGGATCTCATCGCGGTGTTGCGCCATCTCATCGACGTGGTCGAGGGCAACCAGAACATCGACGACATCGATCACTTGGGCAACCGCCGCGTGCGCTCGGTGGGCGAGCTGCTGCAGAATCAATTTCGCGTCGGCTTGCTGCGCTTGGAGCGCGTCGTGCGCGAGCGCATGACGGTGCAAGACATCGAAACAGTCACACCGCAAGTGCTCATCAACATCCGGCCGGTGGTCGCGGCGATCAAGGAGTTCTTTGGTTCGAGCCAGCTTTCGCAGTTCATGGACCAAACCAACTCCTTGGCGGAGCTCACGCACAAGCGGCGGCTCTCGGCGCTGGGCCCGGGCGGCCTGTCGCGCGAGCGCGCCGGCTTCGAAGTGCGCGACGTCCACCACAGCCACTACGGCCGTATCTGCCCCATCGAGACGCCGGAAGGTCCGAACATCGGGCTCATCGGCTCGTTGGCCACGTATGCCCGCGTGAACAAGTATGGCTTCATCGAGACGCCCTATCGCATCGTGCGTAAAGGCGTCGTGACGGACGACATCATCTATCTCACGGCGGACGAAGAAGACCAATTCCGTATCGCTCAAGCCAACTCTGAGCTGGATCCCAAGAACCGGCTGGTGGGCGAGCGCGTCGTGTGCCGCTATGCCGAAGAATACATCGAAGCAACGC
>JRHI01003141.1_pt1 | contig 10181 bp, 11 predicted proteins | sample 215371 | NCBI WGS metagenome assembly JRHI01 (sample SAMN02929681, study PRJNA255918) | sediment metagenome | biome: cave system; feature: Ice Cave; material: Sediment; isolation source: sediment from deep within a dark volcanic ice cave with no known source of... ... | reverse complement strand
GGGTGGTCGGGGGTGTGCGGTTCTACGACCGGCGTGAGATCAAGGACACCCTCTCGTTCCTCCGGGCCATCGTGAACCCCGATGACGAGGTCTCCTGGAAGCGGATCGTGAACGTCCCCAAGCGGGGCGTCGGCGACACGTCCGTCGGGAAGGTCGACGCGTACGCGCGAGCCTCCGGGCTCACGTTCCGCGACGCCCTGCGCGAAGCGGCCGTCGCCGGCGTCTCCGGCCGGGCCCTCGGTGGCATCCAGGACCTCCTCGCCCTCGTCACGCTCTTCGAGCGGGCCACCGCCGGCGGTGTGGCGCGCACGATCGAATCGATCCTCGAACACTCGGGCTACCTCGCCGAGCTCGAGGCCGAGCGCTCGATCGAGGCCCAGGGACGGATCGAGAACCTCCAGGAGCTCATCGGGGTCGGCCGCGAGTTCGACACCGCCCTCGACGCCGGTGACCTCACCGGCCTGCCGGCGATCGCGGGCGTCGGCAGCTCGGCCGAGGGGGGCACGTCGCCCGACACGCCGGTGGTCGCGCCCACCGGCCTCGACCGCATCCAGGCGTTCCTCGAGGCCGTGTCCCTCGTCACCGCCGAGGACGGCGAAACGGAAGACCAGAGCGCGGTCACGCTCATGACCCTGCACGCCGCGAAAGGGCTCGAGTACCCGGTGGTGTTCATCGCCGGTCTCGAGGACGGTGTCTTCCCGCACCTCCGCAGCCTCGGCGACCCTGACGCGCTCGAAGAGGAACGCCGACTCTGCTACGTGGGCATCACCCGGGCCCGAGAGCGGCTGTACCTCTGCCACGCCTGGCGTCGCACCCTCTACGGCGCAACCGACTACTACTCCGCGAGTCGCTTCCTCGCCGAGATCCCCGAGGAGCTCGTCCACCGCCTCGGCGAGGAACGGGCCCGGGGCGGTGGTGTCCACGCCCATCGCGAGGCCGTCGTCGACGCGGCCCTCCAGGGCGCGCGACCCGCGGCGGGCGGCGCGAGCGGCGCGCAGCACCTCGGGATCCGGATCGGGGACGACGTCGTCCACGACACCTTCGGGGAAGGCGTCGTCATCGACCTCGAGGGCAACGGCGACTCGATCGAAGCGGTCGTGCAGTTCCGCGATGTCGGCGAGAAGCGGCTGCTCCTCGCCTGGGCTCCGCTGCGCCGCCCCGAGCCCTGACCGGTCTCAGCTCGCGGCGGGCACGGGCAGCGGGGCGGGATCGACGTGGCGGAAGTCGACGATCACGCCACCCTGGGTCGGCCCGAACCTGGGGAATTGGAGCTGATAGCGGTCGAGCTGTCCGGCGGTGAGCTTGCGGTCGTGACAGTCGTAGTAGCCGCGGCGCAGGTTCTTCCAGGCGACGGTGCACGACTGGGTGCCGGGCACCCGGGCGACGAGCGCGACGAGGTGACCGTCCTGGGTGTCGAGCCAGAAGCCGGTGCCCCCGAACGGGTGGGCGAAGTACAGGCGCGGACCCTGGTTCAACGTGCTGCGCAGGTCGCGCTCCAAGCCGATGTAGACCGGCTTGCGTGACGGTGTCCCCTGAGCGCCGCCGGTCGCGAGGAACAGCAGCGCCCCGACGAGCAGCGCGGCGAGCACCACGAACGAGCCGGTGACGAGCAGGAGGCGCCGATCGTACGGTGCAGGGGGCACCCACCTTTGGTACCTGGCACGGGTGGCCGGGTCCAGTCGGGGCTGCATACTGTGGCGCCCACCCGCCGGCGCCCGCCGGGGGGCGCCTGAGGTGCGAGCCCATGCAGCGGCGCTATCGCGTCATCATCGCCAAGCCCGGCCTCGACGGCCACGACCGTGGCGCCAAGGTGATTGCCCGTGCCCTGCGAGACGCGGGCTTCGAGGTGATCTACACCGGGTTGTTCCAGACCCCGGACCAGGTCGCCGAGACGTGCCTCCAAGAAGACGCCGACGCCGTCGGTCTCTCGGTGCTCTCGGGTGCCCATCTCACGCTGTTCCCCAGGGTCGTGAGCCTCCTCCGCGAGCGGGGCCGAGGCGACGTCCTCGTGTTCGGCGGCGGGATCATCCCCGGCGACGACCTGGTGGCGCTCGAGGCCGCGGGGGTGGCCCGGGTGTTCACGCCGGGTGCCCCGTTGGGTGACATCACCAGCTGGCTGGAGCAGGCGCTCGACGCCCGGGAGTCGCGCGTAGCCCACTAGGCCGACTGCCGACGACACCAACTCGGTTCGACCAGGAGTCGCATGGATCTCTTCGAGTATCAAGGCAAGCAGCTGTTCGCGCGCTACGACATCCCCGTCTCACCGGGCGGAGCGGCGGACAGCGTCGACGACACGGTCGCGGTGGCGGACCGCATCGGCTACCCTGTCGTCGTCAAGGCTCAGGTCCACGTCGGCGGGCGGGGCAAGGCGGGCGGCATCCAGCTCGCCGCCAACGCCGAGGAGTGCCGCCGTCACGCCACCGCCATCCTCGGCATGGACATCAAGGGCCACACCGTCGGACGGGTCTGGGTCGAGCAGGCGAGCGACATCGCCCGCGAGTACTACGCGTCGTTCACCCTGGACCGATCGGCGAAGACCCACCTCGGGATGCTGTCCGCGCAAGGGGGCGTCGAGATCGAAGACGTGGCTGCGAACAATCCGGACGCCATCGCCCGCATCCACGTCGACCCCGTCGAGGGGCTCACCGCCGGGCAGTGCGAGGAGTGGGTGGACGCCGCCGGCCTCGATCCCGAGGCACGCAGCGGGACGATCGACATCCTCACGAAGCTCTGGCGCTGCTACGAGGACGCCGACGCGGACCTCGTCGAGATCAACCCCCTGATCCTGACCACCGACGGGGTGGTGCGGGCCCTCGACGCCAAGGTCACCCTCGACGGAAACTCGGTGTTCCGCCACCCCGAGTACAAGGAGTACGAGGACACCCAACCTCGAGACGCCCGCGAGGAGCAGGCCTACCGAAAGGGCCTCCAGTACGTCGGTCTCGACGGCACCGTCGGCGTCATCGCCAACGGCGCCGGTCTGGCCATGAGCACCGTCGACGTCGTCAACGAGGTCGGCGGCAAGCCCGCGAACTTCCTCGACATCGGCGGCGGAGCCAACGCCGACGTCATGGCCGGCGCCCTCGAGGTCATCAACCACGACCCCGCGGTGAAATCAATCTTCATCAACATCTTCGGCGGCATCACCAAAGGCGAAGAGGTCGCCAACGGCATCGTCCAAGCCCTCGAACGAGTCGCGATCGACTCGCCCATCGTGATCCGCCTCGACGGCACCAACGCCGACGAAGGTCGAGCCATTCTCGAGCCCCACCGATCCGAGAGGCTCCGCGTCGAGCCGACGATGCTCGACGCGGCGCGTGCCGCCGTCGAGCTCGCCCGTCACCCGAGGTGAATCCCAGATGAGCATCTTCGTCGACGAGACCACCAAGGTCGTCTACCAGGGCCTGACCGGCTCCCAAGGCCGGTTCTACGGCCTCTTGAACCGCGAGTACGGCACCCAGGTCGTCGCCGGCACCAACCCGAAGAAGGCCGGCACCGACGTCGACGGCATCCCCGTGTTCGCCAACGTCGCCGACGCCGTCAACGCCACCGGCGCGACCACCTCGTGTGTCTTCATCCCCGCCCCCGGCGTGAAAGACGCCGTCGAAGACGCCGCCCAGGGCGGCGTCGAGTTCATCGTCGTGATCACCGAAGGTGTCCCGATGCACGACGAGGCGTGGTTCTTCAACCGGCTGCGCCGCGACTACCCCCGGGTCCGGCTCCTCGGACCCAACTGTCCGGGGATCATCAGCCCCGGTCGGTGCAACATCGGCATCACCGCCGGCCACATCGCCAAGGCCGGCGGACCGGTCGGCATCGTGAGCCGGTCCGGGACCCTCACCTACCAGGCGCTCTACGAGCTCAAGCAGCAAGACATCGGCGTGACGACCTGTGTCGGCATCGGCGGAGACCCGGTGCCGGGCACCAGTTTCATTGACTGCCTCCGCGCGTTCGACGCCGACCCGGAGACGAAGGCGGTCATGATGATTGGGGAGATCGGCGGCTCCGCCGAGGAGGAAGCCGCCGAGTACATCAAGGCCGAGATGACCAAGCCGGTCGTCGCCTACATCGCCGGGGTGACCGCGCCGCCCGGCAAGAAGATGGGCCACGCGGGGGCGATCGTCTCGGGTGGCAAAGGGACCGCCCAGGCCAAGATGGATGCGCTGCGCGACGCCGGCGCGAAGGTCGGGATGAACCCGACCGCAGCCGGCGCGCTGATGGTCGACGTCGTCGCGGGTCTCTGAGCAGCCATCGCGTAGGCTCCCGGCCGTGACAACGACACCCGCGCCGCCTCCGCCGCCCCCGCCGAGCGGCTGGGCGGCCAGTCAGACGGTGCAACGGCAGACGACGAACGGGTTCGCGGTCGCCGCCCTGGTGCTCGGCTTCGCCGTGCTCTGCACCGGGATCTTCGCGGGGATCCTCGCGGTCGTCTTCGGGAACCTCGCCTTGGCCCGCATCGACGAATCGCAGGGCGCGCAGAAGGGCCGCGGCTTGGCGATCACCGGCATCGTGCTCGGATGGATCGCGATTGGCCTCACTGCCGTCGCAGCCGCCGCGTGGCTCGCTTACGGGATCAGCAACCTCTGACCCTCAGCGCGTCCCGACCTCGTTGTCCGGGGCCTCGCGGAGCCGATGGGTGATGAGGAGCGAGATGAAGAGCAACCCGACCGCGGCAAGCGCCGAGTAGCCAGCCCGCCCCAACTCGTCGGTTGTCGCGTCGGCGAGCACTGCCAGGATTCCGAGCACGGTCGCGACGACTCCGATCCACACCCCGCCCCGTCGGGCGTTGCCGGTTGCCGCGAGACCCAGCAACGCGCCCACCGCTGCAATGAGAAGGCCAGTGAGGAGCACGCTTCCTTCGTTCCGGCCGAGCGCGATCGGGGCAACGAAACCTTGAATCGCGCCGACGACGAGGAACGGCGTCGCAGCCCCCGTGTAACCACGGCGGATGAGCACACCCGCCGCGACGATGAACAGCACTCCGAGGACCAGAGCGACGGTCGCCGTGATGTTCCCCGCTCGGAACACCTCCGAGCTCAACAGCGACGACGGCCCTGAGGGGTTGAGTCCAGACCCGAGGAATGGGACTCCGGACCCGAGGAACGGGTTGATCAAGAACTGCACCAAGAAAATTGGGATCGGGATGAGCGTGGCTGACGAGCCGGACTCAAATTGACGACTGACCTCGAACTCGAGGTACGCCACGACGGAAAGCAACGAGAAGGCGAGGAACACAGCCCGGCCCCGGGTCCACTGCAACGCGTAGAACACGAGGTACAACGCGGCGCTTAGCAGCAGGACGCCGCGGAGTAACCCTTGGTCGATCTCGTGGCCGCCGTAGAACGCGTAGTACCAGATGAGGGGCGTTGTGAGCACGAGCACGACCGTCCCAAAACTACGCACGGGGCCGGGCATGAACATCCCGGCGGCGAACGCCGCGGCCGCGAGCGCCAGGCTGAGCGCGATCCCGGGGAGTCTCGCGTTGTCGCTGGTGATCTTGACGATGAGCTCAACGACGGCGAACACCGCGAACGCGCCCGCACCCGCGGCGAGCACGTGCGCGAACCCCGACGCGGGTCGTGTTCGGGCCCGCCACCCGAGATCGATCGACTGCAGCGGATTCTTGGTCTCGACCATTCCCCCACCCCCAGCGAGTCGCTACGAACTGGGTCATCCTGCCCCCGCCGACCGCGACATCGCAAGAGCTGCTTGATGGCTGCTGTCGAAACCCAGGGCGGAGCAAATCTCGGTGCGACGTGAAGAGCCCCCGGTGAACGGGGGCTCTTCACCACAGATGCGCGCTGATCAGGCGCTTGCCTTGCTACCTATTCACGCTGCTCGCTCTTTGCTCACGAGTATTGCGCCCGTAAGACACGCCGCGGATCCGATCAGCATGAAGATCAGGCCGATCCCGATGCCGAGTCCCCCCTTCTTGACAAGCAAAAACGCGAGGGATTCCAGCGTGGCGAAGAATCCGAGAGCCAGGTGGACGTGAACCCACGAGAATCCAGCGATTCCTTCGCCGAGGTCGACATTGAGCAACTTTGTCAGGACCACTTGAAGACCCATGACGACGCAAAAGAGAACGATGATCGTCGCCACAGGAAGCAGGCCATCTCCCCAAGCGCTGACACCGCCACTTCTGTTTCCAAATGAATTCGACGGCGCACTGAAGAAGTCAAAGAATGAAAAGATGAGAGTCACAAGTGCACCCGCGGCGATGACGATCTCGCCGGGCGTGAGCTTGAGGTTGGTTTGACCTTCGGGCATACGGGCTCCCTGTCGTTGAGGTGACGCCGATCATTGCGGGTCCTACTCTGATGACCTTCTATCTGTCGGCGCTCACTTACACAACACGCGGGACCCTGTCCCCATAGGGGAACTGGGCCGGCGCTTTCTGTTGCTGTCCATGACCATCCTGTGTGGACAGAGGCGTACAGCGCCCCACCACCATCAGCAGCAGACCACGCGGGTGAGCGGATTGCAAGCATCGTCGAATCGGTTCGGCCGACTCGCAGCTCCTATTTCGGCGACGCTCCCCGTCGCTCTTCTCGGAATTTGAGCAGGCCGCCGACGAACAATCCCGTAGCGGCCACGACGCCAACGAACCCCGCGAAGTCTCGGGTCTTGTGGATCGAGAGGCGCAAGGCTGCGCTGAGGCCGCCCGGCAGGCCTGGAAGTCCAAAGGACGCGAGGTCGGCGCGGGCTCCGAGGGTGAACTTGGTCGCCACGAGAACAAGCGAGATCGTTCCGAGGCCAAGCATCAACTGCCCGGCCGACAGGGGGCCGTATCGGTCAGCGACCGCCAGACCGAGAGCTTTCAGGCCTGTGTATGTGAGCATGGCGATTGCGAGTAAGACCGCGATGAGCGTCATGGTGTATCCCCACGCGTTGTGAGTGAAGCTGTAGTGGGTCAACCGGAGGCTCCGGGTGGTCCCGGCGATCCCGACTCGGATGATCTGGGCACCGAGCCAGTTGAAGGGCGACGCGACGACCAGGACAACGCCGCTGGCGAGGATTGTCTGATCCCCCCGCGTCAGTCGATTTGTGTTCATCGATTCGCGTCCACCCACTAAGTCCGGGGCCGAGCAGAGCATGGTCCCCGGCTCGCTGCAAGAGTTCGAACGCCTCAAGCAATCGCTCGGGCCTCGGCTACCTTCCTTCCTGTGCAGAGGCTGGGCGTGCTCGCGTCGGGGAGCGGGACCATCCTCCAGGCCCTGCTCGATGCCCACCTCCCGGTCGCGGTCGTGCTCGTGGACCGCGCGTGCGGAGCGACGGGGCGAGCGGAGGCCGCAGGGGTCCCCGTCGAGCTGGTCGAGCGCACCTCGTTCGGGCCCGACTTCGACCGTGTGGCCTACACCCACCGGGTCGTTGATTCCCTCAAGCGGCACGAGGTCGACCTCGTCGCGATGGCCGGGTTCGGGACGATCCTCGCCGAGCCGATCCACGACGCTTTCGCCGGCCGCATCGTGAACACCCATCCGGCCCTGCTGCCGGCGTTCAAAGGGTGGCATGCCGTCGAGGACGCGCTGAACGCCGGCGTGAAGGTGACCGGCTGGACCGCGCACTTCGCCACGCTCGAGGTGGACGACGGGCCGATCCTCGCCCAGGAGGCGGTCCCGGTCCTGGAGGGAGACACCGTCGAGACGTTGCACGAGCGCATCAAGGAAGTCGAGCGCCGCCGGTACCCCGAGGTGCTGCGCGCGCTGCTCGGCGGGGAGCGACCATGAGCCGACGGGCCCTCGTCTCAGTGCATGACAAGTCGGGCCTCGTGGAGTTCGCGTGTGGGCTGCGCGACCTGGACTACGAGCTGGTGTCATCGGGTGGAACCGCGGCCGCACTCGCCGACGCCGGTGTGGACGTCACGACCGTCGAGTCGGTGACCGGAGCGCCGGAGATGCTCGACGGCCGGGTCAAGACGCTGCACCCGAACGTCCACGGCGGGCTCCTCGCCGATCTCGGCAAGGACGGGCACGTCTCCGACCTGCAAGAACAAGGGATCGAACCGTTCCAGCTCGTGGTCAGCAACCTGTACCCGTTCCTGACGGATCCCGGCGTCGAGATGATCGACATCGGCGGGCCGGCGATGGTCCGCGCCGCGGCGAAGAACCACGCCTGGGTCGGGGTCGTCTCGAGCCCGGCGCAGTACGGCGACGTGCTCGCCGAGCTGCGAGCCGAGAAGGGAGCCCTCACCGCCGAGACCCGCCGCCGGCTGGCCCTCGAGGCGTTCGCACGAACCGCGGCGTACGACGCGGCGATCGTGGCGTGGCTCGAAGGGGACGAGCTACTCCCGCACCATCTCGTCCTCCCACTGGAGCGGACCGACGACGCGTTGCGCTACGGCGAGAACCCGCATCAGCAAGCCGCCCGCTACCGGGTCGCGGGGACGACGTCGTGGTGGGACGAGGTGCGTCAGCACAGCGGCCTGGCGCTCTCGTACCTCAACTTCTACGACGCCGACGCGGCGTGGCGACTCGTCTTCGACCTCGGGGACGGCGCGGCGTGCGCCATCATCAAGCACGCCAACCCGTGCGGCGCAGCCGTGTCGGGCGACCTCGCCGACGCGTATCAGCGGGCCCTCGAGTGTGACGAGCAATCGGCGTTCGGTGGCGTCGTCGCGCTCAACCGCCCGGTCGACGCCGCGACCGTCGAGCGGATGGTGGCCGGACCACAGGCCGACGTGGTGATCGCCCCGGGGTACGGCGACGGGACCCTCGACGCCCTCATCAAGAAGCGCAAGAACACCCGGTTGCTCGAAGCGCCGCGCCCGGAATCGTGGCGTCGGGACGTCCGCCAGATCTCGGGGGGCTTCTTGGTCCAGGAGCCCCACCACTTCGTCGCCGGGCGTGACGTGTGGCGCGTCGTCACGAAGGCGTCGCCGACCGAGCCGCAGTGGCGCGACGCCGAGCTGGCGTGGAGGCTCTGCGGCCACGTGAAATCAAACGCGATCGTGCTCGTCAAGGACGGCCAAGCCGTCGGGATCGGTGCCGGCCAGCAGAAGCGCGTCGACTCCGGCGAGATCGCCGCCCGCAAAGCTGCGGGCCGGGCGAAGGGCGGCGCGTGTGCCAGCGACGCGTTCTACCCGTTCCCGGACGGCATCGACGCCGCCGCAGGCGCGGGTGTCGCGGTCGTCGTGCAGCCCGGCGGCAGCATGGGTGACGCGCAGATCATCGAACGCGCCGATGAGCTCGGTCTGGCGATGGTGCTCACCGGCGAACGTCACTTCTTGCACTGATGGCTGCACGGATGATGCCGGGAGCCCCGGTCGCGGAGGCCGTGTTCACCGATCTCGTCCCACGGATCGGGGCGCTCGTCGAGGCGGGTCATCAACCCGGGCTCGGAACGATCCTCGTCGGGGACGAGTCCGCAAGCGTCCGGTACGTCGGGATGAAGCAGAAGAAGGCGGCCGAGATCGGGTGCGCGTCGCCGCACGTCCATCTTTCCGAGGACGCCAGCCAGGCCGACCTCGTCGCTGCGATCCGGTCCTTCAACGATGACCCGGCGGTCGACGCCATGCTCGTCCAGCACCCGACACCACCCCAGATCGACTACGAGGCCGCGCTGGTCGAGATGGACCCCGACAAGGACGCCGACGGGCTCCATCCGATCAACATGGGCCGGCTGGCCATGTCGCTGCCCGGCCCGGTCCCCTGCACGCCCGCGGGGATCGAGGCGCTCCTCGCCTACTACGAGATCCCGGTCGCCGGCCATGAGGTCTGCATCCTCGGTCGGGGCATGACCCTCGGGCGGCCGCTGGCGATGCTGCTCTCCCAGAAGCGCCCCACGGCGAACGCCGCGGTCACCGTCGTCCACACCGGCGTCCCCGACTGGGCGACCTACACCCGCCGGGCCGGGATCGTCATCGCCGCCGCCGGGGTCCCGGGGATCCTGCAGCCCGAACACCTCTCTCCCGGGGTTGTGGTCGTCGGGGGCGGGGTTCGATACGAGGGCCGCACTCTGCTGCCGGACGTCGACGAGCGCTGCGAGGAGGTGGCGGGCGCCATCACCCCCCGGGTGGGTGGCGTGGGACCGACCACAATCGCCATGCTGTTCCGCAACATGGTGGAGGCGGCGGAGAGGACCAGGGGGCGGTGAGCAGCGAACCGAGTCCGACGCCGGAAGCGGAGTGCCCCCTCTGCGCGACCTCGGTGGCGTGGCAGGCCCGCCGCTGCCCCGAATGC
>JRHI01003140.1_pt1 | contig 10186 bp, 12 predicted proteins | sample 215371 | NCBI WGS metagenome assembly JRHI01 (sample SAMN02929681, study PRJNA255918) | sediment metagenome | biome: cave system; feature: Ice Cave; material: Sediment; isolation source: sediment from deep within a dark volcanic ice cave with no known source of... ... | reverse complement strand
CCCCGCTTGGCCGGAAGCCGCAGGTCTCGGGCCTGACGGCTGACGATCGCTGCCGCAAGAAACGAAGAGCTCGAACAGGACCATGCCGGTGATCGTCACGGCCTCTTGCAAGCGTAGCACGGTGCTCGGCCGGTCAAGGACAAGCCCTGCGGGCGACCGCCGAAAAGGCGGTCGTCCTTGACTCGCCCTTGCGCGCCGTGCCGGCGGAACCCGCACGGCCGGGGCGGGAAAATGCGATCCCGGCCGAACAAGAAAATGTCGATCTTTGGATTTGTTGATCCGGTCGCCGCTTCTGGTCTGAGGTCGAGTTCGCGGATAGCAACCCAGTCCTGTGTTATCACCACACCCTATGCACCTTCGGTGCCTACGCCTGCGGCGCCCGTGCTGATCAACTCGTTGGTCGCCCACGCGAAAACCGCGACCACAGCCGTTTACGGCGCGTTTACAGCCACGCAAGCTCCAGCGGGAGAAATCTCGATAGACCATGGTGTTACGCTTTCCCCGATCCGAATACGCGCTCTGTAGCCGCCCTTTGCTGTGCTTCGCGATCAAACGCGGTCGAGCTCCCACTCGCATTGTCTGAGATTGACCGCGAGGCCAGGCATGGCCGCAGGCTGGTTCATCGTTTGCAGCGCGTCGGCCATTTTGCCCGCTGCGTGCGCCACGTGTGCGTCGCGCCGCGCAACGATGGCCGGCCGGATCGCCACTGCTGCGCTGTGTCGGTTCATGACGCCGGCTGCCACCGGGCGCATGGTTGCACGAGCGTGGATTCTCGCTGCGTCGCGCTTGAACTCGAAACCCAGGTCGCGTGCCTCGGCGCGCCAAGCATCGAACAACGCGCCCCGGTGCACATCCCGCTTTGCCTGTCGCGTCCGCAGCGCGGCCAGCTCCATGCCCTTCGGCGAGCGATACCCGTGCTCCGTGGCCGCCGCCTCGATCGCCTGGCGCCGCTTGGAGAACGCCCGTTCGACATCGTGCGGAATCGCGGCAACGCGGAAACTGTCCGCGGATCTCTCGACGGAATAGCCGGCGCGCTCGAGCTCGCGCGCCAGCGCGGATCGGTACTCGGCACTGGCCCCCTTCTGGGCTTTGTACAGCTCGCGACTGACGATCGCGCCCCAGGTGCCGTCCTTGCGCGGCGCTAGGTTGAAGATGAAGACGTGGCTGTGCAGCTGCGGGTCGAGTTCACGACTGGTGTGGTGGTCGAACTTTGCCACCAACAAGCCAGCCGTCGACTCGCGGACAACACCGCCTTTGCCACGGCGTGCCCACGCGGCCGTCCGCTCCAAGTAGCGCGTCGCCGTGCTCACCGCTGCTCGGTGGGCGCTCTCGATCGCCGGCCGGTCGCGGGCCTCGGATAGCGCCCACAGCACGGACACCGACTTGGGCGCGCTGAAGGTCATGTCCCAGCCGGCCGCGTGGTCCTGCAGCCGGCCACCCAAGGCCGCGAGTCGTTCGCCGGTCTTCGGATCGATGCCCTTCAGCGCCACTTCGAACTCTGATTTGGTAACCGGCCCGGCAAGTGACAGCCGCGCCGCCCCCTCCCCCGCCCACCGCCCCGGCGGCTCTCCGTCCCGCAGGTAGTAGTCATCCTGGCCAAGATGCGCGTAGTACTGTAGCGCCGCCTGGACGCCGCCGCGTGCCGAGATCGACGCCACCATGGTTAGGCCCCCATCTCGCGGATGCGCTCGGCGACGGCCTTTGGGAGCGGGCGCACGAGGCGCATTTGTGTGGACTTCTGCGGTGCCGGCTCGGGTGCCGACGCCTTGCTCACCCAGGTCGCCGGTAGGTGGCCCGGCCGGCGCTCGGGCAACGTCACATAGGGGACTGTGAGTTCGAGGGCGTCGGCGCCTTGGCCGAGCACCAACACCCGAATGCCGTCCTCCTTTGGCCCGAGCCGGGTCGCGATCTCCGCCGCCGTGATCACGCGGCGGATGTCACGGCGGGTCGTGGTGGTCGTGCTCGCCTGAGCGCCGACCATGGTCTCGCTGCGCTCGACGCGTTCGACCTCCTGGTCGCCGACGAGCTGGCTCGCCTCTTCGGCCCCGCGTCCGGCGTTGATCTGGGTGATGACCTTGGTCCCGATCATGCCCACCCAAGCATCGGCCCGCTCATGGCCATAGGTGGCTCTGAGCTGCGCCAGGTCCTGTGCGCCGATCACCGTGATGACGCCCTTGGAGCGGCCGAGGTCGAGAAATGTCGAAAAGTGGCTCAGCCTGGGCAGTTGCGGGAACTCGTCGGCGAAAATCCAGATGCGCCGCTCCCGGCTCTCCTTCAGCGACGGACTACCGACCGCCGAGGCGAGCAGCGCCAACAGCCCGCCGATCCAAGCGTGCGACAGCTCGGGATAGCGTGGGTCATGCTGCAGGATGACCGGCCGGTGCGGCAACGGGCGCGAGCCATCGCGACACTGAGAAGCGGCCATTGGCACTGTCCCGCCAGGCGTCGCCCAAGGCCGCGACGACGTGCATGTGTGCCTGAAACGTCGCCAGCACGCTTTGCGTCGTCCGGTTCCCTGGGTTCTCCAGCAGGCGCACGGCGTCGCGATGGTAGGATTTCGCGAAGTTGAGGAGCGCATCGGCATCGGAGGTCGCTGTTTCGTGCAGATCGTGCCACGACCAGCCTTCCGGCTTGGTGCCCTGCAGGACGGCCACGCAGGCCACCAGGATGTCGCGTGCCGCATCCGACCATATCGGGTCTTCGCTCTTGGGGATCAGGCGGGCGGCCAGCTCGCGCGCGTCCTGCTTGGTGCGGCAATCGCTGGCGACATCCCATACCAGCGAGCGCCGATCCTGCGGGGCGATCAACAGCGGCTCGCCTGGGAGCTTGGCCGTCATGTCGCCTTTGACGTCGAGAACCAACACTCCATCGCCGCGTGCAATGGCGGCGAGGATCAGATGCAGCATGGTCTGCGTCTTGCCGGCGCCGACGCTGCCCCAGATCAGCCAGTGCCGCGTCTCGCGCTCCCGGCTGACCGGGAGGCCTGGCAGCAGCTCCAGGCCGGTGCCGGACATCCGGCTCTCGACTTTCGAGGTTTGCGCGAAGGCGCGCCGCGCTGTCGTACCGGTCAGCAGCTGCCGCCCGCGCAAGACCCGAGCCGGCGGACGGTCGAAACGCACGACAAGCGCGAAACCGAAGGCGGACGCGAGTGTGAATGCGCCGGCGAGCAACAGGCTCCAATAGCGCAGATCGAAGGAGGACAACGCCTGGGTTTGGACGAGCGTCCTCGTACAGTGGTGCCAGTGCCACTCGCTGGTTCGGTCGCCGGCTGCGGCCAGCGCCCGGGCGCCCATGCAGGCGCGCACATCGCTGGGGTAGAAGCCCCGCACCGCGCCGTCCGGAAACACGCCCACAGGGGGGATAGCGACTGATGCCGATCTCGTTGATCAGCATGACGACCGCGAGCCCGAGCAGCAGAGCCGTGAGCAAGCCGATCTTCACCTTGCGCATCACACCACTCCGTCGCTCGATGAGAGGGCGCTTAACAGCGCATCGAACTTCGCGCGCAGGTCGCTTGTGACCGCGGCGATCTCTTGCGCGCTGTCGCTCAGGTCTCGCGCCAGGCATTCGAGCGCCGCCAGCCGGCGCTCAATGCCCATCAGGCGCTCGGCGAGGGCCTTGTTGTCGCCGCCGGATGCCAGCACGCGCGGGTTGTGTGCGTTGCATGCTGCCTTCAGACCGGCGACGGCATCAGGCGCTCAAAGGCTCCATCAACCTCGTCGTGCGCGGTTCCATCCCTCACCATCAGCGTCGGCGTGCCGATCGACCCCTGGTGGAGCCCGCCGCACCGTAGTCGCGCTGCCTCTCGCGATTTCGTCCATTGGTGCTTTTCGTACGCCTGCCGTCGGCGCGTGCGGAGAGGCTCGTCATGCAGGCGTCCGAAAAGCTTCACACAAGCTGTCGAACGCGATGCTGCCTTGAGGCGCCTGCCTTTACTTCCGCTTCGTGCGAAAGCAGAGGTTGACCATAGCTCACCACACGGTCGCTCAGGGCAGCCAAGCGTGGAACTGTGCACTGTTTCGAAGATACTAATGGCGCATTGAACCATAGGGCTGTTGCGATCCGCATCGCATACGACTACAGACTCCGTCGCATGGGCGGACCAAACACCTTGGATTGGGCCGACCTTAGGGTCGCCAGCCTTGCCAGCGTTGCCGCTATGATGCTGGCAGTTGGCTCTGCTCATGCGCAAGCGACGCGCAACGATCTCACCAAGGTCAGCGGGCGCGAGTATCTTCGCCTTTGCACCCTCACTGAGAATGAGCACCCATGTCTACAAGCGGTCTACGCAAGCGCGACCGTCAACAGGCTGTTGGACGCCATCAAAAATCAGAGGACTTTTTGCCCTCCCGCACCGAACACATTTCCACCGGCTGACATCGTTTCCCGTGTGGCGACCTGGTTGGGCTCGCATCCTACTTTGCTGGACAAACCTTCCGAAGAGGCGTTGTCCGCCGCGCTCATGGCGATGTATCCGTGCCGCTAGTCGTCACATCGCTATGACCTTCCCCGTCTAAGTTCCAAGTTGCCGCCGCGTCACCGGAAGTCGGCTCGCCAGCACCTTGTCAACGCGGCGGCCGTCGAGATCGACGACCTCGAAACGCCACCCGAACACCTCGACTTGCTCGCCAGCGGCTGGCAGGCGCCGCAAATGTGCGAGCACGAAGCCCGCAACCGTCTGGTATTCGCGGCGAGCTGGCAGCGTGATCCCGAGCTGGTCCGCCATTTCGTCGGCCGGCATCCATCCCGCCAGAAGCCATGAGCCGTCGTCGCGCGGCACCGCCGCCGGTTCTTCCGTATCGGCATCCGAGCGGAACGCGCCGGCGATGGCTTCCAGGATGTCGGCGGGCGTTACCACACCCTCGAAATGACCATACTCGTCATGGATGAGGGCCATCGGCACTTCGGCGTCGCGTAACAGCTCGAGCGCATCGAGCGCGTCGGTTCTGTCGGGGATGACGGAGGCCTTACGCACGTGCGCCTTCACATCCATCGGCTTGCCTGACAGCAACGCAGCCAGCAGTTCCCGCGTCGTGACCACGCCGATAATCTTGTCGGGCCCACCCTCGCCAACGGGCAGGCGCGAATGGTTCGTGCTGAGGACGCGTTCGCGGATGGTATCGGCGTCGGCCGACAGGTCTATCCAGTCCACATCGGTGCGCGGCGTCATGAGCCCACGCACGGGACGATCACCGAGCCGCAAAACGCCGGAAATCATGCGATGCTCGCCGGTTTCGAGCACGCCGGCGCGTTCGGCTTCGGCAATCAGCATCTTGATCTCTTCCTCGGTTACGGTGCTCTGGCGTTGCGGCTTCTGTCGAAGCAGCCAGAACACCGCCTTGGTTGAGATATCGAGCAGCCAGACGGCCGGAGCCGCGACACGAGACAGTGTTGTCATCAATGGAGCGACGGCGCACGCGATGCTCTCCGCATTGCGCAGCGCCAGGTTCTTCGGCACGAGTTCGCCGATGATCAGCGACAAGTAGGTGATCGCGGAGAACACCGCGACATAGGCGAGCCATTCGGCAACCCGCTCGGGAACGCCTTGATCGAGCAGCATCCTGGTAAGATCCGCGCTGAGGGTGGCCCCCGAGTAGGCCCCCGCAGCGAGCCCTACAGCCGTGATGCCGATCTGGGCCGTCGACAAGAAGCGGCTTGGATCGGAGGCGAGCGCCAGCGCGCGGTTGGCGCCTCTGCGACCCTCTTGAGCGAGAGCCCTCAGGCGCGAGCGCCGCGACGAAACGACGGCCAACTCGGAAAGCGCGAACAGCCCGTTAAGGGTGATGAGAACCAGCACAACGGCGATTTCGAACACGGCCGTGAGGCCGGTTGCTTGCGCTTGGCCGGACCTCTCCTCTCTTAGCAAGTTGGGTCAGTCGCCGCGCTTGCTTCTCGAAGGTTGCGGAGACTGACCACCCTCCCTTGACTTAGGCGACAGCAGTTTTCCACGGGAGCGGCCGTGCTGCAAGGCTGTCGTGGGCGCAGCTCTTGACTGGGGTCCTCAGGTCGATATTGTACTCCCGTCTGTCCTCATTCTAGCCATGTTGGACGGTGGGCCCGGCAGATAAATCTCCCAAATACTCCGGGGTGCCGACGCCATTCGGTGCCCGGTTTTTCGTAGGCTGGTCCGGACAATATTTGAGTGTCTCAAGCGCGAACTAGCCGTCACAACTACCGCGAAGATGTAGTGGGCATCGATTGCAAAAACCCGCATCCGCTTCTGCAGGAGAAAGCTGGAATGCGTCGGTCTGGCGCGCAGCTGTTTGACCGAGGACCGGTCCGGGTCACAAGCACGAGTGCCGCGCACGTCCGTGGCACGCCTCTTGATGCCCAAGGAGCGGACGCGTTTGTGCAACGCAGCACGGCATTCTCGGGAGCGCGCGCCCGCTCTATGACCCAGAGAGATGACCGCCAATGCTATCGCGCCGGCCTGGCCCTACCCGGACCCGCCATTCAGGATGTCGACCATGTGCCGCTGGATCGTCGCCTCCGACGGCAGCTCGCTCTCGCTGAATTCCTTGCTTGAAGTAATGGAGCCTTCGCCTCGCAAGGGCGCCGGAAAGAAAAATTTGATTGAGCGGCAAAAGCCGTCAGATCGGGATCGTCAGCGAGTTATGACAAAAGTGGTTGCGGGGGCATGCAGCAGCTTATGTCGGAATGTTCCAACTCCGGCGCTTCGGTCATCAGCGCAGCGAGGCTGCCCTCGACCTCCAGCCCGAGGGGCTCGGCCGTCGGCGTGGCGTGGACGACAATGCGTCCAATCAGCGAACGGACCAGCGCAACCGCCTCGCGTTCGCCCGCTTGGCCTTGGCGCAACGCCGCATGGATGTCGGCGACTTTCTGGCGATAGCGCTCGGCGGCTTTGGGGAAGAACTCCACCACGTTCGAGGCAGGCTGTTGGCTGAGGGCTTCGGCCAGCCGCCGGCGCTCGGCCACCAGCTCATTTATCCGTGGGCCCGTCGCAACCGGGTCGGCATGCCCGTTCTCGACCAGTGTCAGCAAGCGAGCGATCTTCCTCTCAACATCGGCTGCAGCGGCCTCGTGCTTGTGGCGCGAGCGGCGGTGCTCCTCAGCAAGCCGCTTACGTTCACTCTGGTAAGCCTCGACGGCTGATGTCACGACGTCGGGTGAGAGGAGATAGCCGCGCAGCGCGGATAGCACCCGGTGCTCGACCTCGCCCATTAGCAGTGTCCGCGAGGTGTTGCAGGTCCCCCGGTTGGTGCGGGCCGAGCATCTGAGGTAGTCGTGCGTCGCCACGATGAACTTGGCTCCACAGGCGCCGCAATAGATGAGGCCCGAAAGGGGTCGTTTCGGTCGGCGGCTCTGATAGAGATGTGGTCCGCCGCGCTCCGCACGGCGGCGCTGCACCAGCCCCCACGTGCGGTCGTCGATGAGGCGCAGTTCGGGCGCGCACTGCCGGTGCCACTGGCTCTCGGGGTTCTCGCGCGAGATGCGCTTACCCGTAGCCGGGTCCTTGAGAAAGCGCTGCCGATTGTAGACTATCTGCCCGATGTAGAGCTCATTGTTGAGGATGCCGTTGCGGCGCTTCGGCGAGCCGAGCAGAGCCGAGGCGTTCCAATGCCGGCCGGTGGGTCCGGGGACAGCCTCGCGGTTGAGATCGCGCACGATCGCCAGCGGCCCCTTGCCCGAGGCGTACTCGCGAAAGATGCGGCGGACGATTGATGGCACGGCGTCCCCGTTCGTCGCCGTCTTTGAGGACGTCGTAGCCGTAGCTCTTGCCACCTGGGATGCGCCCGGCCTTCACACGGCCAATCTGGCCCCGGCGCGTCTTCTGCGCCAGGTCCTTGAGGAACAGCGCCGACATCGTGCCCTTCAGACCGACATGGATCTCAGACACAGCGCCATCGGCAAGCGTCTCGATGCGCACGCCAAGGAACTGCAACTTCTCGTAAAGCGATGCGATATCGGCCTGGCTGCGCGAGAGGCGATCGAGGCTCTCCGTGATGATCACGTCAAACCTACGGGCTTGCGCGGCAGCAATCAGTCGCAGCAGGCCTGGCCTATTGAGGGTCGAGGCGCCGGAGATCGCGGCATCGTCATACACCTCGACCACGGGCAGGCCGCGCCCCTCAGCGTAGCGCCGCGCGAGGTCCACTTGGTCGGCAATGGAACGGAGATCCTGGAGATCGCTCGAGAAGCGAGCGTAGATTGCGGCGCGCATGAGTGCTCCCCCTATCGATGCCATGATGGTTCGGCGGCGCGTCGTGGTTAGCTGGTGTCGTCTCTGCCACCGCCGCCGTTTCGGACTCCGGCCACAATATCGGGTGGCGAGTGCGAGCGTTCGTCAATCTGTTCGGCATCATCCTCTCGCGCTGCCTGGCGCGCAAGCGCCTCTGCGAGGGCGACCAGTTGCCGCCGCGCCTCGAAGGAAACTTCAGGCTGTAGGATTGCCGAACGCGGATGCTGTCGCCGATCCGATGTCGTCGAAGCGACTATGCTTGTTCTCGTCGATACGCCCGTGCTGGGGACGCTGCCACCCGGCACCGCGCGCGGTGGGCCATCACCTCCAGACCGTCGGTGCTTGCCCTGGCCGAAGATGATAATGTCAGAGACGATCTTGATCGGAATGGTGCGCGGCGTCGATGTTTGATCGGAGCTGGGCCAACCGACCCTAGGACGGTCATTTGCGACCAGCCGGGTCAGGCGCGCCGCGCGCCTATTTACGCCCATGACTTTGAGCTCCCGACGCTTGTCCTGGATGGCGGTCGGACCGATCGGCGCCCGGACGCGGAATGCCTCAAGCGCATCGCGCTGCGCTCTATCAGCCGCGCCGACCCCGCACGACGCGACCACGTCGACGACCGAGCCGGCCAGGTCGGTCCTTTCATCGTCGGAGATAGGGCAAACTATGGGCGCCGCCGTCGCGAGTACCGCGTTCATGCGGGCTGACATCGAGGCGACATCGGTACTCCCGACGGCGACGACAGGCCTGAGCGTGCTTGAGTTAGCTGTGTGACGGTGGGCGCGCAAGGCGGCCCCAAGGGCCTCGGTATTGGCCGACCTGTAGAAATCATCTCTCTGGTCTACTGCGCGGGCAACGGGGGTCGTGACAAGATCGTCGGCCACAACGCCGATCGCGGCCCAGGCCTGGCGGCTCTTGATCTCGGCCATCCAGTCCGCGGCCACAAGGGCAACCGCGACGACAAGCATAATAGCCACGGCTATAGCCGCAGCCATGAGTGCGACCGTGGCGGCCCATCCACCCGGCAACGCCCCGAGATTCAACGGTGATCCGATCGCTGCCATCCAGACGACAGCGAGAGGAGCTGCGAGACCGGCTAGCAGTTGCGGGCCACGAGGGATCGCGATCACGAAGCTCGCGTTGACCCCATGGAACGGCTCGCGTTCAGCCATGTGAAGCGTTCTCCAGAGGTTGCGAGGGGTGCTGCGGCACAGCATCGTTGGCCATCGGCCGGGTGACCAAATCTGGATGTGTCGCCACGATTGTCCGCATCACGTCCGAGATGAGATTGCGATCGGAAGCGATGCGCCGTGCAATCTGCTTCACGAAGACCTCGTACCGCTGGCGTCCGAGCTTCTCGGCTGCGTCCTGCTCGCTTTGTGGCAGCGGCGGGTTGATCATAAGAAAGTAACGCACGAACAACGCGAAGGTCTCGGCGACGATCTCAACGTCGCGATGGACCTGTCGGAGCCGTTTTGCCAGCCATCTCAGTCTCCCAAGCACCTCCTCTCCAGGCTCCTTCTCGGGCGTGTGTTCGAAAAAGCGGCGGAGGGCCTCGTTGACGATGCCGGACTTGGTCAAGCCCGGTCGCCGCACCGCGACCCTGAGGCGCTTGGCTACATCGTCAGTCAGGTAGACGCCGATCTTGCGTTTCATAAATGGCTCCCGATGCAGAACCACGGCGATTGAACGGTATGGCAAGCGGCTCGGTGCAAGATTGATCCAGCTTTCCACATTTCGCGTGACTTCTATTGTACAAGCAATTGCGGCTGAATTAGAAGTGGGAAAAGGCGGGAAAAGCAAGATAACGGCGGAGTTCGCGGGAAGTCTAAAATGCTCTCATACCGTCCAACGGCATCCGATACGTACTCTATGACTTCTCTATTATCCCAATCTGAGAATATCGTTTGCGGCTTATTCTGGAATGATCATGAGATCAATCCCGTAATTGCTCACCCCCTGCGGCTCTGTGACTCAGCGATG
>JRHI01003139.1_pt1 | contig 10190 bp, 10 predicted proteins | sample 215371 | NCBI WGS metagenome assembly JRHI01 (sample SAMN02929681, study PRJNA255918) | sediment metagenome | biome: cave system; feature: Ice Cave; material: Sediment; isolation source: sediment from deep within a dark volcanic ice cave with no known source of... ... | reverse complement strand
TGGGTGAAAAAATATTCCTGCGGCGCGGTATAGATCAGCCGCGCGTCCGGACCGGCGGCGTGTTCGAACGGCACCACCAAAATATTGTAAATGTCCTTGGCAAAATAGAAGCAGACGACGAACATCGCCACGAAGGCAACGAGCGCCTTGATGAGCCGCGCGCGCAGCTCGATCAAATGGTCCATCAAGGGCGCTTTTGTCGCCTCGATATCGGCGTCGGTCATGGGTGGCTCGTTCCGGAGGGCATGGGTTACTTTGGTGTAACCGAACCGGGGCGCCTAGAACAGTCACCCTTTGCCTTGCGTCTTGGTTCCGTCCGCCTCGGCGCGCCGGGGCGCGGCCTCCCCTATCTCGGCCGCGAGCGCATCGGCAAGCGTCCGCATCCCGGCATCGACCGCGCCGGAGGCTGGCGGCACTTGGCCTGGCGCGGCGTCACCGGCTTCGGGGGCCGCCGGAGCAATGCCGGCGGCAAGAAAGGATTCGGCACCTTGTTGCGGCGCTTCGGGCAAGCGCGGCAAGGCAAACGAATTCAGGGACGACTCCGCATTGTGCGGGGCCGCTATCGTTGGCACGCCGGCGACAGGAAGTGTCGCGGGCTTTCCGGCCGCGTCGAGGGCCTGCGTGAGTTCTGCCTTGATTTGGGCCAGCGGATCGATCCCGGCATCGGCCTTCGCGCTTTCCGAGAGCTTTGCCACATCGGCCTTGATATCGTCGATGCCGGCTTCGCGCATGGCGTCCATGAACTGGCCGCGAAACTCGGCCGCCATGCGCCGCATCTTGGCCGCCGCTTGACCCGCTTGGCGCATGACGCGCGGAAGTTCCTTCGGCCCGATGACGATCAGCGCCACGATCCCGATGACGATGAACTTGCCGGCATCAAAATCGAACATGAGGAAACTTCACTCAGGGTTTGCCGACGATGCTGGCGAACAGATCTGCAGCCTTGATAGCCCTGCGGCCTGCGCCCGGTTCACCCGGTCCTCGCCGGAGCAATCAACCTAGCTTGCGGGTGTCCGGAATCTTGGCGGGGTCGGCGGCGGTTTGATGATCGATGGTGCGCATCGGCGGATCGCCGGGGCGCCCCACCTCGGGCTTTTGGTCTTCCTCCGCCAGCCCCTTTTTGAACGATTTGATGCCCTTGGCCACGTCCCCCATGATGTCGGAAATCTTGCCTTTGCCGCCAAACACGAGCAACATGACGGCCCCGACAATGAGCCAATGCCAGATCGATAGACCGCCCATGACGCAAATCTCCGTATCCAATGCGAGACGAGCCGGACCCCGCCCGCGATGGCGAAAACCTAGGCATTCATAAGCACAAAAACAAGAAGGCGAGGCGCCGTTAACACCGGGAAGAGCGGCCAAGCTCGCTGATATTGGCTACAACTTAGGGAATACGAGGTGAAGCCCAAGATTTTTGGCCAAGATTTGTGGCGAAGATACTGCGCGGCACGGCGGCGATCAAGAATCGCAATCCTCGGGCGCAGGCAACACTTCTTCCGCGCGTGCAAGGTCGTCGCGCCACGCTGGTTTTTCTGGGCCGGCCACGGAAGTTCCGGCGGCAAAACCGGCGCCCGTGCCGTCCTCGAGCGGATCTTCGTCTTCGGCTAGCGCTGCGTCGTCGCAAGGCTCCGGGATACCAAAACCCTGCGGCAGACGGCCGTCGAAWARGCCCGCGCCCTTCAGTTCCTCRAGACCAGGGAGGTCRCSTATCGCCTCAAGGCCGAARTGAATCARRAAAGCTTCKGTCGTCCCATAGGTGATYGGACGSCCGGGCGCGCGCCTGCGGCCSCGCAAACGRACCCAKCCRGTTTCGAGCAGAAGATCGAGCGTTCCCTTGGAGATGGCGACRCCGCGAATATCCTCGATTTCGGCGCGCGTSACGGGCTGRTGATAGGCAAYGATCGCCAGCGTTTCRAGCGCCGCCCGCGAGAGCCGCTTGRCTTCGCCTTCCSCSGTSGCKAGCAGCCAGGCGAGATCGGCCGCCGTCCTAAACATCCAYTTCCCGCCGRCCCGCACGAGATTGACGCCGCGCGAGGCATAGYCRGCCTTCARYKCSTCRAGSACCGCGCYGGCCGCGRCRCCGCGWGGCATGCGCWWCTCRATRTCCTTCTCGGCGAGCGGYTCCGCCGCCGCGAAAAGCAGCGCCTCGGCGATCCGCATGGCCTCGGCCAAACCGTCGCCGCGCGGAGGCCGTTGGCTTGGATCAATATGAGCAAAGAGTTGCGCCAGTTCCGCCAAAACCAAATCCTCCTCGTCCGCCCGCATCACGTAGCCGCTCAACCGCGAACCACATGCGGAAAAACCTCGGTCCCCGGCGATTTGCGCTTAATCCAAAGCGGCGAAAAGGCCGCGCCCTGACGGATCGAGATAGTGCCCTCCCGCGCCATTTCAAGCGAAGAGGCAAGCGTCGAAGCCCAGACTGTGCGGCGCATTTCGGGAGTCGTGCAAAAAGCCATGAGATAAGCGTCGAGCACCGTCCAATCGAGCGCTCGCCCGACGAGCTTTTCAAGTTCATTCCGCGCATGCGCGAGCGACCAGACCAATCGCTGCTTAACGGTCACCCGCGTGAGCGCCTGTTTCTGACGCCGCTGGGCATAGGCCGACAGCAATTCGTAAAGGCTTGCGCGCCATTGCAGCGCGCCGCCGGCGAGGGCCGGCTCGGGCAGGCCTCGCAAAAACATGTCGCGGCCGAGACGCGGCCGGTTGACCAGCGCTTCGGCGGCGGCGCGGATCGCGTCGAGGCGGCGAAGCCGGAGCTGCAATGCTTCGGCAAGTTCCGCGCCTTCCGGTTCCCCACCCTTTGCCGCTTGCGGGAGCAAAAGCCGCGACTTCAAGTAGGCGAGCCAAGCCGCCGTGACAAGATAATCCGCGGCGAGTTCGAGGCGCAGGCGGCGCGCCGCGGTGACAAATTCGAGATATTGCTCGACGAGCGCGAGCACTGAAATCTTGCTCAAATCCACTTTCTGCCGGCGCGCGAGGTCGAGCAAAAGATCGAGCGGGCCTTCAAAACCCTCGATGTCGACCACAAAGGAGCTTTCCTCCCTGGCCTCCGCGGCATTTTGAGCAAAAGGCAAATCCAACGAATCGCGCTCCCCGTCCAGGGCTTGCCGCACCGGTATCGAACTTTGCCGCGCGCCAACCGTTGCCGCAAGTTCCGCCGCGATCCACAGGATAGCACTCCGGGCCGTCGGGTTGCCGTCAACCCTTCACGCTCGACCTACAGCACCCGCGCCCTCCCAAGCTGAAGCGCGCCACCAGGGTGGCGCCTCAGTTCTTGGCGACGAAGCAATTGCCTCCTCCGCTTTGAACTTTTTGGCACAAAGCAATGGCTTCGTCCCGCGACGAAAAGCCAGCAACCCGGACACGATAAACCGGCTTGCCGCCGACTGCTGCCTTGTGGATCGAGGTATGGAACCCCTCCAATTCGGCGGCAAATTTTTGCATGAGCCGGACCTGCGTTTCTCGCGCCTCTTGCTCGGTCCCCGGAGCCGCAAGCTGGACCGCGAAACTACCTGGCGACGCCTGCGGTGCGCCGGCGGCTGCGGCCTGGTCCGGCGTGTCGGCGAGCGCTACCCGCTTGGCCTTGGCGGCAACGGAAGTTCGCGGCTGCGGATTGCCGTTCGCATCGGCAGCGGCCGGCCGCGGTGTCGCCGCCACGCGCGCCGCCGATTTTGGCGTTGCGGCTTTGGCCATTGACGCCGCGGTGGGGCGCGCGGCGGGGAGGGGAACGGCGGGCGCCGTAACCTGTGGTGGGGTGTCGTTCGGCAGGAGCGTGCCGTCCGGCCGAACCGAAACGGTCTTGACCTTTTTCGGCTCGATAAGATCGGCGATGCTAAGCGGTTCGGCGGATGATTGCGGCTGAGCCTGCGCCGGCGGGGCCGGCACGGGAACGCTCGCCGCCCCAGTGCCAAGACCAGCGATGGCGCGCGGCGGGTTGGCCGGCGCCTCTGACACATTCGCTTGCGCTTGCGCGGACAAATCGGCGGGCTGTTCCACATTATTAACCGTGGCGACCGGCGGCTGTTGCGGCGACCCGCCAAGGATGGAGGCGTCTTGGTCAGGAATTTCCGTGCCCGCCGCCATTTCGGGGTGGATCTTGGCTGGCCCATCGGCAGCCCTGATCGTTGCGATCTCGTCTTGAGGGGAAACCGCGCCCTTGAAGCCAAAACTGGCGCCGATGCCGGCGATTCCAGCGACGATCAACGCGGCCATGACATAGAGCGGGCGCCGCGACCGGATTTCCTCAAAGGGAGGACCAGCCTGGCGGGAACTCTCCGCAGGGTCCCCGTAGCGCCAGTGCTCCGCGCCCTCCGCCGCTTCGCAACCATCCAGTTCCTCGGATAGGGAGAGGTTCTCCCCACTTTCATACCGGGCGGCGCCAAGCAGCCCCGCTTCGATTGCAGCGAAATCGCCGCGGATGAGGGGCTCGTGCGCGCCGCGCTCCTCACCGTCGCCGTGATCCGGCCCGCGCCCCAAAGTTCCGGCGGGACCCCGGCTCAGCGGTTCAAACACCATCTTATAGGGATCCTCCTGCTCGCCGACGAAGCGCGCGAGTTCGGCAAGTGGATCGTCGTCCCCTTGGTTCGAGGCGAGCGGCTTGCGCAAGCGTCTTTCGAACTCCTCCAGATCGATCATCGGCCGTCGTTTTACAATTGGCTCGCTCATTTGACTCACCCTCCTGTCGCGACTTCGTGGCGGGCGAACTCGCCGATCCACGCCATAACAATCGCGCATCCCACGCTGGGCAGTGTTTACGCCATCTCAAGGGCATGATCTGGCCGGTTCGAACCGGGTTATGCCCCGAATTCCTTAACACGTTAACATAACGTGATCACGATCGGTTTTCACGCGATCATGTCGCGCAACTGGTTTTCGCTTGCGCCAGTTGCATTCGTGCGGCTCGCTTGGCGTCTCTCACGTTCAAGCACTGTCGCCGCCTCGGCCGACGCACCGCGAGTGGAACCCTTACCCGGCGGCGTGAAGGCAGGAGCTTTTATCGCATCTCCTCGGGAGCGTTCACCCCCAAAATTCCAAGCCCGGACGCGAGAACTGTTGCCAGCGCCGTTATTAAAACCAGCCTGGCGGCAGTTAAATCTGTCCGCTTTTCATTAAGAAATCGTAATTGTGGCCGATCTTTGCCGAGAGTCCAATGGGCGTGCAGGCTAGACGCGAGATCGTGCAAATAAAACGCGATCCGGTGCGGCTCGCCGCTGAGCGCCGCCGCTTCCACGATCCGGGGAAATTGCGCGATGAGCTTGATCAGCGCCATTTCCCCTTCGTCATGCAGGAGGCTAAGGTCCGCCGCGGCCAGCGCCGGGGTTGAGATATCAATTCCAGGAATCGTCGTTCGCCATTGCCGTAAGACGGATTTTGATCTTGCATGAGCATATTGGACATAAAACACCGGATTATCCTTGGATTGTTCGATCACTTTGCTCAAGTCGAACTCCAAGGCCGCGTCGTTCTTGCGAAACAGCATCATGAAACGAACCGCGTCCACGCCCACTTCGTCAACGACCTCACGCAACGTGACGAATTCCCCGGATCGTTTCGACATTTTCACGGGCTCGCCATTGCGCATCAATTGCACCAATTGGCAGAGCTTGACATCGAGTCTGGCCCGGCCTTCCGAAAGCGCTTCGACGGCAGCGCGCATCCGCTTCACGTAGCCGCCATGATCGGCGCCCCAAACGTCGATCAARAGYGCGTAGCCGCGGTCGAGCTTGACTTTGTGATAGGCGATATCGGAGGCAAAATATGTGTAGGATCCGTCCGCCTTCATGAGCGGCCGGTCGGCATCGTCGCCGAAAGCCGTCGATCTGAACAGGGTCTGCTCGCGATCCTCCCAATCCTCCGCGGGCTGCCCTTTCGGCGGCGGAAGACGTCCTTCGTATACGAGACCGCGCCGGCGCAGTCCGGCGATCGCTGCTGCGACCAAATCTCCCGCGCCGCCACCGGTCAGCGAGCGCTCCGAGAAAAAAACCTCGTGTTCTATGTTCAGGCAAGCGAGATCGCCCCGGATCATCGCCATCATTGCGTCGATCGCGGCGCCGCGCACCTCGTCAAGCCATTCGGYTKCCGGCCGCCYKAGCAGYGTGCGGCCATATTTTTCCGCGAGCGCCGCACCGATGTTTTTCAGGTARTCGCCRGGATAAAGACCTTCGGGGATTTCGCCGATTTTTTCGCCCAGCGCCTCYYGGTAGCGCAGGTRCGCGGAACGGGCCAGRWCATCGACCTGGGCGCCGGCGTCATTGATRTAAWATTCGCGSGTGACCTCRTGACCGGCGAARGYCAGSAGATTGGCGAGCGCGTCGCCGAAMACCGCGCCMCGGCCATGGCCGACATGCATCGGKCCGGTCGGGTTCGCCGAGACATATTCGACATTGATCTTRAGYWTTTTCGCGCRCCCYAAGGCCGGCCGGCCRAACCGCGGTCCCTGTTCGAGCGCCGCGCGCAAGACGCGGGCAAAAACCGCCGGCTTAAGGCGAATGTTGATGAAGCCCGGCCCCGCGACCTCGGCTTCGGCGACGTCTGGATCGTCCGCGAGCGCGGCGGCGATCTCCACGGCGAGCTGGCGCGGATTGGCGAAGGATTTTTTGGCCTCTTTCGCGTAAACCATCGCCGCATTGGTGGAAAGATCGCCATGCGCCGGGTCGCGCGGAGGCTCGACGGCAAAGCGTTGCAAATCCAAGCCCGCGGGCAAGCGGCCGCTCGCGGCAATCCGGCGAAGATTCGCAGCGATCAGCGCGTGGTACTCGGCGAAGAGATTCATCGCTCACCAACGTAAGGAGCCGCGAGGCAGCTCAGCCGCGTGCGGCACGAAAGTCCTATCAAACAAGAGCTTAATCCGCGACACACGCGCCACATATAGGCTGTGAGCCGCCTAATTATTGCCGTATATTCCTATATTGGCCTGCCAGCTACTACATAGTAGGCAGGCATATGCTGGTCGGAAAATAAGCGAATCCTAACAACAATTAAATCGTTTCCACTGGAATCTTGCCTAGGGACAATTCCGATTTCATGGCGTTGCGTCCCATTTGGCTCATCAAACAAGGTGCCACCGACGAAGCGTCCAAGATCGGCATCATATGGCGGTCTACCTATGATGCATGGCATAAGGCACGGGATGAAACCGCAAATCTGAAGCTCGTAGACGGCATAGGAATGAGCGATTTTGGCGAGAAACCTGCCAAATGTTGTGGCCCCGGTGCCCCCAAGTTGAACGTGTAGCCCTCCAACATTGGATACTCGTCTCTTAAAATCTGGAACTACTGGTCTAAGAACGCATTGACCAGCAAAAGCCGGTTCCGATGCCCATCCCAAAAATTCCGAAGCTACATCAAGCTTGAACATCATGATGGTGCCGGGATGCTCAGATATTGGGATCTTTGTTAAGGAGCCTTCTCTCCCTGCCGAAACCGGGAGCTTTTCTCTTCTCAGTTTACCTTTGCGCGCCCCAAGATTAAGGTGAGGGCGCGCGCTCGCAAACAATTTTTGCGTGCACTTCAATGCCGCTCGTTATCGCCTCGCAACTGTGGCAGCTAGCTTCACGTAGAATAAGATCTCCTCCTATCGCACGTGGGATGATATGTTCATCTCCTAATTTGCGAGCCGGGCTTTCCTTCGAGTAAGTGACCGAGCCGCAGTAAATGCAAGCGCAAATTTCTTGGGTTCTTTCTCGCACTATTGCAATTCCGGGGTTTCGTCAAAAAGCCTTTGATGCTCGGCGACAGCATAACGGTCGGTCATTCCGGCGATATAGTCGCAAACGAGCCGCGCCTTCCTGGCTACCCTGGCATGGGCTTTGGCAGCGGGGGAGAGCGCCGGCGCTCAATCGAGCAAGGTCTGCAACTTCGCTATGACCTCGTCGACGATATATTCGGGCGCTCTTTCGCAGCAGCGGCCACCACGGGCGGCGATGTCGAGAATGCGCGGCTGATTGCAGAGGATCGCACCTTGCACGTTCGTTCCGGCCCCGGAAAGGGAGACGGCGAAGCCCTTATTGCGGGCGTAGTTGCCGCCTTGGGTAATCGGGCAAACAAGGGACGTTCCGCCGCGATTGAATTCGCGCGGCGACACAATCAGCACATAGCGGGCGCCCTGCTGCTCCCTTCCTTTGGTCGGATCGAGATCGACATGATAAATGTCCCCTCGGTCCATCAAATACCTTCACGCCCAACCATAGGCGCGGCCAGCCACTCCCGGTCTTCCGCCGTCATCGGCTGGTCAAGGTCGCATTGGGCCATAAGCTCGGTCAGGGTATAGCGCGGCTTCATCTTCGGCTCGACAATGATACGCCCGCCTGAAATCGACACCCCGACTTGCTGGTCGGCATGAAGGTTGAGACCCTCAAGCATAGGCTTGGGGATCGCGAACATGACGGACCCCCCGACTGACCTGAGCTTTACCTTATACATCGTTCGCCTCGAGATGTTATATTCAAATATAACATTGGCCCGGGTCAGCGGCAAGCCATCAGCTTGCGGCGCACTACTGCAATTCCGGGGTTTCGTCAAAAAGCCTTTGATGCTCGGCGACGGCATAACGGTCGGTCATTCCGGCGATATAGTCGCAAACGAGCCGCGCGAGGCGAGCTTCGCCGGTGCCTGCCCTGGCGGCGGCCTCCGCCCATTCGGCCGGCATTAGATCCGGGCCTCTGAAAAACCGGAAGAAAAGATCCCGGACGATCAGGCCCGCTTGCTCGCGAATACGGACGAGTCGGTTATGCCGGTACATGTTTTCTAACAGAAAGCTCCTGATCGACTCGTCGGCGCTCAATGCCGCTGGCGAAAACCCGATCAGAGGCGCGCACTGCGAGCGCACGTCCTCGACGCTCGCCACCCCCGCCGCCTCGATCCGCCACCGGCTCTCGGTGATCGCATCCTCGATAAAGAACGTGATCAGCCGGCGCACGAGCTCATGAATGGCACGGACCGGCTCGAGGCCAGGATAAAGCGCCGCGATCTCGCCGCCAATGTCACGGAGAAAATCGACCTCGCCAATTTGGGCAAAATCGATGAGGCCCGCGCGCAAGGCGTCGTCGAGGTCATGCGCGTTATAGGCGATGCCGTCGGCGAGCGCCGCGGCCTGTGCCTCGGCGCTGGCGAAATCCGCAAGCTCGAGATTATGAACCTCACTATATTCCAGGATCGCAGCAGGAAGCCCGCGTTTCGCATAACGCGCGGCCACCCTGCCATCGGCTTGCAATAGCGGGCCGTTATGCTTGACGAGCCCTTCCAGGGTCTCCCAGGTCAGATTGAGTCCGTCGAAGGCCGCGTAGCGGCGTTCGAGCTTGGTGACGATTCGCAGCGCCTGGGCGTTATGATCGAAGCCGCCGTAAGGAGCCATCAGTTCGTCGAGCACATCCTCGCCGGTGTGGCCAAACGGCGTGTGGCCAAGATCATGGGCAAGCGCAAGCGCCTCGGCGAGATCGTCGTCGAGTCCGAGCGCGCGGGCAAGCGTGCGCGCGATTTGACCGACTTCGAGCGAATGGGTGAGCCTGGTGCGGAAATGGTCGCCCTCGTGCGGAACGAAGACCTGCGTCTTGTGAGCGAGCCTCCGGAAGGCCGTGCAATGAATGATGCGGTCGCGATCGCGCTGAAATACCGAGCGCGATGGCGAATGCGTCTCCGCGTTCAACCGTCCACGGCTTCGTGCCGCATCGGCGGCGTAAGGCGCGCGAGGGGGGATGCCAGCGAAAGCGAAAGCGGGAGAAAAGTGGCAAGCCGGCATGAAAACCTGGAATGCGCCGCTCGACTCATTGCGGCGGCGAGCCTCCCGACGTATGTTACTTATTGCAAGTGGAGGCAAGCGCGTCCACGCGGCCCTTTGTCCAGGGCCACCTTCGAGGTCGAAATGAGCGAAGCAATAGCGGAAGCAACCGTGGAACTCACCGGAAACGCCGCCCGGCGCATCGCCGAGATTTTGACGAGCGAGCCGGCGGGCTCGTTTCTGCGGATCGGCGTCGACGGCGGCGGATGCTCGGGGTTTACTTATACCTACAACCTTTCGACGGAACAATCCGGCGACGACCTTGTGATCGAGCGCGACGGCGCGATTGTCGCGATCGACCCGGTCTCGCTCGATCTCTTGCGCGGCTCAAGGATCGATTTTGTCGACGATGTGATGGGCCGAATGTTCAAAATCGTCAATCCGGCGGCGACGGCGTCCTGCGGCTGCGGATC
>JRHI01003138.1_pt1 | contig 10194 bp, 9 predicted proteins | sample 215371 | NCBI WGS metagenome assembly JRHI01 (sample SAMN02929681, study PRJNA255918) | sediment metagenome | biome: cave system; feature: Ice Cave; material: Sediment; isolation source: sediment from deep within a dark volcanic ice cave with no known source of... ... | reverse complement strand
GGATGACACCCCCACCCCCCATTCGCAAAGAACGCGACCGGGTTCGGGATTAGACCCTCACCCCCCGTTCGCAAAGAACGCGACCGAGTTCGGGATGACAACCAGCACGGAATTAAACATCGCCCGGGAGATTTGTGACGCTACTTCATTATTCATTTTCGCGCCGGGAGAAGGCGCGGTCAACGCGAAAAAGGACGAAGGCAGTGACCATTCCGGCCAGGATGGTGGCTAGGCCGGCCAGGGCGGAGCGCGGGCTGAGGGCGACGCTGGTTGCGGTCTTGAGCTCGAAAAGACCGATAAAGGAGCGCAGCCAGGACGAGTTGACTAGCCAGGATGTTGGTAAGACGGAACAGACGAGAGCGAACGCGAAGGCCAAAGCTCCGCCGAAGATCATCCACGGGAGCGGGTGCTGCCACCGGAACGACTTGGCGATGCTTCTGAGAACGAAAGCGAAGGTTATAGTGAATACCCAGCCATAGGCCAGGACGAAAAAAGAAGCGAAGAGGAAGCCACGTGCGTCAGGAGTGAGTCCGTAGTCTGAATTGCTCGGCGCGACAATGATACTGGTAACTGCGAAAAACAATCCGCCGCAGACCCAGGCTGCGAGGTAATAGGCAAGACTTCCGCGGCGAGTCATGTTAAGGAACTCATACGTGAGGAACGCTGCATGCGGGCGTCAGCGTGACGGCTTCATATGCGGCGCTGGATGTTGGGGAAGTCATGCCAGACTTTGACCCCGCAGAAATGGGAGCCTTCGGTACAGATGGGCGTTGTGACTCCGGCACGAATATGGCAAGGCGGGCCGATGTAACGCGCCAGCTCGGGCTGAGCGGCTGAAAGCTGCGCCACCTCTTCCATGGAAGATTGATAAATTTCTTCCTGGGCGTTAAAGCACGTGCGCATGGTCCACTTGTGAAGAAGATGGAGAAGCGAGCCCGATTCGATGAGGCGGATGGCTTTGGCGTTGGGAAGCAGATAGAGCGCAAATTCGGGCGCGACACCGCGATCGAGGAGTTCATTCTTTACGGCCCAGGCTTCCGACATGGCACGATCGTAAATTTCGCGGGCGCGCGGGTTTCCGGCGATGAGCATGGGAGTGATGTAATCGGGCGCGCGGGTGTCCGAAAGCACCAGAAGCGGGCGCGAACCCGGGACCATACGATGGCGCTGGTCCTGGCTATCGGCGGTGTGACTGATTTTTTTGGCAAAAGTGTAATTGGCGTGCTGGAGCGCGCGCATCATCGGAGCGTGGACGCCGACGTTGAGGGTCTGCAGACGATACGGATTGCGCGCGGGGTTGAGGAGGCGATCGATAGCTTCGGAGTCGTGGCACTCGCTCTCACGGAGACCTACGACAGAGCGGTACGCTTCGGCGATCACGTGAGGTGCACGCGGCGAATAGTCGATGAGCACCGAGGTTTTGCCGGCGAGACGAGCGTCGAAATCAGCGGCGAAGGCTTCCGGGTCTGATGAGTGGAGAGGGCTGCTCGTTGAGGCCGCGGTCCATTCGGGCAATTCCTCAAGCGGCAGCGGCTCGGTGTTGAAGCGGTCGAAAAATTGAGGATCGATTTCGCCAACACGCGCGACCATTTCCCCTATCACCTGGCGGGCTTCCGAGGGGGTATCGGAGGCGGCATGCATTTGCCAGAGTCGATGCAGAACGATTCCGGAGATGGTGTGAACCATGGTGGTGAAGGCAGCGACGGGGAGGACGTAGCGCGCGACTTCAATAGCGCGTTTTTGCGCGGCGCGGCCGACCTTCTCGACGCGTTTGGGATGAGATATTTCGCTGAGGTGCCAAATATCACCCAGAATGGAGCGAGCGTCAGCGACCAGCAGATCGCTCAGTTCGCGGTAGTAATCCCAAGCACGCGCTATGGCGCGTGTGTAAAGAGCGCGCTCGGCAACGCCGAATTTTTCGGACGGAGAGGGGATGTAGGCGTGAGCGCGGTCGAGACGCACGTAGCGCTGGCTTTGCTGCTCGGAATTGTAAAACGGATGGGCGTGAAGAAAAGACCAGACAAACTGGCGGCTGATATTTTCGAGACCAAATTCAAAGTGAGCGTGCTGGAAAACAGTGTGATGGCCGCCGTAAAAAGTGGAAGCGCCGATGTTGACGCGCTGCTTTTCGGTGATTTCTTCGGGGTCGATGATGCGCGGAGCATAGCAGGTGCGGGCCGCTGCGATGGCCGAATCAAAAGGGTGCGCGAAGGAATTGCGCAGCGTCACGCGGGGAGTAAAGGTCTCGACGCTTGCGCCTAAGGCGCCGCTTTCCGTTGCACGAGTGTGGGTGGCCATTTGTGGGGGCATTTTACAACGGGGCGCTGAGAAAAACCCGGAAGATATAATTTTGTTGAGAAGAAACTTTTTTATCGATTGCGCCGACCCGGCGCCCAGCGAATGGTTATGGCAGAGTACTGACAGGAGTGATGTGGCAGAATGGCGCGTGCAAACTTCAAATCAATTGCCGGAGGAAGAAAGATGCGATGGAGCCTGCTGTTCGTCTGTGCTGGTCTGATGAGACTTACGCCACTGGCTGCCGCGCAGAGTGGATCGGAGCCGTCATTGCTGCTGCACGTGATGCCGGTGCCTGTAGTGGCGCAAATGAATGCAGAAAAGCTGCGGATTGATGGCGAGTTCTCGGTTGCGGTAACGAAATACAACGACGCGCGATTGCAGCGCGGAATTGCGCGGGCGGTAAGGAGGCTCGAGGCGCGAAGCGGGCTAGCGCTACGGGTGAGAGCAAGCCGTGCGACTCCGTCGGGTGTGACCTCGACCGATGCGGCTGCCAGCTCCCCGACTCCCGCAGCGCCTACTGGCGCAGCAACGTTACTTGTGGAGGTGCAGGGAGCGGGCGATGCAGTGCAATCGGTAAAAGAAAACGAATCTTACACGCTTGATGTAAACGCGCGGCAGAGTGCGCTCAAGGCTGCGACGGTCGTCGGTGCGCTGCGCGGGTTATCCACGCTCTTGCAAATTGCCGAGACGGATAAAGATGGCCTATTCCTCCGAGGCGGGCACATCGAAGATCATCCGCGATTCCCGTGGAGGGGATTGCTGATCGATGTGGGGCGACATTTTGAGCCGGTCGAGGTAATCGAGCGAAATCTCGATGCGATGAGCTTTGTGAAACTAAATGTTTTTCACTGGCATTTGAGCGAGGACCAGGGTTTTCGGGTAGAAAGCAGGCGATTTCCGAAATTGCATGAGATGGGATCGGATGGAAATTACTATACCCAGCAGCAGGTGCGGGAGGTTGTAGAGTATGCGCGCGACCGGGGCATCCGCGTCGTTCCGGAATTCGATATGCCGGGGCACGCGACGGCGTGGTTCGTTGCATATCCGCAATACGCGAGCGGCCCGGGGCCATACGAGATTGAACGAAAATTTGGAATTTTCGATCCGGCGTTCGATCCTTCCCGAGAAGAGGTATTCAAATTTTTGGATCAGTTCATCGGAGAGATGGCGCCACTTTTCCCGGATGCTTACTGGCACGTTGGGGGAGATGAGAGCAATGGCAAGCAGTGGGAGGCGAATGCGAGAATCTCGGAATTTAAGAAACGGCGCGGGCTGAAAGATAACGCCGCCCTGCAGGCTTATTTCAATCAGAGGTTGCTGAAGATTCTACAGAAACATGGGAAGAAGATGATCGGGTGGGACGAAATACTGCATCCAGATTTGCCGAAGGATATCGTCGTGCAATCCTGGCGGGGAAAGGAGGCGCTGAGTGCGGCCGCAAAGCAGGGATATCACGTAATTCTGTCCGCCGGATATTACCTCAACCATATGCAACCTGCGGTGGAGCACTATTTAGTGGACCCGCTACCTCCGGGAAACGGATTGGACGAAGCGCAGGCATCGCGAATCCTGGGGGGCGAGGCGTGCTTGTGGGGCGAGTTCGTGACGCCAGAGAGCATTGACGCGCGGCTGTGGCCGAGAGGAGCGGCGGTCGCCGAGCGATTGTGGTCGCGACAAGACGTCAGAGATGTGGATGACATGTACCGGCGATTGGCCGCGGTAAGCCTGCAACTGGAAGCTGCGGGCGCGACGAACTTGTCAGGCCAGGACAAATTTCTGCGGCAAGTGGCGGGAGCGGAGCAGATAGGAGTTCTGCGCGAATTAATTAGGCTTAGCGAACCGCTGACCTTCAGTCAAAGGGCCAGAACGCTGCACCAAACACAACTTACCCCGATGACGGGGCTGATCGACGCTGCCGCTGCCGATCCCATGGCTGCGCGACAGATTACGGCGATGGTCGCCGCGATATGGAAAGAGCCGGCGGGGCGGGATGCAACGGTTGAATCATTGCGCGCGGAGTTTCGAAGGTGGCGCGAATTCCGCAGCCAGCTAGCGGGAATCGCCAGCAGCGAGCCACGTCTGCGCGATGCAGGCAAAGTCGCAGAAGCGTTCGAGGAACTGGGAGCCCTGGGAGAAGAGGCGCTCGGGTATATCACGAAGGGCGAGCCGGCACCGAAAACGTGGACGGAGGCAAAATTGTTGTTGTTGGAAGAAGCGGCTAAGCCCAAGGGAACGTTAAAGGTGGCAGTCATACCGGCGATGAAAGCGTTGGTGAATGGGGCTTCCGGCGGCGCGAGCGCGAACAAATAATTAGGCGAATGAAGGAGCAATATGCGAGTAGTTCCTAAATGTTAAACCAGTTTTCAGCATCGGCATTCGAGCACATCAACGTCCATGTCAGGTTCAAGCTCTTCGCCTTGTGGTGTTCGGTGATGTTCTTTTACATCTATGGAGACTATTTCGAGCTTTATCAGCCTGGGAAATTGCAGGAAATGATCGCAGGAAGGATGCCTTTCGGTGCTGTCTCTCAAGGGGTCCTGCTGGGGATGGCTGCGGTCATGGTAATTCCGAGTCTGATGCCGTTTCTGTCACTCGTCCTGCCTACGGGAGTAAATCGCTGGGTGAATATCGTGTTGGGCACGATATACAGCGTGATCATGATTCTGGTAATCAGGGGTGGTTGGCACTTCTATATCCTTTTCGGATTGATAGAAATCACGCTGACCGTGCTTATCGTGTGGTACGCATGGACCTGGCCGAAGCAGCTACGACAAGACTGAACTCCTTACCGCGACGGCAAGCTGCATTCATCGAGCCGATGGAATGCGCTCGGGTTTCCAAGCCCCCCGGCGGCTGGGAGTGGATTTACGAGATCAAGTTTGATGGATACCGCGCCATCGGAATCAAGATCAGCCGCGAAGCAATTTTGTAGATGCTTCGGTGAGAAACTTTGCGATGCGCTGTCGCCCCAGTCCGATAGCACGAGACAAAGCTGTATTCCCCTTGGAATCTCGGGCGTTGATGTCTGCTCCGGCATCAAGCAACGCTTTCACCGGATTTATAACCTTTTCTTCATCTTCTCCGGCAGAAGTGGCTAGCATGAGCGGGGTTTCACCTTGATCTGTTCGCGCATTAACATCCCCTCCCGCGGCAATTAGAAGCTTAATGGACTCAACAGGCGCTGCAACAGCCGCCGCCTCCGAGAGGGCCGTTTGACTCCGCTTGTCCTTAATGTTCACATCCGCTCCGCCGGAGATCAATGTTTGAATCACCAGTGAATTGGCACTGCTCGTGCGAGTGGCGTAGATGAGCGCGGTTAGACCATCCTGATCTCGTTCGTTAACTTTGGCTCCGCTGGCAAGTATCTGTTTGACGGATTGTAAATCGTCTTTCTCCGCCGCGTACATCAAGCTGGTTTTATATGGGTCAATGAGTTTCGAATAGCCAGTCCGCGAAAGACCCCACACAATTGGTATGCCACCGAACGTTGCCACTTCGAATGTTCCGAGCGCAGCCTTCCATCCACTTTTCCGAAGCTCTGACGCGATGTGAGGTTTTGCCTGAAAGACAATGATCTGGCTCATCGCTTTAGACAAAACTGGATTCGGAAGATCAACGTAAGCACGTTTGAAGCCCGTTTTTTCGTCCCATTCAAAAGTTACTGGCCATCCCGAATGCCCATAAACGACGAGCAGCCCTAAGAACACAACTACGCTCAGCGTGATAACGCGTTTTCTGTTTCGCGACATTTCATTCAACCAGATCAGCCATTCCCACCATGTTTAATCTAAAAAACCAAACTAATCACAACATCGTTTGAAAGACCCGCTGCAATGCAGCCAGGTATGTGAATCTGAATGTCGTCAGCAGCACCACCGTCGCCAAAAGCACCCAACATCGCTGCCTCCTCCCCTCATTACTGATATAGTACCATTCATCGGGAGAGCAGCTTTTTGAACCGCCCGCTTCGACACAACGACCGGAAATCCTTAGAAGCAGCCAGGAAAGCATTGCGAGCAATCGAGGTAAAGGTAAGGATGGTCAAGGGTTGCAACGGCGACGCAGAGGACTGCATACAAGGAATTGTACAAAATATAAGCAGACCAGGGAAAACAATCGAAGACGTCTATCACGCGAAAGCGAAGGAGAAACAATGATTGACCAAAAGAATGAAGCCCCCCAACAGCGTTTTATCTGATTTGGACGCATCGGATTCGAATACCTTATGCTGCTCCAGGATGCTCCAAACATCATTCGAATCGGTAGTTGCCGTTGCAGCGTAAGTAGTATTAAATGAAGTTGCCAAGGATGCGCCCGTAGCTCAGCTGGATAGAGCATCTGCCTTCGAAGCAGAGGGTCGGGAGTTCGAATCTCTCCGGGCGCGCCACCTAACTTCGTCCGACCCGGACACATAGGTAACAGAACGGATAACCGAATCTCACGATACCTTTCTGTACTCCCCATCCGCAGCTTTCGCGGAAAAAAATGCTGCGTACCCTCGAAAACACTTCAAGGCACGCAAAATTGATATCCCCGCTGACGCTAGGACCTTAGAAAAGTGGGTATTTTTACTTTGCACAAACCGGCCATTCTCACTTGGCGGCCACAGGAACTGTAAAATCGGAAAACGTGATTACCCTTACCAACAGAATTGTGCCGGCTTTGAGAGCCCAATCAATCTGAATTTGGCATTGTCGCGCCGAAACGGTCGGTAGCCGTGATCTCGACTAGCACAGGCTGGCCCCCGCTCTTACCACGCTGAGTAAGCCACGCTTCGAGGGCCTCCGCGAAACGTTCGGGCTTTACGCGCAAACTAGCTTCGATTGATCCCTCGTCTATTGGCAAGGTGTCGTCAAATTCGGCTGAATTCGTGAAATTGCGCATGCAGAAACTATCGAGCCAGTTCAGGGGACACGGACGGCGCTCGCCTGCAATCACTATAGCTATTTGAAATTTCTGGGCAAACATCGCTCCATATAATAGAACGAAATCACTCGCTGCGGCCTGCAACGCTGTAGAAGTTTGGTTTTCGTTATCCTGAGTTCAGCCTGCCTTGCAGGCCGGGCTTGCGCTGCCGTAAACTTAATCTTTGGGAATAAGTCTTGCCGAGCGCCTGAACTGTCGGCTTCCCCGGCTGCGATCACGGGCATCGAAAGCTCCTTGGAGGTCTGGTTGTCCAATCCTCTGAAACGATGGGTGGAAGAAGTTGCTCGCGTGACGCAACCGGAGAGGATTGTGTGGTGCGGCGGCTCCGAATCCGAGAGTCAACAAATTAACGCCGAAATGTTGCGTGATGGCCAGACCGTCGCGTTAAATCATGAGACTTTCCCGAACTGCTACCTTCATCGAAGCAATCCCAATGATGTCGCCCGCACCGAGAATTTAACTTTTATCTGCTCGCGCCGCGAAGAAGACGCCGGCCCAACAAACAATTGGATGCATCCTCAGAAAGCGAAGGAAAAAGTTGGCCCGCTTTTTGAGGGAGCAATGAAGAACCGCACGATGTATGTAGTCCCTTATATTCTCGGACCTGTTGATTCCCGTTTCAGCAAAATAGGGGTCGAAGTCACCGACAGCCCCTATGTCGTTGCCAGTATGCGCATCATGTCCCGTATGGGTCGCCTGGCAATGGACCGTTTGGATGACTCCACGGAAATCGTTTGTGGTTTGCACTCGCTTGGCGATTTAAATCCTGACCGACGCTTCATACTGCATTTCCCGGAAGAGAAATTAATTTGGAGTATCGGCTCCGGCTACGGAGGCAATGCGCTGCTGGGCAAAAAGTGTTTTGCGCTGCGAATAGCAAGCGTGATGGCGCGCCAGCAGGGTTGGATGGCCGAACACATGCTAATTCTTGGGTTAGAGGATCCTTCCGGGCATGTGACCTATATGGCCGCGGCGTTCCCGAGCGCTTGTGGTAAGACCAATCTGGCCATGATGATTTCCGCGCTAGAATCCCAAGGGTACCGCGTCTGGACTGTAGGCGACGACATCGCTTGGTTGAGGGTTGGCGAAGACGGTTACTTGCGCGCCGTCAATCCTGAAGCGGGATTCTTCGGCGTAGCTCCCGGGACGGCGGTGCATACGAATCCGAACGTGTTGCGAGCGGCAACACGAAATTCTATTTTCACTAACGTCGCCATGACCCCAGCTCGTGAGCCTTGGTGGGAAGGAATGAACAGCGCTCCCCCGCAAGGTCTAATTGATTGGAAGGGTGAGCCGTGGGCCACAGGAAAAGGGCCGGCGGCACATCCGAACGCGCGGTATACCGTTCCGGCTAGCCAAACCTCATGCATTTCTTCTCGGTGGGAGGATCCTGCCGGCGTACCCATATCTGCTTTTATTTTTGGCGGGCGCCGGGCCCGTGTGGCGCCTCTGGTATACGAGTCATTTGACTGGCGCCACGGCGTCTTCGTGGGTGCTACGATGGCCTCGGAAACAACTGCGGCAGCAACAAACGCAGTTGGCGTCACCAGGCGTGACCCGATGGCGATGTTGCCTTTTTGCGGCTACAACATGGCCGATTATCTTCAGCATTGGCTGGACATGGAAAAACGAGTTCCACACCCGCCTAAGATTTTTCACGTCAATTGGTTCAAACGCGGAGTAGACGGAAAGTTGTTGTGGCCCGGCTTCGGGGAGAACGTGCGCGTGTTGAAATGGATTCTCGAGCGTGTGCAGGGGACTGCAAATGCTGTTGAGACGCCCATCGGGTACGTGCCCGAGGCAGGCGGCCTGACCCTCGACGGGTTGATCATTGCACCGGGCGCGCTGAAGGAATTGGTGCGCGTGGATGCGGCTGATTGGGAGACCGAGCTCGCGGACATAAAACTGTTCTTGGAGAAATTTGGTAACCGCTTACCGCAAGCGATCTTCGAGGAACACGAGAAGTTAAGTCAGCGTTTCCAGCGAGCAGTGCCCGCCTGAATCTAAATACCGCTTTACTCGCGGCCCTAATCAGAGAATCGTTTCAATCTCCGCGTCAATTAAGATATGAGTAGCTGGGAACCCGTTTATCGAAAGGCGCTCACCGGTAGATTCGCTAAAGTGAAAAAACCGGCTGATATGATAATCCTCATCGAAAACGTTAAACAAATTCTCAGTTTCGGCAGAAGAGAGGCCGAAAGCGGCGAGAGGCGCTTCTTTGCCGAATGAACCGGCAATGCTGCGGTATTTTTCCACCACTTCACGCAAGGTCATCTCGTGGTCACGATGGCGTTGGCGCCCTGCTCCGGCTGAAGGCATATCAACCTCGATTCGCTTGCGCGCATTTCGTTTAGGACGTAGGCGATTGGGATCCAGTCTAAGTAATTCCGCATCATTCATATCCACACATACGTTCCGGCATCACCATAAGGAGCGTTCAAGTAAAACAAGTTTACATCTTCACAAGCGCCAAGGGAGCGGCAAAGTGTCCTGGCCCCATGCAGAGTGCATAAATGTCGGCCTGGTGCAGCCTCGATGCGCTGAGTATCATCAAGCGACGCCACATCCTCCCGCGAGAACCATAGCCACTTGGCCGTCCCGGAGCACATCTCGCAGTCCACGCTGTGCTCACCGAGACGTTTTGAGAGCGCAGCCGAAACTTGGGGCTTTAGCCCAGCCGGATCGAAATCAGATTCAGCGACGAAGAAATATTGCGTGAATTGCGCGGAATCAGGCTCGAAGGCAACGACTCGGCCCTGGTATTCCGCAAGGTCTTCTTCAAGAACGGTGAGAAGGCATTCCCGGCAGAGTGATGCTTCAGGACGAGGCCGTGCTCTTATCGCCCGTGCTTTCCCTTGCAAGAACAACGTGTCAGGGATATAGGTGGCCGCCCAGTGGGGATTCGTTTCCAGATGGATGCACTCCGGACGGATCTTCCTTCCACACCCAGAGATGTTTTCCCCATTAACT
>JRHI01003137.1_pt1 | contig 10196 bp, 6 predicted proteins | sample 215371 | NCBI WGS metagenome assembly JRHI01 (sample SAMN02929681, study PRJNA255918) | sediment metagenome | biome: cave system; feature: Ice Cave; material: Sediment; isolation source: sediment from deep within a dark volcanic ice cave with no known source of... ... | reverse complement strand
GGCCGGCGGCGAAGGTCCCCGGGCCGAGGTCGACGCTCGCGAGCCCACTGAGGTTCGTCTCGTCGAGCGCGACGAGCCGGACACGGTCGGTCCCGGCGACGCTGTGTCGTGCGAGGACGAACAACATGGCATTGCCGGTCGCGACCGCCTGGCCGTAGCTCGTGGAGCCCCCCGACGGAGTGTTCAGAACGACGGCTGCGCTCGGCTGGCAACTCGCGGCTCCGCATCCGGACGCCGACCATCGGTAGAGCGAACCATTGCCGTTCGTGGCGTACGCGCTCAAGCCGTCGAGCGTCGGCGTGGCGAGGAAGGCGGCGGCCGGATCACCGGTCTTGGCGGCAAGGGCGAACGCGGGAGCGCAGGTCGTTGTGCCGCAGCCGCCACCCCCGAACGCCGGAATCGTTCCGTTGGCGGGAGCGAACACGGTGCCATCCCCACCGATGCTCGGTGTCGCCGTCATTGGAGACGGACCGAGCGAACCGCTCCAGAGCAGGCTCCCGGTCCCCTTGTCGAACGCGCCCAACGCGAAGCCGCTCATGGCGACGGCGTCGTAGATCACGCCATTCGCCGCGGCCGGCCCGACACCGCTCGCCGAGAACGCGGTCGGCGCCGACCACAACGGACTACAGACCTGGACGCCCTGCGACGGTACGCAGCTCGCCTGACCGCTCGCGTCGAACGCGTAGAGCGCGGTCGCGCCGTTCGCGAATACCTTCCCCGCGTCGACGAGCGGCGGGGTCGCCACGCCGGCCGCGCTTCCCAAACTGGCCGAGAACGTCGGCGAACAGCTGTTGACCAGCGTGTTGCAGTTGTTGACCCCGTTCACGTCGAACCCGATCAGGAGCGGAGCCGGCGAGGCCGCAACGGTGACGAACACGGTTCCGGACCCCGAGTCCACGGCCGGCGTCCCACCCGCGGTCGCGCCCGCCGGGAGCGCTCCGGTCCAGACAACGCCATACGTCGATGCGTCGAGCGCTCGCAGCACTCCGTCCTGCTCGACGAAGACGAGTCCGGCGAACGTGCTCGCCGAGCTCGTCGCCGGCAGCTGCGCCATGCTCGAAGCGAGCAGTGTCGGGACGTTGCTCTTCGTCAAGCCGGTCTCGAAGATCCCGCCCGAGTGCTGCGGACCCCCACCCCATTGCAGCCAATCGCAACCCGCGCACAGCAACGCGAGCACCATGCTGAGCGCGACGAGACGTCCCCGCACACTCCACCCCCAAATTGGCGCGACCCCAGGGTCCCACCGCGACGGTCTCGCGTCGGCGGCGAGGACCCAGAAGCTCGCGAGGCTTCCTGCTCTTTGTTAGGGCCTTATGAGCCGAGTGTGAGGGTCTCGTGAGGCGGCGACCGGTCTCCGCGATGCGTGTCGCGCCTGACCGCTATCTGTGCGGTATCTGGCAGGGTCCGTGACAGACGTCGACCACGTTGCCGGTCGTGAGGAACACCGCCTTCTGCTGCCGAGCCACGCCGGAGTTGCGCGGGTCCTCGTGCGGGTCGCCGCCCGCGGTGGGTGCCGTGTTGGTGAGCGGACCCGCGGGACTCCCGCTGTCCCACACGACCATCGCGGACCCTGCGAACGGCGAATCGTCGATCGCGGGGATGCCCCAGTACGGGACGCGATCCGGCGAACGGCCGGCGGCCAGCGCGGGTTCCTGGATCGAGGCGCCGATGGTGCGCGCCTCGACGTCGGATGCGACGTTGGCGACCTGGTGGTCCCCGAACGCGACGTGCAGCAGCACACGATGTCTCGGCGTCCGCGGAAGTGGATCCGCGGTGAGGTGATTCGCGTACCCATCGGGATCGGCGCGGTCCCAGAGCATCTGGACGAGCGCGAAGAGCAGTTGCTGGTCGAGCTTGTCGGGATAGGCGGTGTCGAGCAGCGAGCTCGGGAACGACGTGCTGCGGTTCAGCAGCGTCGAGAAGTTGATGCCCGGCACGCCCAGAACCGCGCGGTGCACATCTTGTGACACCGCCGTGAGAACGCCGCCCATGATTCCGCCCAGGCTGTTCCCGTCGTAGCCGAGACCGGCCGACGGGTCGAACGCGGGCAGCCCTTGAAGCCGGAACGCGGAGTCGGAGGCGAAGCCCTGCGGGTGCACCAACAGCCGGCCGAGGAACAACGCGTCCAACACGGACTGTTGGAGGCGGTCGGCCAACTCGGGGAAATGCGACGCGTCGGCAAACGCCTTCGCGCTCGCGGCCAGGTCGGGGCTCCGGCCGGTGAGGCCGAGCCATTCGGTGCCGCAGAACACGAAGTCGTGCTCATTCGCCATCGCTTCGACGTTGAGGTCGAAGACCTCGCTGTCCTCACTGAACAGGCCGTGTCCGTACAGCGACGGCCGGGCGGGGTGCGACGGCATCGCCGAGCGCGGGATGTCGCACACGAACGGCGCCACTTGGATGTTGCCGGGGATGTGGGTGGGGAGCCCACGTGCGCGCGGCCCGTAGTGGAAGCGTGATTCGGGAGGACCTCCGGCCTGGTCGAGGTAGCTGGGCACGTCGAAGGTGCCGGTGACGTGTCGCGCGATGCGCGGGTTCTGGGCCGGGCTCAGGTCTTCGACGGTCGTGACGGTGAAATGAGGAGCGGCGGTCCCGAGCGTGCGGAACGCGTCGTCGCGGATGTGCAACAGCCGACCCGTGAGGTTGCTGGTGCTGGCGACCGTGAAGTCCCACGCGAGGTACAGATCGCCCGACTCGACACCGGCGCGAGCAAGGGTCGAGACCACGCGACGGATGTGGACGGCGCGCGGTGAGGGCTCGTCGCCGCGGAGCAACGAGCTGAAGGCCGGCCCGGGTGCGATGACGCGTCCGCCGGCGTCGCGGATGCGCCGGAGGGCGACGATGTAACGAGCCCCGTCGTCGAAGTTGACCGCGGGACGGACGATGAGGACCTGACGATTCGGATCGGTCGCGTTCGCGTCGAGCTCCGCCCAATAGGGCTGACGCCGCAGCGTGCGCGCATTGAGCACCACGATGGGAGCGTCGGATCGCAACGAGCGACCGATGTCGGTGATCGGAGCGGCACCGGTCCGGGTCAGGTCGATCCCGGGCACGTGGGTGAGGATGGGGGAGCCGGGACTGAACCCGTCGTTGCGGTTCCACTCGGCGGGATCGATCGCGATCCCGTGGTTGTTTCGCGGCATGGCGGATGGGGCGAAGTCSACCCGGCGGCCGGTCGCGGTGCCGGGATCCGGGACGGTGAAGAAGTCGTTCGGGAACGGCAGGAGACACGCGGTCGGATCGATGGGGTCGCACGCGGGGCGCCGGCTCGTCGGGCTGCGGCCGGCGGCGCCGGTCGGGAAAAGGGTGAGGATGGCGAGCACCAGCCCGACCGCGACCGGTGCTCGAACCACGGAGCCGTGCTCGGCTGACCGCACGCACTGAACCCTAGGTTCCGACCGCCGGCGATGCGACCGCTCGGCGCCTCAGCTGCGAAGGGCGCGGATGGCGGCGAGGTACGTGTTGCCGTACAGGGCGCTCGGCTCGACATACGTGTTCTCGAAGAACTCGTTCCACGAGATCAGCATCCAGCCGTCGGGGTTCGACTTGACGTTGGTCTCGAAGATCTTCTGGAGCGTGCCACTGCCGTTGCGGGGCACGCACGTCCCGCCGGTCCCGAAGTTGGCTTTGTTGTAGCCGGGACTGATGGGGGAGAACCACACCTTGTGCTGGTCGTGGAGCAGCGACGCGAGCTTCGACAATGTCGTCGACGCGCGCGAGTTCGTGTACGGGTTCTCGGCCGACCAGTACCAGCCGTCACCGTCGAAGAGGTCGGCGACGCCCCGCTGCCATTCGGCGACGCCGTGCTCGTCGCCGATCAAGGTCACCGTGGGCTGGTACGGCTTGAGCAGGTCGTGAAGCTCGCGCGTCGGTATCCGCCGCGAGTCGAGGATCATGACAACCGGCTTGCTTCCGTACTTCGGGACCTGGAACGCCGGGTTCGTGGCGTAGCGCTGCGTGAAGTAGTCGAGGTCGTTGCGGATCTTGCCGGCCGGGCGCGGGTCGCGCGCGTTGTCGAGCGATTGGTAGCCGAGCATCAGCCCGAAGTGACGGGGCGCGTGCGCGTTGTAGGAGTTGACCGCGGAGACGAGCAGCTCGAGCCGGCGGCTGAAATCGCGACTGTCGGGTGTCTGGTTGGGGGCGCCGCTTCCCGACCACGACACGACGAAGCCGTCGAGTCCCGCGTTGGCAGCTTGTTCGACGTGGGTCCTGGTTGTCGCGGGGTCGTCCTGGTTGTAGAGCCCGAGTGGTGCAGCAGGCACGTCGACGAGCAGATCGCCCGAGTACTGCGATGACGCGTCGCAGCCGTTGCCGGCGAGTGTCGCAGGCAGCGGAGGCGGCTGCTGTGTGTACGGATATGCGGGCCCGAGACGCGAGCGCCAGTGCGAGTCCGACCACCAGAGGTAGTAGTGCGCGAACAACGGCGCCGTACGGCTCGGCGCGGTTCCCGGCAGCGTGGCCGCGGTACCCGAGGCGCCGCCCGGGTTCGTCGCACTTGTCCCCGCTGTGGGCGCCGAGCGCCGCTTCGACGAGCTCGAGCCTGACGTGCACGCAGCCGCGGCAAGCGCCATGACGATCAGCGCAACGGTCGTTTGAGGCGCCCGAGACCTGCGCCGATCGGCTTTCACGGTGTTTCCCCGCCCGCGGTCGACGACATCTCCTTGGCGAACTGGGTGGCGACTGTACCTGCCCGACCGCAGGGCCATGCGGTCGCGAAACCACTGTTGGCTCGCCGGTGACCGTGGCGACGCGTCGGGTTCCCGGGCCGGCACCGGTCTCATGTTGTTCTCACGGGACGAGGGCTTTGATGAGGAGGACAGTCGCCGCATTGGGGCGTGCCGACCGTATCTGGGGGGTGTCCGAGCTCTTGTCGGACTGCTCGACGAGCGCCACCGGACACCAAACACTGAGATCCCATGACTGCCGTCCAACACAACGAACCGGCTCCTCCGGCCCAGCCGGCCGGATCACGTCGTGTTCTGATCGTGTCGGCGTCGATGGGGGCCGGTCACGACGGCGCGGCTCGTGAGCTGTCGCACCGACTGAAGGCGCGCGGTCACGAGACGCGCATCGTCGACTTCCTCGACATGCCACCGCTGGGCTTCGGACGGTTCATCCGCTGGACGTACCAGTTGCAGCTCCGCCTCGCGCCCTGGTCGTACGAGGCGCTGTACCGCCTCTGGTACGTGGTGCCGTTCCTCTACGGACCGCTCGTCGCATTCGACTCGTTCCTGACCCGCCGCGCCTTCCAGCGAGCCGTGCGCGACCTGGATCCTGACGTCGTCGCGACCACCTATTCGCTGTCGGCCCTCGTGTTGGGCCGGATGCGCAAGAAGGGTTGGTTGCGCGTTCCCGTCGCGACCTACCTGACCGACTTCGCGGTCCATCCGTTGTGGGTGCACCCGTCGGTCGACCTCAACATGGCCGTGAGTCCCGTGGCCGCGCAGGCCGCCAGGGAGCGCACGGGCGGGCGCGCCTCCGCGCCCGGTCCGTTGGTGGGGGATCGTTTCCTTTCCGAGCGGCCCGATCGCCGCGCCGCTCGGCGCAGGCTGGGGTTGACTCCCGACGCGACCGCGGTGTTGGTCGTTGCCGGTTCGTGGGGTGTCGGAGACGTCACGACAACCGTCGAGGCAATCAGCGCATCGGGGCGGTTCCACCCGATCACCGTGTGCGGTCGGGACGAGGGACTCAAGGCGGCCCTGGAGGAACGCGGTCTCGGGACCGTGATCGGGTGGACGGCGGAGATGCCGGCGCTGATGGCGGCGGCCGACGTGCTCGTGGAGAACGCGGGCGGACTGACGTGCATGGAGGCGTTCGCAGCCGGCTTGCCCGTCGTGACGTTTGCCCCGATCCCCGGGCACGGCCGTGACAACGCCCGCACCATGGCCGCGGCAGGCGTGAACCGCTACGCGCACGATGTGAGCGAGCTCCATACCGCGCTGGCCGAGCTGAGCGCGCCGGGGCCGGCGCGCGACGAGCTGGTGGCCCGCGGTCGGGCGCTGTTCGCCGGCGACGCGGCCTCGGATGTCGTGGAGCTGGCCGAGGCGCAGCCGTTGCCGTCGGGTGTCCGACCGTTCCGGATTCCTCTGCGGCGTCGCCTCCCCGCACTCGGCGCCGCGGCGATGGTGATGACGTACGGGTCGTTGACGCTCGGGGCGCAGGCCGTGGCCGCAGTGGGCGTCGGTGTCGCCCGGCCACCCCACGCATCGGGGACGCGTGCATTCATCGGGGCACGGGTGACAGCAGCCGATCTCGCCGACCCCGCGTTCACCGATCTGCTCGCAGCCGGGGAGGTGACGGTGATCGTGGACGGGCCCACGGCGGCGGTCGCGGGACGGCACCTGGCCCGGCTCGCCTCGCAGGGTGTCGAGATCGCCAATGGTGGGTGGGGCCACAGCAAGAGCCTGCGTTGGGAGCGGGCGCAGGCCGACGTCGCCACGGCGGGTGACATGATCCACCGGAGCTCCGGCGTCCGCGCGGTCGATTTCGCCCCGGGCCGCCGCTTGGATGCCTTCGATCAGATGTGGGGCCGGCGCCGCCGCGAGCGGCTCGTGCTGCCGGACGCGGTGATACGCCCTGGCCGCATGCCGGCTCAGTTGCGGGCGGCGAAGGTGTACCTGATCGACGGCCGCCATTCCGATCCGGACGAGTTGCGCCGGACGCTGCTCCAGCTCCAGAGCCGGTTGCACAGCGCCGGGCTGACCGCGGCGCCGCTCGCGCAGCTGCGCTGACCGCCCAGGACTCTCCGGCGGTTCGGCCGCGCGTCCCGGGGCACGGCAGGGGTTGCGTAGGCTGCCGGCTGCCTGGTCAGAGAGTTTGAGGAGCAGCGTTGCCACCCAAGAAGCAGAGCATGTCCGACGCGCACAAAAAGGCGCTCGCGGTGGGGAGAGAGCACGGGCGCGCGGTGCGTGCATACCTGGAATGGTTGGAGTTCCGTTCGCCGAAACGGGGTCGCAAGCGCGACACGTCACCAGAACGGCTCGCCGAGGTCGAGCAGCAGATCTCCGAAACCGAGTCGGCGTTGCAACGCCTCCAACTCATCCAGTTGCGCCGGGACCTCGAAGCCGCCTCCGAGACTGAAGACGACCCGCGCGAAGAGGAACGGGTACGGAAGGCGTTCGTGAAGAGCGCGCGTGCATACGGGGCGTCGAAGGGGATCTCGTACGCGTCGTGGCGAGAGATCGGTGTGCCGGGCGACGTGTTGAAGGAAGCGGGGATCACGCGCGGCGGCGCGTGACAGACAGCGGTGCCGGCAGCGAGTTCCTCGCGTGCCGCTCAGGCTGCGTTGGCGCTTCGGATTCGGCTCACGAGGATGCCAAGGAGCTGATCGCGGTCGACGGTCGGTGGGCCACCGCGACGTTCGGCGAGCAGCGTCACCACCACGCGGTCTTCCTGCACGACGTCGAAGTCCACGTACTCGCTGACCGGTGGTGTTGACGAGTTGAGCGTGACGACGACCCGTCGCGCGATCCGTTCCGCTCCTCGGCGGGGAACATGCAGTGGCGCGACTGTTGTAACGAGCGCGCCGCCGGCCGCGTTCGGTGCCAGTGTCCGTTGCAGCGCGCCGCCGATCACCGCCTGAAGACAGTTCGAGAATTCGTTCGTTCTCACCATGGCCATCACCCGTCGCGCGTCGGCTGTCGCGAGGTACACGCCGTCGCTCTCTTGGACCTGCTCCCCGGAGTCGTTGGCGAACTGTGGCGAGGTCGCACGGGTCACCCGCTGGCTGGCGAAGGCGGTCGCGACCGACGGACAACTGGAGAAGCCGGACGCGTCACCGCCGCTCTGGGTGGCGCGCCACGGCGGAGGGAACGCGTCGATGGTGAGCTGCCCCGCGGTCGCCAACCGTTGGGGGTCAAGCGTCCCGCCTGGGATACGTCCCGAGCCGGAGCCGTTGCCGCACGCGGAAGACGCCATGACGAGGCTCACGATGAGCGCGGCACGTAAGGAGGCAGCTGGGGACACGGCGCCACGCTACGACGGCACGGCGGATCGAGACCGAATGAGAAGGGCGGTTACGCCGCGTGTCGCGGTGAGACCGACTCGAGCAGCTCCGGCAGCCGCGCGCCGGCGATCCGCGTCGCAACCCTTCGCCCCCAGAGCCAGGCGACGATGCCATACGCATCGCCGACCAGCACGCCCCCGACCGTGGCGACGGCAAGCGGCAGCACGCCGACAAGGAGGACGACGACGAGTGCGGGAGGCACGAGCACGATGGCCTCCGCGGCCAGCGCGCCCATCCCCGCGAGTGTCGCGACGCAGCCTTGCCCCGCGTTGGCCGCGAGGGGGTTGCGCCGGTCGGGGACGGCATACGGCGCCCGCACCGAGACGACGTTCCCGATGCCGAGCACGACCCCGAGGACGCCGGGAATCAGACCCACGGTCAACGGCAGCCAGCTCCACCCGCCGCTCGTGGCCGCGAACAGGAGTGCCGTCACGAGTACCAGCGGGAGCACGAACAAACCCGCGGCGAGGTTCTTGCCCGTCATGTCGGCCTGTGGGTCGTCGCCCGAGGCGACGTATGCCCACGAGGCCGCACCGTCGAGCCCGAACTGGTTGAGTGACAGCTGTGACGCGGGCAGGACCGCGAGGAGCGCCAGCAGCGTGGTGGCTGGGGACGGTGCCTGCTCGCTGAGCCGCGAGAGCAACACGACCGCCGGGATCGTGAGCGCGCCGATCGTCGCGGCCCGACGGCGAGGATCACGGGCGAAGTATCGGAGATCCTTCGCCGCGATCGCGCCGACCCGGTTCGCCGGCAGCCATCGGACCCATCGCGGGAACAAGGGCAGTCGTACGGAAACGTCATGGTGTCGGGTCGCCGGGCGGGCCGGCGCATCGGCGAGCGTGAGCACGCGTTGCAGCGCACGTGACCACAGCCAGAGCAACGCGACGATGAGGCCCACCAACGCGCCCACCCCGAGGAGCGCGTTCACCAGATGACCGCGAGAGGCCTCGGACGCCACCGTGCCACCGATCGCGAACGGCGTCCAGCGCAACGTCGACGCGGCGGCGGCGAGCGCGTGACGCGTGGTCTGGCCGGAGCCGCGCAGCTGGATGAACCGGAGTGCCTGCGGTGCGACGGCGAGCAGTGTCACCCCGACAACGACCGCGTCGCGGCCACGACGCGAACGAAGCAGCGGGATCAGCGCCGTGACGAGGGTGCGGGACCCGACAATGCACAACGCCAGTGTGCCGAGCACACCGAGCAGGACAAGGATGGTCTGCGGCACGCCGTGCGGGAGCGCGAAGAGCGCGCCCGACAGGGCGACGATCGTCGCAGTCGGCGCGATGCCAACCGTCGACGCGACGAACAGCCCGGTCAACAGCTGTTTCCGTGTGAGCGGCAGGAGGGCCAGCCGCTGCGGGTCGAGGGTCTCGTCACTCCCGTACCCCAGCACTGGGAGCACGGTCCATCCCAGCGTGATTGCCCCGAAGAGCACGACCGTGAAGTCGGCCGCCTGCTCGGTGTCGCCGCGCAGCGACGCGACTGCCGCGAATGCGATCAGCGCGATCCAGGCCGCGCCGGCGGCGGCCAGGAGGAACATGAGCAGTCGCTGTGGACTCCGGAGCCCATTGGCGAGGAGACGCAGCTTCAGTCGCGCGAAGACGACAGCCACGAGAGCTCCTTCTGTCGCTCGGGTTCACCGACGAGATCGACGAAGGCGTCCTCCAGTGTGCGGCCGTGGCGCAGGGCCTCGAGGGGACCGGCCCACACAACCTGTCCGGCGTCCATCACGGCGACGTGATCGCACAGTCGCTCGACGAGCTCCATCACGTGGCTCGAGAACACGATCGTCGCGCCGCCCGCGGTGAATTGCTCGAGCACCGAACGGATGGCGCGAGCGGAGACCGGGTCGATCGCCTCGAAGGGCTCGTCGAGGAACAGGAGCCGGGGCCCGTGGATGAGCGCAGCCGCCAGCGCCACCTTCTTGCGCATGCCGTGGCTGTAGTCGACGACGAGAGCATCCGCCGCGTCGACGAGACCGAGGAGCTCGAGGAGCTGAGCGGTCCGGTCGGCAACGACATCGGCGTCCATCTTGCGCAGCAGGCCGTGAAACGTCAGCAGCTCGGCGCCCGTGAGCCGCTCGAACAGCGCCAGGTCCTCGGGGAGCACGCCGATACGGGCCTTCGCCTCGACCGGGCGGTCCCACACGTCGACGCCGTCGACCCACACCTGGCCCCGGTCGGGCCGGAGC
>JRHI01003136.1_pt1 | contig 10204 bp, 8 predicted proteins | sample 215371 | NCBI WGS metagenome assembly JRHI01 (sample SAMN02929681, study PRJNA255918) | sediment metagenome | biome: cave system; feature: Ice Cave; material: Sediment; isolation source: sediment from deep within a dark volcanic ice cave with no known source of... ... | reverse complement strand
ACCGCAAGGTCCGCCATGCCCGCCTACTTTCCGGATAGCGTCTAAGACGGCGGCGCTCCGCTCCAGCGCCGGGAGTGCTGTGCGGGTTGAGCCCAGGGTTTCAACCCTGGGAAATGTCCAAGGAGAAGATTGTGAGCGAGGGGGCGACCCCGCAACCGACGTCAAACGGAGAGACTCCGGCGGCCGCGCCGCTCGCCAACATCGCGGCGGTCGAGCGCCGGATGGACGCCGCGGGGACAGAGGGTGCAGATCCCTGGGGGCGGGGCGCCTACGTCGATCCCGACGTCGAGAAGCACCCGGCACTGCGGGCGCTGCGGGAGCAGTTTCCGGACGATATCGTCGCCGTGGTCCGCTTCCGTGATGAGACGACGATCCATGTCCGCCGGGAGGCGCTGCGCGAGATCTGCGCGTACCTGCGTGACCACCGGCGGCTTTCGTTCGACTTCCTGACAGACGTGACCGCGGTCGACATGCTCCGGCTCCGCTCGGAGCCCCGGTTCGACGTGGTCGTCTTGCTCTATTCGCTGAAGAACCGGGTCCGGCTGCGGTTGAAGGCCGGCTGCAACGACGGTGAGCCGGTCCCATCGTTGGTGCCGCTCTGGAACGGCGCCAACTGGCTGGAGCGCGAGGCGTACGACATGTTCGGGATCGTCTTCGAGGGGCACCCGAACCTGCGCCGCATTCTCCTGGCCGATGACTGGGACGAGGGCTTCCCGCTGCGGAAGGATTACCCGCTGCGTGGCTGGCGCGAGTACTCGAGCGTCAATACCGAGCGAGCCGTGCCCCGCGTGCGCACGCGCTGGACAGGAAGGGGGGTCTGACCCCGCGATGAGCTTTACCGCCATCACCAACAGGCCGGAGCCAGGCTCCAGCCTCGACTTCAGCGAAGAGGCGCCCAAGACCGGGACCCTGATGATTACCGACGAGCGGGCGCTCGGCGACGGCGCGCGCCAGCTCACGTTGAACATGGGGCCGCAACACCCGAGCACCCACGGCGTGCTGCAGGTCATCCTCAAGCTCGATGGCGAGGTCATCACCGACTGCGACCCCGTCATCGGCTACCTGCACCGCGGGGTCGAGAAGCTGGGCGAGGCGCACCGTTACGCCCAGATCATCCCGTGGACCGACCGCACCGACTACGTCGCCGCGCCGGCCAACAACCTCGGCTGCGTCCTGGCGATCGAGAAGCTGTGCGGGCTCGAGGCGCCGGAGCACGCCCAGTACTGGCGCGTGATCATGGGCGAGCTGAGCCGCATCGCCTCGCACCTCGTCTGGCTCGGCACGCACGCTCTCGACATCGGCGCGCTCTCGATGTCGCTCTACTGCTTCCGCGAGCGGGAGCTGATCCTCGACATGTTCGAGGCGTTCTGCGGTGCCCGCCTGACGACGAATATGATGGAGATCGGCGGTTTCTCGCGGCCGGTCCCCGACGGTCTCGTCGCCATGATCCGCGACTTCCTCGCGGTCTTCCCAGCGCGCCAGCAGGAGTACGCCGATCTGCTCAGCGCCAACCCGATCTGGATGGCGCGGACCAAGGGCGTTGGCGTCATTTCGCCCGAGGCGGCGATTTCCTACTCGCTGACCGGCGCCTGCCTGCGCGGCTCGGGGATCAACTACGACCTCCGTAAGGCGCTGCCCTACTGCGTCTATGACCGCCTCGACTTCGAGGTGCCGCTCGGCACGCACGGCGATGTCTACGACCGCTACCTCGTCCGGATGGAGGAGATGCGGCAGGCGCTCAAGATCATCCGGCAGTGCATCGACGCGGTCGAGAAGATGGACACGCCGCTGATGGCCTACGAGTCGGCCTACGTCATCCCGCCCCACAAAGGGACGATGACGACAGCCGAGGACATGCAGCGACACTTCGTCTGGGTCATCAAGGGCTTCTGCCCGCCGGTGGGCGAGGCGTACGCCGCCGTCGAGCACCCAAAGGGCGAAAACGGCTATTACTTCGTCTCCGACGGCACCGCCCTACCGCACCGGTTCCGCATCCGCGCCCCGGACTTCGTCAACCTGGCCGTCCTCCCGCACATGGCCCAGGGCGCGATGCTGGCGGACGCCGTGGCGCTGATCGGCACGATTGACATCGTGCTGGGGTCGGTCGACCGCTAGCTGATGAGGCCGTCGCGTGGCGTGACGGCCGGTCGCCACGAGTGACGCCAGGCGGTAAGATACGAAAGTCACGATCGGCGTAGGCCGATCGTGGCATGTTCGGCGGGAGCAGCCCACCAATCGAAACGGCTGGCTGATAGCTGACCGGCTGACGGCTTGGAGCGAAGCGACAGATGACTGATCAGCCGCTGTGGCTCACCTTCATCGTGGCGTTCATCATCATGAACGTGCTCCTCGTCGGCATGGCCTACATGACCTGGTTCGAGCGCAAGGTCATCGCCGCCTTCCAGGACCGGCTGGGACCGACCAGAACGGGGCCGCGCGGGCTCCTCCAACCGATCGCCGACGGCATCAAGCTGCTGGGCAAGGAGGACCTGATCCCGGCGGCGGCCGACAAGGTCGTCTTCTACTTCGCGCCGCTGATCATCTTCGTGACCGCGATCGTGAGCGTCGCGGTGATCCCGTTCGGCGGCACGATCAGCGTCTTCGGGCGCAGCGTCCACCTCTTCGTGACGGATCTCAACGTCGGCGCCCTCTACATCCTCGCTTTCAGCTCGATCGGCGTCTACGGCATCATCCTCGGCGCGTACGCCTCGGCCAACCGCTACTCGCTCCTTGGCGGGCTGCGTGCGGCGGCGCAGGTCGTCTCCTACGAAATCATCCTCGGTCTGTCGCTGGTCGGGATCTTCATCCTCTCGGGGTCGTTGAGCCTGCGCGAGATCTTGCTGGCCCAGCAATCCGACCTCAAGATCGGTCCGTTCTCGGTCAGTAACTGGTACATCCTGTCGCAGCCGCTGGCATTTATCATCTTTCTGATCGCGGCGGTGGCGGAGACGAACCGGGCGCCGTTCGACCTGCCGGAGGCGGAGACGGAGCTGGTCTCCGGCTTCCACACCGAGTATTCGGCGTTCCGCTTCTCCTTCTACTTCCTCGGCGAATACATCTCGATGATCGTCATCTCGCTCTTCGCCAGCACCCTCTTCCTGGGCGGCACGAGCGGTCCGGGGTCCCAGCATTGGGGGCTCGGTATCGTCTGGCTCCTGCTGAAGACGATCCTCTTCCTCTTTTTCTACGTCTGGTTGCGCGCAACCCTGCCGCGTTTCCGCTACGACCAATTGATGGGCATCGCCTGGAAGGTGTTGCTGCCGCTGGTGCTGCTCAACATCGTGATGACCGCCTTCATCCGCCTCGTCGGCAACGGCGCCATTACGCGGCGCACGGCCTTTGAGGTCGTGTTGGCGGTGGTGGCTGTCCTCCTGGTCGTGACGGCAGCCGGCTACTTCCGGAGCGGCGCCGCCGCAGCCGACGACCGAGCGGTATCGTGATGCGGGTCGGTCGCCGGCCGAGGAAGTGCAGGCGCGGCGTGAGCCACGAGTTTGCCAACGGTGCGCCCTGTCCGGCATCGACGGGGCATCCGGGCGGTGCCGGGATCGGCGTGCCGCCGGCTGATCGGGGAGCGTAGCGATGCCCTGGGATGTCATCGTCTTCTACATGCTCGCGGCGGTCTGCATTCTCGCGGCGGGGGGCGTGGTCGCGGCGAAGACCCCGGTGCATTCGGCGATTTTTCTCGTCCTCTGCTTCTTCAACGTCGCCGGGGTCTTCGTCATGCTGGGCGCCGACTTCCTGGCGGTCGTCCAGGTGATCGTCTACACGGGCGCCATCCTGGTCCTGGTCCTCTTTGTCTTGATGCTGGTCGACCCGGACGACCTGCCCGAATTCCACGCGGCGAGACCGGTCCAGCGCTACGTTGGGTTTCTGCTCGGCGCGATCCTCCTGCTCGAGGTCGGCGTGGCGATCATCAATCGGACCGTGTCCGGCGCCCCGGGCAACGCGACGCCCGAGAACGTCGCGATCGTTGGTGGCAACGTGCAGGCGCTCGGTCGGACGCTCTACTCGCAATACCTCTTCCCGTTCGAGATCGTCTCGCTGGTCCTCACGGTCGGCGTGATCGGCGCCATCGTGCTGGCGATGCCGGAGCGGCTCGGCGAGCGCTTGGACCGCCGCCAGGGCACGATTTCGCTCGGTCACCCGCGGGGTACTGACCTCGCACTGCCCGCCGCGCCCGCCGGAGAGACGCCGATTCCGGGCTCGGCCGAAGAGGAAGAGGTAGCTGCCGTTGCGGCGGACACGAGCTACGGTCGCGAGCTGATTATGGTCCGCGACCCGGACGCTCACACGACCGTCGGCGCGCGGAGGTAAGGGGCACGGCATGCGAGGATCGGTTCCTGACTCGGCTGGCCAAGGCGACACCCCGCGAGGCGTAAGCCCCGCGCTCGATGACACAAGCCGGCTGCATTGGGGTGAGCATGGCACCTCAGCGCCGTGCGGCAGCAACCGACGAGCCTAGAGGCGAGAGAGGACGATGGGGACGCTCGGGATCAACCACTTCCTGTTCCTCAGCGCAGCGCTCTTCATCATCGGGATGATGGGCGTGCTGATCCGGCGCAATCTGATCATCATCTTCATGTGCGTCGAGCTGATGGTGACGGCGGCGAATATCTCGCTGGTGGCATTCGGGTGGGAGCTCAACTCGCTGAGCGGGCAGAGCTTCGCCATCTTCACGATCGCCGTCGCCGCCGCCGAAGCGGCCGTCGGTCTGGCGATCGTGATCGCCCTCAGCCGTCGCGTGAAGACCCTCGACGTGGACGAGATTCGGACGCTCAGAGACTGATGGCCAGTTGCCAGTTGTCAGTTGTCAGTTGCCAGTTGTCTGTGGCCAGTTGTCTGTGGCCAGTCGTGGACCGGCACTGACGGGGCTCGGGGAGAACGATGAGGCAATCCTGCGTGCAAGACCGGGTATCGGCTGGACCATCTCTGGCAACTGGCAACTGGCGACTGGCGACTGGCAACTGGCGACTGACAACTGAGGCCCGCTGATGGCGAGTTATCTGTTCCTCATCCCGCTTCTACCGTTGGCGGCGTTCGCCATCAACTTCCTGCTGGGCCGTTGGTACATCCGCGCCCGGGCACACTGGATCGCGGTGCCGGCCGTGTTCGGCTCCTGGGTCCTCTCACTGCTCGTGCTGAACGACCTCCGGCACGACACGGATCACATCAGCCAGCCCCTCTTCACCTGGATCCCCTCCGGCGACTTCCGCGTCGACATCAACCTCTACGCCGATCACCTGACGGCGGTGATGCTGCTGGTGGTGACGACCGTCAGTCTCCTCGTCCACGTCTACTCGATCGGCTACATGCATGGCGACGGCGGCTACTATCGCTTCTTCTCCTACCTGCCGCTCTTTGTCTTCTCGATGTTGATGCTCGTCCTCGCCGACAGCTACCTCCTCATGTTCGTCTTCTGGGAGGCGGTCGGTCTCTGCTCGTACCTGCTGATCGGCTTCTGGTACCGGCGGCGCTCCGCGGCCAACGCGGCGAAGAAGGCGTTCGTCGTCAACCGCATCGGCGACCTCGGCTTCGGTCTCGGCATCATGTGGATCTTCGCCACGTTCGGAACCCTCGCCTTCTTTTCGGATGGCAAGAAGCTCGGCGTGTTCGACCTGGCCGCTGCCCATGAGAAACTTGGGGTCTCGACCGGCACGCTGACCGGCATCGCGCTGCTGCTCTTCGCCGGCGCCATCGGGAAGAGCGCGCAGTTTCCGCTCCACGTCTGGCTGCCGGATGCGATGGAGGGTCCGACGCCCGTCTCCGCGCTGATCCACGCCGCGACGATGGTGACCGCCGGGATCTACATGGTCGCGCGGTCAAACGCGATCTTCGCCCAGTCCCAGACCGCGCTGTGGGTCGTCGCGACGATCGGCGCGTTCACCGCGTTCATGGCCGCGACGATCGGCGTGGTCCAAAACGACCTCAAACGCGTTGTCGCCTACTCGACCGTCAGCCAGCTCGGGTACATGGCGTTCGCCCTCGGGATGGGTGCCTGGACGGCGGGCATCTTCCACCTGATGACCCACGCCTTCTTCAAGGGGCTCCTCTTCCTCGGCTGCGGCAGCGTGATCCACGGTCTGCACGAGGAGCAGGACATCCAAAAGATGGGTGGTCTCCGAAAGTACATGCCGGTGACGTTTGCTACGTTCCTGATGGCCGCGCTGGCCAACGCCGGCATCATCCCGTTCGCCGGGTTCTGGAGCAAGGACGAGATCATCGTCGGCGCCTGGACGAGCGATGTCTTCCCGACCTGGGGCAAGGTCGTCGCGGTCGTCGGCCTCGCCTCGGCGTTCCTGACCGCGCTCTACATGTTCCGCGTCGTCTTCCTGACCTTCTTCACCAAGCCGCGCTACGACACCGCCCAGATCCACCCGCACGAATCGCCGGCCGTCATGACTATCCCGCTGATCCTGCTGGCCATCCCGTCGGCGGTGATCGGCTTCCTCGGCGTCCCACCGGATGCCGGCCGCCTGCACCACTTCCTGGATCCGGTCTTCGAGCGGGCGACCACGCCGCAGGCGGCCCAGGCCCCGGCGATCTATCGCGTTGCCGACGCCCAGACGGGCACCACGGCCGCGCCGGGTCGCGCCCAGCAAGAAGCCAAACCGCCGGCGCTCAAGATCTCAACCGCGACGAAGATCACCTTCGGTGCCATCTCGACCGCCGTTGCCCTGCTCGGCATCTTCGTCGCGTACCTGACCTACATCACCGGGCGGATCGATCCGCGGGCGATGGCCAGACGATACGAGGGTCTCTACCAGTTCCTCTTCAACAAATGGGGTTGGGACGAGCTCTACGACCGGGTCTTGGTGCAGCCGGCGCGTGCGACGGCGATGTTCCTCTGGCGCGTCGTCGACGTCCACATCATCGACGGCACCGTCAACGGCATCGCCGCCGGTATCAGCGCGACGAGCCAGCGCCTGCGCCACGTCCAAACCGGTCTCGTCGCCAACTACGCGCTCGCGATCGCGTTGGGCATGGTCATCATGGTCGGCGTCTACCTGGCCGGCTTCAGCAACCTCTTTCGGTGAGAACTGAGGGCCGAAGACCGAATCGGGTGGGCGAGGATGAGGTTGGGGCGGCGAGATAAGCATGGGTCGGCAACGATCCCGCTCAGTGCTCGCCCGGAGGGGGACTCGTGGATAGCTTTCCGCTGCTGAGCGCGATCGCGTACCTGCCGCTGCTCGGGGCGCTCATCATCTTCTTCGTCCCGCACGTCACGAAGGAGATCTCCCGGCTGGTCGCGCTGCTCGCTGCGCTGGCCAGCTTCGCGCTCTCGGTCGTCCTGCTGGTTGGCTTCGACCACAACGACAAGTTCCAGTACGAGGAAAACGTCAACTGGCTGAACGACCTCGGCGTCAGCTACCACATGGGCGTCGATGGGCTGGCCGTCCTCCTGATCGGACTGACCTCGCTCCTCTCGGTGATCGCGGTCATCTGGTCCTGGGACACCATCAACACGCGGACGCGCGAGTACTACATCACCATGCTTCTGCTCGAAACCGGCATGCTCGGCGTCTTTATGGCGCTCGACCTCTTCATCTTCTATATCTTCTGGGAGTTGATGCTGATTCCGATGGCGCTGCTGATCGGCGTCTGGGGGAGCACCAATCGGGTCTACGCCGCGATCAAGTTTTTCATCTACACGCTCTTCGGCTCGCTCCTGATGCTGATCGGCATCGTCGCCACCTACCAGGCCTACGCCGACAAGACGGGCGTCCGCACCCTCAACATCCTCGAGCTGCAGACTGGCTGGGCGAAGGGCGCCTACAGCCCGACCTTCCAGGGTTGGGTGTTCCTCGCCTTCGTGATCGCCTTCGCGGTCAAGGTCCCGATGTTTCCGTTCCATACCTGGCTGCCCGACGCCCACGTTGAGGCGCCGACCGCCGCCTCGGTGATCCTGGCGGCGGTCATGCTGAAGATGGGCGGCTACGGGATGCTCCGCTTCAACCTGCCGCTCTTCGTTGACGGCACGGTGGACTGGGCGCCCTGGATCATCGCCCTCTCGATCATCGCCATTCTTTACGGGGCGTTCGTCGCGCTCGTCCAGCCCGACATGAAGAAGCTGATCGCCTATTCGTCGGTCAGCCATATGGGGTTCGTCACCCTCGGCATCTTCGCCAGCGTCCGCCTCGCCGATGCGGATCGGGTGGGAGGCACCGTCCAGGCGGTGAGCCACTACCTGAACGGGCTCAACGGCGGGATGATGGTGATGCTGGCGCACGGGTTCAACACCGGTGCCCTGTTCCTCCTCGTCGGCGTCGTCTACGAGCGGGCGCACACCCGCCTGATCTCCGCGTTCGGCGGGCTGGCGTCTCGGCTGCCCGTCTACTCGGCGTTCTTCGCCCTCTTCATGTTCGCCAGCATCGGTCTGCCGGGGCTCTCCGGCTTCGTCGGCGAGTTTCTGGTCGCGCTCGGGACGTGGCAGTTCAGCAAGTGGGCCGCGCTCTTCACCTTCTCGGTCGTCATCATCGCCGCTTGGTACATGATGTGGCTGTTTCAGCGCGTCGTCTTCGGGCGCGCACCCGGCGAGGGGCCAGATCCGGGTGATGCGGCGTTGACCAGCGAGGAGCGGGAGGAGCTGCGCCGAGCACCGACCGCCGGGGCGGATCAGGCGCACGGTCATCCCGCGGCGATGCCGGTCTCCGGCGGTTCCCATGCCCACGTCGCCGCGGAGGCGGCGGCCGACGGCCACGGTCACGCCGAGAAGTGGCCGGATCTGACCCGCAAAGAGGCGATCACGTTGATCCCGCTCGTGATCCTGACCATCGCGGTCGGCATCTACCCGAAGCCGATTTTCGACATCGTGCAGCCGACCTTCGAGCGGATCATCGCGCCGTTCTTGACGTAAGCTAGGCGGAGGGGATGCCGCCGAAGATTCGGGAGTTGAAGGCAGAATTGCTCAGGGAGGGCTTTGAGCAGCGCCCAGGAAGCGGCAGTCACACTGTCTGGTATCATCCGCTACTTCCAGCCGAGCGAGTTGTGCTTGCTGGAAACGATGGTGATGACGCTGGCGGCTACTTGGTACGCAAGGTCCGCAACACAGTCGAGAAGTTGCGCGCGGTCCGGAGGCGCGGTCTATGAGCGAACATGACCAATTTCAGGACTACTCCATGGTGCTGGAGTGGGAACCGCGGGATCGAATCTTCGTCGCGACTGTCCCGGAATTGCCAGGCTGCAGTACCCATGGCATGGCGTACGAGGATTCGGTACAGCATGGGGAAGAGGCTATCGAGAGTTGGATTAACGCCTCTCGCCATTGGGGCCTGCCAATCCCGAAACCTCGTGTCGGTCTCGATGCTCTCCCGGATTTCATTGAGCCGGATCACCTGACCTATGTCCCGCCAGGTGAACCCATCGAATACGATCACTACTCGCTGGACATCATCTGGCAGCCTGACGACATGATCTACGTCGTTACGGTTCGTGAGCTGCGAGGATGCCGAACGCACGGGTCGACACATAAAGAGGCTGTGATCCAGGGTCGAGATGTGATCGAAAGTTGGATCAGCGCGTTCCGGAGCGACCGCCGCATCCCTCGTCCGAAGTATTACGATCTGGAGCCGGCAGAGACGGCGGCGGTGCGGAGACCAGCCTGAGTCTCCGCTGTTCAAGGGAGCACGCTGAGTGGACTTGTTCAATCTGAATCTGCAACATCCCAATTGGGGCTTGATGGTGCCGCAGCTGATCGTCTTCGGCTTGGCGATCGCGCTTCTCCTCGGCGATGCTTTTCTTCCACGGCGCCGGCACTACACCTGGCTGACGGCGCTCTCGCTCGTCGGGTATGGCGCCGCGATGGCGGCGCTGTACTGGCAAAACGACCAGAACAAGAGCACCTTCCAGGGGATGTTCCGGGCCGACGGGCTGACCGTTTTCCTCTCGGTCATCATCCTCGCGGCGGCGATCCTGTCGGTGATGGTCTCGGCCAGCTACGTCGAGCATCTTGAAGGGCGGATGCCGATCGGTGAGTTCTACGTTCTCCTCGCCTTCTCCGTGCTCGGGGCGCTCCTGGTGGCGGCGGCCGGCGATCTGGTGATGATCTTTGTCGGCATCGAGCTGTCGTCGCTGGCGACCTATGTGTTAACGGCCTTCGCGAAGCGCCGCCTCAGCTCCGTCGAGGGCGCGCTGAAGTACTTCCTGCTCGGGATCTTCGCCAGCGCGATCCTGATCTACGGCATGGCCTGGACCTACGGTCTGAGCG
>JRHI01003135.1_pt1 | contig 10207 bp, 10 predicted proteins | sample 215371 | NCBI WGS metagenome assembly JRHI01 (sample SAMN02929681, study PRJNA255918) | sediment metagenome | biome: cave system; feature: Ice Cave; material: Sediment; isolation source: sediment from deep within a dark volcanic ice cave with no known source of... ... | reverse complement strand
GGCGGAGTACGTGAGGGCCCGAGCCGCGCACTGCGCGGCCGTCCCGACGAGCCTCGACACCGTCGTCGCCGGCGGCGTGCCGGAGGCCTTCGTCACCGCGCACGACGCGCTCCGTACGCGCGCCGGCTTGCGCAGCGGTGAGCGGGTGCTCGTCCACGCCGTCGGTTCGGGGGTCGGCACCGCGGTGGTCCACCTCGCCTCGGCATGGGGCGCCACGACGGTCGGCACGTCACGCCAGGAGTGGAAGCTCGACGCCGCGTCGGGTATCGGCCTCGATCACGGCGTGCTCGCACCGTCGCCGCTCGAGCCGGGCGCGCTGGCGGCCGCGATCACCGAGCGCGCCGGACTGTGTGACGTCGTCATCGACCTCGCCGGCGGCCCCTACCTCGAGGTCGATCTGCACGCCGCCGCGCTCAAGGGACGCATCGTGCTCGTGGGCGCCCTCGCGGGTGGCGCCGCGACTTTTTTCATCCATGTCGCCATGACCAAACGACTCACCGTGATCGGCACCATGCTGCGGTCGCGCACCGACGACGAGAAGGCCGCCGCGGTCGACGCGTTCGCGGCCGAAGTCGGGCCGCTCCTCGGCGCCGGCGGGATTACGCCTGTGGTCGCTCACATCGTCCCGCTCGCGCAAGCCGAGCACGCGTACGAGCTCCTGGAGGCGCACGCGACGTTCGGCAAGGTGATCCTCGACTGCCGTTGACGCGTGTTCCCAGCCGCTCGGCGGTGTTACGACAACACCGCCGCGGGCGACGAGCTGTCGGTCAGGCGTGCCCCGGTCCCGTCGGTGGTCGTGGGGATCCCGGCGCGCTTCGAGATCCACGCGTCGAGAGCGACTGCGACCAGCACGACCAGCGCGACCTCGGCGGGCACACGGAAGCGGACCCATCCGTAGAACACCAGCACGGTGACGGTCACGAGCACGAACGGACCCACGAGCGGGAAGATCCGTACCCGCCGCCGTCGCAACACGACCGCGCCGGCAACGGCGATCGGGAAGAACAGGTAGAACATCACCACGCCGAGCAGCGACACGCCCTCGGGTCGCCCTTCACCGCGCGCCAGGTCGGCCATCTGGATCGGCGCGTAGAGATTCCAGACCCTGCCGACTCGCGCCGCGGCGGTCAGCGCGAGACGCCCGGGGTGCGCCTTCATGTAGTCGAGCGCCAGCCGGCGTTGACGATCGGACGAGACCGACACGTCGCCCGAACGCGCCCGTCCGGCCCGCGCACAGCGCACATCCCAGAACCCGAGTCCGTTGCCGCCGTACGTCTGACGGCAGTTGGCGCCGAGGAGGACGAGACCGTCGCCCGACGAAAGGAACACCGGGCGGTCGAACGTCGTGAGGTTCCGGATCACCCACGGGGAGATCGCGAGCGCGGCCACGAGCGCCACCGCCCCCGCGAGCGCCATCCGTTGCCTCAATGAGCGCGCGGCCGCCACGAGGCACGCGGGAATCGCGACGAGCGGGATGAGCAACGCCAGCTCGGCCCGGGTCAGCATCCCAAGGCCACAAACGAACCCGAGACCGATCGCGGCGCCCCACGACGGGCGGCGAAGCAGCCTGTAGGCGAGCAGGATCGCGAGCGCGACCATCAGCGCGCTCAGGGTCTCGGCCATGATCAGACCGTCGTTCATCCACAGATTGGGATAGACCGCGGCAAGCAGCGCCGCGAGCAATGCGGCGCGGTCGCCCGCGATCTCGCGCGCGACGAGCGCGATGGCAAGCACCGCGAGGGCACCGATCACGGCCATCGTCAGCCGCATGGCGAGCTGACTCCCATCGGTCAACTTGGCCACCGGCACGAGGATGACAGACGTCAGCGGCGGATGATCGGCGTTCGGCCGCAGCGGCCTCGTGAGGACCGGGTCGATGATGCCTTGACCCTTGCCGATCGTCACCGCCTCGAAGGCGTAGTAGTACGAGTCGTAGAAGCGATGATCGTTCTGCGTGACGGTGAGCACGTACACGACGCGCAGGCCGAGCGCGCCGATGACGATGAGCAGGAGCGTGACAACGAACCGGTGCGCAGTGGGCCTGGTCGCTCGCGGCTGGTCGCCGCGGTCCTCACCCGGCGCAACCGGCGCGGTTCCCTGCGATCCGTGCGTTTGCACGCCGGGAACATAGCCGTCGTCGCGAGGTGGGTCGAGACTCCGTCGCGGTCGCGAGATAACGGAGGATGCAGCTCAGGGAACCGCCGGGCGCGGGTCGGCCTGCTGGATCGCGGCGATGATCGCGTCGCTGATCGGAAGCGGCGCGCAGCCGTGCGTGTGCTCACACACCATGTCGAAGCGTGGCTCCGCGGCGCTGTGACAGCCGGTGCAGCTCCCACCGAATTGGTTGATCACCTCGGCCCCACCGCGGCGCGCGATCTGCGTACCCTGCGCGTTGACCTTCAGGGTGAAGAACTCCCAGTCTCGTGACGCAGGGCTGAAGCCCGGCCGCCGCTTCACCATGGCCTCTTGGGGAACGAGCTGGATGATCGTGCCGACCGGGTAGTTGCCACCCGTGGTCGAGTTCGCGACCCGCACCGTTTCCGCGAGATGACCGAGGCGATTGTCGACGAAGAAGCCGCGGATCTTCGTCATCGACTGCAGGCTGTGGAAGTCGTTCGCAGTGAGCACGAGGTCTTCGGGCGGGGAGACGCGCGTCGCCGGCGTCGCGGCCTTCGAGCGGGGGGAGGATCCGCTGCACGCACCGATGAGCACCATGACGGTCAGCGTCGCGAGCGCGACGACGCCCCATTGCGCAAGATGCCCACGCGCGAACGCGCGCATGCGAAGGGAGCTCGGTGACTGGGGCAAGCTCAGCCGGTGAAGCGGGGCTGCCCGGTCATCGCACGTGCCGTCGGGCTCGCGGGCGTCGTCGTCGCCGTGGCACCTGCGCCGCTCGTCGGCGTCGACGCCGCCTGCACGATCACGACGCCCGACATCCCGACCCCGCCCGCCGCGCCGTGGATCTTGCAGTGGTAGGCGTACGTTCCGGACGCGTTGAACGTGTTGGAGAACGTCTGTCCGTTCGAGAGTGTCGCGCTCCCACCGCCCGACGAGTCGAACGCCCCGCCGTCGGCGGTGACGGTGTGCGGGTTGGCCCCGGCGTCGTTCCATACGACGGTGTCACCCTGCTGCACCGTGATGGTCTTCGGCGCGAACGAATTGTCGTTGATGACGACGTGATCCGTCGCGGCTCCGGCTCCGGTCAGGCCGAGCGCTCCCAGCACGAGGACGGCCACCACCCCCGCGGCGATGCCGAGACGTCGCATGTTGCCTCCGAGGTTCTCTCTCTGGGCCGACGACACAGTCCATGGGCCGACGACACGGCCGACTCGACTACTACGACGGTGGCCGTCTCGCGGATTGCGCGGCGGCGCCGCTTTCCGGCGGTCGCGCTACCCGATGGTGAGGACCAACGACGGCGGTGACGCGCTCGCCGCGACCGTCAGCGATCGCATCGAGTCCAACCCGACGACCCACGTGACGTAGCCCTCGAACGCCTCCGTGAGCTCGAGATCCTGCACGTGGATCGCGCCCGGCGGGTGCAGGATCGACTTGGGCCCGAGGTACGTCAACGGTGCGGACGGCTGCCCGAAGTCGGCGATCCATGCGGGATGGAGACGCACCACCACGAAGGCGGCTCCGGAAACGGGATGTGTGTTCCCCGAGCCCGCATCCCGGAACGGACCGGGCTTGTACGCGACCTCGTAGCCCGGTGCCCCGGCCCCCGGCTTGAACGTGAACGTCACCTTGTCGGCGCAGCCCGCGCCCTGCACGACGAGATCCGTCATCAACACGGTCGCCGATCCCGTCGCCGCGAGGGGCCCGGTCCCGGCCCCGGGGAGGCACGGGCCCGCCGTGCCCGCCGTCGCGGGCCGGGTCGACGAGCTCGACGGAGCCGACGATGGCTGCGCGGTGGTGGAGGAGCTCGTGTGCGCCGACGAGCCGCCACAGGCGGTCAGGAGCGCGAGCACCGCGGTCAGCACACAGGAGCTCACCACGACGCGCCGCATGTGCACCCCCTCTCCTGACACGCCACGCCTGCCCACGACCGGCGACCGTACGAACGTCGCCACGGTCGGCAGAGGGATCCGAACAGGGTCGAAGTACCATCGCACGTCCGGCTCACACCGGGAGGGATGCCGTGACCGACCTGCACGACCGCGACGTCGTCATCGTCGAGGCCGTCCGTTCACCGCTCGGGCGACGGAACGGTGGGCTGTCGACGATGCACCCCGCCGACCTGCTCGGCGCGATCCAGCGCGCCGTGGTGGAGCGGGCCGGCGTCGACCCGGCCGAGGTCGGGCAGGTCGTCGCCGGCTGCGTGACCCAGACCGGCCAGCAGACCTTCGACATCGGCCGCACCGCATGGCTCGCGGCGGGGTTGCCGCAGCAGGTGGCGGGGACGACGGTCGACTCGCAGTGCGGCTCGTCGCAGCAGGCGACCAACCTGGCCGCCGCCCTGATCGCCGCGGGCGTGATCGACACCGCGCTCGGGTGCGGCGTGGAGTCGATGAGCCGGGTGCCGCTCGGGACAACCGTGAAACAGGGGCCGGGCCGGCCGATTCCCCGTCCGTACTTCGCCCGCTACGAGGTCACGACACAGTTCGAGGCGGCGGAACGCATCGCCGAGCAGTGGGGCATCACCCGTGACGACGCCGACCGGTTCGGGCTGACGTCACAGCAGCGCGCCACGCAGGCCTGGCAGGAAGGCCGCTTCGAACCCGAGGTCGTCGCGGTCGACGCACCCGACCTCGACGACGACGGCAAACCGACGGGGACGACGCACCGCGTCGAGCGGGACGAAGGTCTGCGCGACACGTCACTCGACGCGCTCGCGGGGCTGAAGCCCGTCGCGCGCGCGGACGGCATCCACACCGCAGGGACGTCGTCACAGATCTCCGACGGTGCCGCCGCGGTGTTGCTCATGAGCGCGGGCAAGGCCCGCGCCCTCGGCCTCCGACCGCGCGCCCGCATCCTCGATCAATGCCTCGTCGGCGTCGATCCTGTGCTGATGCTGACGGGCCCGATCGACGCGACACGGACACTGCTTGCGCGCACGGGCCTCTCGATGGCCGACATCGACGTCGTCGAGATCAACGAGGCGTTCGCGTCGGTCGTCCTCGCGTGGGAGCGTGAGCTCAAGCCCGACATGGACCGCGTGAACCCGAACGGGGGCGCGATCGCCATCGGTCATCCGGTGGGCGCAACGGGCGCGCGCCTGCTCACCACGGCGCTGCACGAGCTCGAACGCACCGACGGGACGCTCGCGCTCGTCACGATGTGCTGTGGGGGCGGCCTCGGGACCGGCACCATCGTGGAGCGCATCGACTCGTGAGCAACGACGCGACGGCCGGCCTGGCGGAACGGCTCGGATACCGCCCCGACGATCGCCTGCTGATCGTCAACTGCGACGACCTCGGGTCGACACGCGCCGCGAATGTGGGCGTGTACGACGCGCTCCGCCACGGGGTCGCGACCAGCGCGTCGCTGATGGTGCCGTGCCCTTGGGCCCGCGATGCAGCTGCGGGATACCGCGGTGAAGACGTCGGTGTGCACCTCACGCTGAATTCGGAGTGGGAGACGTACCGCTGGGGGCCGATCACCCATTCGCCGAGCCTGCTCGACGGCGACGGCGGCTTCCCGCGCACCGTCGAGGACGTCTGGGACCACGCCGATCTCGAGGAGGTCCGCAAGGAGCTGGGCGCACAGATCGAGCGCGCGATCTATTGGGGCTTCGACGTCAGCCACCTCGACAGCCACATGGGCACGGTGCAGCTGCGCCCGGAGTTCTTCGACGTGTACCTCGGGCTCGCGGTGGAGTTCGGGCTGCCGCTGCGGATGGGCGGGCGCAGCGGCGAACGGACCGTCGGCTTCCCGTACCGGCGCCTCGCCGCAGAAGAGGGCATCGTGTACCCCGATCACTTCGTGCTCTGCCCGGTCGGCGCGCGACGGCGCATCGAGCGGCTGCTCTTCGAGCTGCGGCCGGGCGTCACCGAGGTGTACCTGCATCCGGCCGTCGACTCCGACGAGCTGCGCTCCTCGCACCCCGACTGGGCGGGACGGGTGGAGGACCACGCGTACCTCACGCGCGACCCGTCGCTCGTCGACCTCGTCGAGCGGGCCGGCGCCGTCCTCGTCGGCTATCGCGAGCTCCGGGACCTCCAACGGGCAGAGACCGGCGCGTGATCCGAATCCTCGGCCGGGGCACGTGGCCGCGCGCGGAGCGACACAGTTTCCCGCCTCGGCGCGGGCGGCGGCGGTGAGCACGGTCACGGCCGCGGAGCTCGCGGACCTGGTGCACGCGTCGCTCCCCGACGAGGATCTCACCGCGGCCGACGTGCTGACGTGCTGCGGCGGTGACGGATCGGTGGTCCTCGGCGACGGTGACGCGGCCACGGTCGTGAACGTCCGGCGCTTCGGCGACTACGCCGTCGCGTGGATCGTCCTGCTCGCGGTGATGCCCGAACGCCAACGCCAGGGCCGTGGGCGCGCGCTCGTCGAGCAGGCATCCGACTATGCCCGTGAGCAGGGCGCCGAGGAGCTCCATCTCGGCACCGCGGTGCCGCGCTATGTGTGGCCGGGCGTCGACTTCCGCTTCACCGCGGCGCTGTCGTTGTTCGAAGGGTGCGGGTTCCAGCCGTACGGGGCCGAGTTCAACATGGCCATCTCGACGGCCTTTCGCTCGTCCGCGCCTCCCGGCGTCGTGACCGCGCGCGAAGACGGCGACGGCGCCGTCGAGCTCGTGCGGCGACACCACCCGATGTGGGAGGACGAGGTCGGGCGGGCAACCGAGCAGGGCGTGTGCATCGTCGCCCGCGACGCCGACGGCGCGACGCTCGCGGTCGGGTGCCATTCCGTCAACCGTCACGGGCACATCGGCCCGATGGCGACCGACCCGCAATGCCGGGGCCGAGGCATCGGGCACGAGGTGCTCGGCGAGCTGTGTGCCGACATCGCGGCGGTACACGATCTCGCCGAGACCGAGATCTCGTGGGTCGGGCCGGTCGCGTTCTACGCCAAGGCCGGTGCGCGCGTCAGCCGCGTGTTTCGTACCGGGAAGCTCGCCCTGGGGCGCACGGATGCCTGACGTGACGGTCGGCGGCGTGCGCCTGGTGTACGAGACGCACGGCGAAGGTGAACCGGTCGTGCTCGTGTGCGGGCTGAGCCAGCCGGCCATGTCGTGGCCGTTCTCGATCCTGCCGCACCTCGTCGAGGCGGGCTACCAGGTCGTGACGTTCGACAACCGTGGCGTCCCCCCGTCCGACATGCCGCCCGCTCCGTACACGGTCCACGACATGGCCGTTGATCTCGCCGGCCTGATCGACGGGCTGGGTCTCGGATCGTGCCGCCTCGTGGGCTACTCGCTGGGTTCGTGGATCGTCGAGACGCTCGCGCTCGAACGGCCCGACCTCGTGCGGGCGGCGGCGTTCGTCGCCGGCTTCAACCGGTCGACGCAGTGGGAGCTGATCGAGGCCCGGGCGGGGCGCGATCTCGCCGCGCTCGACGTGATCGTGCCGCCGACGGTCGACGTGGTCGATCTGCTCAAGTACCTGCCGAACGACAAGTTGCAGGACGACGACGTCGTCGCGACGTGGGCCGCGTTGTTCGGCGACCAGGAGCCGTGGTGCAACCCCGGTCGCCTCGGGCAGTGGGAAGCCGCCGTCGCATGGACGGCGGACGCAACGCGCGTCGGGCGGTGGACCTCGATCACCGCGCCGTGCATGATCGTGTCGTTCGAGCACGACATCGACTCGCCGCCGCGGCACGCGCGTGAAGCGGCGCGCGAGCTACCGGACGCGCGCGTGGTCGAGCTCCCCGGGCTAAGTCACGCCGGCGTGTTCGAAGACCCGCAGGCGGTCGCTACGCCGCTGCTCGAGTTCTTCGGCGCCGCGACCTAGAACTCGGTGATCTCCCGCACCTGCTCCTGCAGCTGCTTGTACTCGGGTGACATGGTGAGCGGCATGAGCTGCATGAGCTTGCCCATGTTGCCCGTCACCTTCATCCGTCCCTGCATGAACCCGGCGTTCGGGTCGAGCTCGCCCTTCTGCACCGCGACCGAGTCGGCGTAGCTGAGGGTCATGGTGAAGTCGGGATCGGGCAGCTCACCGAGGCTCGAGTCCTGGAGCTTGCCGTTCTCGAGCACCCAGTAGTACTTGATGTCACCCTCGGGGCCGCCCGTGACGACGTACTGCATCTTCGCCGTCGCGCCGGGACGTTCCGGTTGGGTCTCGGAGAGCTTCTTGCCCTGATCGAGCCAATCCTGTGAGAGGTACTTCGCCATGGTGGTCCCCCTGTCAGTGCGGTCGGACGCACGCGCGTCGCACGCGCGGCCCGCGCCGACAACCTAGCGCCGGACCGGCGCGCGCACACCTGCGAACAGGTCGTCCTCCGCCTCGCCCTCACCCACGCCGGTGTCCACGAGTGAGCGGGCCAGGACGTATTCCTCCCAGGGGTACACCTCCCGCACGACGTCGTCGGGGAGGCGCATCCAGAAGCCTTCGGGATCGACCTGGGTGCGGTGGGCGAGCAGCGCCTCGCGACGCTTGTGGAGGAAGTCGGAGACGTCGACCAACGTCGTGAAGCGGTCGGCGCGGTCCTCCTCGAACCCGCGCTCGAACCAGGTTGCGTACGGGCTCTCCTCACCCCGCTTCAGATGCGCCTCGTGCAATGCCTTCACGCGCGCGATGGAGAACCCCGTGTAGTACATCTTCGACGGCTGCCACGGCTCTCCCGCCTCGGGAAATCGATCGGGATCGCCGGCGGCGTCGAACGCGACCACGCTGATCTCGTGCACCTTGATGTGGTCCGGGTGCGGGTAGAACTTGCGGTCGTCGCCATAGGTGACGATCACCTGAGGCCGCTCGGCCCGGATGAGCCCGACGAGCCGGCCAACCGCTTCGTCCATGGGCGCGTTGGCGAAGTTGTCGGGACGCCGGTTCGTCTCCGTGTCGCGCATCCCCGAGTCGTGGTAGCCGAGCAGGTGAAGGGTCGAGTAGCCGATCGCGCCCACGCTTGCATTGAGCTCCTGCATGCGGACCTCGGGCAGGTGCTCCCGAACCTCGGGGGTGTCGACGGCCGGGTTCAGGATGTCGCCGGCCTCGCCACCGGTGCAGCACACGAGGACGGTTCGCACACCTTCCGCGGCGTACTTGGCCACGCTGCCGGCGCCCTTCGACGCCTCGTCGTCGGGATGGGCGTGCACGGTCAGAAGGCACAGGGGGGTGTCGGCCATACGAACGAAGCTAGCTGCTCACCGCGCCGATCCAGACGGGGATCTCCCGGGACCCGGCCCGGGGTGGTGACGGCGGCCGGGACGCCCGCTGGTGTGCCCCCCGACAGCATTCATGATGCGTCGGCCGACCGCCGTCCGGGCCGCATCCGCCACACGTCGACCTTGCCGATGTCGCGGACCTTCTGCGTCCGCAGCCGCCGCCATCTGAACCCGCCGTGCGACCCCAGCGCGTCGTGCACCTCGCCCGAGGTCAAGACGGCTTCGTTGCGCGCCATGCCGACGAGCCGGGCGGCGAGGTTCACCGTGGGACCGAAGTAGTCCCCCTCCCTCGCGACGACCGCGCCGGTCGCAAGGCCTGCTCGTGCACCCGGCAGCGTCTCGTCCGACGCGACCGCGTCGACCAGCCCGAGGGCGATCATCGCCGCGGACTCGACATCGTCGGCGACGTACATCACCTCGTCGCCGATCATCTTGACCACCCGTCCGCCACGCTCCACGACGGTGTCGTACGTCAACGCCTCGAAGCGCGCGATGAGCTGTGCGAGCTGAGCCGGCTCGAGCGTCTGACTGAGCGCGGTGTATCCGACGAGATCGACGAAGCCGACGCTCAACGGCGCCCCCAACTCGTCACCCGAGTCCTGCGCGGCAAGCTTGCGCCAGAGCGCCGCCCGGGTCTGGAGCCGGAGGGCGTAGTCGATCAGACGCGCGAGGGTGTGCCAGTCGACGTCCTCGGTCAACTCGAGCGCAAGCTCCTCGTCGGTCATGCCCGACGCCCGGCCGAGCTCGATCGCCGCCGCGAGCTGATCGGAGAACAGCTCCGCGAGGCGCTGCAGACCCGCAGCTACCGCGCGCGTCTGCTCGACGAGCGTGTCGGTCGATCCCTCGTACTGCGCGACCCGCGACGAGCCGATCTGGCTCACCAGTGTCTCGAGTGCCTGTGCGTCGCGGTCGCTGAACAGCGGTACGCCCTCCGGC
>JRHI01003134.1_pt1 | contig 10212 bp, 9 predicted proteins | sample 215371 | NCBI WGS metagenome assembly JRHI01 (sample SAMN02929681, study PRJNA255918) | sediment metagenome | biome: cave system; feature: Ice Cave; material: Sediment; isolation source: sediment from deep within a dark volcanic ice cave with no known source of... ... | reverse complement strand
ACGCGGAGATTACGCCACCTTCAAATTCCAACCACTCCCGCGACGGCACCCATTCAGTTGCCTGGGCCGGATGCATCGCGCGGCCGAAGCGCAACGCGCGAATGAGGCAAAGGATCATGGCGCGTGACAGGGGAATATCGAAAGCGCGCTTGGAACCGCCCTTCGGCTTTGAGATGTGAAGAATGCGTCGCCGCAGATCGATGTGCTCTGGCTTTGCCACCTTCAATGCGGCAGGTCTGCACCCGGAAAGGAGTGCAAGAAGGTGAAACTCACGACGGATCGGATTGCCGATCGCCGCAAGTTGACCGAACCAACCTATCAGATCGAGTGCGCCCATAGCGGTGTCTCGGCGCTTTTCCCCGTTCCAGTCTATCGCATTGACCGGATTGTCTGAGGGGAGTTCCCGATTGGTCTTGCGGGCGTGATTATAGACGGCCCGAAGCGTGCGCATGCTTCCATTCGCCATGTAAGGACCATTTTCGCGGGTCACCGCGTCATGTCTCGCCGCTACTTGCGTCGGCTCGTCGGCGAGATTCTTCAACGGTTTATCCAACCATTCTACAAAGATGCGCTCGATATGATCCTTGTAACTTTTCAAGGTGTTTTCGCTGCGCCCCTTACGCACCATGTGCGCGTCACGATATCGCTCCCACGCTTCGCGGAGAGTCACTCCACGCGGGGGAGTTGTCCCTGCTGCCTCCTCCGAAGCCTTCGCTACGCCCTCCTCCCGCTTCGGGTGTTCGCCGCGGCTGATCTGAGCGAGATACTCCTTCGCGGTCGCACGCGCCGTTCGTGTCGACATCTCAGCGGCGTTGCCCACCGACACCCTGATCGTCGAAATCCGCTTTCCTGCCCGCCGCAAATCCCCCTGGACGGCGAAGGTCTTTTTCTGCCTGCCGACGACGACGAAGAACCCCTTCAACTCCGTATCGCGCGCCAAATACCAGCCTGTCTCAGGCGCGGGAAGCCGGGCAATCGCCTTGTCATTGAGGAGTAGGCGTATATCGGCCATAAGCGCCCCTAAAACGGTTTTAAAACGGTTTTGGCAAACTGGAGAGTTCTCAGCTCTCCGTTCGCTGCTGCGCGATTTTACGCGAAATCGTCTTGAATATAAAGGGGTTTCTTGCATGCGAGCACACAGGGTCGCACGATCGGCAGCGGTGGCGAATGCGAAATAATTAATTTGTAATCAGTAGGCCGCGGGTTCGACTCCTGCAACCGGCACCAATATAATCAAAAAGCTATCATCAATATCCCAAGATAGAAATTGTATTAATGACAATTGTGAAGCTTACCAGATGCTGGTAACAACGGGGCTAAGGTTAGCGCGCGCGTGGCATCAGCCCGCACGGCCATGATCGCCCGGCACCGCCAGCTCCTCCTCCACTTGCGATGCGGGCCACAGCTTCATGGCGATCTGCCCTGAGCGAATGGTAAGAACCAACGTGGCAAGGCCGCCAATGCCGAGCAGCGTCCAGCGAACCGGATCTGCGCCCGTAGTCCAGGCGGAAAGACCGGCATCCGCCAACGTACCGATAAACACATAACCACACAGGGCCGGCAACGACGCGAGCGTGCCCACGGCATAGTCGCGCAGGCCGATCGAAGACAAGCCAAGCATGTAGCTGGTGGCGGAGAACGGCATGACCGGCGAGATCCGCAGCATGCACACCAGTTTCCAGCCATCCCGAACAATCATGGAATCGAGCCTGCGCAACCGCGGGCGGCGGGCCGCCAGACGCTCGACCGTAGGGCGGAACAGGGATCTGCTGAGAAAAAACGCAAGGACGGCACCCCCCATGACACTGATCCCTGCCAGGAGGAAGCCAGGCACCAGCCCATAGATCGCGCCGGCCGCCACGCCTAGCAGCGATGCCGGCAATATGCCGCTCACCGCGACGAAAGTCTGCAATACCGCGAAGATGACAGCTCCGGTAAACCCGAGACCGCGGAGAACTTGCAGCAACCCTTCCGCGGCACCGGCTACCCCTTCGGGCGAGACCCGCGCCGCGACGATGCCAAACACCGTCAGCCCGGCCAGGCCACCGGCCAGGAGCCCGCGGGCGGACGGACGCCAGCTTGAGCACAAGTCGAAGGTCATGCCAGAGGCCCGCTGCCGGCGGGCAAGCGGCTGAAGCCGGACTCGGCGGCGACTGGCAAGCGGCTCTCAGCGGTGTCGGCGAAGAGGGGAGAATCGATCAGTCCCATCTGCTGTAGCCGGTACTGCACCGAAATCTTTAGCACGCCGAGCCCATAGACGACGCTGCGCCTGAAGTTGATCGACGAGGCTTCTGGGAAGTATTTGGTCGGGCAGCTGATCTCACCGATCCGGAACCCAAAATAGGCGGATTGAGCGAGCATCTGATTGTCGAAAACGAAATCCTCCGAATTATTCCGGAGCGGCAGCTTCTCCAGCACGGCCCGGCTCCAGGCCCGATAGCCTGTATGGTATTCTGATAACTTCTGCCCGATCATGATGTTCTCGAACAGAGTCAGGACCCGGTTCGAGACATACTTGTAAATAGGCATTCCGCCGGCCAGCGCCCCCCGGCCGAGAATGCGCGAGGCGAGCACCACATCAAACTCCTCCGAGGCAATCATCGAGGCCATCGCCGTCACCAGTTTCGGCGTGTACTGATAGTCGGGATGCAGCATCACGACGATATCGGCCCCTCGGGCCAGCGCCGCCGCGTAGCAGGTCTTCTGGTTGCCGCCGTATCCCCGATTTCGTTCGTGGCTAACCGTCGCGATGCCGAGGCTGTGCGCCATCTCGACGGTGTGGTCGTTGCTGGCATCGTCGATCAAGATAACGTCGTCAACGACATCTTGCGGTATGTCGTCGTAGGTCTGCTTGAGTGTCTTGGCCGCGTTGTAGGCAGGCAGCACCACCGTGATCTTCTTGCTCGCGAGCACTGAACCTCCTCGGAGCATGACACGGTCAAGCCTTCCTGTCGCCGCTCCCCGCGTCGCTATTGTACGATGTTGCTCGACACGCCGCAATGAATGCCGACATCGGTTCCAGCGTTTTCCGGCGCCCGGCGCAGACGCCGGAGACCAAGGGTTCCTAGTGCGGCCCTGGCATCGTGGTTTCAAAGGTGACGGTCTCATTAATCGTTGACGAGCGCCAATCCTCGTATTCGATCCATTTTGACTGCACGCCGGTTGATGAATGGACTTCCGCCGGCTCGGAGCGGCTGATTAGCGCGCTGCTCGACCGTCTCACGCATCATGTCCATATCCTTGGGATGAATGGCGAAAGCTTCCGGCTCGCGACCAGCACCAAGGCTCAGCGCCGAACCGGTCGCCCGCCGTTGACGCCTTTCGGACCATCATGCGCAATTCGCCGTATTCACGCATCAAAGCCGATAGGCGCTACTTTTTGGCCAGAGCTTTGCGCTCGCGCGACTAAGCCTTTTCTCATCGCCCAAGGTTTCCGCCACTTTCAACGTCTCGCCGACCTGGAAGACTGAAGCATAGCGAAACATCCAATCGGGCCTGTTGTCGCGGAATGGTTCCAGCCCGCAGTATTCCAGCGGCCAGATCTTTCTCATCGAAGGGTCACCTTCGTGGATCTCCCTCATCAGATCCGTGACCGGTTTCCAGCCCATTGCGCGTGCGACCTTTGCCCGCACATCCAAGTCGATTCCAGATACAAAGAGGTATCCGCCCGGCCTGACCAGTCGCGCTACGTTACGTAGGCATCTTTCCGCAGCCATCGGCTTCATATGGAAGAGAAACCGGTTTGCCACTACGATGTCCTGATAGCCCAGAACACCGATGAGTTCCGGATCGCCCGCATCCCGATGGAGCCAGCTGATTCCCTCTTTGAGCCATGGCCTGACCCTCGCAACGTCGTCTTCCACCTCACACATGGCCGCCATTTCCTCATGAGTCAGGCGCTCGAAAATCGGCACTCTTCCTTGGTCCCTGCTGGTGGTCCCGGTCACATCGCTACGGCGCGAATAGACTCCTCTCTTGGCAAATTCCAGACTTACCCGGGAAATGTCGATTGCGCGGATGGTGAGTCTCAAGTCCGGACGTGCCGAACGGATTGTCCACAAAATAGAATAAACCTCGGCACCGTTGCTGCAGCCTAAGACCGAGATGTCCAAGCTGGAGCCAGGGGCGTCCCGGTCCAGAAGACGGCGCATCAATTCCAGCTCTGCCTTGTTTCGCATAAAAAACGTGTCGGAGTTTTGTGCGCGCTTAGCAAAGCGGCGGACCAGGGCATGCACAAGCCGGCCGTAAGCCTGGCCCGGCAAAGAAAAGCGTAAGGACGCCGGCAGAGTGACCCAAATCCAGTTAATTGAAGTTCGAACGGCCCTTCGAAAAATCTTTGAGTTCGCCCAACTATCAATCATTTGAATTCTGCTTTCTGCCATGGGGAAGCACGATCTCCCGCGTGACGAAGTTAACTCGTCATGCGATTGCCAGGCGGGCATAGCGAGTTGTCTGAACCTGCGTGTGGCCTAGTAGGAGCTTTCCGATCATTGGCAGGCTCTGCCGCGGCCACGGCAGTCGAAGCCCGCGCGGGATTTCTGTAGCGGCAATCCCTTTCGAGCTGAACGGCTCCGCGACCCGCACCGGTCTGGATTTCATTGCGACCGGCGGCGGCACGATCGACGTCAGCGATATGGAAAACGGACGAATGCCCGCATCGTTCCAGAGGTTTCCGGCGCCCGGCGCAGACGCCGGGAGACCCAAGGGTTCCTAGCGCGGCCCTGGCATCTTGGTTTCAAAGATGACGGTCTGATCAAACGTTGAAGAGCGCCAATCCTTGTATTCGATCCATTTCGACTGCACGCGCGCGCAGTCGAGACAGATTACTAGGCATGGCGTGAACGCATTTTGCCTGTCGAATGCCGCGGTTAGGTTCATTACGTTGAGGTAGCGAAAGGATTTAGCCGGAGCACCCCCTGCCATAGCCAGGAGCGGATACACGTAAAATGACGGCGGGTCAAGAAGGAACGTCGCGTCAGGAACATCGGCAAAGGCGTCGATGCCGATTCTGTCGCATTTCGACTTCCTAACTTCGGTTGCGGCGGCGATATAAGCTTGTTTGATTCCCTGTTGTTGGTCCGACAGATACATCTCGTTGCGTGTCATGCCGAATACGGAGCCGTTCTGCCCCGGTATCAACGATCGGATCCGGTTAGCGAGGGCATAGGGACTAGAGCAAACCAGGAGCGCAAATCCAATTGCTGCCATCGCTCGTCTTGACAAGCAATTGCCGAACGCGATCGCAACGACCGGCGCCATGAGCACGAAGACGACCAATTGAATTCGGCTCCCCCAAAAATTCCAACGCAGTATGGCGCTAAAAAGCACGAAGGCGGCGACAACGCCCAGCGTGTACGCCGACAGGCCCTTCGGTTGCTTCCTATGTAAAGCGAGAAGGCCAAGCGCGACGAAAATTAAAACCAGATGCCACGGATTTCCTGCAAAGACCTCGTAGCGCATATCATGAACCAATCCAAAACCATGAACAAATCCAATATTAAGACCTTGCCAGACCATGCGGGGGTCATTCGGATCCTCGCCTGTCCAGCGGATCAAGCTCGTAACCGCGCTGAACGTAGCCTGATTGAGCGACTCGAAGGGAGTTCCCAAATGCAGAGAGATATTGCGGATGATGTTCGCGACTGTTCCGGCGACGGAAAAATGTTCGTTCGTCAAGCGCAGACGCGGCCCTCCGTCCGGGAAAGGCAAGCCGAGCGGAGAACCGGTAAGACGATAGCTCCGCAGGTACTGCGGTATGTTTATGGCAAGGGGGACGAGCGCCGCAACCGGTAGGCGCATAACCAGGAGTAGGCGGGTAGCCGGGGTTCCGATCCACCAGCAACCGAGTAACACGAACGGCAAAAAGACATATGCAGTTCCCTTCGTCAGCGCAGCTAGGCCAGCCGCCGCGCTGAAGCCGAACAGATCCAGCCAACTTGGCTGCGCATTCCAACGCAGGACAAAATAGGCCGCGGTTGTCATCCAGAACGTGGCGACGTAGGTGTTCATGGCGCCGGAAGCCTCGAGGACGCCCTCGGGTATCGTGGCAGAAATGATTGCCGCGATGATTTGGATGAACCGGCTTGCGCCAAACGTGGCTGTAATCGACGACACCGCAACCGTTGTGCCAACGAAGCTCGCGAATTCCACAAGGTTGACCAACCGGTCGCCGCCCCACAAGAGATAGAGGTGCAACATCGCGAACTCGGCCCAGGTCGCGAACAAAACCTGGGAATAGTTAGCGGTCGGAAAAATTCGAACGCTACGATTGGTCACCCACAGCACGACCCTCGGCAGGTGGTACGACATCGCGTCATAAGTATTGGGCGGGGCGAGGAGCGCGGTCAGGCCGATGATGCCAATCAGAAGTCCAAGGCCGCAAAGAAGGACTTTTTCAGAGCCCTCCAAAGGAGGCGCTAACTGGCGAGGCTCTCGTTTGCCACGGACCCGCCATGTCAGCCAGCAACACGCCAATCCAAATACAGCCCATCCGGCGGCAAGACCGGTTGCCGTCAGAAAATAGAAATAGCTAAGCGCCTCTGTGAGCAAAGTCAGGAATACGCCGCACACGATCGCGGCAAGCAGCAACGTGTAGCGCCTGTCGCGGCCGGCCCGCTCGGCTAAGGCAAGAGCGGCGATGAACGCCGCAAGAGGCAGCGTGACTAACACCAGCCAGCATTTCCCAAATAGTTTGAATTCCAAGGGTCAGCCTGGACAATTTCCATCCTCGACGCAACAATGATTTGGAAACGGCCATTTGGCAGAGATAATTGAGCTGTTCTGAGAATTCGATTTTGCCGGGTTGAGCTGGGCCGCGCCCGGATTTCTGGCAAATCGATGTAAACGCCGGAGCAATAGCCCCTCCGTGAAGCTTGACGGCAGGTTGCCGTCGAAGCCGCCCTCGCATCGAGTTCGCTATGCCCGCCCGGGATGTTTCCGCTCCAATCTCAGATTTCAAACAGGCCTTTCGCGTGCCCGCGCAAGGGCCGCTTCGGCGACAATGGTCCGCTGCGCTCGGCATTCCATCCTTATGAAAATTGAACCTGCCCGGCGGCCGATTTTCGAAGCGTCCGTTTGCGATTAAAATGGTTTGAACACGACGAGAATCACGATCGCGGCCATGAGAACCGTCGAAGACTCATTGATGATCCGGAAAAAACGAGAGCCGTGCTGGCTTGTCTCTTCCGCCAAATCCTTCCGGAGTTTTGCAAAATATCCATGCAGCGCGCTGAGGACGATCACCAGGGCGAATTTTGCGTGAAACCAGCCCGCATGCAAAAAACTAGCCTGAACCGCGAGCGTAAGGCCAGTTATCCAGGTCACAAGTAACGCGGGCAGCATGATCGCACGCATGAGCCTGCGTTCCATCACCACGAAGGTCCGCGCTTGCGGGGAGTGTCGCGGCGCTTCGGCGTGATAGACGAAAAGTCGCGGCAGATAGAGCATTCCCGCCATCCAGGAGATCACGGCCAGGATGTGCAGGACCTTAATCCAGAGATAGATATTGCTCACTTAGCGAACCCCCCGCGAAGGAAATCGAGCATAAGCTCGATATGTCGAATGGGCGTGTGCGGCAAGACGCCATGGCCGAGGTTGAAAATATGCGGCCGTCCCCGGAAGGCCGAAAGGATATGGCGCACCCCGGTCTCAAGCGCAGGGCCGCCGGCCGCGAGCGCCAAGGGATCGAGATTGCCTTGCAACACCACGCCGCGATCGAAAGTTTCCGCGGCCCATCGTGAACCGGTGGAACTGTCAAGCCCAAGCGCGGTGACGCCGGTACGTGCCGCGAATTCCACTAGATGGTGGCCCACCCCTTTCGCAAAACCGATCACGCGGGCTTCTTTGTGGCGCAGCCGGAGCCCGGCGACGATTGCCTCGACCGGCATTAGACACCATCGCTCAAACTCGTTGACGGGCAGAACGCCCGCCCAGGTATCGAAGATTTGCACGGCCTCGACACCAGCTTCGATCTGCCAGGCGAGATAGTCGATCGACGCTTGGACCAGCCGGTCGATGAGACTTTGAAACAGATCGCGCTGGCGATAAGCAAACAGACGGGCCGGTGCCTGATCGGGCGTGCTTTTGCCGGCGATCATATAGCATGCAAGCGTCCATGGCGCGCCGCAAAAGCCAATCAATGCGGTTTCGGGGGGAAGGCTCGTTTTGACCCGCTCGATGGTCTCGAAAACCGGGCTCAACCGGCCGCAATCTATCCGCCCGTTCAGCTTGGCGACATCCTCCGCCGTCGAAATGGGATCAAGTTTCGGTCCTTGATCCGGTTCGAAAGCAACCCTTTGGCCAAGTGCATCGGGAATAACCAGGATGTCGCTGAACAGAATGGCGGCATCGAACCCAAAGCGCCTTACCGGTTGCAGGGTTGCTTCCGCTGCAAGCGCCGGGGTGTAACAAAAATCGAGAAAAGATGCAGCCCTGGCGCGAAGCGCCCGATATTCCGGCAGATAGCGCCCGGCTTGCCGCATCAACCAGACAGGAGGTGGAAAACATGCCTCGCCGCCCATGACTTTGAGGAACGGTTTTGTCTGGAACCGCGGTTTGCCTTCCAAATCCAAAATCTCCTAAAAATCTAAGAATCTTCCTTTAAGATGTTGTCTTTGTCTGATTGGGAGTGGCAGAAGGCTTATACGCCGGTTCGCACAAGCCGACACCGGTTTTGCTCTTATCTGCTCTATCAACAGGCCGGTCCGGATGATTGGGGCTCTAAGTTTTCGTTAATCATTTGAATTGGATGCAAAGGGATCCAGTTTTCTAACCCATAGGTTTTGATGCTGTCCCAAAAATTCACAGGGGTGAGCGTCTCATTGTTCAGCCTTCGATGGGGGTGGATGAATCTCGTTGTTTTGTCCAATATAATAGTTGCGAGGCGACGGCGGCGCCAGTTATCCCCCTTTCTCCCCGGCATTCCCTTGAATTTGGGGAAACCATGGCGAGGCATGAAAACTCTTGGGGCGTCACTATTTCCATTTGCATCTGATTTCCGACGCGACGGGCGAAACCCTGATTGCCGTAAGCCGCGCCGTCGCGGCGCAATACGAGGGAGTGTCGTCGATCGAGCATGTTTATCCGCTCGTGCGCAGCAAGGGGCAGCTCGACAAGGCGATCGCCGAAATCGAGGCGGCGCCCGGGATCGTTTTGTTCACCCTGGTCGATCAGGATTTGGCCGCGCATCTCGAGGCGGCCTGCAAAGAGTCGAGCGTGCCCTGTCTTTCGGTTTTGCAGCCAATCATGAACCTGTTTCAATCCTACATCGGAACAGCTTCAAAGCCTCGCCCCGGCGCCCAACACATGCTCAACGCGGAATATTTCAAACGCATCGAAGCCCTGAACTTCACGATGATGCACGACGACGGGCAGCAAAGCGAAAATTTCGAGGCGGCCGATGTGGTTCTTCTCGGGGTGAGCCGAACGTCGAAGACGCCGACGAGCATCTATCTTGCCAATCGAGGGGTCAAAACTGCGAACATTCCCTTGGTGCCGGATGTCCCCTTGCCGGAGCCGGTTTTGGCCTTGCGCAATCCTCTCGTCGTCGGGCTCTTGGCTTCGGTGGAGCGCATCGTCCAGATTCGCGAGAACCGTCTTATCGCATTGAACGCAAACCCCGATTCGCCTTATGTGGACCGCCTCCTGGTCGCAGGCGAACTCGCGCGGGCACGCAAGCTTTGCGCCGAGCATGGCTGGCCGGCAATCGATGTGACGCATCGCTCGATCGAGGAAACTGCGGCGGCGGTCCTCGATCTCTACAAGATTCACCAGTTGAAATTCATAGCCTCGTCATGACAGGGTTTTGGCGCGGCACGGCGCCGCTTGTTCTCGCCTCGCAAAGCCTCGCTCGCCAGGGCCTTCTTAGCGCCGCCGCGATACATTTCGAGATTTGCGCCGCCGCGATCGATGAACGCGGGATCGAAGCGCCGCTCGTCGCGTCCGGTGCCAACGCCGCCGACGTCGCTCTTCATCTTTCCCGGGCCAAGGCCTTGCCGGTCAGCGGGGAAAAGCCGGGCCGGCTCGTTATCGGCGCGGATCAGACGCTCTGTCTCGAAGGCCGCCTCTTTGGCAAACCGGCCAGCCGCGCGGCGGCGATGGCGCAACTCGAAGCCTTGTCCGGCCGCACCCATGAACTTTATTCAGGCTGCTGCGTCGCGCGCGAAAATACCCTTCTTTTCGAAACGGTTGGCGTCGCACGACTAAGCTGCCGAC
>JRHI01003133.1_pt1 | contig 10219 bp, 8 predicted proteins | sample 215371 | NCBI WGS metagenome assembly JRHI01 (sample SAMN02929681, study PRJNA255918) | sediment metagenome | biome: cave system; feature: Ice Cave; material: Sediment; isolation source: sediment from deep within a dark volcanic ice cave with no known source of... ... | reverse complement strand
ATGACCCCGGTCACGCCCGAGGAGCTGGCCGACGAACGGGTCGACCTGCGAGATCTCGCGGCCCGCGGCTGAGTTCAGCACTGGCGGGGAATCAAGGCCTCCGCCGGTACACTGACAACCAGCATGCGAGGAGAGGGCGTGCCCACCTCTAGCACGCTCGAGGCGGCATACGCCAACGACCTGGATCCAGCCGATCTCGAGCGCGCCACCTTGCGCTTTCACCAGATGCTGGCGATGGGCAGGCTCCAGGAAGCCTACCGATGGTTCCGAGTCGAGCTCGACGTCCGCACCCAGTACGGTCTCAAGGCCAGTCAGTTGCGGATCCCGCTGCTGGAGAGTTTCTTCCCCGCCGATGCGGTGGAGCCCCGGCTGGACAAGCTGCCCGACCGGATGTACTGCGTGGAACAGTTGGGGCTGGCCCGGCAGCGCACCGGTCAGCCGGGTCGGGCGCTGGAATACCACGAAGCGCACCTCCGGGGGGCGGCTGCCAGCGGCGATCGCCGCGGCCTCGCCCATGCCCTGCTCCACCGCTCACGGGCGCTCGCCGCGATCGGCCGGCTACGGGAGGCGGAAGCCTCAGCGCTGGAGGCGCTACCCAGGTTCCGCCAGCTTCTGGACCACCCCCAGGTGGCGGAATCGCTGCGGTGGATCGGAACCCTCCGGAACCTGCGCGGAGCCGGTCACCTGGCCCGGCCCGCGCTCCTCCGCGCTATGGAGATGGCGCAGGCCGGCCCGCCCCGCCCGCTGGGTATCGAGCAGGCGGCGGTCTGGACCTTCGTCGCCCACTGCGCCCTGGGCGTCGGCGATGCCAACCAAGCCTTCCGGCTCGCCTCTCAGGCCTGGGAGGTGGGCTCGGCGGTGGTCGAGAACCGCCCCCTCGACCCTTTCGGCGCTTTGAGCACGGTGATCGCGGCGGCCCGGATTCGGGGGCTGGCCCTGATCCAGCTCGGCCTTCCGGATTCCGGAGGAGTGTGGCTGCGCACCGCGGCGGAGATGGCGGCCGCGCTCGAATCGATCGACGAGGTGATCACCTGCCGGCTGGCGGAGGCGCGGGTCGAACTGGGCATGGGCAACCTCGACGGAGCCCGGCGCCTGCTGGAGGAGTGCCTGCCCGCGATCGAGCGCGGCCCCTACCGACTGCACCTGGCCGACGCCCACAACCTTGCCAGCGCGATCGCGGCGAAGGCGGGCGACGAAGCCGCCTCGGCGGTGGTCGCCGGTCGGGGGTTGCGAGCGGCATGGTGCGACGGCCGGCCCTTCGCGTATCGAGCCGGGGTGATCGAAGCCGAAACCCGGCTCAAAGAGCTGGGCCTGGCCGCACCCGCCATGGACCCCTACGACCCTACCCGGTACCCTCCGATGCCCGAGGTCGAGATCCTGGCGGCGGACTCCTGAAGCCGCCTTCTACCCTGCCCGACCGGAATTCGCCCGGGCACGGCGTCGGGCTCGGTCCCGGCCTAAGATCCTTGCTGTGACCAACCGCCGGGGCTGGTCCGAGGAGACCGGCGAGATCCAGCGCGACCGCCCGTGGTCGAGCCGGGTTCAGCCCTGGCTGATGGGACTGATCCTCTTGACCTCCGCGTCGATGCTGGCGGTCAGCCTGGGGCTGCCCCAGGCGATCGAGCACCTGATCCCGCAGCGGCGGGGGCCTTCGCCACCTCCGCCGATGGCGGGGATCGCCGACGCCGCCTTCGTGGACGAGTTCCATGGCTGGGTGGCGATCAACCTCGCCGACAAGGACGCGGCGATGGGCAACTCGCGCAGCCGGTCGGGAGCGGCCTTGATGGGCACCTCCGACGGGGGCCGGACCTGGCGGTCGCTGCACCAGTTCGAGCGGCGGATCCTGGAACTGCGGCTGTTCTCTCCGAGCGCCGGCCTGGTCAGCCTGGAGCCAACCGAAAGTGCCGTTCAGGCGGCCGCTGGCGCCCCGGAAGTCTGGGCCACCCGGGACGGGGGGGCAAGCTTCACCAGGATCTCGATCACCCAGCCCGGTCTGACCGTGACCTGGTTCGCGACCCAGGATCTGGGCTGGGCGCTGATCCGCGAGGGCCCGCTCACGGGTTCGGTCGCGGCCGCGGCCGGAGCTGCCCCACCCGAAGCCCGGTTTTCGATCTGGCGAACGGTCACCGGAGGCGACCAGTGGCGCCGGACCGGCGGGCTGCCGGCCCTCCCCGGAACCGGTGACGCGGCGGCTGCCCACCAGCTGCTCTGGGTTGCGCACCACCTGCTCTGGACCGGCGAGGTGATTTTCGACTCGGTCACCCTATCCGCTCCTGGCCGGCCCCAGGCCGATGCTCGCGACGCTTCGGCCACCCGATTGTTCGCGAGCGGCGACGGCGGCGCCTCCTGGCAGCAGGTGACGCTGCCCAAAGCCGTCACCGGCACCGGTTTCGACTACCTCAGGGCGGCCGCGGCCCGAGCCATCCGGGGCCGGATCTACCTCGTGCTGCTCAGCGACCCCGAGCCCCGGTTCGCCCAGGCCCTACTGACCTGGTCCGACGACGCCGGCCGCGACTGGGCACCGGCCGAGCTGATGCCGCCGCGGTCAGAGACCGCCTGGTCATTCGAGATCAGCGACCGCGGCACGATCTGGGTCAGCCACTCCGACGGCAGCATCGACGTGCGCCAGGCGGGCGCGGATTGGGTGGGAACCGTACCGCCGTACCGCTACAGTGGCGACCACCTGGCGGGGATCGTGCCCTTCGGACTCCAGGGGGCGGTGGTGCTGGCCTCGCTGGTCGATGCCGAGCGGCCCCGCCCGCCGCTCTTCTTCGAGCCCCCGGGGGCGAGTCCGAGTAGCCAGCCCAGGTCCACCGGGCGGGGCACCGAGCTGTTCCTGACCCTGGATGCCGGACGCTCCTGGATCGACGCGGGTCGTGGACTGCGCGGCGTCTGATCGCGCGCTGGCGATCTGCCGGCGCCGGAGGCACCTTCATCATCCTCGCACCCCGACCGGGGATCAGGCTGGGAACTCGGGCCTCGGCTGACTCGGCTCGGATCCGCTCGGCGGCCGCCGCCGATCATAGCTCCAGAAGGTGGGCAGGAGCAGCGCGCAGACCAGGCCCAGCACCGCGCTGGCCAGGCCTCCGGATACGGCAGAGATGCGCACGTTACTGGCCGCCGCCACCACCCCGGATTCGATGTCGCCGAGCAGCGGGCCGGTGGAGTAACTGAGTAGCTCGATTGCCGCCAACCGGCCGCGCAGGTGATCAGGAATCGTCTGGTTCCAGATCACCTGACGGAAGATCCCGCTGATCGCGTCAGCGCCCCCAGCCAGGGCCATCATCAGCATCGCCACCGGCAGGCTCGACGCCAGCCCGAACCCGGTTACCGCAAGGCCCCAGGCGGTGGCGGCGAGGATGACCGCGGCCCCCTGCCGGTTGACTCGCGAGGTCCAGCCGGAGGTGGCGCCCGCGACCATCGACCCCAGCGCCGGGGCCGAATAGAGTAGCCCGAGGGTTGACACGCCGCCGCCCAGCAATCCGGCGAACGCGGGCATCAGCGCAAAGGGCATGCCAAAGGCCATGGCGATGATATCCACCAGGTAGGTGCCGATCAACTCGGGCCGGCCCCGGGCGTAACGGAGACCCTCGACGATCCGGCGCAGGCTCGGGGGCTCGGCGCCCTCCGGCGGGGGCATCTGACGCATAAGCGCTAAACCGAGCAGCGAGCCGAGGAAGGTGAGCACGTCGACCAGGTAAGCCACCGGCAGCCCCAGGCCGGCGATCAGGATTCCCGCCGCCGCCGGCCCCAAAACCTTGCCCAGCGTGCCCTGAAGATTGGAAAGGGCACCGGCGGCGGCGAGCTCGCTCTGGTCCACCAGGCGGGGCAGCATGGCATCCAGGGCGGGTCGCTGGACCGCCTCGAAGGCGGCGGCGGCGGCGGCCAGCGCGAAGATCGCCCAGAGCTGCGGCCGAGGCAGCCAGGCGTTGACCGCGAAGAGCCCGCTGATGATGGTGAGACCGGCCTCTGAGCGCAGCACCAGGCGCCGGCGGTCAGCGGCGTCGGCGAGCGCCCCTCCCCAGAGCGCGAACCCGAGCAGCGGCACCAGTTCGGCGGCTCCGACCAGGCCCACGATCAGCGACGAACGGGTGAGCTGGTAGGTCTGGAAGGGTATCGCCACGAACGTGATCATCGAGCCGAATCTGGTCACCGCCCGGCCCAGGAAGAGCAGGCGGAAGTCGCGATGGCGTCGGAGCGGAGCGAGGTCGACGGTCGCCAGGGACCAGAAGGACATCGAACCCAGATGTTAGCCGCCACCCCGCCGGCCGGTACCATGGGCTGGTCATGCTGCCCACCTTCGAGTACGTGCTCGTGGCCCAGACCGGTCACGTCGCCACCATTACCCTCAACCGCCCCGAGCAGCGGAATCCGCTCTCCAGCGGCATGCTCCGCGACCTGGTCGATGCCTTCACCTGGGCCCGTGGCGAGGACTCGGTCAGAGTGGTGGTGCTCACCGGCGCTGGGGATCGAGCCTTTTGCGCCGGTGCCGACCTGAGCTCGTTCGCGTCCGAGCAATCCGAACTGGAACGGCACCACCAGCGCCACCGATTCGTCGAACTCTTCCTGCTCCTGCAGGACCTCGGCAAGCCGGTGATCGGCCGCATCAACGGCCACGCCCTGGCCGGAGGTTTCGGCCTCGCCTGCGCCTGCGATCTGCTGGTGGCGACCGACACCGCCACTTTCGGGGCGCCCGAGATCAAAGTCGGGGTCTGGCCGATGATGATCCAGGCCGTACTGGCCCGCAACCTCCCGCGTAAGGTGCTACTGGAGATGATTCTGCTCGGCGACCGCTGGACCGCGGAAAGCCTGCGCGCTCTGGGCCTGGTCAATCGGGTGGTCCCTTCGAGCAAGCTGGACGCCACCGTGGCCGAACTGGCCGGCGCTCTCGCCCGCAGTTCACCCGCCGTGATGCGGCTGGGCCGCGACTCCTTCTACCGCCAGCAGGACATGGAGTTCCGGGCCGCACTCGAGCACCTGCAGGCTCAGCTCACCCTGGTCACCCTGACCGAGGACGCCAAAGAAGGGACCCGGGCCTTCCTGGAGAAGCGCGAGCCCGAGTTCACCGGCAGATAAGATGAGCGATCCGGTTGAGGAGCTGCGGGAAGACCTGAGGTCGCGGCGCGAAATCGCCGCCGCCGGCGGCACTCGCTACCTGGCGAAGCTACGGGAGCAGAACAAGCTGACGGTCCGGGAGCGCCTGGCGCTGCTGCTCGACGCCGACTCGCTGGCGGAGGACGGCCTCCTCGCCAACTGCCTGGCCAGTGATCTTCCCGGTGACGGGGTAGTCACCGGCCTGGGCCGGATCGGCGGGCGGCCGGTGGCGGTGATGGCCAACGACCCCACCGTGAAGGCCGGCTCCTGGGGAGCCCGGACCGTGGAGAAGATCATCCGAATTCAGGAGACGGCGCTCCGGACCCGGGTGCCGTTGCTCTACCTGGTCGACTCGGCCGGGGCGCGCATCACCGACCAGATCGAGATGTTCCCAGGCCGCCGGCACGCCGGCCGGATCTTCTTCAACCAGGTCCAGCTGTCCGGCCTGGTGCCGCAGATCTGCCTCCTGTTCGGACCCTCGGCGGCCGGCGGCGCCTACATCCCGGCCTTCTGCGACGCCGTCATCATGGTCGAAGGCAACGCCTCGATGTACCTCGGCTCACCCCGCATGGTCGAGGTGGTGGTGGGGGAAAAGGTGAGCCTCGAAGAACTGGGCGGAGCCCGGATGCACTGCTCGGAGAGCGGCTGCGGCGACTTCCTGGTGCCGGACGACGAGGCCGCGATCGAAACCGCGAAGACATTGCTCGGCTTCTTGCCTGACAGCTGTCACCGGCTTCCCCAGGTGTCCAGCCAGGTGCTCGAGCCAGACCCGAGGCGGCCACTGGCCAGCCTGATCCCGGTCGAAGCCCAGCGCGGCTACGACATGCGCAAGGTGATCGAGGCGCTGGTCGACGGCGGTTCCTGGTTGGAGGTCAAGCGGCTCTTCGCGAAGGAGCTGCTCACCGGCTTCGCCAGGCTGGGCGGCGCGGTGGTGGGGATCGTGGCCAACCAGCCGATGCAGAAAGGAGGGGTCCTGTTCGTCGACTCCGCGGACAAGGCCGCCCGCTTCATCTGGCTCTGCGACGCGTTCAACATTCCCCTGCTCTTCCTCGCCGACGTGCCCGGGTTCATGATCGGCACCGATGTCGAGCGCAGGGGCATCATCCGGCACGGCGCCAAGATGATCACGGCGGTCTCCGAGGCCACCGTTCCCAAGATCAGCGTGATCGTGCGCAAGGCTTACGGAGCCGGGCTCTACGCGATGGCCGGTCCAGCCTATGGAACCGACTGCGTGATCGCCCTTCCTACCGCATCGATCGCCGTGATGGGACCGGAGCCGGCGGTCAACGCCGTCTTCTTCAACCAGCTCGCGGGCCTGAGCCCCGAAGCCGCCGCCGCCCGCCGCCGGGAGCTCGAAGACGAGTACCGCAAGGACATCGACCTTTACAAGCTGGCCGCCAACCTGCACGTCGACGACGTGGTCGACCCGGCCGAGCTGCGGCACGACCTGATCAAGCGCTTCGACTTCTACCGGGCCGGGTACCCGCCGCCGGCAAAGCGGAAAAAGCACGGGGTACCTCCAGTTTGATAACCCCGCGGGATCGTCACCGCCGGCTCCCGCGGGTCGCAGTTTGATAACCCCGCGGGATCGTCACCGCCGGCTCCCGCGGATTCTGGAGTAGCCAGCCGGACCGGGTTAAGTGTTCAATAAGGCGAACGCGCCTGACCGCGACCGGTGCCGGCACCGGATCGGAGAAGCAGGGTTGGCTGGCGCGGGGTGAGGATGAGATGGGTGCTTTCAGAGGCGCCATGGGGGGCGTCGGCGCGGCCAGAGGGCCGGTTCTTGCGCTGATCTGGACGGTTGCCCTGGTGGCGGGTTGGCCCGCCAATCTGGCCGGTGCCGCCGCCACCAGGCTGAACCCGATCGCGGCCGAAAACCAGCAGCCCGGCAGTGACGGCTGGAACCTGGGAGCGCTGGTGTCGGACGACGTCGGCAACCAGGTGAAAGGCTACGCCTCGGACTCCAGCGTGGCGCCCGGCGGCACCCTGGACTTTCACGTGACCGTCAACCCGCCCCAGACCTTCTCGATCGAGTTCTACCGGATCGGCTATTACCAGGGACACGGCGGGCGCTTGATGCTCGCCACCGGCCCCATCTCCGGCACCAGCCAGCCGCCGTGCGGAATCGACTCCGCAACGGGCATGGTCGCCTGCGACTGGACGGTTGCCTACTCGCTCCAGGTGCCCAGCACTGGTTGGATCTCGGGCGTATTCGTGGCGAAGCTGATCAACGCCGATGGCTACCAGAACTACGTACCTTTCGTGCTCCGGGACGACCGCGTGGCCGATCTCCGCTACCAGCTTGCCGTGACCAGCTACCAGGCCTACAACAACTATCCCAACCGGAGCTTCGGAAAAGTCTCTACGAGTACAACAGCGCCGGTGGCAGCACGGTGGCCGGCACTCCTCGGGCGGTGAAGGTGAGCTTCGACCGGCCCTATGCGAATGGCGGCTCCGGCCTGCTCTTCGAATGGGAACACGCCTTCATCCGCTGGGCGGAGTCCCGCAGCTACGACCTCACCTACGTGACCGATATCGACGTCCACGAAGCAGGCGGACTTTTGCTCTCCGATCGAGCGGCGATCGACTCCGGCCACGACGAGTACTGGTCGAAGGAAATGTTCGACGCGTGGCAGGCAGCCCGGGATGCCGGGGTCAGCCTCGGCTTCTTCGGCGCCAACGAGGCCTACTGGCAGATTCGTTTCGAACCAGACGCGCGGGGCCGGCCCGACCGGGTGATGGTCTGCTACAAGTCGAGCGCCATCGACCCCGTCCAGGGTCCGACCACGACCGTCAACTTCCGCAGTGGACCGGTCAACCGGCCTGAACAGCAACTGGTCGGAATGATGTTCGACGACCTGGTCGGTTATGGGGCCAACGTACCTTACGTGGTCACCGGCTCCAACTCGTGGGTCTACGCGGGCACCGGCCTCGCCGACGGCGACTCGATCCCCGGCCTGGTCGGCTACGAGATGGATCGCTCGTTCAGCGAGTACCCGGCGCCCGCCTCGCTGAACGGCACCTATACGATCCTCTCCCACTCCCCATACGTGTCGATTGGGGGCACTTCCACCTATGCCGAGTCGGCTGTGTACCAGGCCCCGAGCGCGGCCTGGGTATTCGCGGCCGGCACCATCAGCTGGCCTGGCGGCCTTGATTCCAACGTGGCGGGCACCACCCCCGATCCCCGAATTCAGCGGATCACCAGCAATGTGCTCGACCGATTCGTGGCCGGGCCGGGGCCCGCTTCTGGCCCCCCGAGCTCGCCCCTTTTGCCACAGGCGGCGCCCGCTTTGGGCCAGGTCGACGTGAGCTGGTCGGCGCCCGCCACCGACGGCGGCAGCCCGATCACGCGCTACACGGCCACCGTTCGGCCGGGCGACGGCACCTGCTCCAGCCCGCCCCCCTACCTCCTGCACCATCGGCGGCCTGACTCCAGGCACCGTCTACACCGTCAGCGTGACCGCCACCAACGCATTCGGCGACGGGCCGGCCTCGGTGGGAGTCACCTTCACCACCTTGACTGATGGCGAGTTCCAGCCGGTCGATCCGATCCGGGTGCTCGACACCCGCACCGGCCCCGGCGGGGGTGCCCCGCTTGGCCCCGGCCAGATAATCGATCTCGTTCTCCGTGGCCCCGACGGGCTGCCCCTGACCGGGGCCACCGCGGCCACCTTGAACGTCACCGTCACCGCCCCCACCTCGGCCGGATACCTCACCATCTGGCCAGCGGGCACGCCGATGCCAACCACATCCAATCTCAACTTCCAGCCCGGCGACACGGTCGCCAACCTGGTCACCGTCGCCCTCGGGGAGGGCGGCGTGGTGTCGATCTTCAACTATGCCGGCACAACCCATGTGGTCGCCGACTTCGAAGGTTATTTCGTGTCCGGCTCCGCCGCCGCCGCCGACCGCTTCCACCCGGTGACACCGATCCGGCTGCTGGACACCCGGGCCGACCGCACCCGGCTGGGCGGGGGCGGCATCCGCAGGCTGGCGGTCGCGACCGTGGGCGGACTGCCAGCCGGGGCCGAAGCGGCCGTCCTGAACGTCACCGTAGACCGCACCACCGCTTCCGGATACCTGTCGGTATGGCCTGGGGGCAGCCCGCAGAAGGTGGTGTCGAGCTTGAACTGGCGGTCGGGCCAGGTGGTTGCCAATCAGGTGACCGTGCGGCTCGGTGGTCCCGGAGGTGAGATCGTCATCTTCAATTTCGCCGGGAGTGCCGACGTGATCATCGACCTCGCCGGGTGGTACGCCCCTCGAAGCGTTCCCGGCGGGCTCGGTTACCATCCCCTGCGCCCGGCCCGGGTGCTCGACACCCGGGGCGGGGAACCCGGCCGGGTCGCCCCCGGGGCGGTCGTCGAACTCGACCTTGCTGGGCCCGGGCGACCGCTGGCGGGCACCCACGCGCGCGCCGTGAATCTCAATCTGACCGTCGACCGAGCTGGAGCCCCCGGTTTCCTGACCCTGTGGCCTCCCGACCAGGCTCGACCGGTCGCGTCCAACCTCAACTGGGTGGCGGGAGCGGCCTCGGCCAACCTTGGCACGTCCGGGCTCAGCGCCACCGGCGTCGCCGGGATCTACAGCTATGGAGGTCCGGTAGCGGTCATCGCCGATCTCCAGGGCTACTACTGGTAAGCGGCCGGGCCGGCCTCCGGCCCGGCTCGAGACCTTCTCCCGTCTCCTGCCCTCAGAGCCCGTTACCCGGTCCGAAGCCAGCGCCTGGAAGGATATGGGCGGGACCAGCGGAGCCAGCCGGCCCGGCTGACCATGGCCGGACCCGGCCGGTTTGGCGAGCCGGGGCATCCCTCCTGTTTCGGCGGCGGGCGGCGGTGCGGCGCCTGGCCCGCCCACCCGCTCGCCGCTTGCCAGATCCGAGCCGGCAACTTAGGTCAGGCCGAACCGCGCCGCCGCGCTGAGAACCCGGCCAGGCTCTCCCGGTCAACCTGGTAGACGATGTTGCGACGGTGGGTCCGGAAGCCGAGGCGGTGGTTGATCGCCAGCATCGGGGCGTTGCTGCCGGCATTGTCGGTGAGCACCCATCTGACCTCGGGCCGGCTGGCCCTCAGGCCCAGAAGCATCCCGGCCTTCAAACGCCGGCCCAGCCCCCGGCCGCGGCTGC
>JRHI01003132.1_pt1 | contig 10224 bp, 9 predicted proteins | sample 215371 | NCBI WGS metagenome assembly JRHI01 (sample SAMN02929681, study PRJNA255918) | sediment metagenome | biome: cave system; feature: Ice Cave; material: Sediment; isolation source: sediment from deep within a dark volcanic ice cave with no known source of... ... | reverse complement strand
CGTGACGAGGGTGACGAACAAAAGATAGGGAAAGGTGATCCGCGTCAGCGTGACGGCGAGCGCGAATTTTTGCGGATCCGCGCGGAAGCCCGGCGCGAGAACGTCGATAAGATAGGGGGTGAAGGCGAAGGCAAGCGCGACAATGAGTATCTGGGAAGCGAGCAGGCCCAGAAAAATCTGGCCGGAAAACAGCCGCGCGCGGGCGGGACCTTCAGTTTGAAGGACGCGAGCATAGCTCGGAACGTAGGCGGAATTGAAAGCACCTTCGCCGAAAATAGTGCGAAAATGATTGGGCAGGCGCTGGGCCACGAAGAAAGCGTCGGCGAGGAATCCGGCGCCGAGCACGGCGCCTAGCACGATATCGCGCACGAACCCGGCGCCGCGCGAGAGCAAGGTCAAGCCGCCGACGGAAATTAGGCTTTTGTACATGGATGTTTTCGAGTTACTCCGAACGCGGCCGGGCTAGGGAGTCGTCTGCGACGGGCGAGCCGACGCCCACGCGCTCTTCGATTAGATAGAGCGGCCGCCGTTTAACTTCGGCGAAGATGCGGCCAACGTATTCGCCGATGATGCCAAGCGACAGCAACTGAATTCCGGCAAAAAAGGAAATTGAAACAATCAACGAAGCATAGCCTGGAACATCGCCGCCGAAAATGAGGGTGCGGACCAAATAGAAACTCGCCAATGTCAGCGCCAGCAGCGATGTGGTCAATCCGATATAGCTCCAGACCTTGAGAGGCATCGTTGAAAAGGACATGAGCCCATCGAGCGCCAAATGCGTCAATTTACGATAGCTGAATTTGGTCACACCATGGACGCGCGACTCGCTATCGAACGGCACGCCGATCGATTTGAATCCGATCCAGGCATAAAGACCTTTGGAAAAGCGCGCGTGCTCGCGCATCGTGCGAAGCGCCGCGACGGCCCGCGCGTCGAGAAGCCGGAAATCCCCGGCGCCCTCCGGCAGTCGCGTCTCTCCGATCGAACCAAAGAGCTTATAAAAACGCTGCGTCAAAATCCGCCGCAAAGGGCTATATACGGTTCGATCGACGCGCTGGCCGAAGACATCCTTGTAGCCCTCGCGCCAGCGCGCGACAAAGGTCTCGATCAGCTCGGGGGGATCTTGCAAATCGGCGTCCAAGATGACTATCGCGGCCCCTCTTGCATGATCAAGGCCCGCCGCTATGGCGATCTCCTTGCCGAAATTCCGGCTCAGCGAAAGYGCGCGAATGCGAGKRTCCGTRTGATGSGCGGCGCGCAGAMATTCSAGCGTATCGTCGGTCGAGCCGTCGTCGACRAAAATGAYTTCGAACGAGGCCGCGCAACGCTCRAGKACCGGCACKAGCCGCGTCAGYAGAGCCTCWATGTTGTTRGCTTCATTATAGACCGGCGYGATCACGGAAAGCTCCGCGCCGTTCGCGCCCGCCGRCCCCRTGCCGGATGWYGTCATTTTTGGMGGCCTCATGAATCGCWACCGCGGCSATGCCGGGGTTAATGGGATTCCCGCTTAGGCTTTTGCATGGCWTTGGGCAAGATTGCTTGCWTATTTGCCTGAAGCCGGACTATCCCTCRGCGGAGCGTTCGGAYATCTKGCYGYAACGCGAGGGRTTGATCATWGTGGGYACGGCCGGRGCGTATTTTTCGTTCTGCCTCTGCGCCGATGATTATGCGCTGTCGCCTGGCGTCAGCCGCGGTATTCTGGAAGCGCTTGGCGCCGGCCGGCTGAGCGCGACAAGCGTGATGACAACGCGGCCATTCTGGCCAAAGGGCGCGCATGAGTTGCGCCAATTCAAGGCCAAGGCCGACATCGGGCTGCATCTTAACCTCACGCTTGGCAGCCCGCTTGGGGCCATGCCGGCTTTCGCGGCCACGGGACGCTTGCCGGGGATAGGCCACGTGCTTAAGGCCGCGTGGAGAAACGAGTTGCCGGAAGCCGAGATCGGCCAGGAAATCTCGCGCCAGCTTGACGGTTTTTGCGAGCATTTCGGCGCCGCTCCCGCTTTCGTGGATGGGCATCAGCATGTCCAGGTTCTGCCGCAAATACGCGCCAAATTATTCGCGTGCCTCGAAGAAAAACGATTGTCGGGCAAGGTCTGGCTGCGCGACAGCTCCGATCGTCCGTGGCGCATTCTACAGCGCGGCCTTGAAGTGCCAAAAGCGCTGGGAATCGCCTGGCTCGGGAGAGGCTTTGCAAGGGAGGCGGCGTGGCGGGGCTTCGCCACCAACGATGGATTTTCGGGATTTTCGGCCTTCGACCCGGCCCGTGATTTCGCTGCCGATTTCGCCCGCTATCTTCGCGCGCCGGGCAGGCGCCATCTCATCATGTGTCATCCGGGCTATTGCGACGCGGAACTCGTGGCGGCCGATCCGGTCGCGCGCAGCCGCGAACGCGAGCTTAGCTTTCTTCTATCCCCGGCTTTCACGGCGCTGCTGGCTCGCAAACGCGCCCGGCTGGCCCAGCTTACCAATGTCATTTGTAATGGGACCGTCGCCGCATGACGCTGCCTCGGTCCGGGGTTGGCCGCGATGAAACACGCCGATTTCGTGGCAGAAGGGTCTTGACACCCCGGCCGCCAAGAGTAAATTGAACTTATGGACGTCAATGCATGCTTAATCTGACATTGGGGGTTCGCTTAGAGTCCGTGTCGAACCTTCAACAAGAATTACCGGGTTTTCCGTGCATGAGATGGATGGATATTAAGTTTAAGGCAGAAAATATGTTATTTATCAATATCCATTATACATTAACAATATAATATCCTGGTACTATGGAGGGAGGTAAATTCCATGCGTTATTTAGGCGCTTCCGCCGCTTGCCTCGTGGCGGCCATGACGTTCTCTCTAACTCCCCACGGTCAGACAGCGCGGGCGGCTGAAGGTGAGCCAGCCGCCGGATCGCTGATTGGCACGAACTCTATCCTGCCACTCGCCGCTACAACACTTACTTTTAACATAGCAAGGTACGGCGGTACGAGTAAAACACCAACATTGCTGCAAGCGTACACCGAGTACCGTCGCCCCCCCGACTGTAGACCGAAATCGATAGGTGAATGGAACCCCCCAGCCGCTACCATTAACAAGGCAACGGAATTCTGTGATAAAAACACAACGAAACCTACAATGAAATGCGGAACAGTAACATTCGGCAAGGTAACCGGTAAATTGGGCAACGGGGATTGCCCGACACACACATATACTTTTGCGGCAATCTATTATGAGTGGACAGCTCATAACAATCAAGACGACGCTCCCGGCCCGCCCAATACCGTATCCGATTCTTTTAACGCGACGTGGTCAACTCCTGACGGAAAGTTTTCATTTCCATTTACGTTTGATATTCATGTGCCGGTGGTCCGTCCCGATCACGAAATGACCGCCTTCGCGTCCTGGTCTCCTGTCCAACCGACATACGGCAGGTGGCACCAGACACTCATCCCGCCTACCTCCTCCGATCCAACTTTTGATTTTACGGGGGAGACCGTGCAGGAATTTCCTCCTTCCGGCAGTCCGGCCACGTGTACGAAACCGGCCACGTGTCCGGACAAGTGCTGGTTTCCCGGATCAACTCGTAAGCCATTCATTATGATCACCGGCGGAACGTGGATTATAGGGCAGGTCTACACAGGGGGTTCCTCTGGCTGTGAAGGCACGCCAGCCTCGGCAGAAAAAAACACTTGGGGGTATGACTGCGTTGGCCAACACTCTAGCAATGTAACCTACTATCGTGCACAGAGCCCTACTCTTAAAAAAACGGGATCTTGTGGAACCACATTTGGGCAAGAAATGGAAATAAACGCACCTTCAGATTCAACTGGCTCATATACTCCATACGGGAAAACTAATACGGGAAACGTAAATACTCTGGGTGCTTCGGAGACCCTAACCACAGTGACATCTACACGAGCCGGTATGACGACGCCACCACATAAATGGCCGTGACGATTATAGGGATAGAACAATGTCAAGTGTTGTGATTTTCCGCGCGCGTCGCGTGATGCTAACCCTGGGCCTCATTGTGACTTTCTTGGGTAACGCTAGCGCTTCGCCCAATACCGTAACCGTTCAAGACCCGAGGCCGGTCGCCAAAGCGATAGAAGAGCTCGAAAAGAGATATGGATGGCGGATTAATTACGAAGATCCTCCATATGTTCACTATGGCGAAATTACCGATGTGACAGATACTGATTGGCCCGGGACACCGGTTCGGAGCCTGTCTCAATTGCAGGCACTTATAGGGAATAAGAGAACACTAGTACCAAAAGGAGGGAGCCTAACGTTTACCCTGCCATCGGGTGATCCAGATGAACTGGGAGCGGTCGAGGCTCTCGTCAAAAGCTACAATGCAAGCCGTGGAGGCAATGTATTCGCCGTCGTGCGGGGCGCCGGCCTGCTTCACGTCGTGCCCCAGAAAGTGACCGGCTTATCCGGATCACTGGAGCCGGTGAAGCCGGTATTGGATACGGTAATCACGATCGAGCCAAAGGAACGAACTTCTTATGCGCTGCTCGAAGAGGTCTGTAAGAAAATTTCCATTGCTACAAACACTAAAGTAGACATGGGAACTGTCCCGACAAATATGTTAATCCAGACGATGACTTCCATAGGAGGATCGAGAAAGTCGGCGCGATCTATTTTAGAACAATTGATACTGGAGAGTGGCGCCCGGTTGTCGTTATCGTGGCAGCTATTTTACGGCCCCTATGATAAAGAGTATGCTTTAAACATTAGTTGGGTAGCCCCGGTTAATAAACAGTAGCCCGGCGCGGCCAAGAGCGAGCCTGTTTCAACTGATTCCCCTCATCATTCGAGACGGCCATCCACGTCTTGCGCGCCGGGTCGCCGCCAATGTCAACCGGTGAGCATGACTGCCGGCCGATCCAGCACATCCGATGATAAAACAAATTTATCTCGGGTACGACGACAGTACCGCAAGATTTAAGTAATGGTGGACAAAACCAAAAAGGCCGTGAAGGCTAAAGCTTCCAAATATAAGCGCAATTATAAATAGAATTATATGGAAGATGGATCGATCTTCTATTTTTATAATACTATATATGGTGGACAGTAAAAAAACAACGCCAAAACACAATGGGATCGTTGAATAGGCCATCGCGGTCTCTTTGGAGATATCTAAAACTCGCCAAGGATCGACGAGCAAAAGGAAAAAAATGTGGCTCAAAAAGCTAAAGACAGTCAGCGCGGAACTTATGAGAAGCGCGCCCTCGGGAGTGCGCGGAAGGAGTGCAAACGCTTTCACTGCTTTCTTGGGCTCGCGCCCGCCGGCCTGTCCCCGCCCCAAGCTGCCGCCGTTTCCTGGCTTCGTCATCGAACATTCCCCTGTTTCTCGAGGGCCGCCTCGTTTCCAATTGATACGCCGTATATAAAGCCTTAAGGCTCGGATAGGAAAGCGCGCTGTTGCCGTGTGCTGCTCGACGCGGCTGACCAGCCGGATTTTTAACGCTATTTAAAGCGCCGGCGCCGGACACCCTGAGGTGGCGCCCTGTCTTGCGAAGCACCCATGCCCCCTCGTGCCGCCGGCTATCTCGTTCACTGTTTTACCGCCAGCGGGGCCGCGGCGGGGTTCGCCGCGCTGCTCGCTGCGGCCGGCGGCCAATTTAGCGCAATGTACGCCTGGCTCGGCGTGGCGCTGGTGATCGACGCCGTGGACGGCGCCTTGGCAAGGCGCTACCGGGTCGAGGAGACGGCGCCGCATATCGACGGCGTTGTTCTCGACCTCGTCGTCGATTTCCTCACCTATGTCGTGGTGCCGCTGGTCGCCTTGTGGCGTTCCGGCCTGCTCCTGCCGCCGCTCGCGGTCCTCGTTTGTTGCGTTGTCTGCGCGGCTTCGGCGCTCTATTTCGCCGACCGGCGGATCAAGACCCGCGACCTCTGGTTTCGCGGGTTTCCGGCGATTTGGAACGTTCTCATCCTTTATATTCTGGTGTTGCGGCCGGGGCCGCTTGTCTGCACGCTCGTCATCATCGGCTTCGCATGCATGATGTTCGCGCCGGTCGTCTTCGTTCACCCGCTGCGCGTCGTGCGCCTCCGCCTGGTGACACTTACGCTGACGGGCTTTTGGTGCGCCGCCGCGATCGCGGCCGTGGTTCAGGGCCTCCCGGAGGCCGGATTCCTCCCCAAGACTGTGCTGATCGTGGTGGGTCTGTATTATATCGTCCTGCCGCTCTTCCGTAATTATCCAAAGTCGGGTTGAGCGGGTCCGGGCGATCTCGACGGCCGCGCGCGTTGCCGGACCCGAGAGGCAGGGTTGAATCCCATTCAAGTTGACAAGCTTGATGCTCTGGCAGAGCCTCGGGGTTTCCCAATCCCGTTTCGGCCGGTTTGCATCACGCCATGATCGATCCTCGGCCACGGCCTGTCGGAGGACGCGCAGGCCAAGCGCGCCGCCAACATCCGTCGCCGGCGGGTCGGGCTCCTTTTGCCGCGAACCCGGTGTTCAGCAATGTATCACAAGCGATTCCAACGATTCAAGCTTGGTCGAAAAAGAGCTTGTTCCGCGGATGCCGCGAATAGTGGGAACTTTAAAGTTTTTCCGGCGTCTTAACCTTCCGTGCCCGCCTATAGACCCGGCTAACGTTTTTCCAGGTTTCCCATCCCATCATCAGACTCACATTTTCCAGTTGCGCTGCCGTTGGTCACGTAATGTAAAGTCAGCAGTCCGCCGGTCTTATCGATCGTACCCTCGAAGGTGATGGTGTTCCCATCTTCGTCAGAACCGGCAAGCGACGCGTTCGAGCCGTCGACCGTAACGTAAAGATCGACATCCTTGAGGAGGCAGTAGGAACTGATACCCGATTTGTTGATCAGATGCCCATGCATGTCTGGGTTAATTACCAGCGTGATCATAAATGGGGCGATATTGGGACGACTCGACCGGAAAGGGCCTGACCATGTCCCCTGGACGGCAGCTTGCTGTGGCGTTCCACCTGTCACGCTTGCGCCGCGGAGCGGCCCTGCTCCAACAATCGAGGTTGGTAGAAGCATAAGCAGAACACCTAGCGAAAATCTTGTACTTATCATCGTGTTTCTCGCTTTACTCAGATCGTCCACCTTGAGGTAGTGTTAGTCGAGGCGTATAATGCTCGCCAGTGAAGGCACACCGGAGTTGTTCAGAAGAAACAACATATAGTATCCTGGGGGGGCAATATTGCCGTTGGGCGGAGACGTCACGGTCAATACCCCGCTTCCTGCAGCGAAGGACATTCCTACGAGACGTTGGTCCATATTGAAGGCGTGAGTCACGGCACCGTTGCGCACGAGCACCACCGAGGCAATATTGGCAGCGTCTGGCGTTTTCACGGTAAACTGCTTGCCCCAAGAGACGAAACTGGGCGCGCTGCTGATCGACGGCCGTGTGGCCAACGTTCCGTTCGGCTGAAACAAATACGCGGGCTTATAAATCTCCATGTGCTGCTCATAGGTGCCGCGCCGGGGATTGCCTCCGGCCAGCCAGACTGTTGCGTCGGGAAGGAGCAGGGCCAGGGAGTGATACAAGCGCGCATACGCATTCGCTCCGGCGGATGAAAACGTATTCGTCACAGGGTCATAGAGGTCGGCATTTAGACTGGCCGAGGCAGCGCCCTCATCATTTGTCGAGCCCCCCATAGCGAGGACACTGCGGTTCGGCAGAATGACAGCATTCATCTCGATTCGTGGCTGGGACATGCTCGGTCCAAACCGCCACGTTGGATTGGCGGTGCCGAGGTTGATGATTTCCGTCGTAGCGGTCGCGGGGCTGTTCCCGCCCATAATCATTACTCTTGGGTTGTAATGGTTCTCCGGGGTCAACGAAAGTAGAACAGAAGTGCCATACGTCCGGTTCTTGGGGTACTTTGTTGTCGCGACGTTCTGCGACCAGGTGCCCGTCGAGGGGTCGAACAAAGCGGAATGGGTGGTTTTTCCAGAATAAAACACCTTGCCATTCGGGAGAAGGTGCATCCGCGGGTAGAGCGGCGGGGTCCAACTCGCTTGTGGCGGGCCCCAGCCCGAGCCCACGGTATAGATTTCTACCGCATTGTTGTTGTTGCCATTTTCGTCCAGTCCGGAGAACGTCATCGCCCGCCCGTCTCCAAGAGTCGTCACTGTCGGATACCAGCGCCCGTGCGCCATATTCTGCACATCCGTGAAGATATTTGTCGAGGGATCAAAAATGGCTGCCTTCGGCTGTCCATGGAATGGGTCGTACTGGATCGTGCCGCCAACGATCAACGCGCGCCCATCGGGTAACAGCACCATGCCACCGCACCACATGTCCCAAGAAATCGTGAATGGCGTGAAAGTGCCCGCAACCGGATCATAGAGGGCCGCGCCGCCGCCCTTAGCGGGGGGGGGACCGTATGGCGGACCCGCTGGGCAACCTGACTGGGAAGGCGGACAGTTCCCCGAACCCGCAATGATCAAGACTTTGCCGTTGGGCAAGAGCGCAGCATGGACTGGGTTGAGCGGCGCGAGGTTCGGCAGCGTGCTCCACTGTCCTTGTATGTTGGACTGGGCCATCGCACTGCTGGCCCATCCTTGTACATCGGCCTGGGCCATCGCACTGGGCACTAGGGTGCCGACAAGTAGCAGCGATAGGAAAACAGCTGGCCAACCGGACGCAAAGAACTTATTCGGCATCACAAACCTCATCGCTGGGTGCCGTTCCAAGGCGTTTTTGAATATATTTTGGCACGATCTCCAGCATGAGACTATACAGCGTTTCCGAAATGAAGCGGCCCTCCGGTTTCGTTGCGAGCCAAGCTTTTCCGTGGAGATACGCGCGGAAGGTAATGGTGATTAACCAGGCGCTGAGGGAGAACGCAAGGCCCATTTGAGCAATAGTCGAGGCAACGGGGTGACCGGACTCAATCTTTCATGCGATAGGTGAACTTGACCGATCCACGGAAGCAAGGATCATCCGCCAGAACTGCGGGAACGCCGCGCCCGCGGCGCCATCCAACGCCCCCATTCGACGAGGGACGGGTCCTTGCAGGCCTGCGCGACACTTATTACGCCGCCCGCCACGACCAAGGTATCCAGGCCGTCCCTCACGTCACAGTAACTGTGGGTCGCGACGAACTCGATTCCACACCTTGACCGCACCGGTCCAGGGGTGGCGGCCAGAATCTCGCACGGGTAGCCGGGTTCGTTGGTTCTCCCGAACCGTGGCAAAAAGGCGTCCGCCTAAAAGGACGCGTCGAAGGGTCCCCACACATCGAGGATTTCGCAATCCGGGTAGATCAAGAATCCGATCCGGCGGGACCGGGTGATCTCTTGCGATGCTGGACTTGGAAGTAATGTGTTCATAGCGCTATTGTCTTTCGCGATCGCATCCGCGACAAGGACAAAGATCCCTCGTTTTCAGCCAAGCAGGCTTGCGCCAAGGATTGAGTTTGCCCCATGCCCGCAACCGGCCAAAACGAGCTTAGCCGAGCGGCGAGCCCTTATCTTTTGCAGCACGCCAAGAATCCCGTGCATTGGCGGATGTGGGGCGCGGCGGCGCTGCGAGATGCCCAGGCGCTTAACAAACCGATCTTGCTTTCGATCGGCTATGCCGCCTGCCATTGGTGCCATGTGATGGCGCATGAAAGTTTCGAGGACGAAGCGACCGCGGCCGTGATGAACGAGCTTTTCGTGAACATCAAGGTCGACCGCGAGGAGCGCCCAGATATCGATCATATTTATATGACGGCGCTGCACGCTTTCGGCGAACGCGGCGGGTGGCCGCTTACCATGTACTTGACCCCAAGCGGCGAACCATTCTGGGGCGGCACTTATTTTCCCAGGGTTGCGCACTATGGCCGGCCTTCCTTCGTGAGCGTGTTAAAAACCGTTGCCGAAGCCTTCCGCGCCGATCCCGCGCGGATCGCGCAAAATACGAAATTCGTCCGCGAGGAGCTTTCGAAATCCGCCGCGCGTGATGGCGGCGGGGTAACCTTGGACCAAGTGAACGAGCTCGCGCCGCAAATTGCCCGCCTTGTCGACCCCGCCCATGGAGGCCTCGCCGGGGCGCCGAAATTTCCGAATACGCCCATTCTCGAATTGCTCTGGCGCGCGGGCGCGAGGCTAGCAAATGCCCCCTATCGCGATCTCGTCAAACTGACGCTGACAAGGATGTCCGAAGGCGGCATTTACGATCATCTCGGCGGCGGCTATGCGCGCTATGCGACCGACGAACGCTGGCTCGTGCCGCATTTTGAAAAAATGCTCTACGACAATGCCCAGATC
>JRHI01003131.1_pt1 | contig 10224 bp, 7 predicted proteins | sample 215371 | NCBI WGS metagenome assembly JRHI01 (sample SAMN02929681, study PRJNA255918) | sediment metagenome | biome: cave system; feature: Ice Cave; material: Sediment; isolation source: sediment from deep within a dark volcanic ice cave with no known source of... ... | reverse complement strand
CTGCCACTTCTTCAAGAACCGCTCGGTGTAGGCAAGCATTTCCGCCTCGCTCTTGTTGTCGGGAGCAGGAAAATCAATGAACGTCTCGCCCAGCACGCCGCGCATTCCCGCAGCCTTTGTTTCCTCCGCAACCGCATCTTCGAAGTAATACATGTCGGCAAACGTCGTCACCCCGGCGCGAATCTGCTCTGCCGCGGCCAGCCGCGTCCCCCAGCGCACGAACTCCTCGTTCACGTTCTTCGCTTCCGCAGGAAAGATGTACTTGTACAACCAATCGTTCAAGGTCACATCGTCGTGCAAACCGCGAAATAACGTCATCGGCACATGGGTATGCCCGTTAATAAAGCCCGGCAGCAGCAGCTTGCTTTTGCCATCGATGGTTTGCAGCCCTTTGTACCTGCTCTCGATCTCAGCCCGCGGACCCACCGCGACAATCGAATCCCCTTTTACGGCGACGCTTCCGTCTTCATAAATAGCGCGCTTCGCGTCCATGGTTACAACTGTCGCGCCACTCACGATCAGGTCCACATTCTCGCGATTTGCCTGGCCGAAGGCAGCAGAGCACAAAGCAAATTGCAGGATCAAAAGCAGAATTGTTGTCGGAAGCTGACTTCGCCGCGAGAAAAACTTTTCTTCGATTTTCATTGTATTTCACTTAATATCCAGAACTACAATCTCGAATTACAATCTTGAATTACAACCTCAGATCACAAAATAGCAGAAGCGCTCTTGATTTCAATTTGCAAGGCGTGAATTTCCGCCTCACCAACGTTCTCCACCGAATGCGGAGGCAAGGCTGGATGCCATAAGGGCGTGTTGAGCTTGGGACTTTCAGACAGCGTCCGCATATCGAGAATCACATTCCCCAGATGATCGCGACGGACGAGATTACTCCAGCTCACAATAAGCTGCACGCTCGGCCAGCAATGCGTATGGACGGGCACAGTCTGTCCCGGCGGGATTCGAGTACGCAATACCCGGACATGTTCGTTCTCCAGCAGCACAGTGTGATAGTCGCCTGCTGCAACCATGGCATCCAGCGAATCCGGCCAGGGCCATATGTGCTTATCGGCACCTGAAATTTCTGGATTCATCGCCATCCTCCGTGCCGCATTTTACCAGTCCGAAGGGATTGCTCCACAGAGAGCATCAAGTCATGGGAGCGCGGCGATGAAAGGGAGGAGGCAGAGAAAAATTATCCGGAGACGCACGGAAGGAATTCAGAGTGATTTTATAAAACGACTTACGAGCGACTACCAGGATAGTGCTGGTGCCATCGAAGGGACTCGAACCCCCACACCCTTGCGGGTACATGGACCTGAACCATGCGCGTCTGCCAATTCCGCCACGATGGCCTGGATACGACTGCGGCAGTTTCCGCCACTCCGGCAGAAGTGGGTCGGATTCGGCGAACCACAGAGTCCGCCTCCAGGAAAGAACTGCATCCCTATTCTACAGAGGCGTCGCTGGCTGTCAAACCAACGACGCGCCACACTCGCAGTTAAATCACTAAGGTCTGAAATTTGAAGTCCAACTTTAAAGCCAGCCCCGAAGCTTAGCTCGCCAGTTTCGCATTCATTGTGATCTTCGCATTCAGCACCTTCGATACTGGGCATCCCTTCTCCGCCGCCTCTGCATACTTCTGAAAGGTCGCCGCATCTGCGCCCGGAACCTTGCCCACGACATCAATGTGGCTCGCAGTGATCGTCCATCCCGAATCCAGTTTCTCCATCGTCAGGGTCACGCTCGTCGAAATATTTTCCGGAGTCAAGTTCGCCCCACCCAGTTGGCCCGAAAGCGCCATGGAGAAGCATGCTGCATGCGCCGCCGCAATCAATTCTTCCGGATTCGTCCCGGGAGCGTTCTCAAACCGCGTTGTAAAAGAATACGGAGTATTGTTGAGCACTCCACCCGGCGCCGAGATCGATCCCTTCCCATCTTTGAGTCCACCCTTCCACACTGCGCTCGCTTTGCGTTCCATCGCTGTCTCCTCAATCCATGAATTATGTATTCCAGAACTGCCATTGTAGACGGACCCACGCTCGCGCGTCTCCCGGGGTGGAGACTGTTGCCAGATTAGTTTTTGCGCTCTTACACCTGCGGGCGAGAAAGTGAAGTGGTGGGACGAACAGGAGGCAAGGCAAAAATGGATCTTACTTTTCGGCTACGTCGGTTACTGCTAGTCAGCTAAAGGAGGTTAGAAATTTCTCCCCGCCCTCAGGCCGCCAACTCGGGTGCGGGCGATCGCCTCAATCCCACGACGTCTTGAGCGCTCTGCCCATCCAATAAAGGTCTTCCTTTCCTCAGCAGGTACGCGAGCCATGTGCCCGCTGCCTGGCTGGTTAAAATTGCAACAAGCACCATCGCCGTATAAAACCGCGCGTTGATAATCCCGGCATCAAAGGCTACGCTGGCCAGCACGATTCCGGGACCTCCTCGGGCGTTGAGGGTCATGGCAAGGTTCAAGGCATCGCCGGTGCGAAAACCCGCCAGCCTTGCACCCAGCCCAGCGGAAAACAATTTCACCAGGGACGACCCAACCAGAAAAATCACCAGCATCCTGAATGAAAAACTTTTGCTCAGGTCCAACCTATAACCCACCACGGCAAAATAGATCGGGATGAATGCGGCGAATGCGAAATCCGATATGGACGCGATCGATGCCGCAATCACCGAGTTTTTCATCTTCACAATCGCATAACCAGCAAGGAACGCGGCAAATACCAGACTGATATCGAGCACCGCAGCCAAAGCCGCATACGCCAGCAATAGGACAATCACATACGCCGTTGGCGACCTCTTCGCCACGCTGTTCCACCTCGCCGATGTCAACTTCGCCACAAGCCGAGGCCCTAGCAACAGCCCCGCGCCGAAGTAAAGCAGCGTCACCGCAATGTGCACTACGATCTTCTGCCGTGGAATCGTACCCGATTCCGCCAAGGCGGTAGCAACCGCCAGCACGGCCCATAACACAATATCTTCAATGACTGCCACGCTCAGGATGAGCCGGGCAAAGCGAGTATGGAGAATCTGCAAATCGTGCAGGATTTTTGAGATGACGGGGATCGAGGTTACCGCCACTCCAATACTGACCACCAGCAGCAAAGGTGTACGGGAACTCACCCGCCCCGCAAGAGCTTCAATCGGCAAGAACGGAACCATCCCCAAAGCCAGAAGAAAAGGCAGCCCGGTGCCCACCGCTCCCAGCCAAGCGACTTCGCGCCGGCTCTCCTTGTTGAAGAGTCCTTTGGTCTCGGCGCCCGAAACGAACATCAGCAGCAGGAGACCAAAGTTGTACAGGAACATCAGCACGGCGGCACAAGACGTAGCTGAGTGCTCCGCTTGCGGCAACAGCATCTCCGACAGGCGCGGTGCAAAATGTCCCAACAGGGAAGGGCCCACGAGCACGCCCGCCAGAATTTCCCCTATCACCCTGGGTTGGCGCACGAGTGCAAACAGGTCACCTAACAACCTTGCAGCGGCAAGAATCAGGAAGAGGAACAGCGTCAGCGATCCGAACTCGTTGGGAGTCATCTATATCCGGCAATCGCCGGCTCTGGATAGATGCCTGGCGCCTTCACTCGGTTGCCGTCGGAGATAGCGAACCGCAACTAACAGTGCCCCAATTCGGGGTCCTCACTGCGGCGGTCCAACTGCGCCAACCCTGTAACGTCAGCCGCAGCACCCGTTATAATCATCCGCCATGAACCGTGAACAGAAGATAGAAGAACTGAAGAGGCGCGACCAGCTTGCTGAACAAGGCGGCGGGGCCAAGCGACGCGAGCGCCAGCACCAGGAAGGCAAGATGTCTGCGCGGGAGCGGATCGAGTTTCTGCTCGACGAGGGCACCTTCGAGGAAACCGACAAACTGGCCACTCACCGCTGCACCGACTTCGGCATGGCCGAGCAGAAAGTTTACGGCGATGGCTTTATCACGGGATACGGACGCATCGAAGGCCGCCTGGTCTACGTCTTCGCGCAGGATTTCACCGTCTTTGGCGGGTCACTTTCAGAGGCGAACGCGGGCAAGATCGTAAAGATCATGGACCTGGCTGCAAAGATGGGGGCTCCCTTGATCGGGCTGAACGACTCCGGCGGCGCGCGTATTCAGGAAGGCGTGATGTCGCTGGCTGGCTACGCCGACATTTTTTTGCGCAACACGTTGTACAGCGGCGTGGTGCCTCAAATTTCCGCCATCATGGGCCCCTGCGCGGGCGGCGCAGTTTACTCACCGGCGATCACTGATTTTGTTCTGATGGTGGATAAGACTTCCTACATGTTCATCACCGGGCCCGACGTCATCAAGACCGTGACGCACGAGGAGGTCACGAAAGAGCAACTGGGCGGCGCCATGACGCACAACGAGACCTCCGGCGTAGCCCACTTTCTGGCGCATGACGATGCCGAATGCCTGTCGATGGTACGCGAGCTTTTGAGTTTCTTGCCTTCGAATAATCTGGACGATCCTCCCCGCAAAGCTTCGACCGACCCCCGCAGTCTTGGAGCAGATCATAAAGATGCCCGGGCCGATGCTGCGCTCGACACGATTGTGCCCGAGCAGTCGAACCAGCCCTACGACATGAAGGACGTGATTCACGCGGTGGTCGACGATGCGTATTTCTTCGAGGTGCAGGAACACTATGCCAAAAACATTGTCGTCGGATTCGCGCGCCTGGACGGCCGCTCTGTCGGCATCGTCGCCAATAATCCGGCGATGCTGGCCGGGACGCTTGATATCAATGCTTCCATCAAAGGCGCGCGCTTTGTGCGCTTTTGCGACTGCTTCAATATTCCGCTGGTGACATTTGAAGATGTCCCCGGATTTCTGCCCGGGACCGCGCAGGAGTACGGCGGAATTATCAAACACGGCGCAAAGCTTCTCTATGCCTTCGCGGAAGCCACGGTGCCGAAGGTGACGGTCATCACCCGCAAAGCCTACGGCGGAGCGTATTGCGTGATGGCGTCAAAGCACATCCGCACGGACGTGAACTACGCCTGGCCCACGGCCGAGATTGCCGTGATGGGCCCCGAGGGGGCGGTAGACATTGTCTACAAACGCGAACTGGAGGCCGCGAAAAACGGCGAGCCCGGCAACGACAGCCGCGAAGCCATCCGCGAGAAAAAGATCGAAGAATTCCGCGACCGCTTCGCCAGTCCCTACGTGGCGGCAGAACGCGGCTACGTGGACGCGATTATCCAGCCGCACGAAACGCGCAAGAAGCTGATTCAGGCGCTAGCGATGCTGAAGAACAAGCGGGATAAGAATCCGCCGAAGAAGCATGGGAATATACCGCTGTAGAGTCTGAGTCGTAGACCCTCGCATAGTAGTGGAACGCAAGTCCCGACTTCCGCCAAAAGTGGATTGGGCTTAGGAGCGAAAGCCTTGGTGCATGATGGGAATTTTCCTCAGTCATCATTTTTGCGCCCAAAATCTTGCGCCCAAAAATTCGCACGCCCTAACTACACTCCCACTGGTTGCTTGCTGCGCACAGGGACCGGCGTGAGCCAGCTGTGCCGATCTGGCTTTTCACCTCGCACGATAGCGTAGAACTCCCTCTGGACTGACTTGGTGATTGGTCCCGTCAAGCCTTTACCGACTTTAATTTTATCGACGGAGCGGATTGGGGTGACCTCAGCCGCGGTGCCGGTAAAGAAGGCTTCGTCCGCGATATAGAGCATCTCGCGCGGAATCATCTGTTCGAGGATTGGAATGTTCAGGTCTCGCGCGATTTGTAGCACCGATGCTCGCGTAATTCCCGGCAGCACGCTGTTGCCCAGCGGAGCCGTAATCAGTGCGCCATTGTGCACGATGAACAGATTCTCCCCCGAGCCTTCGCTAACGAAACCGTTAACATCCAGCGCGATGCCTTCGACGTAGCCGTTGACGATGGCCTCCATCTTGATGAGCTGCGAGTTCATGTAATTGGCGCCGGCCTTGGCCATGCCGGGAAGGGTGTTTGGAGCGAGCCGCGTCCAGGAGGAGACGCAAACGTCGCATCCGTCATTCTCGCCACCCAGATATTTTCCCCACGGATAGTTGATGATGTAGACCTCGGTGGGCGAATTGAACGGATTGACGCCCGCCTCACCATATCCGCGGAGAACGATAGGCCGCACGTAGCATGGCCACTCCCCATTGTGCCCGACGGTGTCGAGCATGGCCTGCACCAACTGGTCGCGAGTAAACTCGACGTCGATGCGATAGACTTTAGCGGAATCAAGAAGCCGTTGCATGTGCTCCTGGGCGCGGAAAATTGCCGGCCCTGAAGGCAGAGAGTAGCAGCGGACGCCTTCGAATACTGAAGAGCCATAATGGACCACGTGCGACATCACGTGAATGGTGGCTTCATCCCAGGGAATGAGCTTGCCGTTGTGCCAGATTTTGTCAGTCTTCTGGATTGCCATGCGGACTCCTTCGCGGCTTTCGCCCTAAATCGGCTATGTGTAACGAGGTTAAATCTGGCCCCAGGCAGGGATTGAGGCGCGACTGACCAACGTTAACTCAATATTATAGCCGAGAAGTTTTGCATGCGCCGTAAGGCCATTCGGCGCAAGCGGGGAGTACAAGACACAATATAAGGTGACCGCGGTCGACTGCATCACTAGAGGCTAAGCGGCGACCCTACTTCTGCTGGCAGACGTATCTGCTGACCATTTCACCGAAACCGCCCTCAGCCTCTTTTCCGAATTCTTCGTCGTGCGTGGTCTTCTTGCTGACCACAAATCTTCCGCTACGGTCGCGGGAGTAGAACCACACAGCGGTCGGAGCGGCGCTTCCATTTGCACAGTTGAATCGAACCCGCCCCCGCGTCTCTACGAATGGACCGCCCGATCCGAGTTTGGTGGGCTCTTTATATTGCACACGCACCAGGGCGGTGCGCTGGTTATTTTTCAGCATCTTTATTGAACTCACGGACACCTTTGCCCCACTTGCAGTCTCGCCGACGGGGTGCCATTCCCCTGCCGCGAACGCCACCAGGCTTATAAACATGACCGGCAGCACAATCGCTCCAAGGATAATGAGGGCTTTCTTCAAGTTTGGGGAGAACCCGGATCAACGCAGCAGACACTGTCGTTGAAAAAAGCAATTCTGTCAACCTAACCCGCGTCGATGTGTCGTTAGCACATGATATGTCCGGTTGAGTTAGCACATGAGTTGTCCGCTTAGCGGGGGGGTGAGAGTAGGAGACCATGCGAAGCATGGAGCGGCCGTTCCTTTACCTCAACCCGGACATGTCACGTGCTAAGAACAACCGGACATTAAATTGTTAACAACAGCTATCTTCAGAAGTTGCTTTGATGGTGCCAACCGGAGATTTATTTTTCATATTGGGCTCAGTCCGAACAATCAAGGTATTTTTCTGTTGACAGACGCCTGAAAGACCATCACCATTCATTCGTTTTCATTAAACCCATTCACTACAGGGGGGTTCAGATGGGAGATCACAGCGTGGCAGATCGACCCGGAAAATCCGTTTCTGCTCGCACTCTGTCCCGCGTTTTTTTGGTGGCGATCGCCGTTGCTTTAGGAGCTACGATGGCTCACGGCGCCAGCGCCTACGTCCGCGTCAATCAAGTGGGCTACAGCAGTGGTACCTCCAAGCGTGCCTATTTGATGGCGACTGGCGCCGAAACAGGAGCTACGTTCGCGTTAAAAAATTCCGCGGGCACGACAATTTATTCAGCGCCGGTGGGCGCCAGCCTGGGAGCTTGGGGTACGTTCACCAACGTGTATGCCCTCGACTTTGATTCAGTCTCGACCGCAGGCACTTACACGATCTCGGTTGCCTCTCCGATTGCGGCGACCTCGCCAGCATTCAAGATCGACACTGGGGCAAATCTTTACGCCATACCTCTGGCGAATGCCCTCTACTATTACGAGACTTCGCGCGATGGACCAAACTACATCCCTAACGCTTTGCGCACAGCACCGGCACACGTGAACGACCAGAGCGCGAAGGTATACTTCACTCCCACGTTCAACCGGAAGGACAATGCTGGTCCCCTGACGGCGACTAGTGCGGTCATTGATGCGTCTGGGGGATGGTGGGACGCAGGCGACTACCTGAAGTTTGTCGAAACTCACAGCTACGTCGTGCCGCTGATGTTGATTGGAGTGCGCGACTTTCCGGGACAGATGGGCGCAGGATCGAGCGCCTCGAACTTCACGGCCGAAGCTCGCTTCGGTCTGGACTGGTTGCAGAAGATGTGGGCTGACACCAGCAAGACACTTTACTACCAGGTGGGGGTCGGTTCGGGCGGACACAATTATGCGGGCGATCATGACATTTGGCGCCTGCCCCAGGCCGACGACAGCTACCAGGGATGCGTGTCCCCGTACCAATACGTCTGCCATCGGCCGGTATTTCAAAACTCGGCAGGCGGCGCCGGCGCGTTGATTAGTCCCAACATTGCAGGCCGTATGGCGGCCTCGTTGGGTCTTTGCTACAAGGTGTTCGCTGCCAGCGACGCGGCGTACGCGAATCAGTGTCTGCTGTCGGCGGAGCATATTTTCGATCTGGCGAACACGGCGCCGACCGGAAATCTGCTGACCGTTGGTCCGTTTGGCTTTTACCCGGAGACGGAGTGGCGGGACGATCTGGAACTGGGAGCGACCGAGTTGTACTTCGCTCTGCAGGGCGCGACCATTCTGCCTCCGGGGCTCCCACACACTGATCCAACGTATTACCTGCAAAAGGCGGCGACGTGGGCTAATGCCTACATTACCGGTCCCAATGACGCAGCCGACACGCTGAATCTTTATGACGTGAGTGGACTGGCTCACTTCGAGCTTTACCGCGCCATCGTGCTGGCAGGGAATCCGCCGGGACTGGCTACGTCTGAAGCGGCGCTGCTGGCCGACTTGAAAAAGCAACTGGATAAAGCAGTGACGCAAGCCGGAAAAGACCGGTTTGGTTTCGGATTCCCCTGGAACACCTTTGACACAACGTCGCACGGCGGTGGGCTCGTGATCATGGCCAACGAATACGACAACCTGACTAGCTCCACGGCGTATGCCTCGTACGGAAGCCGATGGCAGGCAAATGTACTGGGAGCAAACGCCTGGGGCACCTCCCTAATAGTTGGTGATGGCGCTACGTTCCCGCGATGCATGCAGCACCAGGTGACGAACCTTGTCCCCGTGCCGCCGAACGGACCTCCATTCCTGCTCGGTGCGGCGGTGGAAGGTCCGAATTCCTTCGCAGCCACCGGCACCTTGGGCGGAATGGTGGCTTGTCCCCCAAACGGCGTGGATACATTCGCCGCCTTCAATGGCAACGGTGCGGTCTTTCAGGACAACGTTCAATCCTACTCGACCGTGGAGCCGGCAATTGATCTCGCGGCGACCTCGTTTCTTGGTTTCTCGTGGGAGATCGCCGGAGCGCCGTCGGGAACCCCTTAAAGCTGAGTACCAAAGGGCTGACTTCTATGCCCAATAAGTCCGGTCCAAACTGCGGTATTGAATCGCTTCGGCGATGTGCTTGGGTTGGAGCGCTGCCGAGTCTTCCAGGTCGGCGACGGTGCGGGCTACTTTCAGGATGCGGTCATGGGCGCGGGCACTCAGACCCTGCTGGGTCATGGCTCGCTCCAGCAGACGCTCGCAATCCGCCGACAGTTCGCAAAAAGCGCGAATGTGGCGGGACGACATTTGAGCGTTGCAATAGAGCTTTTCCCGCGACGAGGCAAAGCGTTCGATCTGTTTCTTCCGCGCTCGCATAACGCGCTCGCGAATTGTTGCTGAACTTTCCGGCTCGTTGGTGGAGCGCATCTCTTTGTAGTTCACCGCTGGAACATCAATGTGGATGTCGATGCGGTCCATGAGGGGGCCGGAGATTTTAGAAACATAGCGTTGGATCATGGGTGGGGTACAGTGGCAGTCGCGGGTGCGGTCGTTGTGAAAGCCGCAAGGACAAGGGTTCATCGCCGCAGCCAGCATGAAACGCGCGGGAAAGGTGAGCGACATGGAGGCGCGAGCGATGCTCACCGTTCCATCCTCGAGCGGCTGCCGCAGGACTTCGAGTACGTTGCGGGGAAATTCCGGTAATTCATCGAGAAACAGCAGGCCATTGTGTGCCAGAGAGACTTCGCCGGGGCGCGGGATGGCGCCGCCACCGATGAGCCCCGCATCCGAGATGGTGTGGTGGGGTGAGCGATACGGGCGTTTTCCGACCAGCCCCGTTCCCTGATCTAAGACTCCGGCCACGCTGTGAATCTTAGTGGTCT
>JRHI01003130.1_pt1 | contig 10227 bp, 10 predicted proteins | sample 215371 | NCBI WGS metagenome assembly JRHI01 (sample SAMN02929681, study PRJNA255918) | sediment metagenome | biome: cave system; feature: Ice Cave; material: Sediment; isolation source: sediment from deep within a dark volcanic ice cave with no known source of... ... | reverse complement strand
GCGATCGACATACCGCGCATCGACACCGGGATCAACACGCCACCGCAAGCTGCCATTGCCGTCATCATGGGCACCTATGGCATCGCCGCGCTTTTCAACTGGTACATTCCGAACACCGGCGTCGACCATCGCACGCCCAGCAAAAACCCGTTCTTCCTGATTCGCGAGTTCGGGCACTGCTGCGCGCTTTTATGGCGTGACAAGCTTGGCCAGATCTCGCTGGCGACGACGACTCTGTTTTGGGGCGCCGGTGCGACGCTGCAGTTCATCGTGATCGATTGGGCCGCGTCACATCTTTGCTACAACCTGTCGCGCGCCGCCTACCTTCAGGGCGTGGTCGCCATCGGCATCGGGCTCGGAGCCGTGGCGGCGGCAAGATTCGTCTCGCTCAGAAACGCCGTCAAGGTGTTGCCGCTCGGCGTCGCGATGGGCTTCGGCGTCATCGCGATGATCTATGTCCTGAAGGTCGAGACCGCGATCATTCTGATGACTGTGATTGGCGCGTTGGCCGGTTTCTTCGTGGTGCCGATGAATGCGCTGTTGCAACATCGAGGCCATGTCCTGATGGGCGCGGGCCATTCGATCGCGGTACAGAATTTCAACGAGAACATCGGCATACTGGTGATGCTTGCCCTTTACGGGCTGCTGGTTTTTCTGGGCATCTCGACCAACGAGGCGATCCTGCTGTTCGGCCTGTTCGTTGCCGGCACTATGGCCCTGGTGATGTGGCGCCATCGCGTCAACCTCGCGGGAGGCGATCTCATGCACTTGATCGCGGCGGACAGGGTCGAACCGGCGCCGACCCGGTTGCCGTCCTAGAGCAGGATCGGCTGGTCAGGCAGCTCGTTCTCGGCTGCGCCAACGCGCGGGAAGTGCTGCGACAGAAGCGCGCTGACAGCTTCGATGCCGGCCACCGCGCCATCCGCGAAGCGCCGCTCGCGGAACGCCGATTCCATCGTACGGCAGATCGATTGCCATTCCGCGTCGCCGACCACGCGATCGATACCGCGATCGGCCACGATCTCGACCCTGCGGTCGGCCAGCAGCAGGTACACCAGCACGCCGCTGTTGCCTTCGGTGTCCCAGATGCGCAGGCGCCCGAAGACGTCGAGCGCACGCTCGCGCGGCGTTTGCCGGGCGAGCACCAGCGCCAGCGGCAAGGCGGCCTCCACCACGAAGCGAACCTGACCGGCATGACTCTTTTCGCCGCCGCTGATCGCGGCTTCGATACGAGCCAGCGCCTCCCGGGGAAACTTCCGCCGCACCGCGTAGTGATCGGTCGCAAGATGGCGTGCAAAGCGTTTCAGGCGCGGCGCCGGCGCTTGTGGCGTACCGTGTTTTCGCGCTGCATCGGCCGAATGCATGTCAGTCCCAACCTCCGCTCGCGCCACCACCGCCGAAGCTTCCACCGCCGCCGGAGAAGCCGCCTCCACCGCCGCCAAATCCGCCACCCATGCCACCCGGGATCCAGCCGCCACCGCGACCGCTGCCGAACATCGAAAAGATGATGACGACGAACGCAATCACCGCCGCGACGCCAGCGATCAGCATAGACCCGGCGATGAACCACGCCGCGGTGCCGGCCACTCCGGCGCCGATAGCCGAGCCGCCGACGTTGCCGAAAATCGAGCGCAGAATCGTTCCGACGATAGGAACCGCCACCAGCAGCACGATGAACAAGGTTCCATAGTCGAACGAGTGGCGTGGCGCGCTGCGCTTGGCAGAATCCGGCGGCGGCAGCGGCTCTCCCGCGCCGACGACGGCAATGACCCGGTCGACGCCGGCGTTGATGCCAGCCGCGAACTGGCCCTGCTTGAAGTAAGGCGCGACGGTTTCACCGATGATCCTTCGCGACGTCACGTCGGTAAGCACACCCTCGAAACCGTAACCGACCTCGATACGCATGCGCTTGTCGTCCTTGGCGATCAGAAAGATGGCGCCGTTGTCCTTGCCTTTCTGTCCGATCTTCCACGCCTCCGCAACGCGCAGCGAGTACTCCTCGATCGGTTCCGGAGAGGTTGTGGGCACCATCAACACCACCAGCTGATTGGTGGTACGGGCCTCCCAGTCACGCAATTTGGATTCGAGCGCCTGACGTTCGGACGAGGTCAAGGTGCCGGTCAGATCGGTGACCTGGCTGGTCAGCGGCGGCACCGGCCGCAGGCCGTCCTTCGGCGGATCCCACGCAACCGCCAGTGCGGCGCTGGCGAACAAAAACGCAGCAGCCGCCGCACTCGCGAGCACCGCGGCCGCCATCTCGACAGCACCGACGCGGCGCCCAGGCTTCACGGCACAGCTTAAGTCGGAGAGCGGGTAATCGATGACGATCAGTTCTTGGGCGCGGGTGCCGGTGCCGGCGCTGGTGCCGGCCCCGGTGGTGCGGCAGACGGCGTTGGCGACTTGCCGAAATCGACCGTCGGTGGCACGCTGATCGTCTTTTCGTTGTCGACGGTGAAGTTGGGTTTCACGTCCATCTTGAATATCATCGCCGTGAGATTGGTCGGGAACGAGCGCACGGTCACGTTGTAATCCTGCACCGCCTTGATGTAGCGGTTGCGCGCAACAGTGATCCGATTTTCGGTGCCCTCGAGCTGCGCCGTCAGATCGCGGAATACCGCGTCGGACTTGAGCTGTGGATAGTTCTCCGCCACCAGCAACAGGCGCGAAAGCGCCGATTGCAACTGGGACTGCGCCGCCTGAAACTTGGCGAACGCGACAGGGTCGTTGATCAGCTCCGGCGTCGCCTTGATCGAACCGACGCTGGCGCGCGCCTCGGCGACCTGGATGAAAATGGTTTGCTCCTGGGCGGCATAGCCCTTGACGGTATTGACCAGGTTCGGCACCAGGTCGGCCCGCCGCTGATACTGATTGATGACCTCGGACCATGCGGCCTTGATCTGCTCGTCCTGGCGTTGAAGGTCGTTGTATCCGCATCCGGACAGGAACGACGCCACCAAAGCCGCAGCCAAAAATCCCGCGAGAGGTCCGAATAGCTTGCGCATGATGTGATTTCTCCGTAAAGGGCCGGCGCACGAAGGCAAGGTTGCCCGCGGCCTGTCAGGTTGGGACCTGCCCCGGGGTTTGCAAGAGGCCCGCGTCCATTATGCCGCGCAAGGTTGTCCGCGCGAGGCACAGATCTTCCCACGCCTTCGCTTTGTCCGGCAAGTTGCGCAGCAGGTATGCCGGGTGATACGTCACGATCAAGGGAACGCCCTTGTAGCGATGAACTCGCCCGCGAAGGCTGGCGATCGTCGCCTCCGCGTGCAGCAGCGTCGTTGCCGCGCTCTTGCCCAACGCGACGATGAGCTTCGGCTGGATCAGGGCAATCTGACGATCCAGATAAGGAAGGCACGACGCGACTTCGAGTGGCGTGGGAGCGCGGTTTCCGGGTGGACGGCACTTGAGCACGTTGGCGATATAGACCGCTTTGACCCGGCTCATTCCAAGCGCGGCAAGCATGCTGTCGAGAAGGCGCCCGGCCTGTCCGACAAAAGGCTCGCCCTTCGCATCCTCTTCTGCGCCGGGCGCCTCGCCGACAAAAAGCCAGTCGGCGCGCTGGTCGCCGACGCCGGGCACCGCCTTGTTTCGCGTGCGGGCGAGGTCGCACGCCGTGCACGCGGAGACGTCTGCCGCGAAGTGCGCCCAATCGAGCATCGCGATCCGTGTTGCGCGATGCTGCAGATCGGCTTGCGGCGCCTCGCTCACTCTGTGCGGCGACTCGCTCACGGCGTCGGCTTGCGACGCCTTGTTCACGGCGTGCGGCGGCTCTGTCACGGCATGCGGCGCGATCGGCCCCCCGTCGCTGCGGTATCGCGCCCGCAAGCGCCAGACCGGCGTCAGCCCGAGCTCTTGCAGGATGTCGATCCGTTCAGCCACGGTGATCGCGGCTGACCTGGCTCGCGGCGCTCGAGCGCACACCGCGGCGCAACACCAGCGCGTCCTCGCGTGCGCCGGCACCGTCGGCGGCGGGATAGTAGCCTGCCCGGCGCGCGACGGCGACAAATCCTTCCGCACGGTAAAGAGCGATCGCCGCCGCGTTCGAGAGGCGCACCTCCAGAAAGCATTGTTCGGCGCCGAGGCGCAGAGCGTCGTCGAGAAATCGGCGCAGCAAGGCGCGCGCCAGACCGCGCCTTCGCGCCTGCGGCGCGACGGTGAGGTTGAGAACTTGCGCTTCGCCCGGCCCCATCATCAGCACACCGTAGGCGACGATGACGCCGTCGGCTTCACCGACGACGGTGCTGTAACCGGCTGCGAGCGCGTCGCGAAAATTTCCAGCCGTCCACGGCGCAGGATGGGCCTGGGCTTCGAGCGCGGCAACCGCTGCCAGGTCGGGCTCCTGCATCGGTCGCCAGAGCGTGGCGGAAGCGCCTACGGGCGTCGGGGTTGTGGTCACCGAGGCGCTCACCGCGGACTCACTGACGCAGTCCCGCCGCGCGTTCGGCGATGGTCAGCGCCACACGGTGGCGCACGTAAAACGGCGCCGCGTCGTGCGCAGGCAAACCTTCCCCGGCGGCAAAGCGCGGCAGAGAAAGCGTGCCGACGGCGCTCGCGCTGGGGACGATCGCGCCGTCACATTCCGACAGAGCCGCACCATAGCGCTCGCGCAGCGACGCGTACGCCGCAAACCCGCTGCCAGCGCCTATCCATCCGCGACCTTCGGGCAGGGGCGCGGCATCGGGCGAGATGACCCGCGGAGCGATTACCTCGCGCCACCGTCCGGAGTCGCGTTCATAGGCTGCGACATAGACCTCGCGCATGCGCGCATCCAGCGCCGCGATGATGCGGTCGCCGCCGGCGTGTTCGCGCCGTGTTTGAGCAATGGCCTCGAGCGTCGATACTCCCACCACCGGCAGCGCGGCCCCCAGGGCGAGGCCCTGCGCGACGCCGCAGGCGATTCGCAGTCCGGTAAAGGATCCCGGGCCGGCGCCAAACGCGATGCCGTCGATCTGCTTCAGGGTCACGCCGCCATCGGCGAGTACGGCACGAATCATCGGCAGGAGCAGCTCGGAATGACGCTGGCCGGCGACTTCGCTCTTCTCATGCCAGGTCACGCCGTCGCCGAGCGCGACGGCGCAAACCTCGGTCGAGGTATCGAGCGCAAGTATTTGCATCGCTCGAATTCTACCCGAGCCGCGGGTGGCAAATGCGGGGATGCGGGCCGATGCAGCGTTTGCGCATTCGGTACAATCCTTCGTTTGCCGACCGTGTTCTTTCGCGCGGCGCCATCGTTCACTGCTGCCGTCATGGATACCGTCGTCATCTCCGCGCTCGATCAGGAAGGCAGGGGCGTGGCGCGCGTCGAAGGCAAGGCAATGTTCGTCGAAGGCGCGCTGATCGGTGAACGCGTCGCAATCGAGATATTCCGCAACAAGCCGAATTACGCGCTTGCGCGCATGACCGCGCTGTTCGAGGCCAGCCACGAAAGAGTGGCGCCTCCCTGCCCGCATTTCGGCGTGTGCGGCGGTTGCAGTCTTCAGCACCTCGAGCCGCTGGCGCAAGTGGCGGTCAAGCAGCGCGTGCTCGAGGACGCCTTGTGGCACATCGCTCGCGTGCGACCGCGCGAGCTTCTCTCTCCTATCCACGGTCCTGCCTGGGGCTATCGCCAGCGCGCGCGGCTATCGGTGCGTTACGTGCCCAAGAAGGGCGGCGTGTTGGTCGGCTTTCACGAAAGGAAGTCCAGTTTTGTGGCCGACATGACGACTTGCCCGGTGCTGCCGCCACGGATCTCGGCACTGCTGCCGAAGCTGCGCATCCTTGTGGGTGTGCTGTCGATTCGCGACCGCCTGCCGCAGATCGAGTTGGCGATCGGCGACGGCGTCGAGGCGCTGATCCTGCGTCACCTGGCGCCGCTGACCGCGGACGACGAGCGGGAGGTGACCGACTTCGCGCTACGCCACGGCGTGCATATCTATCTGCAGGCGTCCGGGCCAGCCAGCATCCAGCCCTTCTTTCCTCCGCAATCCACGCTCTCGTACGATTTGCCGGATTTTGCGCTGAGGTTCGAATTCGAGCCCAGCGATTTCACCCAGGTCAACGTTGCCGTGAATCGGGTGCTGGTCCGGCGCGCCATCGGCCTGCTCGATCCGGTTCCTGGCGATCGGATCGCGGACTTCTTCTGCGGGATCGGCAACTTCACGCTGCCGATCGCGCGTCGCGGCGCCGACGTCATCGGCGTCGAGGGAAGCCCGGCGCTGGTGCGGCGGGCGGAAGCGAATGCGGCGCTGAACGCGCTCGCCGACCGCGCGCGCTTCGTGGTCGGCAATCTATTCGAGGCCACCACCGAGAGCGTTGCCAGCCTCGGGCCGCTGGACAAGGCCTTGATCGATCCGCCGCGGGAGGGCGCAATCGCCCTGGTCAGGTCGCTGCCGGCGCAGATTTCGCGGGTCGTGTATGTCTCCTGCAACGCGGCGACGCTGGCGCGCGATGCCGTGGTGCTGACCGGCGCGCAGGGTTTCGTTCTGCGAGCCGCGGGCATCGCCAACATGTTCCCGCATACCGCTCATGTCGAGTCGGTGGCGCTGTTCGAGCGATGAGCAGGACGAACGGGCAAAAAAAGGGCGGCTCTCGCCGCCCTTTTTACAGCTTGCGTTCGCTTCCTAGTCGCGCTGCCCGGTGAAAATGAGCAGCAGGTTGAGCAGGTTGACGAAGATATTGAAGATGTCCAGGAACAGCGCCAGCGTCGCCATGATGTAGTTGGTCTGGCCCCCGCGCACGATCGAGCTCACGTCATAGAGCAGATAGAGTGAGAAGATCATGACCGCGATGGCCGAGATGGCGATCGAGGCGACCGGCACCTGGAAGAAAATATTGGCCAGCGACGCGATGATCAGCAGAATCAGGCCGACGAACAGGAACTTGCCCAGGAAGCTGAAGTCCCGCTTCGATATCGTTGCGATCGCAGCCATCACCACAAATACCGCCGCGGTCATGCCTCCCGCCAGCGCAACCAGCTGCCCGCCGTTACGCAAGCCGGCGGCGTATTGCAGCATCGGCGCCAGCATCACCCCGGAGACGAAGGTGAAACCGAAGATCGCAAGCACGCCCCAAGCGCTGTTGCGAAGCGCGGAGACGACAAACAACATCCCGAACATCGCCGCGAACATCAGCAGCGGCGCCATGATCGGCGAGGTCGCGAACACCGCGGCAAAATTCATCGACATGCCGACATAGGCGCCGGCGATCGTCGGCAGCATCGACAGCGCGAGCAGCCAGTAGGTGTTGCGCAGAACCTTGCTCTGCTCGACAGCGACCGTCGTCTCGGCAGCCTGTGGCCAGCCGCTGAACGGTCCATTACCCGTAGGAACAGGTTTCAGTTGCGGTTCCATGTGATTCCTCTTCAAGGCGACGAAAAGCGTCGCATGGGGCTTAGACTAGCAGAATTCCGTCGAGTTTCAACGGTTCCGGTGTCCTGAGGGCGCCCACGCGTCCGGTATGCCCTACATGGGGGCAATGTTATTATTTTCGAGTCCGGAAGCTTGGCAGGCGTGGCCAGACTAAAACCGGCGGGAATCCGGAAGGTTGGCAGAGTGGTCTAATGCACCGGTCTTGAGAGGACGCGCGCGAAGCGCGCTTCCTCGGGCGAGACTAACTCGGCGAAGCCGACGTTATGTCGAGACCAAAACCGGCGGGAAACAGGAAGGTTGGCAGAGTGGTCTAATGCACCGGTCTTGAAAACCGGCGTGCCGGCAACGGCGCCGTGAGTTCGAATCTCACACCTTCCGCCAGAAAGCATCCAGCGGCGCCCCATCCAATCTGGAGAGTCGGCGGCCCCGGTTTCGCTGAAATATGTTAGTACGAATCGAACGGTGGAAAACGGTTCAAAATTTGCGGCGCGATTGCAAGCAGCATCCTGCAAATTCATGATCGATCGTTTTTTGCCCCCACCCCTCGATCTCGCCCCGCTGGATTCGCCCCGCGTGCCAGCTTACTTCACTTCTGACTGCGCCTTCCACGCACGCTCGCGCCGCTTCGCTTCTTCGATCTGCTCGCGGGTCATCTTTGCAGTGACATCGGTCATTGCACGGGCGACGTCGCTGCGCGCTCCGCCCGCCGGCAAAGCAAAAAATGCGAGCTCCATCCACTTTAAGGCTTCGACGCTATCCTGCGGGACACCGTTGCCTGCGGCGTAGAGAAGTCCCAGGTTAAGCTGCGCGAATACCACGCCCTGGTCGGCCGCACGCCGAAACCATTTGGCCGCGTCGACGTCGCTCTTCTGAACCCCCGTGCCTCCCGCATAGCTGGCGCCGACGTTGTACTGCGCTGCAGCGTCGCCTTGATTCGCGGCGCGCTGGAACCACATGAAGGCCATCGCGTCGTTATGTTCGACACCGTTGCCTTCCATGTACAGGGAACCCAGACCGTACTGGGCGGCAGCGTTCCCTGTTTCCGCGAGTGGGCGCCACAACTCGACCGCCTTGGCGTACGCTTTCGCGTGATAGGCAGCGATGCCGTCCTCGAGAGGCCCGGCCTCGGCGGTTGCGCCAAGAACAGTCGCGATGGCGAATGCACCTAATAGACCCCAAACAGTTGCTTTCATATTTTCGGACCGCGGCGGAACATGACGGGCTAGGACCGTCACTAGGAAGCGTGAAGTAGCGCGCATAGACGCAGCTGCCCTAGCAACGCGTGGGGGCATGTTTGGGGGCAACTCGGCAGATATTACCGTGTGTAGCCCCGCACTGTGAATCTCACACCTTCCGCCATCCATTGGCATTTCTATCGCATACGCCGCCTCAGCGCGGATGCGGCAGCATTACCAGCGTCCGCCATGCGGCAACGAGCGGAACGCCGGCGACGATAGCTCCACCCACCAGCACCCACATCGCGTCACGAATGCCGGCATACTCCGCTAGCAGGGCGCCCAGCATCATGCCAATCGGCGCAGTGATGCTGGCAGCCATTTTCCAGACCGCCGCGGCACGGCCCAGCGCTTCCGCCGCGACCGCCTGCTGGCGCAGGCTGGTTTCAGTGATCAGGTAAATCGTCAACAAACCGTCGCCGAAAAACTGGCTCGCGATCAGGAACGCCGCGCCCGCGAACGGGTCCGCCGGCGCGAGTGGAATGAATACCTGCGCGAACCCGCCCAAGAGCAATGCGGCAAGCGCGGCGCGTCCGGGACCGATCCAGCGCACCAGCTCCGGTGTCGCCGCGGCGCCGGCGAGCGCGCCGATTCCGCCGCAGCCGATCACGAGTCCCAGCACGCCCGGGCTCAAGTGCAGAGTCTGAAGGGCGAACAATGTGTACAGCGACGCCATGAAGCTCATGAAAAAAGTCAGCAGCGTGGTGCTTAAGAATAGCGGCCGCAGCAGCGGATGACGCCACACTAGCGCGGCGCCCTCGCGCGCCTCGCGAAGCAGGGATGCTTCAGCAGCTTGCTGCGCCGAGTCTTGCCGGTCATCAAAGGGCTCCCTGGCGCGAATGCGGCCGATCAACAGCGCCGACACAACGAACGAGCACGCGTCGATCGCCAGCGCGAACGGCGCGGTCAGCCATTGCACCAATGCACCGCCAAGCGGTGGACCGGTGATCTCGGCCAACGCATCGACGGTTTCGCGCTTGCTGTTCGCCGCGACCAGGTGCCCGGACGGCACGATGACCGGGAGATACGCATGATCGGCGATTTCGAACAGCACGCCGGCCATGCATACCAGCGCCGCGACGACACCGAGCTGAATCAGCGTCAATGTGCCGAGGAGCGCGGTTACGGGAATGGTGGCAATCAACAGCGCGCGCACCCAGTCGGCGCCGATGAGCACCGCGCGCCGAGAACGACGGTCGATCCAGGCGCCTGCCCACCACGCAACCAGCGCGCCGGGCAGCACGCCCAGCACGCTCAGCCAGCCGAGTTGCAGCGGCGTTGCACCGAGCAACAATATCGCCGCCATCGGCAGCGCTGTACGCGTAATGCGCGAGCCGACCGCCGACACGCCGATGGCGGTGAGCAAAAGGCGGAAGGCGCGTTGTTGGGTTGGGTTCAGTTGATCGACGCGCTCGTCGGGTGGCCACTGCAGACTGGCGGATTGAACGACTAGCCCTACCGACCGGCAAAGTCAAACACCGATTCGCTTCACGTGCCTAGCGAACGCCCTTGAGTGCGGTATGAGGCGGACGGCAGGGCACCTGGCATGCCCCTCGCTTCGCCTAGATCAGGTTGAAGCCCTCGCGCATCTGCGGGACTAGTTCCCACCGTGCTTATCGGGTTGTCACACACTCCTACTAGATGTAGTG
>JRHI01003129.1_pt1 | contig 10232 bp, 13 predicted proteins | sample 215371 | NCBI WGS metagenome assembly JRHI01 (sample SAMN02929681, study PRJNA255918) | sediment metagenome | biome: cave system; feature: Ice Cave; material: Sediment; isolation source: sediment from deep within a dark volcanic ice cave with no known source of... ... | reverse complement strand
ACTCACTACATCTAGTAGGAGTGTGTGACAACCCGATAAGCACGGTTCGATCCGGTCGAAGACTTCGCTCCGGTTTCGCTGATCGGCCGCGAGCCCGGCGTGCTGGTCGTCAATCCGTCGCTTCCGGTAACTACCCTGCAGGATTTCATTGCCTACGTGAAGGCACGCCCGGGGCAGGTCGATTATGCGTCGTCGGGCAACGGCAGCGGGCAACACCTTTTCGCGGCGCTGCTGGCGTCGATGACCGGGATGAAAATGAACCACATTCCGTATCGCGGCAGCGGTCAGGCAACGACCGATCTGGTCGGGGGACAGGTGCAGATGTCGATGCCCGGCTTGGCCGGCATGCTCGGCCATATTCGAAGCGGCAAGCTCCGCGCGCTGGCGGTCACCGGCGCGCGACGCGCACCACAACTGCCGGACTTGCCGACCGTTGCCGAGTCGGGCGTGCCGGGCTACGAAGCCTACGTCTGGTTGGGACTTCTGGCGCCCAAGGCGACACCTGCGACGGTCATCGACAAGCTTCAGCGCGAGATTCTTGCGGTGTTGGCGACCGACGAAGTGAAGCGTTACATGGCCAACGCCAGCATCGAGGTCGTGGGGTCGTCGCCGGCCGAATTCGGCACGTTTTTTCATCTTGAAAAGGATCGCTGGGCGAAGATCGTGCGCGACACGGGTGCCAAGATCGACTGAGCTGTGATCTGTCCAAAATTAGGATGCTAACTCGTTAAGGTCAGCTTTCGCGTACCGGTGTAGGTCCAAGCCCGCGTCCAACCGGCGGCAAGCACTACACTTTCTCAGGGAAACTCTTATGTCGAACAATCTGGATCCCGTACGGACAATCTATCCGGCACACGCAGATCCCATCCGCATCGTCCCGCTATATCTTCCTGACAAGCTCGTACAACCAACGGCGGACGCGCTTGCCTTGGTGCCGGCGGCGCCTGTGCGCCTGATCTACCGGAACGGGCCGCTGCTCACCGCGATCGAGGTTTTTACTGTCTTCTGGGGTGCCGCTTGGCAACAAGGCAATCCGAAAACGATGGTCAGCAAAATTAACCAATTTTTCGACTTCATATTGACCAGCGCGTTGATCGATCAGCTTTCGGAGTACAGCGTTCCAGGCAAGACGCTAGGTCACGGCAGGCGCACCGGTACGACAACAGTCACGAGACCCAAGCTCGGTCCTTCGATTTCAGATACGGCGATCCAGCACATGCTGCAGCAGGAAATATCCACCAATGCTGCGATTCCACATCCGACGCAGAACAGCTTGTACTTCATATACCTGCCGCCGGGCGTACGAGCGGTTCTGGGAGGCTCTGCGTCATGCCAGGCGTTCTGCGGCTACCACAACGATATCTCGGGGCAGATTTTCTATGCCGTGATGCCTTACGCCGGCTGTGCGGGCTGTCTCGGCGGCCTTTCGACACTCGACGCGTTGACCTCGACGAGCTCGCATGAGTTATGTGAGTCCATCACTGATCCGATCCCTGGCCAAGGTTGGTACGACGACGTCCACGGCGAGATTGGCGACATCTGCGCGTGGAAGACGAAGAAGCTCGGCGGCTACACGGTGCAGCTGGAATGGTCGAACAAGGCAAATCAATGCAAGTAGTGTGAGGCGGCTCGCAAGGAGACGACCGGATTCGCGCCGCTGCCTTCGCCCCTTGCCTTGCGCTAAAATTCCACCATGACCAAGATCCGCAAGGGCCAAGCCCCCGCGCCGCTGTCCCGAATCCAGTTTCACGACCGCTTCGCGCAATCGTTTAAGGACCCGCTGTTCGCGCCCCAGGAGGCGGCGCTCTCGCGGGTCGAGGATGTTGCATGGAAGGCATACAAGGATGGTCGCAAGTCGCCGGTCACTCGAAAGGCGGGCAAGGGTTACGCCGATCCCGAGTACGATTTGTCGGTCGAATGGTCGGGCACCCGCGCGAGGCTGAAGAGCGCGGACGCGAAACGCAGGAAACCAGGCACCCGCTCGCGCGTTCTGCTCATCATCGGCTCGGCCCGCAACGATGGAACCTGCCCGGGGGAAGTCTCCAAGACGTTTCGGCTGACCAAGGTCGCGCGCAAGGTTTTCGAGGATGCGCGCTTCGACGTCGACACGCTCGATTTGAGTCTCCTCACCTCCGAATACGGAAAGCGGATCTACCCGTGCAAGGGTTGCGTAGCGACCGCGATGCCGCTTTGTCATTGGCCGTGCAGCTGTTATCCGAATCATGCTCTGGGTCAGACCGGCGACTGGATGGCGGAGATCTATGAGCGCTGGACCGCGGCCCATGGCGTCGTCATTCTCACGCCGGTCTATTGGTATCAGGTTCCCAGCACGCTGAAGCTGATGATCGACCGCTTGGTGTGCGCCGACGGCGGCAATCCCGACGTGACCTCGACGTCGGGCAAGAATCCGGCGAAAGCGAAAGCGCTGGAGCTTGCAGGGTGGCCCTACCCCAAGCACCTCGCCGGCCGCGTCTATGGACTGGTGGTGCACGGCGACGTCGCGGGCATCGAAGGCGTGCGCCGCGCGCTGTCCGATTGGCTCGATTGGATGGGCTTGATCGACGCCGGTCCCAAAGCGCGCCTCGATCGTTACATCGGTTACTTCGAGCCGTATGCCACCAGTCACGACGCGCTCGATCGGGACCGCGACGTGCAGGAAGAAGTACGAAACGTCGCGCGCGCGGTCGTCGCCGCAGTGCGCGAGGCGCGGGCCGGCCGGCTTTCGGATCCCGACGCGAAGCTTGAATCTCCCCGACCCAAATGAGCGAAGTGAGCGGACTCCAACGCACGCGAACAAGCAACGACGAATCGTTCCCGGCGCGAGACACTGTTTCAGGCGAAACGCCGGTGACCGGTGTCGAGCATTGGACGCACAAGGACGGCGTGCGCCTCTTCTTATGGGAAAAATTCGTCGGCTCGCCCGATGGCAAGCAAGCGATTCTGTTCGTGCACGGCTCGTCGATGGCGTCGCAACCGACGTTCGACTTGTGTGTTCCGGGAAGGCCCGACTCTTCCGTCATGGACTGGTTCGCCCGGCGCGGCTTCGTATGCTGGAGCGTGGACATGGAAGGTTACGGCCGCTCCGACAAGTCGAGGGACATCACCTGCGACATTGCCAACGGCGCCGACGACCTGACCGCCGCGACAGACTACATCTCAACCAGGCGAGGCGAGCGCGACGTGATGATGTACGGCATCTCGTCGGGTGCGTTGCGCGCCGCGTTGTTCGCGCAGCAGCACCCCGAGCGCGTCTCGCGTCTCGCGCTCGACGCGTTCGTGTGGACAGGAGCCGGCGCGCCGACGCTGGAGCAGCGGCGCAAGAAGCTTCCGCAGTTCCTGGCCGCGAAGCGACGCGCCATCGACCGCGCCTTCGTCACTTCGATTTTCGAGCGCGATCATCCGGAGACCACCGACAAGTGCGTGGTCGACGCGTTTGCCGACGCCATACTCGCCCTCGACGACTCGATGCCCAACGGCACCTACATCGACATGTGCTCCCGGCTCCCCATCGTCGACCCGGCCCTGATCACCGCGCCTACGCTCGTCCTACGCGGGCAATACGACGGCATTGCCGCATTCGATGACCTGATCGAGTTTTTCAAGCGGCTGCCCAGCGCGGACAAGCAGTTCACGGTCATGCCGGGCATTTCGCACGCGAGCTTTCAGCAAAAAAACTACCTCATGGTCTATGACCTGCTGCATGCCTGGTTCTCGCGTCCGGACCCGGTCTACGTCGGCCCGGCGGCGCGAGCCGGTTGATGATCTTGCATTGCCGCGGGACGACGCTCGATTGCATCACTCACCCGAGCCAATGCTCCGCACGCCGCACAGGAGTCGCTCATGCCCACTGATAACGCCGATTCGCAAGCCGAGATCGCCAGGCTCGTCAAGGAGCTTGAAAGCGCGGAAGCCTACGAGCAGAAGCTTCGCCAGATCATCGTCGATGTGAGGGAAGAGCTCGCTGCCGGCCACACCGCCAACGCCCTCTCGATGCTCAATCAGGCCTTGAGCTATATCGACGATGCCACCGACGTGGTCACGTCCGCGCCAAATCACAAGGCGATTTGATCCGTGGAGGCCAAGCTGGGGCCCGATGCGGTGGCAGCGATCGTCTCCCGTACGCTCGATAGCTACGGGGAACGCGCCGACGCATTTTGGGAAGGCACGCGCAATCACGACGTCAGCCAGAATATCCAGGCCTTGCTGCGCTACATCGTGGCTAAGCCGCCGTTCACGATTCTCGACTTGGGCTGCGGTCCTGGCCGCGATCTCAAAGCACTGGCCGAGCTCGGCCATACCGCGATCGGTATCGAGGGCCTCGAGCGCTTTGCGGCGATGGCGCGCGATCATTCAGGCTGTGAAGTGTGGCAGCAGGATTTCCTAAAGTTGGATCTTCCACCGGGGCGGTTCGACGGCGTGTTCGCGAACGCGGCCTTGTTTCACGTCCCGTCGCAGGAGTTGCCGCGGGTCCTGGCCGAGCTGCGTTCGACGCTGAAGCCGCGCGGAGTGCTATTCAGCTCGAACCCGCACGGCAACGACGAGGAGGGATGGAATCGCGGCCGATACGGTGCGTACCATCGAATCGAGACCTGGCGTCGCTATGTGTCGAGCGCCGGATTTCTCGAGCTTGAGCATTACTACCGTCCCGACGGATTGCCTCGCGAGCAGCAGCCTTGGCTCGCCACTGTCTGGCGCAAGGTGGCACTGCCGGCCGACGACGCGGCGATTGGCCCATCGTGAACACGCAACTGGCGGCGTCGGAGGTCGAAGCGGTCGTGGCCGACACCCGAAGGTGGCTCGAAAAGGCTGTCATCGGCCTCGACCTCTGTCCGTTCGCCAAGGCGGTGTACGTGGGAAATCGCATTCGCTACCGCGTCAGCGCCGCCCGCGACGAAGATGCGCTGCTCGAGGATCTGGCGCAAGAGCTGTCGATGCTCGATTCGACGCCTGAGCACGTGTGCGAGACGACGCTGCTGATTCATCCCCGGGTTCTGACCGACTTCGCCGACTACAACGTCTTTCTCGACGCGGCGGACGGCAAGATCGATGCGCTAGGCCTTCGCGGCGAGATTCAGGTCGCGAGCTTTCATCCGCGCTATCAGTTCGAAGGCACGACGCCTGACGACATCGGCAACTACACCAATCGGTCGCCGTACCCGATGCTGCATCTGCTTCGTGAGGCCAGCGTCGAGCGCGCCGTGGCGGCGATTCCCGACGCCGCCGCCATCTTCGAGCGCAACATCGAAACGCTGCGCCGGCTCGGCGTCGACGGATGGCGGCAGTTGTTCCCGGGCATATGATCGCGATCGCGGCGAACGAAATCGAGTGGACCGCGATCCGGGCGCAGGGGGCCGGCGGTCAAAACGTCAACAAGGTGTCGAGTGCAGCGCAACTGCGCTTCGACATACCCGCCTCGACGCTGCCCGAGGCCATCAAGGCGCGGCTGCTGGCGAGCGACGATAGGCGCATCACGGCGCAGGGTGTCGTCGTCATCAAGGCCCAGCGCCATCGAAGTCTCGACCAGAACCGCGACGACGCTCTCGCGCGGCTGCAGGTGCTGGTGGACAAGGCCGCGGACGTTCCGCGCGTTCGCAAACCGACGCGTCCGACCCGGAGCTCGCAACGGCGCCGCGTCGATTCCAAGGTGCGGCGCGGTCAGATCAAGTCGGCGCGCGCCAAAGCCGGGGAAGAATAGTCGCGGGAACCCACGGCCGGACGGACGGTGGGGCTTTGGCCCGACCGGTGCGCACGCTCGAGATCACTTCGCCGGCAGCTTTGCCACATCGACCCATCCGCGGGATGCTTGCGACGCGATGCAGGCTTCGATGAACGCCATGGTATGCGCGCCGTCCTCGATGCGGGGATAGAGCAGTTCCGGGACCGTCTCGCCGAGGTTGCGCGCCATGCGTTCCTGCGCCACCTCGGCGTAAATATTGGCAAACGCCTCGCGCAGACCCTCGGGATGCCCCCGCGGAGTACGTCCCGCGGCGATGATCTCCTGCGGCAGGAACGTGTCGCCGCGGCCGATGATGCGCACGGCTTCGCCCTGCACCGCGAGTCGCAGATAACTCGCGTCGCGATGCCACCAATCGAGCATGCCCTTTTCGCCGTAGATCCGAAGCCGGATATCGTTTTCCCCGCCCGCAGCCGCCTGCGTCGCGGTGAAAGTGCCGCGTGCGCCGCCGTCGAATTCGAGCAAGGCCGAAACGTAATCCACTACCTTGCGCCCCGGAAGCAGCGCGCCGACGTCGGCGGTGACGCGCGCCACGTTGAAACCGGAAGCGAAGCTCGCCAGATGCTGAGCGTGGCAGCCGATGGCGCTCATCACCAGCGCAAGTCCGCTGCGCTTTGGATCGAGCATCCAGCGGAAGCGATTGTTCTGCGGTCCTTCCTCCACGCGCGTCGCCATCCCGCTTTGAATGTACTCGACTTGCACCAGCCGGACAGGGCCGAGCACGCCGTCGCGCACCAGTCGCCGGGCGTAGCGCGTCATCGGGTACGCCGAATAGCCGTGCGCGACTGCAAATATCCGCCCGCCGCGCCGGGTGCGCGCGACGAGATCGCAGGCCTCCTGAAAACCGTGCGTCACCGGCTTGTCGCCGACGACATCGAGGCCAGCGTCGAGCGCCGCGACCGCGGACCGGTAATGCGTATCGTTGGGAGTCATGATCGCCACCGCGTCGATGCCGTCCGGACGCAAAGCTTCCTGGCGAAGCATTTCATCGACGTCGCCGTAACTGCGCCCGGGATCGAAGCCCAACGCCGCGCCGCCCGCACGCGAGCGTGCCGCGTCGCTGGAAAAGACGCCGGCAACCGGTCGCCACCATCCGTCCATCTCGGCCGCGCCGCGATGCATGCGGCCGATCCACGAGTCGGGACCGCCACCGATCAGGCCCAGGCGCAGCGGCCTGCCGAATCGCTCCCGCAATCCCGTCATGTCGTCCCCTTTCCGTTGGTGTCTTGTTTCGGCTGAGCGTCAGCGATTCCGTGCAGCAGCGGATCATAGCGGATAGAATCGAGCCGGAACAGACAAGGAGGTCGCAATGCAACTCGACTCGGAGCAGCGGTCGCGATTCGACCGCGACGGCTACCTGTTTTTTCCCAGCCTGTTCAAGCTGGACGAAATCGCGGTCCTGCTGGACGAGGTGCCGCAACTCTACGCCGCGCACCGCCAAGAGAACGTGCGTGAAAAGGGCAGCGACGCCGTGCGCACCAATTTTGCCGCGCACATGTACAGCGCGCCCTTCGCGCGGCTCGCCCGCCACCCGCGAATGATCGAACCGGCGATGCAAATGTTCGGCGAGCCGGTGTACATGCATCAGTTCAAGATCAACGGCAAGATGGCCTTCGACGGCGACGTCTGGCAATGGCATCAGGACTTCGGCACCTGGAAGAACGACGACGACATGCCCGAGCCGCGGGCGATGAACGTCGCGATTTTTCTGGACGAGGTCAACGAATTCAATGGCCCGCTGATGTTCATTCCCGGGAGCCACAAGCTGGGCGTGATCGACGCCGCCCATGACACTTCGACCACCAGCTATCCGCTGTGGACGATCAGCCACGACACCATCGCTCGTCTGGTCGACCGCGGAGGCATCGTCGCTCCCAAGGGCCCCGCCGGGTCGATGATATTGTTCCATTCGTGCCTCGTTCACGCATCGAGCTCCAACCTGTCGCCGTGGAACCGAGTCAGCGTCTATTTGAGCTTGTGTGCGGTGTCCAACCACATCCGCCGATTCAAGCGTCCCGAATACATCGCCCACCGCGATTTCAGTCCGATCGAGTGCTTGCCGGACGATTGCCTGCTGAAGGAGTACGAGGTCGCGCTGCCGTGGAAGAACGGGACCCCGCAGGATGACGGCGACACTAGCCTCGCCGCATGACACAAGCGTGAGCGGATGAGCCTCTACGCCGGGCTGCAGAAGCGCGCCGCCGAAGGCCGGCCGCTTCGCGTCGGATTGATCGGGGCCGGCAAGTTCGGCGCCATGTACCTCGCGCAGGTGCCCAAGACGCCCGGCGTTCATCTGGCGGCGATCGGCGACCTTTCGCCTTCAAGTGCAATCGTCAATCTTCAGCGCGTCGGCTGGGTGGCGGAGCGCTTCGCTGCGCATTCGATCGACGATGCAGTGCGGCACGGGACGACGCATGTCGGCGACGACTGGCAGGCGCTCATCCGGCACCCCGCGATCGACATCGTGGTGGAATGCACCGGCAACCCGATCGCTGCGGTCGAACACTGCCTGGAAGCATTTCGTCAGCGCAAGAACGTCGTCAATGTGACTGTCGAAGCCGACGCGTTCTGTGGTCCGCTGCTGGCGCGCAAAGCCGCCGAGGCCGGCGTCGTTTACAGTCTGGCTTTTGGAGATCAGCCGGCGCTGATTTGTGACCTGGTCGATTGGGCGCGCGCCGCGGGCTTCGGCGTGGTCACCGCCGGGCGAGGTCATAAGTGGCTGCCGCATTTCGCGCAGTCGACGCCGGAAACGGTGTGGGGCCATTACGGCCTGACGCCCGAACAGGCACGGACCGGCGGACTCAATCCCAAGATGTTCAATTCGTTTCTGGACGGATCGAAGCCGTCGATCGAGAGCACCGCCGTGTGCAACGCGACCGGCCTGGCCGCGCCTCCGGATGGACTGACCTACCCGCCTGCCTCGATCGACGATATCCCGTCGATCTGCCGGCCGCGCGCGGAGGGGGGCGTGCTCCATCAGAAGGGCCAGGTCGAGGTGATTTCTTCGCTGGAGCGCGACGGCCGTCCCATCGGCTACGACATCCGCTTCGGAGTCTTCGTGGTATTCGAAGGCGACACCGAATACATCCGCAACTGCTTCAAGGAATACATGGTGCGCACCGACGCGAGCGGCCGTTACGCGTGCCTCTACAAACGCTGGCACCTGATCGGTCTCGAGGTCGGCATCTCAGTGGCATCGGTCGGACTGCGTGGCGAAGCGACCGGTGCGGCGACGTGCTTCAACGCCGACGTCGTGGCCACCGCGAAACGGGATCTCGCGGCGGGCGAGTCGCTCGACGGCGAAGGCGGATACACCGTCTGGGGCAAGCTCCTGCCTGCAGCCACGTCGCTCGCGCTCGGCGGCCTGCCGCTGGGCCTCGCTCATAACGTCAAGCTGGTGCGCGCGGTGCGACAAGGCGAGGCGCTGGTGTGGAACGACGTGGCCATCGACGAGAGCCTGCCCGCGTATCGGACGCGTCGCGAGATGGAGGCCCTGTTTGCGCCGCGGGCGGCTCGGGAAAATGCTTCCCGTGTTCCCGACGCGATGCGCGACAAAGTGCCTGCGGAAGGCGTCAGCGGTCGCTAACCCGGGCTCAAGGACAAGCACATGGCGGTTCGAAAAAAACGGGCCCGCGGTAGACCTGTCGTGCGAAAGCACGAAGTCAAGGCCGACCTCGCCAATTTCGAGTTGGCAAAGGCACGCTCTTCTCTCACCTTGCAGATCTACGCCAACAAGGAAAAAATCGGCGAGCTGGAGATCGGCCGCGGCTCCCTCTATTGGCAAGGCCGCAAGAAACAGAGAAGCAAGCGGCTCGACTGGTCTCGCTTCGCGGAGATGATGGACGAACTCGCATACAGCAAGCGTTAGCACGCTTCGCGCGCGAAACGCCTTCCGGGCTACACTCGGTAGTCCGCCGCGCGGGCGTGTCGAGGAAGCAGCGCCTTAGCGTCGTCGGCCGAACACTAGCATCGCCAGCGGCACTGAGCTTACCAGGCCGATCAGGAACAAGGTGCGTCCCACCGCCCGCCGCGTTTCCGGCGTCAACTTGTCAGCCACCAGCAACGCCACGCCGGCACCGAGCATGCCGCGCGTCGCGCCTATCAGCGCCAGCTCGGGCAAGGTCAGTTCAGTGCTTCGCATTACGACGCTCCGTGATCCTGCTGCAAACCGCGTATCGCGCCTGCGTCAACGGGACCAGGTCGGCCGTCCCTCGTACGGATATCGGTCCGCGATCCTGCGTCCCGACGAAATCTTACGGTCGAGATCGAACGGGAGATTCGGATAGTCTCCGGGGCCGAAGGTGCGGCAATCGCCTTCGAAATTGGCATCGCTGCAGAAGATCCAGTAGCCGTTCAATACGGTCAGCGAGGACGCACGGTCATTGAAGCCGACACGCTCCAGATTGCGCACGACATCGCGGTCGATCTCGAACGTGCGCCCACTCATACCATTACCCGAGTACAGAATGGCGCGCGGCTCATCGCCGCCGCGCGCTCC
>JRHI01003128.1_pt1 | contig 10234 bp, 9 predicted proteins | sample 215371 | NCBI WGS metagenome assembly JRHI01 (sample SAMN02929681, study PRJNA255918) | sediment metagenome | biome: cave system; feature: Ice Cave; material: Sediment; isolation source: sediment from deep within a dark volcanic ice cave with no known source of... ... | reverse complement strand
GCGTCGCGCGCTTCTGTAAACGCATTTCAGACTCGGGACACTAGCAGCTTGATGCAAAAACTTTGGGCATTCAGTGCGCAAGATGTTTGACCTCGTAGAACGGCCTACAAGCGATTATTTCCGTGTCGGGTATGGTTTGAGACCACTGAAATTGGGTGAAATACCCGTCGTCAATCGTTTTGCATCAAGCTGCTCATATGGTCGCAACGCTTGTCAAGAGGGTCGTGATTCATGTTTCTCCAAATCGATCCGGTGACGCGAGACGAGCGGTGCAGCGACGATGAATCAGACTCATATCCGTGGATTGGTTACTACCTTTCATCGATTCGTCGCGGGGTCTGCCTCGCTCTAGGGTCATGGATCAATCCTTGCGGAATGCCGGTTTAGCAGCCTCGAGGGTTACCCCTATCGTGGCTCGTGTCGCGTCACCGGATCGATCTGCCCGCATGAACCGTGTTCTCGACTCAACTATGCGCGAGCTGTGCTTGGGCCGCGGCAATCGCCCACACAAAGCCCGTCAACTCGCGGGCCACCGCAACACACACCTTGTTGATCTGCACGCCGCGGCCACGCAGTCGGGCAAAGCGCCCGGTGAGCCGCAACTGCGCCTTCCAGGCCACGTCGCGGATTGCCTGCGGCAGGTCCTCCGCGCGGCGCTGCGCGCGATGGCCGATGCGCGGTTGGAAGCGGTAATTCCAAGCGGCCTCAGTGAGCAGCCGCCGTGCATGTGCATTGCCGGTCTTGGTGATGCTGCCGCGGGCCACCCGATCACCGCTGGAATACTCCGAAGGCACCAAGCCCAGATATCCCATCAACTGCCGTGGATGCGCGAAGCGTCCAATGTCGCCGATCTCGGCCACCAAGCCGATCGCACTGATCTGATCGATGCCACGCAACGCCTGCAGCGCCTTGACCACCGGTTCGAAACGCCAGCCTTCGATCGAACCTGCCAGCGCGCCAGTGAGCCGCGCGACCCGTTCGTCGGCCGCGGTCACCGCCTGCCAGTATTCGGTAAACGCGGTCTGGGCCCCAGAGTGCCCAAAGTTCAATGTCGCCAACCAGCGGTAGTAGGTCTTGCTCCACGAGGTCTTGCCCACATAGCGCACGTCGTGGCGCAGCAGGAAGCCTTTGAGCTGATGCCGTGCCTGGGTGCGGGCGTTGATCGCATCCTCGCGCGCGCGGGCCAAGTCGCGAATCGCCTCGTCGGCCAGATCCGGAATCCACACCGGGTGCAGCTCTCCCGCCCGGGAGAGCTCGGCCAGTCGCAACCCATCCCGGCGGTCGGTCTTGACGCGATCGCCGGCACGTTTGGGAATCAACGATGGCGCAATCACCTGGCAGTGATAGCCGCGCTGTGCAAGCGCGCGCTGCAAGCCGTACCCCGTGGGCCCCGCCTCGTAGACCAACTGCACCTGTCTTGCCTCACCGTAGCGCGCCAGCACCTTCACCAGCTTGGCCACGTCGTGCGCGATGCTGCCCACCAGTCGCGCCGGCGCCCGACCCGCCTCCGCCACCGCCACCGCAATGCTGTCCTTGTGCACATCCAATCCGACGAAAAAATTGATACTCTCATCCATGGCCGGTCTCCTTGTTGGTTGCTGACGACTCGTTCTCAGCATGTAGCTCGGCGCAGCTTACTGCGCAACCTACGTCGCCGGAGACCGGCCGTCCCCTTTCTACGACGCGACCATATTGTCTAGAGAAGATGTTCAAGATTTCACGACGTTTGTTTCGGAAGCTTGGTCCCGGGTTGATCACCGGCGCCGCTGACGACGATCCAAGCGGGATCGCTACCTATTCACAGGCTGGCGCACAGTTTGGCTACCAGCTCGGGTGGACCGTCGTACTGACCTATCCACTGATGGTCGGCATCCAGCTTGTTAGTGCGCGAATGGGACGCGTCACCGGTCATGGATTGGCAACAAACATTCGCGAGAATTTTCCACGGCCTGTCCTGTACGCGATTGTGATTATGCTTCTTGTGGCGAACACCATCAATGTCGCTGCGGACATCGCTGCCATGGGTGAAGCACTTCGCCTCGTCGTCGGCGGACCCGCGCATTTGTATGCGATTCTATTTGGAGCGATCTGTCTTCTGCTACAGGTTTTTCTGTCCTACAGGCAGTATGTTCAGTATCTGAAATGGCTCACCTTGGGCCTACTCGCGTATGTCGCTGTAGTCTTTACGATCCACGTTCCGTGGCAGGAAGTAATCCTGGGAATCGTCTGGCCAAAGGTTGCCTTCACCGCCGAGATGCTCACGGTCATTGTTGCCGTGTTCGGCACGACCATTAGTCCGTACCTTTTCTTTTGGCAGGCGGCTCAGGAAGTTGAGGACGTGAACGCGAACCCCAAGGCCTATCCGCTAAAGGAAGTCCCAACAGCCGGCAGAAGAGAACTTCGAAGAATTAAGCTCGATACATACGTAGGAATGGGATTTTCCAACATGATCGCACTATTCATTATTATCAGTACGGCTGCGACGCTCCATGCATCAGGCGTCACCGACATACAAACCTCGGCCCAGGCAGCGCAGGCGCTGCGGCCTCTTGCGGGCGACTTTACTTTTATGCTATTCAGCATTGGAATAATCGGCACCGGCCTCCTTGCCGTGCCGGTACTAGCCGGTTCAGCGGGTTATGCAGTCGCGGAAACTTTTCTCTGGAAGCGCGGACTCGACCTCAAGCTGGAGGAAGCGCGAGAGTTCTATGCGATCGTCGCGTTTGCCACGCTGGGTGGCGTTGCATTGAACTTTAGCAAGATCGATCCCATCAAGGCATTGTTCTGGAGTGCCGTAATAAATGGAGTGATTGCGGTTCCCATAATGGCAGTAATGATGTTGCTCGCCAGTAACGAGAAGGTAATGGGCACGTTTACAGCTCGGCGCAGACTTAAGATCCTGGGATGGACAGCAACAACTGTTATGGCGGCTGCCGTAGTCGCACTGTTCGTTGTTTGAGCATCGGTCCTGGGGCGAACTGGTTGTGTCTTTCGCGCGAATAGTTGCCTCTGACGAGATTTCAGCGTCCGACGGACATCGACCCCGCCCGCGATGATTAAGGGCTGCACACTTGGTGCTGTTGGAAATAGCCGAGCTGATGTCGAGCGCCGCACACATCCACCGCGGCGCATGCGAATCGTCGCCTCAGTCTTGATAGGCATGCTTTGGAATGGACTCGCGTGCCTTTCCTATGCAGCTGAATCAGGGATTTCAATGGATCCGGGGATCTTATCCACCTCCAATGCATCGACCGTTGTTGACTCGCGAGCAGCACCCAGCGATCGGGTCGCGCCCGAGCCGTGGAACCTGCATGGCCAATTTACTTTCGTCAAACAGTACCACCCCAGGTTCGTGTCTCCATACCAGGGCGCGAATAGCCTAACGGGAGCTGCAAACGGTGAAGCGACGGCGGACCTAACGCTTTTCGCTGGTATCAGACTCTCGGACAGCGCAGCATTCTATGTAAATCCCGAGATCGACCAAGGGTTTGGCCTCAACAACACCCTCGGTGTGGCAGGATTCCCCAGCGGCGAAGCGTATAAGGTCGGCAAATCCAAGCCGTATTTCAGGCTGCAGCGCGCGTTTCTGCGGCAGCGATTTGATCTCGGCGGCGAAAGCTTCATCGTAGATCCTGGAGCGAACGAACTCGGCGGTTCACAGACTGCCGATAACGTAACGCTAACCGTTGGCAAATTCTCGATGGTCGACATCTTTGACACCAACAAGTATGCCCACGATCCGCGAGCCGACTTCCTCAACTGGTCGATCATCGACGCGGCGGCGCTTGACTACGCGGCCGATGCCTGGGGTTACACCGTCGGCGCTACGGTCGAATGGACACAGGCTTGGTGGACGTTTAGGGGCGGGTTCTTCGATCTTTCCGACGTGCCCAACAGTAAGACGCTAGAACCGGGGTTCAAGGAATTTGCGCTCGTCGGCGAGATTGAGGGACGCTACGAATGGCAAGGCCACCCCGGCAAACTAAAGCTGCTGGGCTTTCTGAACTATGGACGCATGGCCAGGTACGAAGACGCGATCAAATGGGGCCAAGCAAATGGTGCGGCCCCGGATGTGGCGCAAGTCCGCCGCTATGCGTCGCGGCCAGGCGTAGCGGTCAACCTGGAGCAGGAACTCACTCCGGATCTGGGTGCTTTCGCGCGCATCAGTTTCAATGACGGCGCTAAAGAGGCTTACGAATTTACCGACGTCAACAGATCCATATCGGCTGGTCTTTCGCTCAAGGGCAATGGCTGGCAGCGTCCCAACGACACCTTCGGCGTCGCCGTGGCCGCCAACGGCCTCTCGAGCGCGGCGCGGAAGTATTTCGCCGCGGGTGGCCTTGGCATTCTTATCGGGGACGGACAATTACCTCACTACCGCCCCGAATACATCGCGGAAACTTTTTATTCAATGCAGGTGGTCGAGCATTGCACCATAAGCGCAAATTACCAGCGAGTCGTCAACCCCGCATATAACCTCGATCGCGGTCCCGTATCGATTTTCGGACTACGCTTGCACGGGGAATTCTAAAGCGGCGTTTGATGGTGACCGACCGAAAATGACTCTCACCTTTGGCTTGCTGTTGACGTCCGCCGCATGCATTTACTTCTCATGCGAGTTCTTCGTCAACGGCGTTGAGTGGGCAGGCCAACGTTGCGGTGTTGCGAATAGCGCAGTCGGCACCGTTTTGGCATTTGGTACTGCGCTGCCGGAGAGCGTAGTTACGTTTGTCGCTGTAGTGTTCGGGGAAAGCGATGCCGAGAAGGAAATCGGCGTTGGTGCAGCACTCAGCGGCCCGCTCGTCCTCGCAACGCTTGCCTACGCGGTCGTGGGAGTCGTATTTCTCGTGACCCGCCATCGCCACCGAAGTGGGTTATTGGCCGCAGTTGACACAATCAAGCTTGGCCGCGATCAGTTGTGGTTCATCGCTATTTTCATCTTCAAAGTACTGCTCGGCCTCGTAGCCTTCTCGCTGAAGCCTTGGCTTGGAATTATGTTCCTCGGTGCATACGCGATCTACGTAGTGAAAGAGTTGCGCGAGGAAGTCGAGATCCCGGAGCAAGAGCAACTGGAACCTTTGAAACTCCGGCCGCGAGATCAAAACCCCACAACAGTGTGGAACCTCTTGCAGACGGTTAGCGCTCTCGCCGTCATTTTCTACAGCTCCCAGGTATTCGTTCATCAACTTGACTTCGTCGCGACCTGACACCCAATTTAGTCCGAACCGGGAATAGAGTCCGCAGTTAAAGATACCGCATTTTCATGCTTTGCCCGCGACTGGTGGGCGACTTCCTCCGGTGTCATGTTTCCGAGCGAACTGTGCGGCCGCTCGGTGTTGTACAAGTCGACAATCAAACACCCATGGTACCGAGTTACGAAAGGTTCTATATCCATGGCACCCGTGGGCTGGGCGTGAGGTCTGGATCTGCGAGGGTCTGGTTCGCCATAGCGGGACCATTTACCGTTGCCTGGCCGATCATAGCTCGAACGTACCGCCAATCGAAATACCGCAATGGATGTTCGACACAGCTATCTGCTGTCGGATTTGGCTGGCGTTATCGCCGACGGTCAACGCTGAAGCGTTGCTGGAGCTGAAGAGGTTGTTTGCGGCTTCGCGCCGCAATGTCGCCGGGGGCATGGTAGAAGCGCAGCACTGTTCCTTGTCATTCGAAGGAGGTGCTGATGCGACCCGTTGCGAAGTCACTGCGAGCAACACAACTCAAACTGTTTCAACCGGCAATGCAAAGTCTGGACTGGAAGCAGTTGCCGGTCGAAATGCGGCAACAGACGGTGCGCTTGCTGGCGCAGCTGCTTCGCGAACACGCGGCAAGAGAGTCAAGGCCAGCGGGAGGTGCGTGCCATGAGTGAGAAGATCGCAGCGCGCCATCTTGAGCGCAAGGCTATTCTCTACGTGCGTCAGTCATCGGCGTATCAGGTCAATCACAATTTGGAAAGTCAGAAGCTGCAGTACGCCATGCAGGCACGATTGCAGGCGTTGGGCTGGCGCGAAATCGAAGTGGTCGACGATGACTTGGGCCGTTCGGCGGCGGGTACGGTCACGCGTGCCGGATTTGAGCGCATGGTGGCGGAGGTATGTTTAGGTAAAGTCGGAGCAGTGGCAGCGCGCGAAGTCTCACGCTTTGCGCGTAACAGCCGCGACTGGCAGCAGCTGGTTGAGGTCTGCCGCGTGGTGGACACGGTCTTGATCGACCAGGAGATGGTCTATGCACCGCGGCAGAGCAATGATCGATTGCTGCTTGGGCTCAAAGGCAGTTTGAATGAGTATGAGCTGGATTTATTGCGGCAGCGTTTCGTGGAAGCACGGCGAGAGAAGGCTCGTCGCGGAGAGCTTCTCGTGGGTTGCCCGGTGGGTTACCTCAAGGGCGAAGAGCGTCTGGAGAAGGATCCCGACCGCCGCGTCCAGGAGGCGGTGTGCTTGGTGTTCGACAAGTTTCTCGAGCTGGGCACGGCGCGTCAGACTTTGCTATGGTTCCTGGAGCATGGGTTGCAACTTCCGGTGCGCGACAGCCATGACGAGCTGCAGTGGCAGCGTCCTTCTTACGGAACGATCTATCGAATGCTGACCAATCCAGCCTACGGCGGGGCTTACGCCTATGGAAAGAGTGAACAGGCGACGCACTATGTCGATGGTGGGCCGCGTCTCGGACATCGGCGCAAGCCGCGGGAGCAATGGCTTGCCTTGATTCCCAACCGCCACGACGGCTATGTAAGCTGGGCGCAGTTCGAAAGTATCCGGCAAGCGATCTCGGGCAATGTTCACGGCCACCAACAAGCAGGTGCGGCCAACGCGGGTCAAGCCCTGCTCGCCGGTGTGTTGCGCTGTCGCCGCTGTGGCCATAAGCTGACGGTGCGTTACACCGGTAATGACCACAATGTGCTGCGCTATTCCTGTTGGCGGGGGTGGCTGGATAATGGCCAGCCGCGCTGCATCGCCTTCGGCGGTCTACCTGTTGATGAAGGCATCGCCGGCGAGATACTTCGCGTGGTACAACCGGCGGCGATCGAGGCAGCGGTGATGGCGAGCGAAACAGAATCGCGCAAGCAAGACGAAGTCGTGGCGGCCCTTGAGCGTGACCTGGAAGCGGCTCGCTATAGCGCGCGACGGGCGCAAAAGCAATTCGATGCCGCCGATCCGGAGAATCGCCTGGTTGCCGATGAGCTCGAGCGGCGTTGGAACCATGCGCTCGAACGCGTGCAGGCACTGCAAGCTCAAATCGAGCAACATGTGCATCGCCAAGACGCAATGGCGGTTCCTTCGCAGGAAGAATTCCAAGACCTTGCTGCCGACTTGGAAGCGGTATGGAATGCGCCCGCGGCCGATGTCCGTCTAAAGAAGCGTATCGTTCGCACCCTCATTCGCGAGATCGTTGTCGATGTCGATGCGAACGCCGACGAAGTGATTCTCGTCATTCACTGGAAGGGCGGGATGCACACGGAGCTACGATTGCCGCGTCGCCGTCGCGGTCAGAATGCGCAACACCCCTTCGGGACGGTCCGTGGGTGTTTAACCGCAGTGAATTGCAATCCCAAGCTGGAACCAACCTGCGCCAGCGCGCTGCAGGGGGCGGCCGCAACCCCGCAGTACATCAAACCGAAGAAGCAACTCTCGAATTCTCAAGCACATAGCGAGGTGGGGTAGCATGAAACGTCGTTGTACTCGATGCGCCAGGCTTCGATGATGCGTCGCGCGTGCGCCATGCTGAGAACCAGTGTTCGTTGAGGCACTCGTCGCGGAATTTGCCGTTGAAGCTTTCGATGTACGCATTCTCGTTCGGTTTGCCAGGTCGGATAAACGACAAATGCACGCCGCTGCGATAGGCCCATTGGTCGAGCACTTGGCTGTCGAATTCCCTCCGCTTCCTTCAACACACCGATGATCTGCTCTTCACTGAACCTCTTTGTCTTCATCGTCCGCTCCTCCTGGTGCGGACACCAATCCTATATCGTACTAATCTCGGGTGTCAGGTCGGTCGCGTTGGCGGTCGTCGGACTAGTTTCCGTGCATCTGGCAAACTCCGTTCGACACCGCCCCGATGTCGATCACGAACGCGCAGGTCCAATACCCGTCGTCATAACCAGAGGTAAACGATGCCAAGGCTGCCTAAGCGACCGCCTCCGACAGCCCAGCGCCGTGGAAGTGCTTCGAAGGGCTCAATAGCCGCGCTGGCGCTGGGCGCGCTTGGTGTCGTCTACGGCGACATCGGCACCAGTCCACTGTATACGGTGAAGGAGATCTTTGCCGGTTCCGGTGGCATCCCCCTGACGCCTGAGAACGTTGTTGGCGTCATTTCCGTGATTTTCTGGGCGCTCATGATTGTGGTGTCGCTCAAGTACGTGACGCTCATTCTGCGCGCAGACAATCACGGCGAAGGTGGCATCATGGCGTTGCTGGCCTTGGCCAGCACCGCGGTTAAGAAGCGGCCGCAGTTGCGTCATGCTCTCCTGCTGGCCGGCGTATTTGGAGCCGCGCTGTTCTATGGTGATGGCGTCATTACCCCGGCGATTTCGGTGTTGAGCGCGATTGAGGGGCTTGAGATCGCCGCGCCGAGTTTGAAGCCTTACGTAGTGCCGCTGACGGTGGCGGTCCTTGTCTTGCTCTTCATGTTTCAGAAGAAGGGAACCGCAGGAGTCGGAATGTTGTTTGGTCCCGTGATGATGGCCTGGTTCGCCGTCCTTGCGCTTGGAGGCCTGCTAAATTTGATTGCTGTGCCGCAGATATTGGCTGCTCTCAATCCCTATTACGGTCTGCGCTTCCTGTATCAGAACGGCTGGGTGGCTTTCGTGGGACTTGGGGCGATCGTGCTCGCCCTAACCGGTGCTGAAGCGCTCTATGCCGATATGGGACATTTCGGGCGGCGGCCCATTCGCCTCGCTTGGTTTAGCTATGTCTTCCCTGCCCTGGCACTTAACTATCTGGGCCAGGGCGCATTGATTATTGGCGACCCGAAAGCGATCTCCAGCCCGTTTTACCTGTTGTTTCCCGATTGGCTCCTATACCCCATGGTTGGACTGGCAACCGCCGCAACGGTGATTGCCTCGCAAGCGGTCATCACCGGAACCTATTCGATGACGCAACAGGCAATTCAACTTGGATTCCTACCGCGAACCTACATCGTTCACACCTCGGCCCAGGAGGAAGGCCAGATCTATATTCCGAGCATCAACTGGATGCTCTTGCTGGCGGTGGTCGCCGCCGTGGTCGGCTTCGAATCTTCGACGAACTTGGCATCAGCCTATGGTGTTGCCGTTACCGGGACGATGCTTATAACCACGGTCCTGACATTTTTCGTCGTGCGCTTCGCATGGCACTACAACTGGTTCCTCTGCGTCCTGGCCACAGGATTTTTCTTGGTCATTGACCTCGCCTTTTTTTCGGCCAACACGCTCAAGATAGCTCAAGGAGGATGGTTCCCGCTGGTCATTGGCGTCGTTATCTTCACGGTTATGACCACCTGGAAGCGAGGTCGGGAGATCTTGGTCGAGCATCTTCGTCAAACTCAGGTTCCGCTTAAGCCGTTCCTTGAATCGATCGTCGCTGAAAACATAACGCGAGTACAAAATACAGCAGTCTTTTTGGTGGCAAATCCCGACGGAGCTCCCAACGCCCTCCTGCATAACCTAGCGCACAATCAGGTACTTCATAAGCGTGTCGTCTTCCTGACGGTCATTTTTCGAGAAATCCCCTACGTTGCAACGGAGCAGCGAGTGCAGGTTGAGACGCTGGGCCATGACTTTTATCGGGTAAAGGTGTTCTATGGCTTCATGGATAAACCGGATTTGCCCGCAGCCCTGGAAGCCTGCCGCGGCGATGGACTCGAATTCACCCCTCTGGCCACGTCATTCTTCATCAGTCGCGAAACCATCGTGCCAACCCCCGGCGGTGGCATGGCTGACTGGCGGGAACAACTCTTCGCTACGATGTCGCGCTTGGCAGGTAGCGCTGCGGACTACCTCAATATTCCTGCCAATCGTGTGATCGAGGTCGGAACGAGAATTGAGATTTGAAACCGCAAGAATGCGCGCTGTGACTTTCCGAGTGCCGTTAGGACGATGTTAGCATTTCACTCGAAAAGATCACCCCTGAGCACTTCGCTTCAGTACGGCATACGAGGTACTCGGCGGTTCGTTCTTTGTATTTCGAACTCCGCGCAGCTAATTTACTGGGCTCGGCCAATTGCAGCCATTCACGAGTGACTGCGAGCGACTACTTTT
>JRHI01003127.1_pt1 | contig 10235 bp, 7 predicted proteins | sample 215371 | NCBI WGS metagenome assembly JRHI01 (sample SAMN02929681, study PRJNA255918) | sediment metagenome | biome: cave system; feature: Ice Cave; material: Sediment; isolation source: sediment from deep within a dark volcanic ice cave with no known source of... ... | reverse complement strand
CACCTCCAACGTCCGCGCGGTCTCGTCGATGCGCATCGGCGGGAGGCTGGCGACGCCGTGGGAGTTGATCGTCCGCCAGAGGTCGATCGGCTCGCCACCGGGGCCTCGGAGCGGCAATGCCAGCGTCGCCGATGCGTGGGTCACGATGACGCCTCCATACGCTCTGCCAAGCGAGGCACGCGCATTCTGGCACAGACGTTCGGCGTGTCAAGACCGGAACCTCTGGCGTCAGGGCCGTTTGATGCTCGCTGCGCCGTACCGCTGAGGCGGGCGCCGTCCGCCCTGGTCGCAGACCCCGTCGGAGAACAATGAAACGGTCCTGGTCTGGCCTGGGCTGGCGCCCAACCCCGGTTGCGGGACCGATTGGCACGCCTCAAAGCCCCGCCGACCGGTGTCCGGCACCGGTCCTCGTGCCCACACGAACAACAATGGTTGACATTCATGTGCGTACCTGATAGTTTGATGTTCTCTCATGATCGACTGCTCGACCGGGGAGGGGTCTCGATGGGTTCAGGTCTCCTTCGGTTGCGTGAGGAGTTGGTCGTCTTCGCTCAGCGCATCGCGAAGCTCGACCTCGCTCCAAACACGCAGGGAAATCTGAGCGCGCGGGATGTCGAAACCGGATTGGTGCTGATCACGCCGCACGATTACCCGTATGACTGCATGACCTCGACCGATCTGGTGGTGGTTGACCTCGCCGGGACGGTGGTCGAAGGCATGCGCGAGCCGTCGCATGAGACGCCGGTCCATTGCGCGGTCTATCGCGAGCGCCGCGACGTGAACGCGATCGTCCACGCCGAGCCGATCTACGTCAACGTCTTCGGCGTGCTCGGGCGACCCGTTGCGCCGGTCGTCGTGAGCCTGCTTCTGGCGGTGGGCGGCGAGACGCCCGTCATGCCCTTCATGCCGAGCGGCTCGCCGGCGTTCGGGCGCGAGATGCTCCGCCACATGGGCGACAAGAAGGCGGTGATCTGGGCGCAGCACGGGTGCCTGACGATCGGAGCGAACCTGGAGGAGGCCTTCCGCTGTACGGTCGCGCTGGAGGGAGGGGCGAAGATCGCGTACCTCGCCCACCAGTTGGGGGAACCGGCGGTGCTGTCAATGGCGGATTTGAACGGGGCCCAGGGCTAGCCACCTCGTCGACGCCAGCGGCGACGCGGCCGTTATCGCTCGTGGTGCCCGCGCGATCGCGTTGCGAGACCGCACGCGCAAGGGCGCGTGTCCCGTTTCACGACCCGGCATCGACCGGGGCCAAAGGAGGACAGGATGGTCGCGAAACTGACGCGTCGGCGGTTCCTTAGCGCCTCTGCCATCGGCGCCACCGGCTTGGTGACGGGACTCGCCTGGCGAGGCACCGTCGATGCCGCGCCGGCGGCCCCGCGCCGGCTCGACGGTGCGCGCTCCCAGGCGGCGACCGAGGTCTCGTTCGGATCCTGGTCGCCCATTCAGCAGACGACCGACAAAATGATCGCCGCGTTCGGCGCTGGTCATCCCACGATCAAGGTCACCCGCTCGATCCTCAACTACCCCGACTACATCGTCGACCTCAAGACCCGCGCCGCCTCCAATAGCTTGCCGGACGTCGTCGGACTCGAGCCGGGGGCGTTGACGCAGGAGTATCGCGCGTACCTCGTCCCGCTGCAGGACCTCGCCGCCAAGACGTGGGGTGCCGACTGGCAGAAGAACTTCTTTCCGATCGGGATCTCCCAGGCGCGCCTGGGCAACCCGAAGGGCGACGAGGGGTTCTACGGTTTGCCGCTCCTGACCCAAACGATCAATCTGTGGTATACGATCCCGATCTTTACGGCGGCGGGTCTCCAGCCGCCGAAGACCTACGACGAGATGAAAACCGCGGCCGGCAAGTTCAACCAGCAGGGCATCGCACCGCTGCTGCACGGCGCGGCCGACGGGTGGCAACGGCGCGACATCTACATGCAGCTGATCCATAACCTCGCGCCGGGTTTGATCTACAAGGCCGAGATCGGCGAGGCCAAATTCACCGACGCGCCGCTCGTCGAGGCGCTGGCGTGGTACAAGCGGCTCTTCGACGACAAGGTCGTCCAGGCCGGCGCGCTGGGTCTGAGCGCCTACCCGAACTCGGCAGAGCAGATCGAGGCCGGCAAGGCCGCGATGTTCCCGATGGGGGCATGGTGGCAGCAGCAGGCCACCGTCAAGGATCCGCCGGATCTCTCCAAGGGTCTTCAGGGGTACGCCCCGTTGCGCTTTCCCGACGTGACCGGCAAGGGCGCGCCGGATGACCTCCTGGGCGGGATCGACGTGATGCTCGGCATCACGAAAAACGCGAAGAATCCCGAGGCCGCCTTCACGCTCGTCGCCGACTTCATCAGCGGTGCGGGCGGCCAGGCGCTGATCGACACCTTTAACGATCTGCCGGCCGTGTCCGGTCTCAACCCAAAGCAGTTCGCAAACGACCATCAGAAGCAGGTCTGGGGAACCTTCACGGCCGATTGGCTGCCGAAGGTGCGGTATGCGCGACAACTGCGCGATCCGAAGGTGAAGCAGGCACTCGAGGATGCCCTCGCCGGTGTCGCATCGGGTGAGGTGACCCCCGACAAGGGAATGGCGAGCGTGCAGAAGGCCTGGACGGCGCCGGCGTAGCCCACCTCGGGGATCGTTCGATTCGCTCGCTCGGCGCGCGGGGCGGGAGTCGGCGCCCCGCGCGCCGGTCTTGTGGGGCAGGATGGCGACGCACGCGGTCGCAAGGCGCGCCAAGGGGCAGTCGCGCCCGAGGCTCGCTCGGCAGGAGGGGCTCCTCTTCGTCCTGCCGGCGCTGGCGCTGTTCGGCGTCTTCGTCGTCTACCCGATCCTGTACATCGGCCGTGCCAGCCTGCTCGATTGGAACGGGCTCGCGCCGGGCAAGGACGTCGGCCTGGACAATTTCGTCCGGCTCTTCCGCGACGATCCGATTTTCCGCAAGACGCTGCGCAACGCCCTCTACTGGTCGGTCCTGACGATCTTCCCGCAGATGGTGCTCGGGTTCGCCCTGGCGGTGCTCCTCAACGGCCGGATCGTCGGGCGCACCATCTACCGCGCGATCTTCTATCTGCCGGCGATCATCTCGCCGGTCGTGATCGGGATCATCTGGCAGCGCATCTACGACCCGTTCGGCGGGTTGCTCTCCGACGCGGCGCACCGCTGGGATTCGCCCTGGCTCGCGCGCCCGTACCTGGCCGACCCGAAGATCGCGATCTTTTCCTGCATCGCGGTGAACGTCTGGCAGTGGACGGGTTTCTCAATGCTCCTCTATCTGGCCGGGCTCCAGACGCTGCCCGGCGAGGTGCTCGAAGCGGCCGAGATCGACGGCGCATCACCGCTGCAGCGATTGATCCAGGTCGTCTGGCCGATGCTGCGGTCGGTCCACCTAACGCTGATCCTCCTCGGCGTGATCGGCGCGCTGCAGACCTTCGCGCTCGTCTTCATCCTGACGAAGGGCGGTCCGAACAATGCCACGCAGACGATGCCGACCTACGTCTTCCTCCAGGCGTTCCAGCTCCAGAGCATGGGGTACGGTGCGGCGGTCTCGATCGTCTTGCTGCTGATCGCGCTGCTCTCGAGCCTCTTCCAGATGCGCTTCCTCGGTGCTCGCTTTGTGGTTTCGGAGTAGGGGACGACGATGGCGGAGCCGACCTTCCACACGCCCGACGCGCGGCGGCAGCGCGTCCGCCGCGCCGGCGCACGGGTCGCGGCGCAGCTGGTCGTAACGGTGCTGGCGCTGGTTTGGCTCGTGCCCGTCGCGATGATGCTGACCGTGGCGCTGATGCCCTCTCGCTCGCGCGACGCGCTGCTTGGCGGTTTGATCGTCCCGCACCCAACGCTCGCCAATTTCGCGAGTGTCTGGCAAGAGAATCCGCTGCCACGCTACTTCCTCAACAGCGTCATCATCACCGTCCCGACCGTCATTCTGGTGCTGACGATTGCCTCGCTGGCGTCGTTCGCCTTTGCTCGGTTGACGTTTTGGGGCAGCGGGGTCTGGTACGCTCTGCTGATGCTAACGCTGATGGTCCCGATCCCGACGCTGATCATCCCGCTCTTCCAGATCGCCAAGCGACTGCACATCCTCAATAACTACCTCGGGCTGATTCTGCCGTACACGGCGCTCGGCATCCCCTTCGCCATCGTCATCCTGTCCAGCTACTTCTCGCGCCTGCCCCGCGAGATCGAGGACGCGGCACGGCTCGATGGGTGCTCGTCGTTCAAGGTCTACTGGCAGATCATGCTCCCGCTCAGCTGGCCGGCGCTGGCGGTCGTCTTCATCTGGCAATTCATGGTCTCGTGGAACGAGTTCATCCTCGCCCTGATCCTGATGCAGACGGACGCCCGCAAGCCGCTGATCCTCGTTCCGCTCATCTACAACGGCGTCTATCTCTCGAAGCCCGGCGCGCTGTTCGCCATCTTGGCGATCATCACCGTCCCGGTCGTCGCGGTCTACGTCGCGATGCAACGGTACTTCGTGAGTGGGCTGACGGCCGGCTCGCTGAAGGGCTAGCGATGGGGCTGCTCGGGATCGACGTGGGGACGACCGCCTGCAAGGTCGCCGCCTTTGCGGAGGAAGGCCGGCTGCTCGCGTTGGCATCATGCGAGTATGCGCTCCAGACACCCCAGCCCGGCCACCTGGAACTCGATCCGGACGAGGTGTGGTCCGCCGTTGCCGGTTGCATCCGGCAGGTCAACGGCCGCCTCGGACGGGATCGGATCGAGGCCATCGCGATTTCGTCGCAGGGCGAGGCGGTCACTCCGATCGGCCCGAGCGGCGAGGTCCTGGCGGCAAGCCCGGTCACCTTCGACAACCGGGCGGTCGCTCAGGCCTCTCGACTTGAGGAGGCGATCGGCCGGTCCGCGCTTGCCCGCATCACCGGGCAGCCACCGCACCCGATGTTCACGATCGCGAAGCTCATGTGGTGGCGGGATCACGATCCTGATCTGGTCCGGCGAACCTGGAAATTCCTCTGTTACGGTGACCTCGTCGGGTATCGCCTGGGCGCGGAGCCGGCGATCGACTGCTCGATGGCCGCGCGGACGATGGCCTTCGACATCCACGCCGATCGCTGGTCCCCCCTGATCCTGGCGGTGGCTGGAATCGACGAGGCACAACTCGCCACGCCGGTTCCGTCGGGAACCGTCATCGGGCGCCTGCGTGACGACCTGGCGGACGATCTCGGATTTTCCGGGCGCCCTCTCATCGTCGCGGGTGGGCACGATCAGCCGTGTGGGGTGTTGGGTGCCGGCGTCGCCGCCGGCGGTCGGGCGATGCTGGCGATCGGAACCACGATCTGCCTCGCGCCGGTCTTTGCCGAGTACCGGGCCGAGCTGCTCGCGCGCGACTATCCTTGTTACCCACATGTGGTGTCCGGTCGCTTCATCTCCCTGGCCGGGAATTTCACGGGCGGGTCGCTGCTGCGGTGGTATCGGGACACGTTCGGTGAAGCCGAGCGCCGGGTCGCCCATGAAACCGACCGCGACCTCTACGACGTGCTGATCGATTCGGCGTCGGCGGAGCCGAGCGCGCTGCTGGTCCTCCCCCATTTTGCGGGTGCCGGCACGCCGCACAACGATCCCAGGTCCCAGGGTGCAATCCTCGGGTTGACGTTCGGCGCCACGCGCGGGCAGATCGTCCGATCGCTGCTCGAGGGCGTCCTGTTCGAGATGGCCGTCAATCGCGCCTGCCTCGCCGAGATCGGCGTGCCGATCGCGGGCGCTGTTGCCGTCGGCGGTGGGGCGCGGTCGAGCCGCTGGCTGCAAATCGCCGCCGACATCCTCGGCATTCCCGTGCGACGGTCCACGCAGCCCGAGGCCGCCTGCTGGGGTGCTGCCCTGCTGGCCGGCATCGGCGCCGGCGTGTTGCCCGCCACGACAGCCACGGTGGGATTCGATCCGGCATGGGGAGGATCGGAGGAGTTCTTTCCGACCCCGCCGATTTCGGAGTACTATCAGCAGCGGTTGAGCGTCTACCGTTCGGTCTACGCGGCCCTCCGACCGATCAACAACGCGCTCTCGGCGAGGGCGACGGGGCAGCGGTGACGGTTCGCACGTCCCCCGCCAAGCAATCAGCGCGACGCGGCGCGGGCATGCTGCCCACCGAACGCCGCCGACGCATGTTCGAGATCGTGCTCGCCCGACATACCGTGTCCGTCTTCGAGCTCGCAGAGACGTTCGACGTCTCGCCGATGACGATTCGTCGCGACCTCCAGGCGCTGGAGGACGAGGGGCTGGTCGAAGCCGTCCACGGCGGCGCCAAATCGTCCCGGCAGAGCCCGTTTGAGCTCTCGTTTGCCCAGCGGGAACTGGTCAATGCCGACGCCAAACGGAGGATCGGCATGCTGGCGGCCGCGCTGGTTGGCGACGGGGAGGCCGTCGCGCTGGACGGGAGCACGACGACGTTGCAAGTCGCCAGGAATCTCGTCCGCTGTCAGCGCCTGACGGTCGTCACCAACGGCATCAAGGCCGCCGCCGAGCTCGGCCACCGGCCCGGTATCGACGTGATCGTCAGCGGTGGACAGTTGCATCAAACGGCGAGCCTGGTCGGACCGTTCGCGCGGGCGACGGTGGAGCGCCTGCGGGTCGAGTGGCTGTTCCTGTCCGTGACCGGCATCTCCGAACAGCTCGACCTCCGAGGACCGAGTGAGTTCGACGCCGAGATCAAGACCGCCATGATGGACATCGCCCGCCAGGTCGTCCTCGTGGCCGACGCGACGAAGTTCGGTCGGGACTCCTACGTCCGCGTCGCGCCGCTCGATCGCGTCCATCATGTGGTCACCGACGACGGCTTGCCGCCGCGTTGGGCCGACACGATCGCGTCGCGTGGCATCCATCTCCACCTTGCCGCCGGCGAGACGGAGATGGGCAAACGCGGCTAGCAATCCGCCGGACGCACGAGACGGCGGCACCGGCCGCAGCTGCTCGCGGCCTGGGATGGCTCCCACTGGCATTGTGCCGCGATTGGAGACGTTCCTCGGGTGGTGACCCGTCGCCGCGCTCCGGCGTCGGCATCCGTCACAACGTCAGCAGCGCGAACGCGGACTTGTAGACCGGGTTGTCGCGCCGGAACGTGTCGGGGTTGAGCCCCTTATGCACCGCCATCTGGTAGGCCAGGATCTGGATCGGCACCACCGCGAGTAACGGCGAGATGAGCTCGGGCGCCTCCGGCAAGGCGAAGACCGTCGCCGCCGGCGTCGCTGTGACCGCCTGCCCGACGAGCCAGAGCAGCCCGCCCATCGCGTCGAGGACCGCCGCGATCTGTGCCACGCGCTCGGCCGCCTGCCCCGGGACGTTGACAATCACCGCGAGGTCGCCGGCGTTGAACGCGACCATCGGACCATGCAGAAATTGCTCAATCGCGAGACCGTCGACGTGGCCGTAGGCCGCCTCGCGCGCCTTGATCACGAGCTCGGTCGCGGTCGCCTCGTTCGGCCCAGCGCCGGCGGCGTAGACCCGGCGCGTCACCGCCGCGCGGGAGATCGGCAGCACCTCGCCTTCCCGCGCCAGCACCGCCGCGATCTGATCGGGCAGCGCGAAGAGCGCCTCACGGAAACCGGCCACCCCGACCGCACCCCGCACCTCGCCCAACTCCGTCGCGACTTGGGCCAGGACGGTCATCGCCGCGAGGTGTGATGCCGTGTAGGCGGCGGACTTCTCCCGCTCGACCGTTCGCAGCACCAGCTGCGATCCGGGATGCTCGGCCGTCAGACTCCCAACAGAGAGAACCGTCGCGCCCGCCTCCGCCGCCCGTGCCATCGCCTCCGCCGAGAAGCGCTTGACGCCGGTGTGCGCCATCACGATCACCGCATCGCCGGCGCGGAGACCGAGGTTGTCGGGGTAGAAGGCGAAGTCAAACGAGAGAACGGCCCGCGCGTCGGCACCGGCGGCGCGCAGCAGCCAGGCGCCGACGAGCGCGGCGTGGTAGCTCGTGCCGATGCCCGTGACGAAAACGCGACCCGCCTGCGCGAGCCGCCCGGCCGCCTCACCTGCCGGCCCCCAGCCATCGTCGAGGAGCCGCCGGACGTCGGCCGGCTGGCGGTGCATCGTCTGGTACATCGCGGAATCGGTCGTGGGCGCGCTCATCCTTGCTCTCCTGCCGGGCATGATCGAACGGGCAGCTGGTAACCTGCCCAAGCACGACCCTCAGCGTACCGCCTGCGGCGGCTGGGCACCATGGTCACTCGCGCGCTCACCCGGCGTTCATGTCCCCCACGAGCTGGCGGCTATCGGCTCATCACGTTAAACACTGACCCGGCCTCGCGGCCGGGTCAATGCGGGAAGGGGAGGGGTGGAGCGTGTGCGGCGCTCCACTGGGCTTGGTAGAGAGCATCGGATATTTGGGGCGATGCTCTCGTTGGGATGTACGCGAGACCTTCGGATTTGGATTCATGGCGCGTGTCTGGCTGGCAACGGCGTCGCGGCCGGTTGGCGTTGGGCGCTTCGGGGGGCAAGGATCCAGACGCTCGCCGCCGCGCGCGACCTGACGGAGTGCCCGCGTCTCTCCACGATTGGGATCGGTCAGATCACGTTGTGTCACCTAGGCGACAAGCCGCGGCCACGGGTGTCGATCGACCACGTGGAGCGCGCCGACCTTCGGCCTTGCGCGCTCCACGATCGTGCCGATTTGGGATGTCGGATGAACAGGCACTGGGCAAGGAGTGCCCGTCGCTCCACCGGCGCGGGGCTCCCTGGTAGCATGATCTCAACAGCGCGGATGCCTGGTGGGGCCGTCGCCGGTGTCCGTCACGGGCGACGGCACGAACCGGCAGATCGGGGAGCGGGGCGGTGCGTCTGGTCAAGATCGGACTGGGAAACGTCAATTCGACCGTCGGCGCGATCGGGCCGAACGTCGATCGCGTCATCGCCCAGGCGCGGGCGATGGCCGCCGACGCCGTCACAGTCGGCCTCTTCCCGGAGCAGGTCGTCGGCGGCTACCCGCCGGAGGACCTGATCCAATGGCGGGGATTCGTCGACCGGCAGTGGACGGAGCTGCAGCGCTTCGCCGCGGTCACGGCCGATCTGCCGCCCGTCTTTGCCATCGGCGTTGTGATCGCCCATCAGGGGTTGCGCTACAACTGCGCCGCGGTCGTCGCGGGAGGCCGCATCGTCGGGCTCGTGCCGAAGGAGAAGCTGCCGACCTACGGCATCTACTACGAGGGCCGCACCAACTCCCGCGGCACCGCGCTGCAGCGCGAGTGCCACCAGGGCGTGCCATTCGGCGACCTGCTCGTCCGCTTCGACTTTGGCATCCTCGCTGTCGAGGTCTGCGAGGATCTCTGGAGTCCGGACGGGCCGATGCGCCGCCGGGCCTACGCCGGTGCGGAGCTGGTCGCCAACCTCTCGGCCTCGGTCTTTCGGATCGGCATCGTCCAGACCCGCCGCGAGCTGATCGCGACCCGTGCCTCCGACCACCAGTGCGTCCTCGCCTACGTCAACGCGGTCGGCGCGAACGACGGTCTCATCTTCGATGGGGGCGGCTTCGTCAACCAGAACGGCAAGGGAATGTTGGAGGCGCCCCGCTTCCGCGAGGGGTGGACTAGCACCGTCGTCGATCTCGATCGCACTGCCCGCCTCCGCACCGAGAACACCACCTGGCGAGGCGACCGCGAGAGCTACGTGACCCACAATCCGCTGCCGCCGATCGTCGAGCTTCCGGCGACCGATTTCTCGACCGAGGCGTCCCGTCGCGGCTTGACCTACCCGGTCCCGGCGCACCGCAGCTTCTTCCTGCCCGGTCCGGACGGGTACCGCTCGCCGCGCGCGGAGCTCTGCGAGGACATCCTCGATTCCCTCGCCCTCGGCATCGGCGACTACTTCGAGAAGACCGGCGCCTTCAAGCTGATCGGCGTCTCCCTCTCCGGCGGCCGCGACTCGCTGCTGACGCTGCTGATCGCCCACCGCTACGCCGCAAAGGCGAGCCCAGGCGATCCCGGCCGGCTCCTGCGCGCCTTCTACCAGCCGTCGCGCTACTCCTCGGCGGAGACGCGAAAGGGGGCGGAGACGATTTGCGCCGAGCTCGGGGTGCCGCTGGCGATTGTCTCGATCGACGACGCGTTCCAGCGCGAGCTGGCGATCGTCGGCCGGATGCTCGACGACGGTCAAACCGTCACACCCGTGACAGAGCAGAATATCCAGGCACGACTGCGGGCGCAGCGGATGTGGAACTGGTCGAACTCGGCGGGCGGTCTCTTCCTCCAAACTGGGAATATGAGCGAGAAGGCGGTCGGGTACACCACCGT
>JRHI01003124.1_pt1 | contig 10239 bp, 8 predicted proteins | sample 215371 | NCBI WGS metagenome assembly JRHI01 (sample SAMN02929681, study PRJNA255918) | sediment metagenome | biome: cave system; feature: Ice Cave; material: Sediment; isolation source: sediment from deep within a dark volcanic ice cave with no known source of... ... | reverse complement strand
CGAGGAACAGATTCATGTCCGATCACATCGTCAAGGCTTACGACAAGGAACTCGAAATCCTGGGCCGGAAGATCGCGGAAATGGGCGGCATAGCCGAAAAAATGCTGTCCGATGCCATGGATGCGCTGGTCGATTTCGATACGAGGCTCGCTCAGACGACGGTCGATAGCGATCCGCGCCTCGATCTGTTGCAGCGCGACATCGAGGAACAGGCGGTCCTGACCATCGCGCGGCGGCAGCCGATGGCGGTGGATCTCCGCGAGATCATTGCCACCATCCGCATTTCCGGCGATCTCGAGCGCGTTGGGGACCTCGCCAAGAACATCGCCAAGCGCTCGATCAAGATCCACTCGGAGATGCACATACCGCGCGCCACCATCGGGCTCAGGTCGATGCATGAATCGGCGGCGATACTCTTGAAGGACGTGCTCGATGCCTATGCCCAGCGCGACGCCGCGCGCGCGCGCGCGGTCTGGACCCAAGACGCCGATCTCGATGCGCTCGAAGACTCGGTTTTCCGCGACCTCCTCACCTTCATGATGGAAGATCCGCGCAATATCTCTTTTTGCACCCATCTGCTGTTTGTTTCGAAAAACATCGAGAGGATCGGCGACCACGCAACGAATATCGCCGAAACCGTGGTTTATGTTGTTACCGGTGAAACCCTGCCGATGGACAGGCCGAAGGGCCGGACCACGCTGTCGGAGGCACCAACGACGGTGGTTTGAACATGGCGAAAGAAATGCAGGATGTGATTGAAGGACGCTGCAACCCAGCGCGTGCGGCCGCCTCTCCGGCGGCGGCGCGCATTCTGGTTGTCGAGGACGAAGCGGCCTTGAGCATGCTGCTTTCYTATAAYCTCGAGGCMGAAGGCTTCACCGTGGACCGRATCGAGCGCGGCGACGAAGCCGARATYAGGCTCAGCGAAACGRTCCCCGACCTCGTCATTCTSGATTGGATGCTGCCCGGCGTCTCMGGRCTTGAAATCTGCCGCCGGATGCGCGCGMGRGAGACSACAAGAAGCCTGCCSGTRATCATGCTGACCGCGCGCGGCGAGGAAAGCGAGCGGGTGCGSGGGCTCGCCATCGGSGCCGACGATTACGTKGTCAAACCGTTTTCRGTTCCCGAGCTCATGGCCCGCGTTCAYGCGTTGCTGCGCCGGGCGCGYCCGGATCGCGCGAGCGGCRTGCTTTCGGCGGGCGATCTCGATCTCGACCGGCAAAACTGGCGCGTYCGGCGKGSCGGCCGCGAGGTSCATATGGGRCCRACCGAGTTCCGCCTGCTCGAMCATTTGATGKGGAARCCRGGCCGGGTCTTTTCGCGCGCGCAATTGCTCGACAGCGTTTGGGGGCTTTCGGCGGAAATCGACGAGCGCACCGTCGACGTTCATATCGGCCGTTTGCGCAAGGCGTTGTCGAGGGAGGCGGAGAAGGACCCCATCCGCACGGTGCGCGGCGCGGGCTATGCGTTCGACGAAACCTTCGGCAGATTTGAGTGAGAACGCCCGGCTGTTTGGCTCTCATCGGACCGCCTGTCCGGAAAAAGGTGAATCCGCAGCTCGCATCCTTCTCACGAGTAGGCCCGTCGCTAGAAGTGCGATCTCAATTGTTGCGTCCCTTAAGAGAGCCTGCGACCACGAAAGCGCCTGACGCAGGCGGGCCAAGCATCGGAGTCTCAATTACAAGCGTAAGCTTGGGCAGCGCCGCCACGGCAATCGCTACTGTGTAGAAACCGCCTATTGGTCGCTAAAGACAGCCAGCAATACCTTACCCTTCTCGCCCAGGATGCAGATCAAATTCTTCGCCTTGCTGGATGTTTTCTTTTCAATAGAAGCATCTCCAAGCACCATTGCTTTGATATCCACGCCTCCAATTTTAGAATTCATTTTTATGACGCGGACGCTGTCGAGATCCAGCTCGACGTCTTTAATCGCGGGCGAGCGTTCCTTCAAGGCAATGAGGCCGCTTGCTCTGCAAGCGTCAATTTCAGGCGCGTCCGCATTTTCGGAGCCTGCCGTCTGAGAGTATGCAGCCATGGGAAACAAAACTGCTGGAATAACAATGAGAAGCGTTCTGATTTTCATGTAACGGATCTCCTGTTTGGGAAGTGGTGTGACTGTTGTAACCATTAAGTGCAGCTTTCGTTCCGGTCAATTTCGCGCATCCCTTTAGCAAATTCCTTCACCGAAACTTACATCAGCGCTGCCGTCCGGCGGTGCGCGTGGCCATCGAGGCGCCGACGCGGCCCGATTCCAATTGCATAAAAAATCGGATGATCTTACCAAAATTAAAAGAAGCCGGCGTCTTTGGCCTTGTAAGGTTTTGGGCTTTCATCGTTCAAAAATGCCACACGTGAAGCATTTAGATTGATTCCAAAGATATTTTCCTTCTGGAGCCAAGCTTTTGCCTTCCTATCTCATTGTGGCACTCACCGTCGCTTGCGCGCTCTTCATGGAAAATCTCGACTCGACGGTCATCGCGACGTCATTGCCGGCGATCGCCAAGGATTTGCATGAAGACCCGATTTCCCTAAAACTCGCTCTCACCTCTTACCTCATCTCCCTCGCGATCTTCATCCCGGCAAGCGGCTGGGCCGCCGACCGTTTTGGCGCGCGAACGATTTTCCGGGCGGCCATCCTTGTCTTCACCATAGGCTCCATCTTGTGCGGCATCTCCGCCACCTTGCCGGAACTTGTCGGCTCCCGCGTCGTCCAGGGCCTCGGCGGCGCGATGATGGTTCCGGTCGGGCGGCTTTTGCTGTTGCGTTCCGTCGAACGCTCCGAATTCGTGAACGCGCTGTCCTATCTGACGGTGCCGGCGCTCCTCGGGCCGATGACCGGGCCACTGCTCGGCGGCTTCATCACCACCTATTTCCACTGGCGGTGGATTTTCTGGATCAACGTGCCGATCGGGGCCATCGGCATCATCCTTGCCACCATCTTCGTCGAGGATGTCAATGACAGCGCGGCCTGGCCCCTCGATGTGACGGGCTTTCTCCTCTGCGGTCTCGGGCTTGCCTCTCTTTTGTTCGGGCTTGGTGGCATTGGGCGCGGCCTCATGGCCTGGCAAGCGGCAGTGAATCTCGCGGGCTTCGGTATCCTTGCCCTGGCGGCCTATGGCCTGCACGCCCGTGGCGCCGTTTTTCCGCTGCTCGACCTCAAGCTTCTTTCCATCAAAACCTTTCGCGCAAGCGTCGCGGGAGGGTCGCTGTTCCGGATCGGTATCGGATCGATGCCTTTTCTGCTTCCGCTCATGTTGCAAGCCGGTTTTGGCTTGACCGCCTTTCGCTCGGGGTCGTTCACTTTCATTGCCTCGGTGGGGGCGATGGCGATGAAGGCAACCGCACCGCGCATTCTACGCCTTTTCGGCTTTCGCCGGGTGCTCATTTTCAATGCCATGCTGAGCGCCGCCTTCCTCGGCTGCTACGGCTTCTTTACCCCCTCGACGCCGGTTGTGGTCATTATGAGTTTGCTTCTCGCCGGGGGCTTCGTGCGGTCGCTCGAATTCACCAGCCTCAACGCGATTGCCTATGCCGAAATCGATTCCGCCAAGATGAGCGCGGCCGTCAGTTTTGCCTCGGTGGCCCAGCAGTTGTCCTTGAGCCTTGGCGTCGCGGCCGGCGCCGGCGCGCTCCAAGGGTTTGCTCTGTTCAGCCCCGGCACGGATGCACTCGCCCTCGAAAATTTCAAATGGGCGTTTGTCGCGATGGCGGCGGTCTCGTTGAGCGCCGCCGCCGCGTTCTTGCGGCTGCCCGCGGACGCCGGGTCCGAACTCACGCGCCGCGCGGGGAAAGCCGCGCAAGCGATCTCGCCCGCGGGGCAATGAGCGAGCTTCCGCCCACCGCTTGCCCTCGCCCCGAAACCCCGTCGCAAGCACGTAAAGCTCGGCCGAACCGGCACGGCTTGCGCGCGGCTTCACGTGGCGCACGGCCGCGAATTCGCTTTTGAGACGGGCGAGCAGCGCGTGTTCGGTTCCGCCCTGAAAAACCTTGGCGAGGAAAGCGCCCCCATCCGCCAAAATCTCGCAGGCGAAATCGGCCGCGAGCTCGACCAGGCCGGCGATTCGCAATTGATCGGTTTTCCTGTGGCCGGTCGCATTCGCCGCCATGTCGGACAGGACCACGTCGGCCCTGCCGCCGAGCCAATCCTTGAGCAGCTGCGGCGCATCCGAAGCCATGAAATCCAGGACCTTGAAATCGGCGCCTGGCAGCGGCTCGATGGCGAGGAGATCGATTCCGATGACCCTGCCATGGCCCTGCACGGTGCCAGCCTTCCGCACGGCCACCTGCGACCAGCCCCCCGGCGCGGCGCCGAGATCGACGATTCTTTGGCCCTGTTTCAGGAAACGATAGCGGGCGTCGATCTCAAGCAGCTTATAGGCCGCGCGGGAACGAAAGCCCTCCCGCTTGGCCCTTGCCACATAGGGATCGTTGAGCTGGCGCTCGAGCCACAACATCGAGGAAAGAGACCGCTTTCGCGCGTTGACCCGCGTCTTCAGCGAGCGCCCGCCTTCGCGCCCGGAGAACGATTTTGATTCTGTCACGCCTAGACCCAAGTGAGGCATCAAACGTAAGCCATATAGCGTCGGCCGCCGCAAGTCCCGCGTTGGCGCAGATTCGCATAAGACCGCAATATGGAGCACGCTCGAATCGGTAAGCTGGGCGAACTTTTTCCGCCTTTTATGAAAGCAAGCAAATAGGGTGGGGCTTACATGACGACTCAGAAGGGATTGTAATCATGTCCGGCGCTGCGTTCGAGCAGGCGTGCGAGAAGGTCAGCAAACTTGCCGCGAGGTTTCAAGCCAACGAAGTCCGCTATCTGTCCGCCAACTACCAAGAGGCCGAAGTTCGCAAGGACTTCATCGATAAGTTCTTCATCGCGTTGGGCTGGGACGTGAACCACGACGAGCAGACCAATCCCTACGAGCAGGAAGTTAAAGTGGAACCGACCATCTCGGCTGGCGGTCAACGCCGCGCCGACTACGCCTTCCACCTCGCCCCGAACTACCGCGACGTCCGCTTCTTTGTCGAAGCGAAGAAACCGCACGGTGATATCGCAACCGCTGACAACTACTTCCAGACCATCCGCTACGGCTGGAACACCGAGACGCCACTGGCTGTGCTCACCGACTTCAAGCAATTCCATGTTCTCGACTGCCGTTACAAGCCTGACATCGCTACGACGTTGCACCGCCACATCTCCAAGTATCACTATAATCAGTACTTCGACCGGAAGAAGTTCGCCGAGATTTACTGGCTCTTCTCGCATGAGGCCGTCGCTGACGGCTCGCTGGAGAAACGCGCCAAGGACTTGCCGAAGCCGCGCGGCAAAGCCGTACAACTCAGTTTGTTCCCCGGCGGATACCAGAGCATTGACGAGTCTTTCCTCAAGGAACTGGACGGATACCGCACCGCTCTGGCCCGCACTTTCAAGAACAAGAACCCGGCGCTTCACAGCGAAACGCTTACTGAACTAGTCCAACGTACTCTTGACCGCCTCGTCTTTCTCCGATTTCTCGAAGATAAAGGCATCGAACCCCAGCGCATCGTGGACCGTTTCGGAGATAAAGGCACAGTATGGGAGGATTTCATCGCAGCCAGCCGACGGCTTGATGGTATTTACAACGGCGTCGTCTTCAAACACCACACGATCCTAGATAGCAACAAGTTCCGTGTGGACGAGACTGCCTTTGCTGACATCTGCGAAAGCCTCGCGCACATCAATTCGCCGTACGACTTCGACGCCATCCCCATCCACATCCTCGGATCGATCTATGAACGCTTCCTCGGCAACGTTATTGTTGCCACGGAAAAACGCGTTTGCGTTGAGCCAAAGCCTGAGGTTCGCAAAGCGGGCGGTGTCTACTACACGCCCGAATACATTGTCCGCTACATCGTCGAGAACACGGTTGGCAAACTCATCGCGGGTAGGACGCCCGATCAAATCGCAGATATGCGATTCGCCGATATCGCGTGCGGCAGCGGTTCGTTCCTGTTAGGCGTCTTCGACCTGCTGCTGACTTATCACGGCCAATTCTACAACGACAACCCTAACAAAGCCCGCAAAGGCGACTGCATTAAGCACGACGGTAAACTATACCTTTCGCTCCGCAAGAAACGTGAAATCCTGCTTAACAACATCTACGGAGTGGATATCGACGCCCAAGCTGTCGAAGTTTGTCAACTCTCTCTGTACCTCAAGCTACTCAAAGACGAAACCACTGCCAGCGCTCACCAATACCTGCTGGAGTTCGAACACACCGCACACATGAAGAGGTTGCTGCCAGACCTGAGTAAGAACATCCTATGCGGCAATTCGCTTATCGGCAGAGATATTTTAGAAGGCCAGCTTTTCCCCAGTGAGGAGGAACGAAAGCTCAACCCGTTCGACTTCGAAGATGGCTTTCCGGAAGTAATGAAGCGTGGCCGCTTTGACGCTATCGTCGGGAATCCGCCATATGTCAACGCTTGGGATTTCTTCGAGAATCAGCCAACTGCCCGACGGTTCATCAACGATGGATCACACTACAAAACAGCAGATAGGCATTGGGATTTGTACGTGCTGTTTCTGGAGCGCGCTTATCAGTTGACGAAACAAGGCGGGCGTTTCTCGTTTATTATTCCTTTCACTTATGCCATACAGAAATATGCCATCCCTTCCCGCAAGTTGCTGCTGGACGAAAGCACCATTGAGAGCATAGCAGACATCCGAAGGGTTCGAGTCTTCGGGAGTGTTCCTGTCATAACAATTATTCCAGTTGTCATTCGGGCCAAGCCAAGCGGTTCTGCCGAAATTGATATTCTAAGACCCGCATCCAATTCAACAAAGACTCAAGTAAGCCAGTTGCAGTTCCACCACCAAGTTCCGCAACAAGCCCTACTCACTCAACATGAGTCGATGCTCCGGTTGGATCTGTCAAACGAATCCGTCCTACTTCTCCAAAAGTTAGACCGGAAGTCCATTAAACTGGGGGAATTTTGTTATGTAAACTATGGTGCACAGATGTCCAGCAAAACAAAAGGTCGATTTGGCAAACAGCACGTTATCCGGGACAGCAAAACGAACAATCATTGCCGAAAAATGATCAGCGGCAGGGAACTTTATCGCTACTCGATAGACTGGGCAGGGCGCTATGTGGACTGGTCTTTTGCTCCCCAAATGTACGGCCCAAGGTGGCCTGAGTTTTTCGAGTTGGCCAAAGTCATGATCCGTGACATCACTGGCACGTACCGCGTTGAGGCCACCTATGATGATGCAGGATATTACTGCGATCATACGGTCCTTTGTGCCCTCCGAAAATGCGATGTGGTCAAGTGGAAACCTGCTTCTGAACCGGAACTCCAACTATCGAGACAGTTCGACACCCGATTTCTTGCAGGCGTCATAGCGAGTTCATGCGTCTCTTGGTACTTTTACCTCGTGCTTACAGGAGAAGGGGTCAGGACGGGAGGCGGTTTCCACACGTATCCGGAAACAATCCGCAACTTCCCAGTGCCGAACCTAGATTTCTTAGCGAAGGCGAAGACCGACAAGGACACGGCCTACTACAAAAACAAGTGCGCTGCCCTCGACCGCCAAATCGACGGCCTCGTCTATAAGCTGTACGGGTTGACAGAGAAAGAAATTCAAATTGTTGAACAACAGGAGTAAACACTGTTCCACTAAGAACTAGACAAGTAACCGGTTAAGCCAATGTTAAAGCCAGCGAAAAAAGGCTTCGATCTCGCGGCGCTTTTTCGAACTGCCGTATAGGCGCGCAAAATCAAATGATAGTCGCGGCGCGGGCAGCCAAATTACTGCGCAGTTTGTTCAAATTCGATCCGCGCGGATGAGCTGGATCAGCATGCCCTCGCGCAAACCCCGGTCGGCGATACGGACGCGATCGGCCGGGAATGCGCGGCGGATCGCCTCGAGAATGGCGCAGCCGGCGAGAACGAGATCGGCGCGGCCATGCCCAATGCAACCATTGGCGGCGCGCTCTGCGTAAGTCATCTTGCGCAAGTTCGCCACCGCATGATCCACTTGCCTGCTCGACATCCACAAGCCGTCGACGCGGCGGCGGTCATACCGGGCCAGTCCAAGAAAGACCCCGGCGATCGTCGTCGCCGTTCCGGAGATGCCAAGCAAATGAAAATGGCGGCCGCGACGCTCGCCGGCCGCCATCGCGACAAAGCTCTCGAGTTCCCGCGCGGCATGAGCGATCATCGCCTCGAACATTGCACCGGAAACCTCGATGCCGCCGAATTCTTCCGCCAAGGTGACGACGCCGACCTTTAGGGAAACCCAAAAACGGATGCGCTCGCCGGGCGCCATAGCGGTTGATTGCGCACATCGGGACGCGGTTCCGGCAAGCCAGACGAGCTCTGAAGACCCGCCCCCGATATCGAATAAAATTACGCCTTCGGCGGCGGAATCGGCAAGCGAGATGGAGCCGGCGGCGGCCAGCCGCGCTTCGGTTTCACGGTCCAATATCTCGAGTTCGAGCCCAGTTGCCGCGTGCACTTTGGCAAGGAATTCGGCGCCGTTTCGTGCCGACCGGCAGGCCTCCGTCGCAATCAATCGCCTGCGGGTTACGCCGCGCGCCCGCATTTTGTCGCGGCATATTTCGAGCGCGCAAAGGGTACGTTCGATCGCCGCCGCGCTGAGCTCGCCGGTTCGCGACAGACCTTCGCCCAGCCTGACGATCCGGGAAAATGAATCAATGACGCGAAAGCCGTTTTGGCCGCTCCCCGGGGGCGCCGCCCAGGCGATCAAGAGCCGGCAATTATTGGTGCCGAGATCCAGCGCGGCGTAGGTGTGTTCCGGCCTTTGCCAGTCCGCCCGGGCGCGGTCCGCGGCATCGGCGACGGCTCTCGCCGCGCCGCGGCGGGTTAAGTCCGCGCCTTGAACGGCACCCGCTCCCGCGGGCGGACTCGCCTCTCGCGCGCAAATCGCGAGGTCTCCGGTTCCGGCGTCATCCACTCCCACGTTACACCCCGAAGCCTCCGGCAAGCGCTTCCCTTCAATCGTCGGCAAGGTACCAAGACGAACTCTAAACACCAAACGCCGGAAACACCAAACGCCGGGCGCGCCAAGCCGTCCGGGCGGAGAGGGCGCTCCAGAAGCAGAAGCCCCCGTCCGGCTGGGGCGCCGCCGTCGGCCTCGTAATCGGCCGGCCGCAAAGCAGGGGCACGTCAGGTGATCGCGCGCGCGACTTCGACCCGCAACGCCGGCAAAACCTCCTGCTCGAACCAAGGATTGCGTTTGATCCAGCCGCTGTTGCGCCAGGAGGGGTGCGGCAGGGCGATGATTTTCGGCCTCTCGCCCGCGAATTCGCGCCAACGGCGAACGATATCGTCCACCTTCAGGACTTTCGGCAATGGCCTTCCGGCCCTTGCGAAATGGTAGTCCTGCGCGAAGCGCCCGATCGCGAGAATGCATTCGATTTGCGGCAAAATCGAAAACAATTCATCATGCCAAGTCTCGCGGCATTCGTGGCGCGGCGGCAGATCGCCCTTGTTGGCATCGTGGCCCGGAAAACAAAAACCCATCGGCACGATCGCGATCCTCGCCTCATCGTAGAACGCTTCGCGCGAAACGCTCATCCAATGCCGCAGACGATCGCCGGAGGCATCGTTGAAAGACAGCCCGCTGACATGCACTTTTATGCCCGGCGCCTGGCTGGCGATAAGCAGCCGCGCGGTCGTAGACAGCCGCAAGACGGGACGCGGCTCGTGCGGGAGCGGCGCTCCGCGCGGCGTCTTAACGCAGATACGGCACGACCTGATGCGGCCGGCCAGCGCCGCGAGCCTGGAAATCGAATCTCTGTCTGTCATAGCAATCGCTCGTCCCGCCGGTTCCGTTCCGGGGTGCCGCGCCCGGCCGATTCGCGCATGTGAGCGGCGACGGTCCGCTTCGCCGCAAAGACGGCGATTCAAGGCTAATACCTTGCTTTTCGCAAGCGCCCCGGACTGCCCGAGCGATTCCGCGTTAACTTCGAGCTGCGGGCCTTGCCGGTATGGCCGTTAACGCAGATTGAGGTCCATCCCTGTGGATTCACGCTCGCCGCCTCTGTGAAAAGCGCCGCGGTTCTGACCGTCAGGCTCAGACCAGCCTTAGTTGCGAATAAATCGAATGAACGCTTGAGCGGCTCATTAATCTTTTTTCGCCATCGTCGCCGCAATCTTTCGCGCGAAGCGAAAATTGGGCGGGTTTTTTAAAAGATGACCGACGTCACCGCGGAAATTATGGCGCGCGGATGC
>JRHI01003126.1_pt1 | contig 10241 bp, 9 predicted proteins | sample 215371 | NCBI WGS metagenome assembly JRHI01 (sample SAMN02929681, study PRJNA255918) | sediment metagenome | biome: cave system; feature: Ice Cave; material: Sediment; isolation source: sediment from deep within a dark volcanic ice cave with no known source of... ... | reverse complement strand
TACGCGAAGACGATGTTCAATCCGCGGGTCAATTGGTGCTTCTATACCGAATCCGATCCCGGGATGAACGGCCGCAACATTTATTGGCCGCGGGGCAAGACTCTCGGCGGCTCGAGCTCGATCAACGGTCTCATATCGCTGCGCGGCCAGCGCCAGGATTACGATGGATGGGCAGCCGCTGGCAATGCCGGGTGGCGCTACGCCGACGTGTTGCCGTATTTCAGGCGGCTCGAACACGCTCCCTTCGGCGATCCGGCCTTTCACGGCGTCGACGGCCCGCTCTGACGGCGCACGCGCGCCGCGAGATCCTCCTTTGTGCCGGGGCGCTGCAAAGCCCGCAGTTGTTGCAGCTGTCCGGCGTCGGTGCGCCGACGCTATTGCGCCGGTTCGGCATCCCGCTGGTGCACGAGCTTGGCGGCGTCGGCGAGAACCTTCAGGACCATCTGCAGGCACGAGTCATTTTCCAATGCACTCTGCCGATCACCACCAACGACGATCTCATGAGCTGGTGGCGGATGATAAAGATGGGAATCGAGTATGTCGTGACCCGCGGTGGACCGATGGCGATCGGCATCAATCAGGGAGGAATATTCGCGCGCGCGCTTGCTGGTGCCGTCACGCCCGACGTACAGTTTCACGTCGCGACGCTGTCGTCCGACATGGCTGGCTCACCGACACATCCGTTCTCGGGTTTCACGATGTCGGTTTGCCAACTGCGTCCCGAGTCGCGAGGTCACGTGCGCATCCAGTCGATCGACCCGCTCGAGCCGCCGGCGATGCAGCCGAATTATTTGTCGACGGCGAACGATCGCAGCACGCTCATCAGTGGGATCAGGCTGGCGCGCAGGCTCGCCGTGACGCGGGCGCTCGCGCCGTACGTGAAAGCCGAATATCGACCCGGACCGGCGGTACGAAGCGACGATGAGCTCCTCGAGTTCGCGAAAAACACCGGCGGAACGATTTTCCATCCGAGCGGGACCTGCAAGATGGGCGACATCGAGCGCGATTCCCTGGCGGTGGTCGACAGCGAGCTCAAGGTTCACGGCGTGTCTGCCCTGCGCGTGGTCGATTGCAGCATCATGCCGGTGCTCGTCTCGGGCAACACCAACGTGCCCGTGGTCATGATCGCCGAAAAGGCCGCGGATCTTATCCTTGCGGCGGCTAAACGAAACTGAGCGAAACTGAGCGACACTAGCGCCGCGCTAACGATTCCGTTCGAGGACCGTCATGCCTTGCTGCCACGCCGATTTTGCGTTGACCGATTCCAGCGACCGGGCGTTCACGGTCGGCATGCCGACGTTCACGTTCGGCGCCGGTTGTCTGGCCGAGGCGGGAGAGCAGGCGCTGGAACACGGACTGAAGCGCGTCGCGCTGTTTACCGACAAAACCCTGCGCAGCTCCGTCCACGTCGCCGCGGTAAGCGCGTCGCTGCGCACGGCAGGCGTCGAGTTCGAGATCTATGACGAGATCTCGGTTGAGCCCACGACCGCATCGTTTCAGGCCGCGGCGCGCTTTGCGTCGGAAGGAAAGTTCGACGGTTACGTCTCGGTCGGCGGCGGTTCGGTGATGGACACCTGCAAGGCCGCGAACCTGTACGCGACGCATCCGGCCGACTTCATGTCCTACGTCAATGCGCCGATCGGCGGCGGGCAAAAGGTTCCGGGTCCGCTCGAGCCACATATCGCCTGCCCGACGACTGCGGGTACCGGATCCGAGACCACGGGCATCGCGATCTTCAACTTGACCGAGATCAATGCCAAGACCGGCATCATTTCCCGGCGGCTGATCCCGACCGTGGCCTTGATCGATCCGACGGTGACCCTGACGCTGCCAGGCAAGGTCATGGCCGCCAGCGGTTTCGATTGCATGAGTCACGCGCTCGAGTCGATTACCGCGCGGGCCTGGCCCCGGCGTCTAAACCCGGCGCGCGGCGTCAACCGGCCGGTGTCGCAGGGCGCCAACCCGTTTTCCGACGCGCTCGCCGGCGAAGCGCTGAGAGCCGTCGGAAAATTCCTGGTGCGGGCGGTCAACGATGCGAGCGACGTCGAAGCGCGAACCGAGATGATGTTTGCCGCGACCCAGGCCGGCATCGCGTTTAACGCGGCCGGATGTCATCTGCCGCACGGCCTGTCTTATCCCGTCTCGGGCCTGACGCGGCATTTTCACCTCGAAGGCTATCCGGCGACCACGTCGCTGGTGCCGCACGGGATGGCGGTGGTGCTCAACAACCCCTCGGTGTGGCGCTACACGTCGTCGTGCTCTCCTCAGCGCCACCTGCACGGCGCAGCATGCCTGGGCGCCGAGACGCGCGATGCGCTGCCGGAAGACGCGGGCGAAGCGCTCGCCGGGCGCGTTATAGAGATGATGCGCGCCACGGGCATGCCGAACGGGCTTTCGGATCTTGGCTTCACCCTCGCCGATGTCGACGCGCTGGCCACCGGATCCGAGCCGCAGTACCGAGTGATCCGAAACGCACCCAAGGAGGTTTCGCGCGAGGACCTGAAGAGTCTGTTCACCGCGGCGATGAGGTATTGGTAACCACGATCCATTCGCCGGATGCCGGATCAAAACGTGTTGCCGAGGAAAGTCGCCGCGAGCGCCGCGATAATCTGTGGAACGACAAAGCCTCCAACGTCAGAAGGACGAATGCCTGTGAAGGTATTCGTTGCGGCTCGCGCCAAGGTCACCGCTGGGTTCGCAAATGAGGTTGAAGCGGTGAACCAGTAGGCGCCGGTAATATAAGCGGCCACCAAGGCGCCGACCCATTTCGGACCAACGCGGCCGCCAAGCCAAATCGTCAACATCAATCCGACCGTCGCCACAGCTTCGCTCCACCATTGATTTGGGCCCGCGCGCGCGTGCTCCGATGGGGTAAACAGCGGCCAGTCGAACATCAGATGTGCTGCTGCGACGCCGGCGTAGGCAGAGACGATCTGCGTCGACACATAGGGCAGCACGTCGCGCCAGGCGAACTCGCCCACGGCGGCAAACGACAAGGTCACGGCGGGATTGAAGTGAGCACCGGAGATGGGGTCGAAGATGGTGATGAGGACCCAGAGGCCGCAGCCCGTCGCGATGCTGTTGGCCAGCAGCGTGATCGCTGCATTGCCAGCGGCCAGTCGCTCGCCCATGATCCCGGAATCGACGACGACGGCGAGCAGGAACGCAGTGCCAAGCGCTTCGGCGGCGAGGCGGCGTGCTATGGGCAGGCTCGTGAACAGTTCGATGCGCCGCTTGAGGACATCCGCGACTCGAATCTGCCACGACCGACGTTGTTCATGATCACTTCGGCCATGATGCTGCGAGCCGAGTTGTGCGTGCAAAGAAACAGGACGTTGAAGACCTTTTCAGGCGCCATGCTGCAATCCCACGGCGTCAGCCGTAGCGCCATCGGAGACGATCCTGACCCGGTCGAGCGGCAGCAAGACGGTGAAACTGCTACCTCGGCCCTCCTTGCTGTCGATGATCAATTCGCCCTGATGCCGGATCAACACGTGCTTCACGATCGCGAGGCCAAGCCCGGTGCCGCCGGTGGCGCGGGAACGGCTACGATCGACGCGGTAGAAACGCTCCGTCAGCCGTGGCGCGTGTTCCGCGGCAAAGCCGATGCCGTTGTCCACGACCGTGAATTCGCCGCCATCCTCGGTGACCCGCCATTCGAGCGCAATGCGTCCGCCCTCGGGCGTGTAGCGCACGGCGTTGCTGACCAGATTGCCGAACGCGCTTTCCAGCTCTTCGCGGCTTCCGAGCAGCGTCGCCGCGTCGCGGATGGTCAGCGTGACTTCGTGCCGGCCGCCGGAAAGCGCTTTGGCGTCCGAGGACACCGCCAGCAGCAACGGCACGACCGCGAACTCGCCCTCGTTGACCAACTGCTCGCTTTCGAGCGCGGAGAGCGTCAGCAGATCCTCGACCAGCCGCTGCATGCTGTTCGCTTGCTCGCGCATCAGCGCCAGGCAGCGCTGGCGCTGCCGCTCCTCCATCTCGACGTCGGTCAAGGTCTCGATGAATCCCGCGAGCACCGTCAACGGCGTCTTGAGCTCGTGTGAGACGTTGGCGATGAAATCGCGCCGGACGCGGGCGACCGCCTCGAGACGGGTGATGTCGCGGCTCATCAGCAGCTTTTCTTCGACGCCGAAAGGAACGATCTGCAGCGACAGCGTCAAGGCACTTTCGCGCGTCGACTGGATGATCACCGGCTCGCTGAAGTCGCCCACGGCGAGGTACTGCACGAACGCCGGGTGCCGCACGAGATTGACGATCGGCGCACCGGTGTCGTGCTTGAGATCGAGGCCCAGATGCGCTTCGGCGCGCGGGTTCGCCCATTCGATGCGGTCGTCGGCATCTAGCACCACCACGCCTTCGGGAAGCGCCCTGGCGCCGCTGACAAAACGATCGAGCGCGAGTCGCAGGTCGCGCTGCCGCGCCGAGCGCAGGCGCACGCGATGATAGAGCGCAGCGTATGCGAGCGCCCAGGTGCCGCGGCCCTCGGGCACCGGCACTTCGATCGGACCCGATGCCCATCGAGCAAGCGCGTCGAGTTGGAACAGGTTCCAGGCACAGATCGCCAGCGCGCCCACGGCGATCACCGCCAGCGCGGCAGCCACGCCGTCGACCACGCCCACCGCGAGGGCAAGCGCCATGACAAGAATCGGCGCCACCAAACCGCGCAGCCAGATGGGATTCACGTACGCCAGGCGGTGGGTTCGCGGTTGGGCGAGCAATTCACGCCGCTATCTTGGCGCCGCAAGCCGGTAGCCGCTGCCGCGCACGGTCTCGAGCATCCGCGCCTTTCCGTGCGGCTCGAGCGCACGCCGCAAACGGCGTATGTGAACGTCGATCGTCCGCTCCTCGATGTAGACGTGATCGCCCCAGACCTGGTCGAGCAGATGCGTACGGCTGTGCACCCGCTCAGGACGCGCCATGAAGAACTTGAGCAGGCGGAATTCTGTCGGGCCCAGCTCGATGGCTGAGCCATCGGCGGTGACGCGATGCGTGGCCGGGTCCAGCGTCAGAGTGCCGACCGTCAGCGTCTCCTGCGCCGACTCCGGCGCACGCCGGCGCAATACCGTCTTGATGCGCGCCTTGAGCTCGCGCGGCGAGAAGGGCTTGGTGACGTAATCGTCGACCCAGGCCTCGAGACCCGATATCCGATCGGCTTCGTCGCTTCGCGCGGTCACCATGATGATGGGGAGCTCCCGAGTCCGGGCGTTGCTGCGCAGGCTCCGCGCAAACGCGAGGCCCGATTGTCCGGGCAGCATCCAGTCGAGAAGAATCAGGTCCGGCAGTGCGTTCCGGATCTGCGCCTGCGCGCTCTCCGCGTCGGCTACGGTGTGCACCGTAAAGCCCGCGTCCTCGAGATTCAGGCGCAGCAATTCCTGGATCGCGGGCTCGTCCTCGACGACCAGGATCGACGTGCTCATTGGCGGCGTCCAGGTCTCAAGCGAGAGCGCTTCTTTCCAATCAGCAAGACTGGAGTAACCGCGCCAAGTGAGCTCACTCGGCGACCTCGGCACGGATCTGCTCCGCGGTGGCGTGACGCACATCCTTGCCCTTGACCACGTGAACGACATTCTCGGCGATGTTCTTGGCGTGGTCGCCGATGCGCTCGATCGACTTGGCGATGAACACGATCTCCAGCGCCGGCGTGATGGTGCGTGGATCTTCCATCATGTAGCTGATCAGCTGGCGCAAGATCGCCAGGAACGCCGCGTCGATCGCCTCGTCGTCGCTGATCACCTGCGCCGCGGCTTTAACGTCGAGCCGGGCGAAGGCGTCCAGCGCGAGCCGCAGGTTGTCCTCGGCAAGCTCGGCGGCGCGGGTGATCTCGTGGAAGCGCACGTCAGACAGGTGCTCGGGGCGCTGCATCTGTTGCGCCTTGTAGGCGATTTTCTTGATCTCGTCGCCGATACGCTCCAGCTCGTTGACTACCTTGACCACCGTCAGCACCATTCTCAAGTCAATCGCCGCCGGTTGCCTCTTGGCGATGATCTGGCTGCACTGCTGATCGAGATCGACCTGCATCTGATTGATCGCCAGCTCGTCGGTCGCAACCGCGTCGATCAGGTCGACGTCGGACGACTTGAGCGCCGCGATCGCCCGCGCGATCTGCGTCTCGACCAGGCCGCCCATCAACAGCACGCCGGAGCGTATGCCTTCCATCTCGACATCGAACTGCTTGGAAGTGTGTTCGTTCAAGCCTGGCTCCTTCATGATCCCCGAGGCGCTAAGTCAGCCGAAGCGGCCGGTGATGTAATCCTCGGTTTCCTTGCGTTTGGGCTTGATGAAGATCTCGTCGGTGGCGCTGAACTCGATCAGCTCGCCCAGGTACATATAGGCTGTAAAGTCCGACACCCGCGCCGCCTGCTGCATATTGTGGGTGACGATGGCGATGGTGTAATCGGCCTTGAGCTCGCTGATCAGCTCCTCGATTTTCGCAGTCGAGATCGGATCCAGCGCCGATGTCGGCTCGTCAAGGAGCAGCACCTCCGGCTTCACCGCCACCGCGCGGGCGATGCACAGACGCTGCTGCTGGCCGCCGGAGAGCGCCATGCCGCTCTGCTTGAGCTTGTCCTTCGCTTCCTGCCACATCGCCGCCTTGATCAGCGCCCATTCGACGCGCTCATCCATCTGCCGCTGGCTTAGGGATTCGTACAGCCTCACGCCAAACGCGATGTTGTCATAGATCGACATCGGAAACGGCGTCGGCTTCTGAAATACCATGCCCACCCGCGCCCGCAGCATGTTGAGGTCGGTTACGGGGTCGAGGATGTTGGCGCCGTTGAACGTGATCTCGCCGATCGCGCGCTGCCCGGGATAGAGCGAATACATCCGGTTCAAGGTCCGCAGCAGCGTCGACTTGCCGCATCCCGACGGGCCGATGAACGCGGTCACGCGCCGTTCGGCGATGTCCAGGTTGATGTCCTTCAGGCCCTGGAACTTGCCGTAGAAGAAATCGAGCCGCTTGATGGACATCTTGGGCGGCGCCGGCGGCAGCAACGTGTCGTGCTTTTCCGGCCGTGTCGCAACCGCTTCGAAATTCATTGCGCTCTCCAACCGACATCCATCGCTATCTGACGGCCGACTGGCGGAAAAAAGTGCGCGCCAGAATGTTGATCGTGAGCACCGCAAGCGTGATCAACAGCGCGCCGGCCCAGGCCAGCGTCTTCCAGTCTTCGAAGGGACTCATCGCGAACTGGAAGATAACCACCGGCAGGTTGGCCATCGGCTGATCCATGTTCACGCTCCAGAACTGGTTGTTGAGCGCGGTGAACAGCAACGGCGCGGTCTCGCCCGACATCCGGGCCACCGCCAGCAATACCCCGGTGATGACGCCGCCGCGGACCGCCTTGAGCGTCACCATGAGGATCACCTTCCACATCGGCGCTCCCAGCGCGACCGCCGCCTCGCGCAGGCTGCTCGGAACCAGATGCAGCATGTTCTCGGTCGTACGTACCACGACCGGAATGGCGATCAACGCCAGCGCGGCCGAGCCTGCCCAGCCGGAGAAATGCCCCACCTGCGCGACGTAAACGGTGTAGACGAAGAGACCGATCACGATCGAAGGCGCCGAGAGCAGGATATCGTTGATGAACCGCGTGATGCTGGCGAGCCAGCCGTCCTTGCCGAATTCGGCAAGATAAATGCCTGCCAGGATTCCGATCGGCGTGCTGACAAACGTGGCGACGCCGACGATGACGATGCTGCCGAAGATAGCATTGAGCAAGCCTCCCGCAGCACCTGGCGGCGGCGTCATCTGGGTAAAAAGCGTCGGCCCAAGGGCCGCAAATCCATTGGCAAAGAGCACGCTTAAGATCCACAGCAGGAACGCCATGCCGAACGCCATCGTGGCCAGCGACATGACGAGGTTGAAGCGGTTGACGAACAGGCGCTTGCGGTACCGTCTGGACGATTCCCGGTCGAAGCTCGCGGTCGTCATGTGCCGCGCCCCTCGCCCTTGGCCAGCTGCGCGATGAGCAGGCGCGACAAAGCAAGCACGATCAAGGTCAGCACGAACAATACCAGCCCGAGCGTGATCAGCGACGCGCGGTGTATCGGGTCCGCCGCCTCGTTGAATTCGTTCGCCAGCGCCGACGCAATGGAGTTGCCGGGCTCGTAGAGCGAGCTGCTGATGCGGTAGGCGTTGCCGATGATGAAGGTCACCGCCATGGTCTCGCCGAGCGCCCGGCCCAATCCCAGCATGATCCCTCCGATGACCCCGACTTTGGTGTAAGGAAGCACCACATTGCGCACCACTTCCCAGGTCGTGCATCCGATGCCGTACGCGGATTCCTTGAGCACCGGCGGGACGATCTCGAACACGTCGCGCATCACCGCGGAAATGAAGGGGATCACCATCACCGAGAGAATGATGCCCGCCGAGAGCATGCCGATGCCGTTCGGAGCCCCTTTGAACAAGGGGCCCAGGATCCAGAGGTTGCCGAAGATTTTTTGCAGCAGCGGCTGCACGTAGTCGCCGAACAGCGGCGCGAAGACAAACAGGCCCCACATGCCGTAAATGATCGAGGGAATCGCCGCGAGGAGCTCGACCGCCGTGCCCAAAGGGCGCTTGAGGATCGGCGGGCAAATTTCGGTGAGGAAAAGGGCGATGCCGAAGCTGACGGGAACTCCGATCAGCAAGGCGATGGCCGACGTCACCAGCGTTCCGTAAATCGGCGCGAGCGCCCCGAATTCGCTTTTGACGGGGTTCCAGACATTGGTGAAAAAGAACCCGACGCCGAACTTTTCCAGCGCCGGCAGCGCCGCGTACGACAGCGCGCCGATGATGGCGAGCAGCATCGACAGCACCAGCACCGCGAACAGCATGGTCGCGTGTTCGAATGCCCAGTCCTGCCACGGCGCCGCGGCTTGTCGCGGGGCGGGCGGCTTAGGCTCGCGCTGTCCGCGCGATTCGACGGGTAGATCCATCGGGCCCGGCAGTGCCATCGAAGCGGAAGTGCCCGTCATGATACTTCCCCTGCCTGGAAATGCGCCGGCCGCGGGTTCGCGGCCGGGATCCTCCGAGATGCGTGCTGCTCCTTGTGCGCTGCGAGGCGCGCTGCGAGGCCTGCTGCAGCCTCCATTAGTTCCAGACCGGCTTGCCGGATCCGTCTTTGAGCTGGGCGCGCCATGCCTCGGCGATGATTTTGGTCAGGCTGTCGGGCAGCGGCACGTAATCGAGCTCGGCTGCCATCTTCTGACCGCTTTTCAGCGCCCAGTCGAAAAATTTCAGTACTTCGGCGGCGTTGTGCGGCTTTTCCTGTTTCTGGTGCATCAGGATGAAGCTCGCACCGGTGATCGGCCAGCTTGTCTTCCCGGGCTGGTCGGTAAGAATCTGATAAAAGCCCGGCGCATTCTTCCAGTCGGCGTACGCGGCAGCGGCCTGGAAGGTCTCGTCGTCCGGCTGCACGAATTGGCCTTCCTTGTTTCTCACCGACGCGTAGCTCATCTTGTTCCTCTTGGCATAAGCGTACTCAACGTAGCCGATCGATCCCTTGATCCGTTGCACGTACGCCGCAACGCCTTCATTGCCTTTGCCGCCCACGCCTTCCGGCCAGGCGACGGCGGTGCTGGCGCCGACCTTCTCTTTCCATTCGGGGCTGATTTTGGAGAGGTAATCGGTCCAGATAAAGGTCGTGCCCGAGCCGTCGGAGCGGCGCACCACGGTGATCGCCTCGGCAGGCAGCTTGAGGCCAGGATTCAGGTCGGCAATGGCCTTGTCGTTCCAGGTCTTGATTTTGCCGAGGAAGATGTCGGCCAGAACCGGCCCCGTGAATTTGAGCTGGCCGGGACTGACACCCTCGAGATTGACCACCGGAACCACGCCGCCGATGATCGCCGGAAACTGCATCAGGCCTGCCTGCTGCAGATCGTCGGGTTTCAGCGGCATGTCGGAGGCGCCGAAGTCCACGGTTTTGGCCTTGATCTGGGCAATGCCGCCGCCCGAGCCGATCGATTGGTAGTTGAGCCCGACACCGGTCTTCTGCTTATAGGCGTCGGCCCATTTGGCGTAAATCGGATACGGAAAAGTCGCGCCGGCGCCGGTGATGTCGATGGCGGCTGCGGACGTCGCCAAGCCGAACGCCGCTGCGCTCAGCAGTATCGTGAATAAATGTCTCCTGTCCATTGGCGGCTTCACTGTTGGGATGGCGGTATTGTCGCGGTCCACTGTGACAGACCGATGACAACGCGTTTCCAGTTGATGGCCTAGCCCGGATATTTCATACTGAAATGCAAAATGAGGT
>JRHI01003125.1_pt1 | contig 10241 bp, 10 predicted proteins | sample 215371 | NCBI WGS metagenome assembly JRHI01 (sample SAMN02929681, study PRJNA255918) | sediment metagenome | biome: cave system; feature: Ice Cave; material: Sediment; isolation source: sediment from deep within a dark volcanic ice cave with no known source of... ... | reverse complement strand
CCCGCCAGTGGCGGGGGCGGTGGCGGCGCTGGGACCGAAGCCGCAGATCTCGATCCAGGTGCTGACCCCGATGCCCAGGTAGCGGCCTCGGGCCCGGGCCTCCTGCTGCTCCCGCCGGAAGTCCTCGTAGCCGATCAATTCCAGCGCCTGAGCGAGGCTCTTTTCGTAGTCGCCCGAGTCGTAGGTGAGCCCGAAGGTGTTGGTGTACGGAAAGCTTCTGATGAAGTTCTTGCGGCGCACCTCGACCGGGTCGACCCCGATCTCGGCAGCGAATATGTCGATCATGCGTTCGATGGCAAAGGTGGCCTCCGGCCGACCGGCGCCCCGGTAGGGGTCGGTGGGCACGCGGTTGGTCAGCACCCCGACCGTCCGGGCCGAGACCGCCTTGACATCGTAGGCACCGGAGATCAGCAGGCAGGCGCAGGCCTGGAAGGCTCCGAAGGTACCCACATAAGCTCCGGCGTCCAGGTACTGGGTGACCCGGATGCCGGTGATGGTGCCGTCCCGCCGGCCGGCGAGTTCGACGTCGAACTCCTGGCCGCGCCCGTGAGTGGTGTTGACCACGTTCTCGCTGCGGCTCTCGATCCACTTGACCGGGAAGCCGAGCAGCTTGGAGGTCGCTGGCACCAGGTAGTCCTCTGGATAAGGACTGATCTTGCTGCCGAATCCGCCGCCCACGTCGGGCGAGAGTACATGCACCGCCGACTCGCCCAGCCCGAGGGCGCCGGCCACGAACAGGCGGATGAAGTGCGGGTTCTGCGAAGAGATCCAGATATCCAGGCGAGCGCTCCAGGGGTCCCAACTGGCGGCCACCCCCCGAGGCTCCATCGACCCCGGAGCCAGCCGCTGCTGGATCATACCCTTCCGGCTGACTACCACCTCGGCGTTGGCGAAGGCCTCGGCGCTCAGGTCCTCGGGGGTATAGGTGAGATCCCAGGCCACGTTGTCGGGAAGCCCGGTGTGGGCCTTGGGGCTGTCCGGCTCCAGGGCCTTACGCAGGTCCTGGACTACCGGCAGTAGCTCATATTCCACCTCGACGGCGAGGGCGCCGTCGGCGGCAGCGGCCCGGTCAGCGGCGACCACCACCGCCACCACCTCTCCTTCGTAAGTAACCTCGTCCGAGGCGATCGGGAACCTTTCCGGCACCGTCTTCTTCTCAGCGACAAACGCAGGGGCGACGGGGTGGGTGCCGGCCAGCACCGACCGGAAGTCGGCGGCGGTCAGGACATGGCTGACCCCGGGCACCGACAGCGCCGCCTCGGAGCTGATGCGCTTGACCCGGGCATGCGGATGAGGACTGCGGACGAAGGCGGCGTACCGGACCCCGGGGATGGTGATGTCGTCGATGTAGCGGCCGTGACCGCTGACCAGGCGAGGATCCTCCCGGCGGTGGATCTTCGCCCCGACCATCTGGCTGACTGCCATGGCGCTTAACTCCCCACGCCCGCCGCCTGCATCCGCTCGCTGGCGGTCTTGACGGCGCGCACGATGTTGACGTAACCGGTGCACCGGCAGAGGTTGCCTTCGAGGCCCCGGCGGATCTCTTCCTCGGTGGGCGCCGGGTTCCGCTCCAGCAACTGGGCGGCGGTCATGATGAAGCCGGGGGTGCAGAAGCCGCACTGCAGCCCGTGCTCGTCCCAGAAAGCCTGCTGGATCGGGTGCAGCTCGGTGCCCCGAGCCAGGCCTTCGATGGTGGTGATCGACATCCCGTCGACCTGGACCGCGAACAGCGTGCAGGACTTGACCGCGTTGCCGTTGAGATGGATCGTGCACGCTCCGCATTGACTGGTGTCGCACCCGATGTGGGTTCCGGTCAGACCGACCACGTCCCTGATGTAGTGAACCAGCAGGGTCCGCGGTTCCACCTGATCCGTGCGGGTCACCCCATTGATGGTGACCGTGATGGACCTCGTCATGGGGACCTCCTGTGAACGTCCCGCCGGGTTACGCGCCGGGGGTTGCATCGCTTGAGCCGAGAGCATCTTATATTCAGCGGACCGGACTCCGCCAACCCGAGCCGGCGCCGAGCCCGATTAGTGGGCCGGCTCAAAGGTCCGCCCGGATCGGCGTTTTGGGCGGCGTCAACCGCCGCTCCCGACGAAGGCATCGGACGGCCGCCGCCCACCCGCGCGACCGGAGATTTCACTCTGATCAGGGCTGTTACGATTGGCGACGACATGCCGCGGATCGAACAGAGCTTCGAGGTCACCGCCCCCGCCGACACCGTCTACCGCTATCTGATCGACGCCAGCCGGGTCGCTAACTGCCTGCCCGGCGCCGACCTCACAGAGGTGGTCGACGAACGCACCTACAAAGGCAAGGTGAAGATCAAGGTCGGTCCCGTCTCGGTGTCATACAACGGCGTCGCCAGCATCACTGAACGTGACGAAACCAGCCGCACCGCTACCTTGAGCGCGGAGGGCCGCGAGACCACCGGACCCGGCTCCGCCAAGGCCACCGCTCACATGAGCGTCCACGACAACGGCGACGGCACCAGCGTGGTCACCCTCGACACCGAGTTCACGGTGGCCGGCAAGGTGGCCCAGTTCGGTCGCGGCCTGATGGAGGACGTGGCCAGGCGCCTGTTCGCCCAGACCGCCGACTGCATCAAGGCCAACCTCGAAGCCAGGGTCGAACCCGAGCCGGCGGCGTTCCCGGCGGCCACCGAGGTCGAGGGGGCGCCGGCGGCGACGGTCGCGCCCGCCACCGGCGAGGGCGCGGCGACGCCGTCTCCCCAGCAGGCTCCAGCCCGGACCGTGTCGGTCCCGCCCCAGAAGCCGGTCAACGCCCTCGCCCTGCTGTTGAGCGTGATCTGGGCCCGGATCCGGGCTTTGTTCTCCCGGCGCCGCTAGCCAGAGGTGGCCGGAAGCCCGGGCCGGCGGATCCGGCCCCCGGGCCGGCGGAAGCCGGTGAGACTCGCCGCCGCCCCGAGTCCCCGGAGTCCAGGTCGGCCGCCAGCCCGAGCTCAACGCCTTCATCTCAAGGCCCGACCCCAGGGAACCACCGCGTGAGCGCAAGGCGGTGGCGGTAGGAGCGGTAAAGCGAGCGGTAAACGAGGTGGCGGCGGCCCTGGAGCGGGCCCGATCCCGGCTCCCCGCCCGCGACCCCGGATGGCAACCCCAAGGAGGAAAGGTGATGCGGCTGTCGGAGTCCCAGGCAAGGATCCTGGCCGGGCGCGAGCTGAACGCGTTCATCGCGCTCAGCGCCGAACCCGAGCCGGAATCCGACCACTTCACGGTAGGCGTGAAGGACATCATCGACGTCCGGGGCATGGTGACCACCGCTGGCGGCATCTTCCTGCCCTACCGCATCGCCGAGCACGACGCCCCGGTGGTGGCGGCGGTGCGAGCGGCCGGCGGGGTGGTGGCCGGCAAGACCCATACCCACGAGTACGCCTATGGGATCACCGGTGAGAATCCGCACTTCGGAAACGCCCGCAATCCCCGCGACCCCAGCCGGATCACCGGCGGCTCCTCCTCCGGTTCGGCGGCGGCGGTCGCCGCGGGCATGGTGGACTGGGCGATCGGCACCGATACCGGAGGTTCGATTCGGGTCCCGGCCGGGCTCTGCGGAGTGGTCGGCATCAAGCCTACGCTCGGCGCATGCGACCGCCACGGCGTGGTACCGCTCAGCCCCACTCTGGACACGGTGGGGCCGCTCGCTCCCGACGTCGCCACCGCCGCCCGCGCCCTGGAGATTTTGAGCGGCCAGCAGGGGCTGGCCCCGGTCTCCGGAGCCGGCCCGGAAGGTTTCCGGCTGGGGGTCCCGCGAGGCTGGATCTTCGGGCTCGACGATGCCACCGCAGCCGCCTTCGAAGCAGCCTCCAGGGGGCTGCCCGAGGTCGATTTCATCGACCGGGAGCAGGCCTCGCTGGCCGGCCAGGTGATCTCGATGTGGGAAGCGGCGCGCTTCCACCAGGAGCGCTGGGACACCGAGCCCTGGCGCTTCGGCGAGAACGTGCGGGTGGTCCTGGAAGCCGCCTACCGGACCACTGAGAGCGAGTACCGGGAGGCGCTGGCGGTCCGCCAGCGCGCGATTGCGGAGTCCGACCACTTGATGCGAGACCTGGACGCCCTGCTGGTGCCCGCCGCCGCGATCGTGGCTCCCCCCTTCGACACGCCCGGGGTCCGGCCCCGACTCTTCCAGTACAGCCGGCCGTTCAACATCACCGGCCAGCCCGTGGTCTGCATCCCGTTCCCGGTCGCTGGCCTGCCGGTCGGCATTCAGGTGATCGCCAGGTCAGGCGCCGACGCCACCGCCATCCAGGTCGCCTCCGCACTGGAGAGGGCCTGGCGGAGCTGAACCGGGGCCGGCCCGCACGCGGGCTGGCCCCGTCGACACGCCGGTGACCGCTCCTATACGCTGCATCCAACACAGAAGGAGGTGTCAACCGGGGTCATGAGAAAATCGATAAGCCTGGTCAGCGCCGTCTCGTTCGCACTGGTCGCCGCTTGCGGCGGCGGAGGCGGCGGAACCACCACCGACACCTCGCCGATCAAGATCGGCGCGATCACCTCCCTGACCGGGCCTTACCAGACCCTGGGCACCAACAACAAGATCGGGTTCGACGTGGCGGTTGACGAGATCAACCGGGCGGGTGGCATCAACGGGCGCAAGCTGCAGATGACCATCCTGGACGACCAGACCAAGCCCGACCAGGCGGTGATCGATTACAACCAGCTGGTAGGCGACGGCAACGTCGCGGTGCTCGGCCCGGTGCTTTCGGACAGCGTTCTGGCGATCATGAACGGGCCCCTGGCCAGCAAGAAGGTGCCGCTGATGGCGGTGGCCGCATCCGATGCCATCGTTGATCCGGTCAACCCCTACGCGTTCACCACCCCTCCCATCGCCAAGCTGGCGGCCACCCGGATGCTCGACTACATGAAGGCCCAGGGCTACACCAAAGTCAGCATCGTGCACGCCACCGACAACGCCTTCGCGGACGCCGGCTACAACGCCATGAAGAACCAGGCCGCCAGGTACGGGGTCGGGTTTCCCGACGACGAGCCCTTCGAGGCCAGGTCGATCAAGGACTGGGTGCCGATCCTGACCAGGATCAAGGCGGCCGGTACCCAGGCGATCGTGCTCTGGGTGACCGGCGGGCCCGCGGTCACCTTCACCAAGCAGTTGAAGGCTCAAGGTCTGACCACGCCGCTGATTCTCAGCCACGCCGAGGGCACCTACCTCTACTGGCAACCAGCCGGCAAGGACGCCGAAGGAGTGACGATCGCGGTGACCCTGGGCCCCATCGCCCGCAGCCTGCCGGACAGCAACAAGTACAAGAAGCTGGCCCAGGCGGAGGCGGCCCCCTTCAACGCCGTGCAGCCCAACCAGTGGCCGCCTGAGTTCTACTGGGACGCCTATGCGGCGGTCAAGATCGTCGCCGACGCCATCAAGCGCAAGGGCACCGATCCCAAAGCGATCCAGGCTGGCCTCGAGTCGGCCACCGTGGACACCCCCTCGGGCACGTACAAAATGACCAGGTCGGATCACAACGGGGTGTCGGTGGACACGCTGCTGATGGGAGTGGTGAAGGACGGCGACATCACCCTCACCGACTACTCGAAGAAGCAGGTCGGCTGACACGGGCGGGGATCGGGTTCGAAACCGGGATGCTCGAGGTTCGCGACCTGGTTCGGCGGTTCGGAGGTGTGATCGCCGCCGACCGGGTCAGTTTGCGCGTCGACGAGGGCGACCTGCACGGGGTGATCGGGCCCAACGGCGCCGGCAAGTCGACCCTGTTCAACCTGGTCATCGGTCTGCTCCGGCCCAACTCCGGCCGCATCCTGCTGCGCGGTCAGGAGATCCAGGACCGGCCACCCGAGGACCGGGCGCGCATGGGCATCGCGATCGCCTTCCAGCAGGTTCGTCTTTTCCGTGGGATGAGCGTGCTCGAAAACGTGATGGTCGGCGCCCAGACCTGGTCCCGTCACGGCTTCTGCGAGGCCGCACTGAGGCTGGGCCGCCACCGTCGAGAAGAGCGGGAGATCCGGCGCGCGGCCGAGTCGGCGATCGAGACGGTCGGTATCACGACCCTCGCGGAGAGGCCCGCCGAGGCGCTTCCGCTCGGACAGCAGCGGGCGGTTCAGCTGGCCCGGGCGCTGTGCGCGCGGCCCCGGCTCCTACTGCTCGATGAGCCGGCCTCCGGGTTGCGAGGCGCGGAACGGAACCGACTGGTCGAGTTGATCCGGTCGCTCAACTCGGCCGGCCTGACGATGTTGCTGATCGAGCACGACGTCAACATGGTGGCCAGGCTGGCCCGCAACGTGACCGTGCTCGACCGTGGCGAGGTGATCGCCGACGGTCCGATGGAGGAGGTGCGGCACGACCCTCGGGTGATCGCGGCCTACCTCGGCACTCCGGCCGGCTCCGACGCCTGATGCCGGCCCTGCTCGAGGCCGAGGACCTGGTCGTGAAATACGGCGCGGCGACCGCCCTCGACGGGGTTTCGATCCACGTGAGCCGAGGTGAGATGGTGGCCTTGGTCGGGGCCAACGGCGCCGGTAAGTCGACCCTGATCAACGCCGTCTGCGGCCTGATTCCGACCGTCGGCGGCAGCGTGCGTTTGGCCGGGCGGGTGGCCCAGGTGCCGGAGGGACGACAGCTCTTCGGCGACCTCAGCGTAGAGGACAACCTCCGGCTGGGGGCCTGGCGGGGGCGGCACCGTGACCCTACCCCCGTCTACACCATCTTCCCCAAGCTTCGTGAACTCCGCCGGCGGCCGGCGGGAACCCTATCCGGAGGTGAGCAGCAGATGGTGGCGGTCGGCCGGGCCCTGATGGCGAAGCCGGATCTCCTGGCCGTCGACGAACTCTCGCTCGGCCTCGCGCCCCGGGTGGTGGCCGAACTGGCCGCCCATCTCATCCAGCTCAACCAAACCACCGGCATGGCCGTGCTTCTGGTCGAGCAGAACGCCCGGCTGGCCTTCGACCTCTGCCCTCGCACCTATGTGCTGGAAGCCGGACGGATCGTCGCCGAGGGGCCGTCGAACGCGATCAGGACCCGGGCCGACCTGCTCGACGCTTACCTGGGAGCAGCCACCTGAGGTGACCGCCTTCCTCCAATTCGCGGCCACCGGGCTGGCCACCGGGTGCTCGTTCGCGCTGGTCGCGACCGGCTTCGTCGCCATTCACCGCATCACCCGGGTGGTCAATTTCGCCCAGGGCACCTTCCCCGTGCTGGCCGGTCTGACCGGCTACAGCCTGCTCCGGCACGGACTACCCCACCCCGCCGCCGAATTGCTGGCGGTGGCGGTGGCCGGCGCCGCCGGTCTGCTCGTGGGTCTGATCGCCATCGGCCGCCGCCACACACCGCCGCTGGCCTCGCTGATCGCGACCATCGGCGTCGGCATCTTCGCCTATGCGATCGAGATCGCCATCTTCGGCGACCTGCCCCAGAGCTTCGACGGCTGGACCGGGCGGATCGAAGTCGCCGGAGTGGTGATCCAGAAGCAGTACCTGCTGATCGTGGTCGTCACCGCCGCCGCCTTCGCCGCCATGATCTTCTTCTTCAACCGCACTTACCTCGGCAAAGCCCTGACCGCGTGCGCCAGTAATCCCTTCGCGGCGCGCATGGTTGGCATCAACGTCACCAGGATGGGGCTTGCCGCATTTGTGATCGGCGGCCTGCTCGGCGGCCTGGCCGGGGTTCTGGTCACCCCGATCCGGCCGGTCGACTACGGTGCCGATGTGGAGATCGCCGTCAACGGGTTCGCCGCCGCCATCTTCGGCGGGTTGAACCGGCCCGGAGCCGCCCTCTCCGGAGGCTTGGTGCTGGGGGTGATCGAGGCGATGGTCGCCGGCTACTGGAACGCCGCCTACCAGACCGCCGTGGCTCTGGCCATCCTGCTCGCGCTCCTGATCTGGCAGTCGGGCCGGCACCGGGCGGCCGACTGAGATGACCGCCTACAGGGGCCGAGCCACGTGGATGTGGGTGCTGGGGCTGGGGCTGCTGGCGGCGGCAATCCCGCCGGTCCTCAACGAATCGCAGCGCACCGTGTACGTGCTGGCCATGCTGGCGGCGATGGTGACCACCGGCCTCACCCTTCTGATGGGCTTCGCCGGTCAGGTCTCTCTGGGCCAGGGCGCCTTCTACGCGATCGGCGCGTATGTGGCGACCCTGCTCGCCAAGCACGGGCTACCCTCCCCCCTCGGACTCCTGCTGGCGCCGCTCGCCACCGCCGCGGTCGCCGCCCTGATCGGGATCCCGCTGCTCCGGCTCCGGGGCCACTACCTGGCCTTCGCCACCCTCGCCTTCCAGTTGATCGTGATCTCGGTGATCGCGCAGTGGAAGGGGTTGACCGGCGGCGACGTCGGCCTCGGCGGCATCCCCGCGCTCGGGCTGGGTGGCATTCAGCTGAGCAGTTCGCTGCACTACTGCTATCTGTCGCTGGCGGTGCTCGGCCTGGTGGTGGTGCTCAGCCGCAATTTGGTGCGCTCTCGTCCCGGCCGGGGCATGCGCGCGCTTGCCACCAGCGAAGTGGCGGCCGCGGCTTCGGGGGTCGCGGTGGCCGCCTACAAGATCCGGATCTTCGCCCTGTCGGCGGGGTTCGCCGGGCTGGCGGGTGGGATCTATGGGTTTTTCCTCCAGTACCTTTCGCCCGGCTCATTCCCTCTTTTCCAGTCGGTGCAGTTCCTGGTGATGGCGGCGGTCGGCGGGCTCGGTGAGATCTGGGGAGCGGTGGTAGGGGCGGTCGCCATCACCCTGCTCGGCCAGGTATTGCAGCAGATCGGCTCATCGCCCGGCCTGCCCAGGACCGCGCCCGCCATCCTCAACTACTCGCTCTACGGGCTGCTCCTGATCCTGGTCATGGTCCTCTTGCCAGATGGCGTGCTGCCTTCATTCCGGCGATTGTGGCGGCGACTCCGGCGCTGAACCCCAGAGCGCGGGATAATTGACGGTATGGGCGACAAGCTCAGGGCGCCCGTCGGGTGGGTCAGCTGGCTGGCCGCGGCCGGCATGCTGATCGTGATCGTGATGGGAGCGACCGTCACCTCCACCGGGTCGGCCACCGCCTGCGGCCGTGACTGGCCGCTGTGCAACGGCAGATTCGTCCCCGAGTTCGCAGTCAAGACCTTCATCGAGTTCAGTCACCGGGTGGTCACCGCGATCGAGGGCCTGCTGATCCTGCTGACGGTGGCCGGAATGATGCTGCTCTACCGCCGCTACCGGGAAACCTGGGTCCTCGCCCCCCTGACCCTGCTCGGGCTGCTCGCGCAGGCGGCGCTGGGGGCGCTGGCCGTGGTCTACCCAGAGGATCCGCCAGTGCTGGCCCTGCATTTCGGGATCTCCCTGATCGCGTTCGCGTCGATCGTGCTGTCAGCGGTGTTCGTGACCTGGCCGGACCGGCTGCGCCAGGCCCGGCGGCGGCCGGCGCCGCGGGGCTCCCGGGCGCTGATCTGGACCGTGCTGCTGATCACCTATGGGGAGGTGTACCTGGGTGCTTTCGTCCGGCACACTGGCTCCGATCTCGGCTGCCTGGGCTGGCCGGCCTGCAACGGCGGATGGCTGCCCCAACTGTCCGGGGCGACCGGGATCAGCTTTGCCCACCGCCTGGGGGCGCTGGTCACTCTGGCCGCCACCCTGGGGCTGGCGCTCCTCGCCCGCCGCGGCCGCGGGATCCGGGACGACCTCGCCCTCGGAGCCTGGGTGGCGCTCAGCTGCCTGGCCCTCCAGATCGCCAGCGGAGCGCTGGTCAGCCTCAGTCATGTCCACCTGTTCAGCGTCCTCGGGCACGCCGCTACCAATGCGCTCTTCTTCGGTGCCGTGGCCTTCCTGGTGATGCAGTCGACTCCGGCCCGGGCCGCCAACCGCGCCCCGAGCGGCGCCGGGGTCGACCTGGCCTCCACCGCTCCCCGTATGTCGTAGCATCTGCTGGCGATGGACTTCGAGATGCCCAGACTGGCCGAGAGCATGACCGAGGGAATTGTCACCCGCTGGCTCAAAGGCCCTGGTGACCCGGTCAGTGCCGGCGAGGTGCTGGTCGAGATCGAGACCGAGAAGGTGAACTCGGAGCTGGAGGCCCCGATCGACGGGGTGGTCGCGGAGATCCTCGCCGCCGAGGGCGAGACGGTGCCGGTGGGTCGGACCATCGCCCGGATCCAGCCCACGACCGACTGAGCCCCGGCCCGAGCTCCCCCCCCGGTGGAGCCGCATTCTCCGACCGGGCCTGATCGCTTGCCTTCCGGGGCCGGCTACGGGTCCGGGTCGCCGCCCTTTCAGAACCGCCACCGCGACCATCT
>JRHI01003123.1_pt1 | contig 10243 bp, 6 predicted proteins | sample 215371 | NCBI WGS metagenome assembly JRHI01 (sample SAMN02929681, study PRJNA255918) | sediment metagenome | biome: cave system; feature: Ice Cave; material: Sediment; isolation source: sediment from deep within a dark volcanic ice cave with no known source of... ... | reverse complement strand
ATTTTGTCGTAGTTAATCTTTTCCGGTCGATCATTGACGGTGTGGTAGTCGGGATGCAGGCCGCTGTGGAACCAGATCGCCGGCACGCCGCGCTGCAGGAACGGCCACTGATCGCTGCGCCGCAGTAGATTCGACGGGTTGTTATCGAGATCCATCTTGAGGTTCAGGCCCACGGCTTTGTTGGCCCGTTCCACGGCGGCCTTCAGAGTGGGGCTTCGAGAGAATCCGATGATGTTGACGCTGTTGCTGTTCGACTCGGCGCTCTGCACCTCCAGGCCGTTGAAGCGGCGGCCGCCACCCACCGGCACCTCCATGTTGCGGCCGATCATGTCCATATTCAGCACGGCCACGGTCTTGTCGAGCGGCCGAAGCGGGTGCTCGGTATACGCCCACGATCCGAGCAGGGGCCCGCGCTCCTCCGAGCCGAACACGGCGAAGAGCACCGACCGGCGTGGCCGCTGGCCGCTCTTCGCCGCCCGCACGTACGCCTCCGCAATGCCGATGACCGCCACCGAGCCCGATGCGTTGTCATCGGCGCCGTTGAACACCTGAGTGCCGTCGGCGCCCTCGTGGTCGTGGTGCGCGGAGACGATCACGACTTCCTGCTTGAGCTGGGGATCCGAACCCTCCAGCAGCGCGACGATGCTGCGGTCCGGCACGATGTGGCGGTTCACGCTGACCGTCAGCGCGACCTGCGGGCCCGGAATCGGCAGCGGTCCGCCGGGACGCGGCGACTCGCCGGAGCGCGACAGTTCCTCGAGCGTGCGGTTCGTGCCGCGGATCAGGATCGATGCGAGCGCCGGCGAGATCTGGGCGGCGGGAATGCGAATCCTGTCGATGTAGTCCGCGAGAAAGAACTGCTCGATCCGGGGCGGTGTCGCAGGCCAGTAGGCCCGGGCCGCCGTCTCGAAGTTCTGCACGCCGGGATGGTTGTGGACGTCGGACACGAAGAGGACACCGACGGCGCCCTTTTCCTGCGCGGCAAGCACCTTGCGGAATGGGACGGCGGCTTCCGCGCTCACCACGCCGTCGAAGGGGCTCGCCGGATCGCGCTCGCCCGGCTCGTGGTCGAGGATCAGCACAATCTTCCCCTTCACGCTCTCGCCGCGGTAGTCGTCGTACGAAAGCGCAGGCGCGGTGATGCCGAAGCCGGCGAAGACCAGCGGCCCCTTGACGTGCGCGCTGGCGCTGAATCGCTGCGGATAGTAGTCCTGTCCCGGCTGCAGTCGCGTCGCGATCTGATCCGCGTCAACGACCTCCAGGCCGTTGTCTGTCCCGATGGCGGCCACCACCAGGTTGAAGCTCTGAAAGAAGGATCCGTCCGGCCCGGCGGGCGCCAGGCCGAGCCGCTCGAAACGCGACTTGATGAATTCCGCCGCCAGCGCATTCCCGGGTGTGCCGACGAGCCGGCCCTGCATCAGGTCGTGCGCGAGGAAGAACAGGTCGGCCTTCAGATCGTCTTTTCGGATCGACTCGTTCTGCGGTGCCGGCTGCTGTGCGGCCAGGGTCGGCACCAGCAGCAGCAGGACCAGCGCCGTACGTCGGACGGACACGTCGACCTCCATCGGGACATCCCGGATCTCTAGAATGTGAACTTCATGCCGAACTGCATCTCACGCGCATCGGTGGCGGTGCTGCCGATGCGTCCGAAGGCGCCCGACGCGATGTTGAGGTTTGGCACACCGAAGTTCACGCGGTTGAACGCGTTGAACAGCTCGATGCGGACCTCGACGTTCATCCCCTTGCGCACCCGGTCCAGATACATGCGCTTGATCAGGGAGGCGTCGGTGTTCACGAGGGTGGGGCCGCGGAATGAGTTGCGCGGCGCGGTGCCGAACTGGCCTGGCCCCGTGCGGGCGTACGCGCGGGTGTTGAACCATTGCGCCGCCGTCCGCGGACCGCTATCGGGATCGCCGACAAGGTTTGGACGGCAGGACGCCGTGTACCCGCCCGCGCGCAAACAGGGATCGGCGCCGTCGAAGACGTTGTACGGGAATCCGCTCTGGAACGTCCACAGACTCGCCACGGTCCACCCGCCAATAAGGTGAGCCAGCGGGCCGTCGTTGAGCCAGCGACGACCGGCGCCAAACGGCAGCTCCCAGATCTCTGAGGCGGTGAACCGGTGCCTCGCGTCGAAGTCCGACGACGCGTAATCGCCTTCGGGGTTGTTGCTGTCCTGCGGTTTCAGCAGATAGGTGGTGTTGGTCGCGCCGGAATGGAACCCGGAGGACAGGTCGTGCGAGGTCGCCAGCGTGTAGGACGCGCCGAACGCCAGGCCGTCTCCGAACCGGCGCTGGACGCTCGTCTCGAGCCCCTTGTAGTCGGAATGGCCCCAGTTGGTCGATCGCAAGACGGAGCTGAAGCCCCGATACGGCCGGTAGAGATCCTTGTTGAGCGCGGTCGTCTGGCCGGCCACGTAGAACGGCTGATTCATCTCCTGGAACTGCAGAAGGTCTTTCCCGTCGTTCTGTACGTACGCCGCCTCCGCCACCATGTTCCGGGCGAACTGCCACTGCAATCCGAGGCTGTACGCCACCGTATACGGCGTCACGATGTTCGGGTCCGTCGAGTACAGCTGGCCGATGATCGGAGTGCCCTCGATCGCCTTGATCGGGTTCTCCAGCGTCGTGTCGCGATAGACCGGCTGCTCCTGGAACGGATAGGACAGGATGTGCTGCAGCGCCAAATTGTTGCGGAGCTGGTTGTGAAACAGGCCGCCGCCGCCGCGCAGCGCCAGACGGCCATCACCGAAGATGTCCCACGCGAATCCGATCCTGGGCTGAACGTTGTTCTTGTCTGGGAAATAGGTGGAGTTCTCGGGCAAGCCGTTGGTTCCGGCGATGATCACTTCGGCCACGCCGCTTTGTGGCGTGCCGTTATCGGACTGCCGGACGACGAAGGTGGAGGTCTGGCCGAGCGCATCGGTGATGGGGCTGTAGTAGTCGTAGCGCACGCCGAGGTTCAACGTGAGATTGTCGAGCAGCTTGATGTCGTCCTGAAAAAACGCGCCGACGTTCTGATTCCGCATGGCGAGCTTCGTGCGCCCCTTGGCGTGGTTGAACTCGACGGCGCGGCCGAGCAGGAAGTCCGCGAACGAATCGCCTGTGTACGTGCCGTTGAACACGAAGCGGCCGACGAAGAAGAACCCGAGGTCGAAGTCGTCGACGCCGCGGCGCAACTCGCCGCCCATCTTCAGCAGGTGGCGTCCGGCCGCCTTCGAGAGCACGTCGGAGATCTGCCACTCGTTCGCCGGGTTTGCCGACGGCCCCTGAATCGTGTTGCCGATGCCCGACAGCCCGTTGATGGTGATGTCGGGCAGCCCCAGGCCGCCGGCCGTGTCCTGGTTCCGGTTGTAATCGATGCCGAAGTCTTTCGGGTTCAGCAGCGGCAAATTCCGGCTGATGCCGTGGTTGCTCGATCGGCCCACCCGCAGCTCGTTGAGGAGCGAGCTCGACAGGGCGGCGTTCACGGCGAACGTGGCGTGCTGGGTGCGCGCGCTGCCCTCGTTCGAGAACCCGGGATAGTTGGCCGGGCCCGACCCCTGGAACGGGTTGAAGCTCGTGTCGTTTTGCAGAAAGTGGCGGTAGAACACGGTCCACTTCTGATTGAACGTGTGATCCACGCGCAGCATGTACTGGTTGAAGGTCTGTTCCTGCGACGGCGAGGACACGAAGTTGTTCTGCCTCGCCGCGGCGCCGGCGATATTCGGCAGCGGCATCAGCGCGAGCAGCTGCCGCGCGGCGGGGCTGATGCGGTCGGGCGGAATGACATTGCCGAAGAACGGCAGGCCGGTCAGCGGATCGACGACCGGTCTGGACAGGAAACTGAAATCGCCGTTCCGTTCCGCGGCGCTCGCCACCACGGCCTGCCGCGTCAACCCTCTCGTCAGCCGGAAGCCTTCGAACGCGCCGAAGAAGAATGTCCGGTTGCGGCCGGAGTACAGGCCGGGGATCGTCACAGGGCCGCCGAAGGTCCCGCCAAACTGATTCTGCTTCAGCGGAGGCGGATTGGACGTCGCGAAGAAATTCCTCGCCTGGAACTTGTCGTCGCGCAGGAACTCCCACACACTTGCGCGCACGCTGTTGGTGCCGGACTTGGTCACCACCTGCACGACAGACCCCGAGTTGCGGCCGAACTCGGCCGAAAAATTGCTCGTCTGGATCTTGAACTCCTGCACGGCGTCCACGTTCGGTCGGGCCTGCACGGTGTTGCCGCCGAGCGACACGTTCGCCACACCGTCCAGCTGGAAGTTGTTGCTGTCCTGCCGCTGCCCGTGCACCACGTACGCCGCATCCGTCGTCGACTGCCCGCGCGTCGTCACACCGGGGGTGAGCAGACCGAGGCTCGTGAAGTTGCGCCCGCTGAGCGGCAGCTCGAGGATCTGTTTCTCTTCGATCACCTTCCCGAGAGTGGCCGTGGTGGTCTGCACGATGAGGCCCTGGCCCACCACATTGATCGTCTCGGAGAGCTGGCCGACCTTGAGGCTGATGTTGACCAGCGATTCTTCGTTGACCTGGACGGTCACTGGTCCCTGGCTGAAGCGGCTGAACCCCGAGAGCTCGGCCTCCACCTGGTACCGGCCCGGTTGCAGACCGGGCACTTCAAATCGTCCGCGCGTATTCGTGACCGTCTCGCGCGACACACCCGTCTGCAGATTGCGCACGACGATGGTCACGCCGGGGAGTGCGCCCGAGGACTCGTCCTGTACGGAGCCGAGAATCTTGCCGCTGCTCACCTGAGCGACACCGGCCGCCGGGACGGCCAGCAGCGCCGCGATCGCGAATACAAGGAGTCGTGCGAGGCTCGATGACATCACCGTCTCCCTTCCGAGAGCGTTTCGTGCGTCGAATCAGTGCTTCGAACCCGTGCCGGAATCGGTCACGAATCGTGGACGCGACGGACTGTTCGCGAGGGTCCGCGTGGACAAGTACAGGAGCCTGACGATCTTCTCCAGCTTCGGGTAGTTGATGCGATCCCACGTGTCGTTGGCCGTGTGGTAGTCGGGCTGCTCGCCCGTGTTGAACAGCACCATCGGGACCCCCTTGATCGCAAAAGGATAGTGATCGCTGCGCGAGAACCATCCCTCCGGATCGTGGCCGTCGGTTTTGTAATCGAGCTCGAGGCCAATCTGCCGGTTCTCGCTGTCGATCACGCGGCGCAGGTCAGGGTTGTAGAGCGTGCCGATGACGTTCACCTGGTTCCGGCTCTTGTCGGCCGTCGTGTTCCATTCGGGATCGTCTTCGTCGCGCCCGATCATGTCGGAGTTGAGCACGGCCACCGTCTTGTCCAGCGGGACGAGGGGGTGCTCGACGTAGTGGAAGGCCCCCAGCAGGCCGTCTTCCTCGGCCTCGAAGATCAGGAACATCAGACTGCGCTTGGGCGGCGTGGGGCTCGCCGCGAACGCCTCGGCGAGCGCGATGACGGCCGCCGTCGCCGACGCGTTGTCGTCGGCGCCGTGATAGATGAACGGGCCCGATTGGCCCACGTGGTCGTAATGACCGGTCACGAGCACGTATTCGTCCTTCAGTTTCGGATCCGATCCCCTGATGACGCCGGCCACGTTGCGGGTCTGGACGATCTGACGATCCTTGATCGCGCGCCGCAGATCGACGGTGACGTCGGGCACCGGCATCGAATGCGGACGCCCGCTCCCGTCGATCTCGTCCTGCAGCTGATCGATCGTCTTCCCCGACGGCTGGAGCAGCTGGTCGGCGACTTGCCGGGAGATCGTGAAGAACGGCAGGTCCCAGAACGGACTGGTGAGGGCGTGCGAGCCGCGGTCGGTTCGAATCTGGCCGTTGGTCGGGCCGCTCGGCTTCCGCACCGTTTTTCTGTCCGGCGTCTTCTCCTGCACGATCAGGATGGCGGCGGCGCCCTGCTGGCGAATCACCTCTGGCTTCCACCAGTTGAACGCGTGAACGGTGTTGAAGCGGCCCTTGAACCGGCTCTTTGCATCGTGCTCCTGCGGTTCGTGGGTCAGCACCATCACGACCTTGCCGCGGACATCGACGCCTTTGAAATCGTCGTAGGCGTACTCGGGCGCCGCGATCCCGTAGCCGGCGAACACCAGCGGAGCCCGTGCCGCGGCGTCGACGTTGCCCTGCCGCCCCAGGGTGTAATCCGGCCCCATCGCAAAATCGCGCGTCGCCGTTCCTTCTTTGCCGAATGAGGCACGGAGGTAGGTGTGCTCGCGGTCGATATGGCCGGCCGACATCGGGAAGTTCTGGAAGTATGTGCCGTTGTCCCCGACCGGCTCGAGGCCGGCGCGGAGATAGAAGCCCGCGATGTACTCGGCCGCGATGCGCCCCTCGAGACTGAGCGAATCCCGGCCCCCCATCGCGTCGGATGCGAGAAAGTAAATGTGTCCTTTGAGCGCGTCGGCTTTGATCGACGCCAGCCCCGCGTCGGTGTCAGCCCCGTGCAGCACGGCCAGGAGGCCGAGTGAGACAAGCGCAAGGGAGACCGGGAAATGTCCAACGCCAAAGGGCCGCCGCATACGCACCTCTCACGGGTGAACTCGCCCTTGATTGACGTCTCAAGGCCCAACGGGCCGATTCAAGATCCAACGGCGAATGATCGCGGACACTAAGGATTTGCAAAGAGTTTGTCAAGGACGTCACGGGAGAGGATTCATCACATCGTGACGCGCGGCTGAAGCCTTCGTGCTACATCCCGGGCGGCGTGAAGCGGCCGTCGGCCGCCAGCCAGCCGCCGTCGGCGTAGATGATCGTGCCGGTGACGTAGCTTGCCGCGTCCGACAGCAGGAACAGCGTGGGCCCGACCATCTCGCTCGGCTGCGCCCAACGCTGCATCGGGCTCTTCTTCGCGTACGCGTCGTACCACTCCTTGTTGCTCTTGATCGGCGCCGTCAGCGGCGTTTCGACCACGCCCGGTCCCACCGCGTTGACGCGCACGCCGAGCGTCGCCCATTCGGTGGCGGCCGTCTTCGCCAGCTGCAGGATGCCGGCCTTCGTCATCGAATAGACCGACTGTCCCGGCTCCGTGACGATCGATCGGATCGACGAGTAGAGCACGATGCTCCCGCTCTTCTGCTCCGTCATGATGCGGCCGGCGGCCTGCAGCACGTTGAAGTTGCCGCGCAGGTTGACGCGGACGACGCGATCGAACTCGTCGCCTGTGTAGGCGAGGATCGGCTTCCGGACGTTGATCGACGGCGTGCAGACGAGGCCGTCGAGCCGGCCGTGCACGGCTGCGAGGCGGTCCAGGCAGGCGCGCGCGCCGTCGGCATCCGCGATGTCCATCGCAACCGCGCCGGCCTTGGCTCCGCCGGCGACGATCCGTTCCGCAACCGCCGCGGCGCCCGCTTCGTTCATGTCGAGACAGGCGACGTAGGCCGCGCCTTGCGCCGCGGCGCCGAGCGCGATCGCTTCGCCGATGCCGCTGCCGGCGCCGACGACCGCAATGACTTTTCCGTTGAGCGAGAAAATGTCCACCGTGAATGCTCCCGGTGTCGAGAGTGCCACGAAAACGCCCAAAGACGAAACCGTCTCGCGGCCAGCGCTCGGCGCACTTGCCATTTTATCTAGAGCAACTATAATAGTTGCATGAGTTCCCACACCACGACCCACACGGTCTCCACGATGGACGTGCGGCAGCGGATTGGCGACATGCTCAACCGCGTGGCGTTGCGGCACGATGAGTTCATCATCGAGCGCAAGGGCAAAGCTCTCGCGGCGCTGGTCCCCGTGGAGCGGTTGGAGCAGATGCGCCGGTTTGCGCGCCGCCATGCCCGGGATTTCATGGCGCAGCCGCGGGACAGCGCATTGACCGACAAGCAAGCCACCGAACTGGCCCTCGAGGCCGAGCGCTGGGCGCGTAAACCCCCCAGGAAGTCGCGACCGAAGGCCCGGTAGTGGCCGTGCTCCGCGCGGTGCTCGACGCGAACGTGTTCATAAGCGCGGCCATCTACCCGGATGGCCCGCCGGGTCGCATCATCGAACGGGTCCTGGCCGAGGCCTTCACGCTGGTGCTGTCCGAGGGGATCGTGGACGAAGTACTGCGGGCGCTCGAGTACCCCAAGGTTCGCCGGTACGTGCGGCGCGACCTCGACGCCGCCCTCTGGTTTGAAGATCTCGTCGTGCTGGCGGAACGCGTTCCGGATGCCTCYCGATTATCTGGCGTGAGTCAGGACCCCGATGACGACAAGTACCTCAACGCCGCCGTGGAGGGCCGCGCCTCCTTCGTGGTGACGGGCGATCCGCATCTCCTGGCGGTTGGCCAGTACGAAGGCATCCGCATCGTCACCCCCCGTACCTTCCTGGACCTCCTCAGCTCGTGAACCCTGCCGCCTTGGGGTGGCAGGGCTCGAGGGGATCGCGATCGTTGGCAACGGCCGGCAGCAGAACCTTGATCGCGACGTCGCGATTCAGTTTCGTGTCGCGCGCGCGATACACCTCACCCATACCGCCGGCGCCGAGCGCCGCGAGGATGTCGTACTATCGTGCTACACACGCGTGTGCGTAGCCTGGAAGCTGCCGCGCGCCGCAAGGACGACGAAGAAGGCCAGGGTGGCCGCGCAGAAGCCGACGAGCGCGGGCGTGAGGTGGCCGTACCCCTTGCCGCCGGTGGTGAGGTGCACGAACAACATCGCGCCGACACCACACACGATCGACGCGAGCGCTTCGGCGGTGGACGCGCGCGGCACGTAGAGCCCCCCCAGAATCGGCACGAAGAGGCTGACGCTGAGGATCGTGTAGAAGATCGCGAGCGCGCCGATGACGCTCGGCGACACGATCGCGAGCGCGGTCGCAATCGCGCCCGCCGTCACGGTCGTCACACGCGCCACCAGCAGGATGCGCGCCTCGTCCGAGCGCGGCGCCACGAACCGCTTGTACAGATCCTGCGACATCGACGTCGTGATCATGAAGAGCGCGGCGTCGGCGGCGCTCAGCTCGGCCGAAAACACCGCCGCCAGACCCAATGTGCCGATGGACGCCGGCAGGCCGTACATCAAAATCGTCGGCAAGGCCAGATCCGGCGACGCGAGGTGCGGGAACCGGAACCTCGCGATCATCCCGAGCAGGACCGGCACGATCGCGTAGGCGAGCAGCCCCGTCGCGTTGAACCCGACGCCACGCCGCACCGCCCGATCGTCGCGCGCCCCGTAGATCTTCTGCAGCAGCCCTGGCGAGATCACGAACGCGGGGCCGAGCATCGCCAGGTAGACGATGCCGGAGACGCCGCCGGACCAGAAGTTCCAGTAATCCGTCGCGGGGGACGGCATGCCCCGAAGCGCCGGCCAGCCGCCAATCGCCGACAGGGCCAGCGGCAACGCGATGGCGAACCCCGCCAGCTTCACGGTGAGCTGCACCATGTTCACCCACGCGCCAGACTTCAGACCGCCGGCTGACGAGTAGATCGTAATCAGCACGCCGCCGACGGTGCAGCCGACCCACTTGGGCGTGTGGGCAACCACGTTCAGAATCGAGGCGATGGCGATGAGCTGTCCCGCGACGATCGACAGCGAGCCGAACCACAGCAGCAGCGCGATGATGCCCCGGACGCTGGGGCCATATCGCATGTCGAGGTAGTCGCCCACGGTCCGCAGATCGTGCGCGGCGGCGAGACGCCGGATTGCCGGGCCGATCCAGAACGCCAGCACGATCGATCCGACGCCGGCCGATCCGACCCACCACCACGCCGACAGCCCGTCGCGATAGCCGAGCCCCGTCGCGCCGACCGTCGATCCCGCGCCGATGTTTGCGGCGAGCATCGTCGAGAAGATCAGCCCCGGACCGAGACCGCGTCCTGCGACGAAGAAATCTCTCGCGCCTGTGACGCTCCGGCCGATCGCCAGACCGAGCGCAATCAGCAGCGCCGAGTACGCGAGGAGGAGCGTGAGGTGGAGGTTCATATGGCGAACACGCGGGTCGGTCCCTACCTCCCAAGATCGCGGACCGCGGGAATATTTGGCAGGCCGGTCGCCTGCGTCACGGCCTGGACGAGCGCTTTCGCCATCACGTCAGCGGCGAGCGCGCCGATGAGCGACACGTCCGCCTGGCCCTCCCACCTGCCGGTGGCCAGCGAGAACACCGTGTCGCCGTCGCCCATGGTGTGCGACGGGAAAATCGCGCGCGCGTACCCATCGTCGCCCATCAGCGCCATGCGGCTGACTTCGGCCTTGGTCAGCTTCGCGTTCGTCGCCACGAGGCCGATCGTCGTGTTCTCGACCGCGCGCGGCGCGGCGGCGCGGCGCGGCACGAGCGCCCCGCTCCGGAGCAGC